>Ga0315281_10004925_pt1 | contig 19229 bp, 11 predicted proteins | sample YL17G07_0_MG_FD_204540 | JGI IMG/M metagenome (GOLD analysis project Ga0315281, IMG submission 204540) | Sediment microbial communities from Yellowstone Lake, YNP, Wyoming, USA - YL17G07_0 | ecosystem: Environmental > Aquatic > Freshwater > Lake > Sediment | place: USA: Wyoming | collected... | reverse complement strand
GTCCGCCGGCAGGTCCACCAGATGTTCCGCATGGACGCGAGGAAGGCGATAGAACTGTTGTCGGAATACAAGTTGCTGCCCATCATCCCGCTCAGCAGGCTGATGTCGATGGAGATGGCGAAGCACCGCATGGTGCAGCACCTGCTGGACAGTTAGTCCCATGGTGTGTGGAAATCATGGCACAATGTTGGATGAACAGATCATGACTAAGAATATGTTTCATTTCATTACATATGCTACAACAAGAAACACAGTTTGTATCAATATACCCGATATTGTTGTCCATTCTGTCGATGCCGATGAATTCCTCGCTGGATGTAAAACCGCAGTAGTGGCAAGGTTGGGAAATCAGATGGACAAACAAATCATAAGGAAGAAGGAAAGAAAGAGATCGTCTGCCGGCACCATATTTGTAACGCGCAAACATGGCTGTGGGAGAGCGTTTCATGTGACAAGTGTTACAGAAAACGTTTCCTTGTGATCTTTTGTGGATCGTGGATATTTTTCCGCATGAGGAACATGGTTGGGAACGGCGTTTTCTGTAGCAAGAGTAACATAAGGCTCCGCCATCAGATAGTCTGGATTCGGCGCGGCACGGTTTTTGGCAATCAACACATGTCTCGTTTTTGTGTTTTTTTCTACAATTGCCACATATTGGGTTGCCGTTGTCAAGACGGACAACTACGCGGGCGCTTTTTCCACACATCGAGCAGGTTTCTCGATGGTTCTGCGCCCAGCAGTTTGGGCATACGGGTTTGTTATCGGGAAGTCTTTCGGCAATGCGTCTGAGGTTGCCGCAGTTGGAGCAGGTTTCAGTTGTCATGAAGTACCTCCAATTAGAATATATCCTTCCATCGTGACGATGTAAAGGAGGAACTACATAATGCCCAAAGCCGTCAACAGGCTCAGTCGTATAGCGGGATTGGACATATTGCCCGTCAAACCGTATCAAGGCTGGAACGATCTCCAGTTGGACGAGGCGCTTCGGCGCCCGGAGCTTTTCCGCGGCGATCTTGAGTTGTATGCGGCAGTCCGCCGGGAGGCCGTCAAGCGCGGCCTCGGTGGCGAGGAGGACTATACGGATTCCCCTTTCCCGCCGACGGATACAAATGAATTGCGCCGAAAAGGCGCGGGAGAAAAATTGCCGTTCCTGCTCAGGGACGAGACGCGGAAGGAGAAGCACAAAAGGAAGGAGAGGAAGGCGAAACTGAGGGAACTGCTGATGGAGACGACAAAACTTTCCGAGCCCAAAGAGAGGAAGGCGGATGCGCTGGACCGTCTGCTGCGCCTTGCCGCAGTCGTGGAGGACGGCGGTGGCGACATGGCCGCACTCGACCGCCAAGTCGACCTCTATCTGCGGCGCAGCATCGAAAGGCAGGCCCATTTCGTCCCCAGCAAGGAGACGAATACGCCACCGATGTGGAGACCGAACATGGACTACGCGCCCGAGGAGAACTCGCCCTATTTCGGCAGCGTCTCCGAGTTCATGAAGCAGTTTCCCGGCGGGATCGGCGAGTGGCGGAAATGGCGCGAGCGTTCGCGCAAGCAGCGCGAGCGCCGATGGCGCATCGCGTCGCTGATGCCGGACACCCAGGCCGCCGACGATGGGCTTGAGGCTTTCCTCAAGGAGGCGTGGGTGCTTGAGGCCGAGCGGCGCGACATGGCCACAGTGGCGCATTTCGTGCCGGAGGGCGGCGACGATGTCGCCGAACTTGGCGACAAGGAGCCGAAGATCTGGTCCGACGATCCGAAATGGAAAAGCATCGGCGAGTTCCTGAAGGCGCACCGCGAGCATTTCGGGCAGGACGCCGATGACGCGGCGCTGACGGCCGCGCGGGATTTCGTCAAGTACTGGAAGTTGACGACCAGGAAGCCGAAGGGGCCGAGAAGCAAATGAGGAAGAGGTGCTGGATACGCGGCGAGCAGAAAGGGAAGAAATGCCCGTTCGGGTTGCCGATCACGCTTGCCTGCCAGAATGCGGGCGATTCCGTGACGCACATGTGCCCCCTTGAAGGCGTGCCCGTAGACAAGCAGGAGCGCGTCATGCTGGCTAACAGGAGAGTCTACCTCTACCACAAGGCCGACCAGCGCTGTCTGTATGCGGTGAATGTTATGGACGAGGCCCAGGCGGTGAACTGCGATTTCGGCGACGTGGGGCAGGGCATGGGAGGCGCGGCCTTTTCGGGCAGTCCGCTGTACGCCCAGACATTCAGCGGCGTCGGGCTGGATGGGCTGTACGCCTTCCCGATGGGATTCTATGCCGACAACAACGAATCACGCAACCTTTTCCAAGGGTTGTTTTCGCTGCTGGGGGCGCATGCCCCCGAGATCGTCAAGATGGCAATCGAAGAGAGGGAAGCGGAACTGTGGGGGAAGTTGAAGCGGGGCGAACCACTCAGTGGTGAGGAGCGCGCCAGGCTCGAAGGGATAGTTGAGACATGCCGCCAGGAGTTCGAGGCGGCCCGAGGCGATCCTGCGAAGGCGCGGGAACTCGCGGACAAGTGGAACTCCCGTCGTCGCTTGTGAACCGAGAGGTGTAAACCTATGGAACTTGCCAGCAGCACGATAACCGCAGCTTTGGTCGGCGTGATCATTGTTCTCACCAAGGTCATCGAATGGTTCATGAAGCGGAGCGCAAACGGCAACGGCAAGACGAAGCAGACGAAGGAATATAACGGATTCGGCGAGGTGTTGGTGAAGATCGACACCAAACTCGACATGCTGTCGACCGGGTTCGCGGAGATGCGCCAAGGGCACATGCAACTCATGGAGCACATGGCGAGTTCGGAAAGCGCTCACGAGCGCATGATCGACCGGCTGGGCGACGTGGTATCCGGCTTGGACCGCGTGGTCGACGGCATCAGCGCCCTGAAGGACGAGATCAAGGATCGGTAGAACCTACGGAGGATGTAACATGGCCATGAACGAGGAAGCGATCATCACGGTGTCCGACACCCACACCGCAGTGGTGGCTGGCGACACCATCGTCGTGAAGGAAGCTTTCGGCGAGATGGAGTTGCCGATGCAGCCCCCTCCTCCCGAACCACAGCCGACGCGCCCCACGGCCGAACCGCTGTCCCCTCCGGAGACCGAAGAGGGCAAAGCGCGGACACCAAGCGCGAACGACAAGCCAAAGGGCTGGCTCGAATCGCAGGATGCCAAGGATTTCGAGCCCTTCCTTGTGGGCGAACTGAAACGCATCAAACCGCCCGGCGCCTGCGTTGGACGCCACAATGAGGCCGAGCGCGCACTGGGCCAGTACAAAAAACTGAATGGGCACGTGTCCAGGGCGCTACAGTCGGACTACAACGGTGTCCTGAACATCGAAAGCATTGACAGGCTGCGCCAACTGCTGGAGCAGAACATCGAGGCGATCGACCGCATGCTTGAGGCGCAGAAGGACATGAAGAAGCGTCGTCGGCAAGTCCACCGCCGCGCCTCCGATGAGTCCATTTGTCCGGCCTGCTCCTCCCCGCTGTGGGAGGAGGGCGACGACATGGTTTGCCTCGCCTGCGGTCAGGAAGGCCTGAAGAAGGAGGCCGCAACGCCGCACTTCGAGGGACTCCAGTACCAGATCTCCGCCTTCGAGCGCGCCTTGGTGGGCACGCTGATCAACGCGACGGTCTCCGGCGGGCGAAACCTTGAGGAACTGTTCGACAAGTTGGAGAAGAAATACAAGCTCGACTCGCGCGAAGTGCTCGCGGTGCGGCAGGTCCTGGCCGACATGGGCTATCCCGTGTTCAAGGACCGCGCCCGCATCGACGAGGACGAGGACCCGACCGACCCCGACGAGCCGCGCGAGTGGCAGACCCAATATCACGCATGAGGTGACCGACATGGTTTTCGGCAGGGAACATGAAATCGCCAGGCCTTCCGCCGTCCCGGATTGGCTGAAGGAGTTCGCCGAAGACGCTTTGCGTCGGTCGGCGGACGGCTCCAGCCCTTTCCAGGAGATCAAGGGCCTTTTCCAGCGGAACAAGGATCTAGGGGCGATCGAGACGCGCGTGCGCGAACTGAAGGACCGCATCGGCCTGAGCCTGCTGGCGGACCGCGAGGCGGCGACCAAGGCGGAGGCGGGGCAGGAGCCGGATTCCACGGTGAAGACTGCCTCTGTCGGACGGAACGCGGTTCTACGCCTCGTCAGGTTGGCGAACTGGCTTGACAAGCACGGCGCACCAGATGAAGCCAAGGAAGTAGATGGTGTCATCCGGGCGCGCGCCGCGAAGGAGACGGTCGAGGAGTTGTTCAACCGGTATCCGAAACTCCGCATTTTCGTGGACAATGTGATCAAGTCGCGTGGCGGCCATGTCGTCATCCCGGCCCTCCTGAAGATGATCCGGGACGAACGCCCCGAGGAGACCAAAGCCGCGTCCGAGCCCGCCCTGCGCGAGTACCTGGAAAGCAGGATCGGCGAGGAAAAACGGGAGATGAACGACGCGAGCGACAACGTCGCCGGTCTCGGTGTCGGCCTGTCGACCTCCCAGGAGGACTTGGCCGAGGACAGCAAGATGTTCGAGCCGTCGAAACCGGCGAGGTAGTATGGCAATGCCAACCAGAACGTTCAATACCAGCGTGTGGACTCCGGAGAACAGCTTCGAGGAGTTGAAACGCGAACTGATGAAGGTGGACCCGGTCTACTTCGCCGAGTCCTACCTGACACTCGACGGGAAGCCCATGAAGTTGATGGGCAATGGCTGGAAGTTCATCGCCGATATCTACCGCCACATCATGACGGCGGCCCTGTCCACCAACGGGAAACCGATCGTGATCGTCAAAGGGCGGCAGGTCGGCGCCACCACCATGGCATCGTCGCTGGAATTGAACATGGTGGCCGGCGGCATGTTCGGGCAGGGCGGGGCGGCTCCGATCCGCGTGATGCACGCGTTCCCGCAACTGGAACTCATGCATGCTTTCTCCAAGGACAAGTTGGAGAAGATGGTCCGCGAATCGATCATGGTGCCGAACCCCGACGATCCGAAGCATACGCTGAAGCCGTTCATCGAGACGATGAAGGACACCTCGCGCGAAGCCGGCGACAGTTTGACCTACAAGCAGTTCAAACATGGGAATACCCTCTGGTGCGACTCCATCGGCAACGAGGGGATCCGGGTGCGTGGTCGCACGATCGACGCCATCTTTTTCGACGAGGCCCAACTCATGACGAAGCAGGCCGTCGACACGGCGTGTAAGTGCCTGACCCGCGCCCAGTACGGACCGCAGCCGGGCGGCGTCCAGGTCTACTTCGGCACGCCGGAGCACAAAAACTCCCACTTCTACGAGATGTGGGAGAACTCCGACCAGCGCCGGTACTACCTCGGCTGCGCCGAATGCCGCCGCTACTTCCTGCTGTACACCCCTGGATCCGACAAGTGGGAGAGGGAGATCTGGCTGTACGAGAACGTCGTGCGCTGCCCGAACTGCGGCCACGAGCAGAACAAGGTGGAGGCCGTCGAGCGCGGGAAGTGGCTGCCGACTCCAGGCAAAGAGGACGCCAAGATCGTAGGCTTCCATTTCAACCAGCTCTTCATCCCGGAATTCACGAAAGAGAAGATCCTCAACGAGTGCCCGGCGTACAACCCCATGAAAAGGGAAGTCGACTGGAGCAACGAGGTGCTGGGCGAGTTCCATTCCGGCACCGGGCTGCCGATCACCCGCGAGGAGATCTACAAGGCCTGCCGGGACCCCATGCGCACCATGGCGAAGCAGATCACGAAGGACCAGAAGAAGATGGTCTACATGGGCATCGACTGGGGCGGCAGGCCGGACATCGACGGCGTGACGACGCGCGGCCAGTCCTTCTCCTGCGTGGTCGTGATCTCCGTAGAGCACGATGGCCGGGTGGTGATCGAGTTCGCGCAGAAACTGAAGAAACTGGACCTGAAGTCAAAGATGCAGTTCGTCGAGGAGATGTACCGTCTCTTCAACGTGCGGATGTGCGGAGCAGACGTCGGGTACGCCGAGGACATCTCGGGCGAGTTGAAGACCCTGCTCGGCGACCGGTTCAAAACCGTGCGCAACTCCGCGCAGGTGCTCACGGGCACCAAATACCGCGAAGACGAGCTGGAGATAGTGATCGACAAGGACAAGTGGATCGGCGACATGTTCAGCCTGCTACGCCGCGGCGGTGTGCGTTTTCCATGGGGGAGTTACGAGCGCATCGCGTGGCTAGTCGACCACTGCTGCTCGATGGAGAGCAAGCAGACCATCAGGCAGGGCATGCCGCACACGATGTTCGTGAAAGGGAAGATACAGAACGATGGCCTCATGGCGCTCATCAACGCGTACGTCGCGTACAAATTCGAACAGACGCACGGCTTCAGGGCCGGTCCAGGCACGGCCGGGGCGAGGGCCCCCATGCCGGTCCTGGCGTATTTGCCGCGCTTGAGATAACAAGGAGAAGTTCATGGTTGAGCAAAGAAGGGGAGCCGGGCATTCGGCGGTCGGGCAGACGGCGGTGGGGCCGAAGCCCATCCGCACATCGCCGAGGCTTGCCCAATCGGTGTCGATTGTCCGGCGGGGCTCTCTACAGGAGGAGATTGAACACGGCCTCATCCAGGAAGCCGAGCAGTTCGGGGGCAGCATGCTGCGCCGCGGGGCGCCGGAGCCGGCTTCATTTGACCCGAACAAGGGCCCTACGCGCGGCGCATGGATGCCCGGTGGCAGGATCACCGGTGGCACGAGCCGCAAGGGCCTAGAAGTACAGGGCGTGATCGCCCACAGCCCTTCCTTCAGGAAACAGGCCGCAGCCATCAGCACCAGCGGCGGAGGCCTTGGGACGTCCGCAGGGGCTCCGGTGGAGCGCCTGGCGCCCGAGGTGTATTCGCCGCTGTTCACGATGGCGAACCTCAACCTGCCGCGCGATCGAATCACGGTGAACGCGTGGTGCCGCAACTTCTTCGACCTACATCCGCTGGTCCGCAACGCCATCACCCTCCACGCGACCTACCCCATCTCCAAACTCAACATCAAATGCCCGGACAAGAAGGTACAGCAGGAGTTCGAGGACATGATCGAGGAGATGGATCTCCTCGGCGCCCTCGGCGACATCTCGCTGGAGTACTGGAAACTGGGCGAGGCCTTCCCGTACGCCGAACTGGATGAGAACAGCATGAAGTGGAGGCGGATCGTCGTCCAGAACCCGGACTACATCCATGTCAAGAAGATGGTCATCGCCAGCGAGCCGGTCGTCTCCCTGCGCCCCGACGCCGTGCTACAGCGCCTGGTGATGAGCAACAACCCGGCCGATGTACAACTGCGCAAGCAGATCCCGCAGCACATTGTCTACCACGTCCGCCGCGGTGAAAATATCCCCCTCGACAATTTCAACGTGTCCCACCTGAAGATGTTGTCGAGCCCGTACGACGTGCGCGGTACGAGCATCATCGTGTCGGCTTTCAAGGACCTGATGCTGTACGACAAACTGCGCGAAGCCAAGTTCGCTCAGGCCGACGACCTGGTCAATCCGATCACGCTGGTGAAGATCGGCGGGACGGGCGAGGGCGAGTTCCACCCGGACAACGAGCAGATCGAGCAGTGGCGCCAACTCATCGAGGAGGCGCAGTACGACAAGAACTTCAAGATCGTCACGCACGCCGGCGTGGCGATTGAGCGCGTAGGTGCCTCCGGCGCGGTGCTCGACATCGCGCAGGACAACGAACTGATCATCAAGAACATCCTGTGGGGCCTGATGGTGCCACAGGCTATCGTCGACACGGAGAGCGCGGTGTACGCCAACGCGTCGATCGGCCTGGAGACCCTGCGCCAGCGGTACTTCAATTTCCGCAACATGCTGGCCAAGTGGCTGATGAACAAGATCTTCGCGCCCATCAGCGATCTGCGCGGATACTACAGGGCGGAGGGTGGCTACAAGAAACTGATCGTTCCAGAGGTCGAGTGGAACCACATGAACCTCTACGATCTACAGGACTACATCCAGAACATCTCCAGCCTTGTGACGGCGAAGCAGGTGTCCTTGGAGACTTTGTACCGGAGCCTCGGCCTCAACTACGAGGACGAACGCCAGAAGATGCGCAAGGAGGCCGTCAACGACGCCATCCGCCAGCGCGAGGAGCAGGCTCTCGCGAGCATGTCGCTCATCGAACTGCGCGCGCTGGATCCGGAGCGTGAGATCATGGAGCCGACGCAGGCCGCCCAGCCCTTGGGCGGGATGCCCGGCGCCGGCGCCCCCGGCGCGGAAACCGGAATGGGCGCGCCTCCGGGCGGTGGTCCCGGTGGCATGCCGCCGATGGCCGGTGGTGGCGGCGGGTTGCCTGGCGGGTTGCCGGAACTCGCGCCGCCTCCGGGCGAAGCCATGGCCGGACCAGGAGGCGCTGGCGCGCCTCCGCCGGGCGGCGTGACTCCGCCGCTGGGGCCAGGAGGACCTGGTGCTCCTCCGGCCGGTCCGGGGAAATAGGCCATGGACCGCTCGGAACTCCTTTTCAGGAACGGCTGCCAGAAATGGCACGCCTATCTTGAGCGTTGCGCCAAGGACGGACGGTTCGGCGAAGCTTCGCATTTGCTGAGGAAAATCAGCCAGTACCTGGACAACTGGAAAGAAAGCCTGGCTGTGGCGCGCACCGAGATGCGCGAGGCCGAAAAGCGGCTGATGGAATGTCGCGGGAAGGAAGCCTCAATCCATCTGCGCATGCGCATGCTCCAACAACTCCTTGCGGTGATGGACCACAAAGTCGCCACACAGGCGCGGCAAGAGGTCAAAAAGGCCAAGACGACCAAGCGGGAGCAGTTCGAGCGCGAGCAGGTCGAGAAAAAAGAGAAGAAGGAAAAGGAAGAAAGAGAGAAAGAAGAACGTAAAAGGAATAGGAAAAACCAACCTGGAGGCGACAATGAGTAGGGGAACCGCATTCGCCGAGATCGCCGCGATGGCACAATTGCTGGACGACATCGGACTGCACGACGACGCCACAGTCATGGACGAACTCCTTGAGGCGGCGATGGAGCCGGGTTTCCGCAAGGAGGCCGGCATGTGGCAGTCGATCCTTTCCCGGCTTGGCGGCTGGGCGCGCAGGGTGCTTTTCAAGGAGTACCGCCAGATGTACAAGGCGGCGAAGGAAAGCCAGGAGAAGGTCGATGCCCGCCTTGAGGAGTTGCAGAAACTGAACAAGGAACTCAAGGGGATGCTTGCGCGCCACAAATTGCCCGATTGGCGCGAGGGTATGACCACCCTGCTTCCGGCCATGGCGATGCCTCTGGACGAAACGCTGTCCTCGTACGATGGGCAGCACGCCAAAATGACGGCGCGTCTCCTGAAACTTGCCCCGAAGGAGAAGGAAGAGAAGGAGGAAAAGCCAAAGGAGCCGGCGATCTCTCCGCTCATGCCGGAGGAGGAGAAAAAGGAGGAAGGGGAAAAGGGGAAATCCTTGGAGACCGCTATCAAGGAATCCCTGAAGCCGGAAGAGAAGGCACCTTCGCCCACCCCTGCTGTTCTGGAGGAGGAGCCGATCCCCCTGACAAAAGTCAAGAAGCCAGCGCCTGAGCCGGTTTCGGTTGCGCCGCCGGCACCGCCGGCTACGCCCGCAGTTGAGCCCATGCCCGGCTGGAAAAAAGAGCGGTTCGGCACCAGTGGTAAGCACGGCTGGGAATGGGAATGGGAAGTCTCCCCGGATGGCAACAAGTTGCGCCTGCCGAAAAGCCAACTGGCCGCCGCCTCAAGCGGCAAAGGCAAGATCCTACACAGGCAGGATGGAAGGTACCGCCCGACGGGCGGCACTTCCAGCGTGAAACTGCGTAATCTCATGGGCGGTACCTATTGGGAGGAGGAGGATGATCCTTCTTCCCTAGGTATGTCGATCCTAGTACGGTCCGAGGATGTCGTGCCGGTGCCGTTGTCGCTGCGCCAGGAGCCGGCGGAGCAGGCCAGGAAACTGAAGGAACTGGGCAAGACTTCGGCCGAGCGCATGGGGCGCATCATGGCCTTGGCAGTCGGCGAACTGGGTGGCGAGGAGGGGATAACGGACGAGGAGAAGTTGGATGCGGCCGCCGAGGCGCTACTCGGGCAGTTCGAGGCCGAGGAGATGGAGACCGAGGAGGTCTGAAAATGCTGCCCCTGTCGCTGCGCGCATCGCCGAAAATCGAACCGGTCGCCCTGATGAAGTTGACTGAGGTGAAGGACGCCGACGAGGTCCTGAAGGGCCATGACCGCGAGGACATCGTGGTCGAATCCAAGTTCGACGGCTGGAAAGCGCAGGTGATCAAGGATGGCGGCAAGATCGGCATCTTCAGCCGCCGCGGTGAGGAGGTCACGGGGAACTTCCCCTCCATCGCCAAGGCGCTCTCGGATCTGCCGGACGGCACCCTTGTCGAAGGCGAACTTGTCTATTGGGACAAGGACAAGCAGGATGTCACGAAAGTCACCTCCCTTGCCGGCAGTTCGGCTGAGAAGGCCGTCGAGAAGGCGAAAAGCCTCCCAGGAAAGATGAGACTCCACCTGTACGACATCCTATGGCACAAGGGCAAGAACGTGGCGGACGAGCCTTTCTCCAAACGGCGCGGACTGCTTGAGTCGGCCGTGAAGACCTCGGATAGCGTCCAGTTGTCGAAGCAATCCCCTTTCTCCGAATGGCAGGAGACGATGAACAAGGCGGTGGAGAGCGGGGGCGAGGGCATCGTCCTCAAACTCAAGAGCGCGAAGTACCACTGGAAACCGAAGGGCGAAACCGAGCCCAAACCTGCCGACACCATGTGGAAATACAAGGGCGGTGCCGGTAAGCATGGCTCCGACGACTATGTCGTCTATGGCACAGCGGAAAGCAAGACAGGCAAACTCATGGCACAGTTCGGCCAGTACCATAAAGGCAAATTGTACGCCATCAGCGAGATCGACAACTTCTCCGCCGAGAACGAGGCCGAGATCAAGAAGCGCCTAGGGAAGGGTCCGTTTGTTATCGAGATCGGTTTCCAGGAACGCGTACCCGGCGGGCTGCGGCACCAGAAGTTCCTCAGGTTTCGCGACGACAAGAAACCCAAGGATGCCACCATGCATGAATTCCATGCCGAGCATATCAGCGAGTTCGAGCCGGCCGAGTTGGAGCGGAAAGCCATGTTCGCATTCGCGGGCGCGGTGCCGAGCGCGACAGAACTGGTAACCACGCTGGAACGGGCGGTCGGCAAGCCGACCCCGGCGAAGGCGGGTCCGACTCGGATCGGCACAGTGGGCAATGTGGACGGCGACAAGATGTTCCGGATCATGTCCAAACTCGAATCGAATGGACGGACGGATGTCGTTGGCGACGCCGGAACCTCTTTTGGTCCGACCCAGATGCATGGCCCCTATTTCCTGTCGAGGCTTTCCAGGATGCCGGGCGCGGAGGCGGCAACCGGAATGTCCTCGGAGGAGATGCGAAAACTCTCCACCGGCTGGGTGGATGCGCTGAAGAGACTCAGAGGCGTCCGCATCTGGAAAGAGATCCCCGTGGACCAAAACGCTGCCAAGGGGTTGCCGCTGATCAGGCGCCCGGAAAGGACCTTCGCGCGTAGGCCGGACATGGTCGTCGAGCGGAAAGGCGGCCGATTTATCGGCAGGGTTTTTGACACCGAAGCCCTGCGCGCCTTGGGCTTCAACATCGATTCCGCAGTTTTCAAGAGGGCCATGGGCAAAGCCTATTCCGAATACATCACAGACAATGTCGCCATGAGCCTGTTGGCCCAGGCGCAGGTGGCCGAAAACGCGCCGTTGGTTTTCCAGAAGTTCAAAAGACAGTTCAACTCCGCCAGCATACGGCAGAACAAGGCGCTCGGCAGCCTGATCGCGAGGGCATCGGCCGACGATTTCAAAAGCAGGATCAATGCCGTGGTCGAGGCGGTCAAAAAATCCGGATACGACACGACGGCCCCAGGCGCGTACAGCGTCTACCGTCTCATCATGATCGCCAACGGAAGCGGCATCGGTCGCGTCCAACAGTTTCTCCTGAACAGAAAACTGTTTGCGGCAAAACCAGGCTACCTACACAGTTCTAGAGTTCAAAAGGCCTTGAATGCGCTGAAGAAAACCGATCCAGACCTGATCGGAATCATCGACATCCTGTTGGCTGAACAGCCGGGCAGCGGCGAAGCCGGCTTCCCCGACAAGAAGGATATGCGTCTGGCGGCCTCGTTGGCGGACGCCGCCGAGCCGATCACCAGAATGGCGATGATCCTGTCGCTGGCCGACGAGCCGCCGTCGCGGCCGCGACCCCCCACCCCGGCCGAGAAGGCTGTTGACCAGGCGCGCAAGATTATGTCCTTGGTCGAGAACTGGCTGAACTACGATCCCGTCCGGCCGACCGACCTAAGGGATGCCGCGCTGAGCCTTATCCGCATAGACAGAAGCGCCAAGCCGCCGAAACTGATCCTGTGGACCACCGGCGACGCCGAACGTCTGAGGCGGCTCCTTCCGAGGAAGATGTGGGGAATGCCTGTTGTTCTGTATGCCGACAAGCCGAGGATGACCTCCGAATTGCCTGTCGCCACGGAGTTCGAGGAGGAGACCACTCCCGTGGACATCGAATCGCGCATGCCGGTCAAACTGTTCTCCGAATACAGGACTCTCCTGAAATGGACGCGGAGCGAACTGAAGCGCATGCACAAGCATGTGCCAGAGGACCAGTTGCGGCGCACGGTGTTTTTCCATGTGGCTGAGCAGATGGGATACACGCCCGAGCAGTTGAAAAAAATGCTTGGCGAGTTCGAATGGCTCCGGTTCTCGTGGCGGAGACCGCCCATCTCCAAGCACGCCTCCGGCAACGGGGTCCTGGCGTTCCCAGGACAATACGCCGAGGACATCAAGTCCGGGAGGCTGGAGAGGACCATCCGGCCGGCGGACATGCCGGTCGAGGTCGACGAGGTGGTCAGGGCCATCACCTACTCTGGCGGCGACATCTGCCGCATCAAGATCCTGTCCAAGGAGACCATGAGCCTGCCGCGCCTTGAGAAGAGTTTCGGCAAGCATGTCGCGCGGTCCTTGGAACACCGGTTCGGACCGGACAGGCGGTTTGTGGTCATCCGCTTCACGCGTTTTGATGCGAACGAGGCGGACGACGGCGCGCTCGACGAGAAGAAGCGCGGCGAGACCCTAATCGACAAGGAAGGCACGGAACTTACGCGCGGTCAGATCTACGACCACTACGCCAAGCCGGCGGTCCGCAAGCAGATCATGTCGCGGGTGAAGGGCAAGCCGGTCCTGATCTATCTCGGCGTGGGGAAGAACGAGAAGATCCTGAAGCGCAACCACGACGGCAAACCGATCGTGATCTCGGGCGACGACGAGGGCGGCTCCGAGAAGCCGGACAACTACTGGTACTGGGTGAAGCGCAGGATGCTCTCCATCCACGAGGTTTTCGGGACCAAGACGAATATCGGTTTCGTCGATTTGGACCTACACGGCGGATACCCGCTGGAGAAGGCGAAGGAGTACGCGAGGAAAATCGGTCCGGCCATCAAGGAGAAGTACGGTGTCCAGACCAAGACGTACCAGAGCGGTGGCACCGGCCTCCATGTGGAGTTCGAACTCGGCGAGGAAGTCTCCATCGATAACCTCCGCAAAGAACTGCGCGAACTCCTCGACAAGGCGAACGAGGGTTTCGAGGACGCCACAACCAGTACCGTCAAGGGCAAGGGCATGCGGACGGACGTGAGCACGCTCCACAACAAGGGCAGCCTGCGGGTGCCAGGTTCGCTGGGCGAGACCTGGGGCAAGGTGAAGAAGCCGCTGTCGCAGGAGACGGACGACGACTACGGCAACGGAAACTTCGGCGGCAAGCCGACGGACACGGGGCCTTTCGGCGATGGTGGGGCGATCACGCCCATGCCGTACCGCTCGATGGCTCCGGAACAGGTCGGCGTTTCGACAGCCTCGGAACGGCGCAGGCTCTTCCGCGCCGCAGGGGAGTAAGACCGATGGTTTCGGTGGAGCGCGAAATCCCCGCCCCGGAATTCAATCCTCCGGAAAGCGGTCCGAAGAAGTTCGACTGGTCCACTTTGCCCGAGCAGGCGCGCAAACGCATGGTCGAGACGATGCGCGTCGCAATCGGACAGGCCTTGTCGGCGCATGCGCCCGGACCGCATGTGGATCTCGACAAACTCCGCAAAGCAGTCCTGGAACTGAAAGAGGTGGTGGACGAGTTTCGGCCGCAGGCCGAGAAGAAGGTCCGCGAGACCGGCACTGCGACTCCGCAGAGGATATGGGACGAGCTTGGACGCCTGATGGAAAAGGACGGGGTGGCGATCCTGGTGGGCGAGATGCCGCTGGCCGATCCCATGGGGGCTTCGCGCCTGGTTCCGCACAAGGTCGAGTTCTATGTCGCGTTGGCCCCCATGGCGGGCGCGGCCGGGAGGGCGTTGCCAAGGCACGGCTATATCTACTATGCCGACTCCGAACTGATCGAGGCGGTCGCCCAAAACAGGATGTCGCGCAGGGGCCTGGAGTCATGGCGTGCCTTCCTGCTACAGAACATGGCGCACGAGTTGACGCACCTGGTCCAGACCGAGTTCTATCCGGCCGCCTTTTCCGGTTATCCGGAGGGTGGCCAGACGGGGCGCGCGTACAGGACGCACCCGATGGAGCGCGAAGCCCGCTGGGCATCCGTGGATGCCCTGCTCAGGATGTACGGACCGACGCAGGAATTCTGGCAAACGGTGGGCAACTGGTTCGGCGACGAGTTGCGGCAGTCGAAGGATCGCATACTGGGGCTTGTCCAGAAGTACAAGGACCGCATCCTGGCGCATTCCGGTTCGCTCATGACGGCCGACGCCATCGCCAGACGACTCGGGATCACGGAGAAGGCCATGAGGGCATTCATGGAACAGATGGAACCACACGAGGGGCGGCTTGAAACCGTCGAGCAGAAGGCGTCCGATGCGCGCAGGCGCGTCCTCATGCTTGTGGCTCCCACGGAGTTCTACGAGCCGGAATACTTCGCCCCGCGCAAAGTGTTCACGGAGAGGGGTATGGATGTGAAGGTGGCCTCGGAAGGCGGCAAAGCCGTCGGCGCCCAGGGCACCACCATCGAGACCGATCTTGATGTCGCGCAGGCGGATGCGGGCGATTTCGATGCCTTGTTCGTGGTCGGTGGCAAGGGCATGATAGGGTTTTCCGACAACAAGGTGGCCCAGCGGTTCCTGCGCAAATTCGTGCGCGCGGGCAAGCCGGTGGCCATGATCTGCCATGCGCCGCTCCTGGCGGCCAAGGCGAAAGTTGCGGCGGGACGCCAGATGACGGGATGGCCGGAGATCCGCCCGGAGATGTCGGCCGCCGGGGCGGAATGGACTGGGATGCCTGTGGAGCGGGACGGCGACCTGTTTACGGCCGTCGGTCCGGAGGATGCCGAGTTGCTGGCCGACATCCTGGCGCGGCGCCTCGACGGGGCGCCGACGCTGGTCAAAGCCGAGGCGATGCTTGGCGAGGAAGCCTCCATGCGCAAACTCGCGAAGTTGTGGCGGCTGGCCGACGCCATCGACGGTCCTATGACCGACGAGGAGGCGGAGAGGTGGCTGAAGGAATTCGAGCGCCAGGAGTTCGAGGAGAAGGAGTCTGAGACTCCGGCTCCGGCTCCGGCTGCGCCTCTTCCTGCGCCGGTTATGCCGACCGAGAAGGCGACTCCCGATCCGGAGGTGCGCAAGCACCGGACCCGCAAGCAGGAGGCATGGAACCTCGCGATTGAACTACATCCGCCTGCCACGGACGGAACCTGGCCTAAGGTGCCCGAGGCACCGCCGCCCGGTTTCCCGTTCTCCGCCGAGGACCTGGAGGACGGATCTTCCATCAGGGCCCTTTTCCAGAAACCGGAGACGTGGGAGGCGCTCAAGGAGATGGCGGCTCACCCCGCGAAGCGCGGCCTGATTCAGTCCTATCTGGTTCCGAAGATCGTCCTCGCCGTCGGCAAGGCTTGGTGGGACATCAACAAGCGCCGCAAAAGCCTCGGCAACGCGCCGTTCGGCCTGTTCGCGCCCGAGGAGTACAAGACGTTCCAGGCCGCCGAGGCCAACCTGGACGAGACCGACCCCGGACGGGCCTTTATCGCCATCATCAACTGGCGCGTGGCCAAGATACTACAGTTCTACCTGGCGACCGGATCGCCCAGCGGCAGGCTGGACGGCTATGTCTATGATTCACTCAACAGGCGCATGATGGCCGACGCCGCCAAGCGGCAGGGCTTCGAGCCGAAACTGAAGCCGGTCTGTAACTATTGCCGCCAGAAACGCACTATCGAGACCACGCCGCCCATTCTCACGCAGACTGTCATGCACAAAACCCAGGAGGAGGGTTTGACCCGCCAGCGTCCCCTCTACAGGTGCCCGACCTGCGCCGACCTCATAGACACGAAGGAGAAGGAGTTGCGGCTGAAGGAGCAGGGCGCGACCAACGCCAAGGACAGTCTGGACGAGATCAAGACGCGTATCGAGAAGGCGAGGGCGGAACTGGCGCAGGATCCTGGCAACAGGGAACTACAGTCCAGGATACAGAGCCTGTCTGACATGTGGGGCACTTTGGAGCCGCAGACAACCGCCCTCCTCAAGGAGAGGGACGAGTTGCGGACGGAGATCGGCAACCGTCGGCGCATGCTGGACGTGCCCTACTCGCACCTCTCGTGCGTCAACGAGAACTGCCCCGGCCAGGCGATCCCACTCACTTTCGTCGACTGGGAGAGCGAGTTCTGGAAAACCCCGGCGGGTGCGGAGGCGCGGCGGAAACTGGCTAGCGTCTACGGCGTCGCCGAGGAGCCAGAGGGACAGAGCGCGGAGGATGCGCCGCCGACCGAGGCCATCTCGGAGACGGCCGGCAAGATCCCGCCGGAATGGCTGTGGGATGTGCCTTTCCGCTGTCCGTTCGACGGTGCCCGCTTCACACCGAGGGACGCGTTCGGCCGCGGTAAGAAGGACCCAAGGGGCAACCGGATGGGCGGCTTGTTCGTGGATCCGCCGCGCACCAGTATATGGTGGAAACCGCAGTCGCTTGAGCCGGCCGATCCCGAGGCCGCGCACCAGCGCATCGAGGAGACGCGCAGGCAGACGGGTGTCGAGGAGACAACCGGCACCAACGATTTTCTGGCAGACCAGAACGAGAAACTGTACTACGGCGAATTGGCATCTTCGCTGCGGCAGGAGTTCTACCGCAGGCGCGAGGAGCACACCAAACGCACCAAGGGGTTGGAAGGCAACCGCACGGCGGTGCTGGAATCGCTGCTGTACGACGCCGTGCTGGAATGGTCGTACGTCCATCCCATACACCTGGTCGGGTACTTCACCAAGCGCATGCCGGCCAAGAGGAAGGTGATCGACGAGGAGACCGGCGAAGTGCGCGATCACCTGGAAATCAGGTCGCTGAGCAGTGGCGGGGCCGAGCAGATCGTCTCTTCCCTTATACAGACCTGGTTCGCCAAGGTGCTACAGCGGAAAAACGGATGGGAGTTGCTACGCCCCTACCTGACAAACACCGGGCAGGATGGCGTTCCGCCGCGCGGCTATTTCGTTTCGGTGGCTAGGCAGGCCGGCGACACTCTAGAGGCGCCCTGCGGGCTCCGCTACGCCAAAGGGTCCCCTCTCGGCGAGAAGTCCCTGCGCGGCACAAGCTACGGCAAGGATCTCTATCTGGCGCTCGTGGAAGGCGTCTGGGACTATGACGGTGCGCCGAGCGCCACGGACATGATGACGCCGATATCGCCTGAGAATGGCGACGCGCTGGCGAAAGGCAAGGCCAGCCACCTGGATGAGATGGACACGCACGACAGCCACCGGATCATCTTCGATCCGGCCTCATCGCTAAAGGAGGGCTCGCCGATCTTGGTGAGGGCGTTGTTCATGCCGCGGCACACGGCCTGGATCCCGTTCAGACGCGTCATGTGGCTGCGCAAGGACCTGAAGGACATCGACGACGAAATGGCCGGCATCATGGATGTGATCGGCCGCCTGGCCGACGAGAACGAGGACGACGTCCGCCTGTTCGCCCGGTGGCGGAAGGCGCTGCGCCAGTTGGGCATGCCTGAACTGCTCAAGAGATTCGACGAGACCCTGCAGAAGCGGCTGGAGGAGAAGGGCAAATGACGGATCCCCTCGCGAAATACAAAAGCAAAAGGAAATTCGACGAGACCTCCGAGCCGGAGGGCAAGGAGACGAAGGGCGGGAACAAGCACCGTTTCGTCATCCAACTACACCACGCGAAGAAGGCGGGCGACCACTACGACCTGCGCCTTGAGAACGACGATGGTGCCCTGTCATCCTGGAGCGTCCCGAAGCACCGCCTACCAAAGGGCAAGGAAAAACTGCTGGCCGTCAAGACCGAGGACCATCCGGTCGAGTACCTGAAGTTCAAGGGCGAGATCCCGGCCGGCGAGTACGGCGCGGGCACGATGGAGATCCACGACTCCGGAACCTATGAGGAGATCGAGGCGAGCAAGACGAAGATCGTTTTCCGCCTGAAGGGGAAGAAAGAGAAGGGGACCTACCGGCTGTTCCGCGCCGGCGAGGGCAAGCAGTGGATGATCATGGAAGGCGCGGGCGGAAAAAAGGCGGCGGCTTTGCCCCCGCTGTCGAAGCATGCCAAGAAGCACACTGGGGCGATGCTGGCTATCATGGCGCCGCCGGACATCGTCCGGAAGATGCGCAAGGCGGACATGGTCGAGGACAAGGACATCTCCGATGTCCTCCACATGACGCTGCTGTATCTTGGACCGTCGGCCGCGTTGGGCAAGGCGACGCTGGAAGCCATCAAAAGGGCGGCGGAGAAGGTGTGCGCGCGGCACGATCCGCTTGAGATGCGCATCGCGGGCGCGGGCCTGTTCACGCCGGAGGACGAGGGCACTCCCGTGTATGTGGTGCCCAACGCCAAGGGGCTGAGCGCGCTACAGGCCGACTTGGAGAATGTCATCGGCAGCATCATCGATCTTCCGTCCGAACACGGATGGGTGCCGCATATGACGGTAGGCTATTCCTGCGACGACAAGCCGGAACTGCCCAATCTTGCTGGGAAACTCGAATGGACGGCGGACAAGGTGCGCCTCCAGGCGGGAGGCCAAAAAGTAGCCGACATACCAATCGGCTCTAGGAAGAGGGCATCGACCCTGCCTCCGATGTCCAGGCGCGCCGATGATCCCGTCTATCGCGGTCGTTTCACCTTCGAGCCAAGCGCGCCCTCGCACCGGCCGGGCGAATGGGTGGACTACAAACTGCCCGGTAGCGGGACGCAGCTTGCCCCGAAATCCGAGGAGGAACTCTGGAAGGAGCGGGAGCGTCTTCGGAAG
>Ga0315281_10004923_pt1 | contig 19229 bp, 11 predicted proteins | sample YL17G07_0_MG_FD_204540 | JGI IMG/M metagenome (GOLD analysis project Ga0315281, IMG submission 204540) | Sediment microbial communities from Yellowstone Lake, YNP, Wyoming, USA - YL17G07_0 | ecosystem: Environmental > Aquatic > Freshwater > Lake > Sediment | place: USA: Wyoming | collected... | reverse complement strand
GCGCAGACGGCGGTGGTGGTGCAGAAGGCGATCGACTGCGGCATCAACTTCTTCGACACGGCGGACATCTACGGCGGGCGCGGCAAGTCGGAGGAGTTCCTGGGCGCGGCGCTGCAGGGGCATCGCCGCAACGTGATCATCGCCACGAAGTTCACCGTGCCGATGGGCGAGGGGCCGCTCTGGGGCGGCGGCTCACGCCGATACGTGTTCGAGGCGGTCGAGGCCAGCCTGCGGCGCCTGGGCACGGACTACATCGACCTGTACCAGATCCACTTTCCGGATGCGAAGACGCCGATCGAGGAGACGCTGCGGGCGCTCGAGGACGTGGTGCGCTCAGGCAAGGCGCGGTACATCGGCTGCTCGAACTTCACGGGCTGGCAGGTGGTGGAGGCCCAGTGGATCGCGCGGAGCGAGCACACGACGGCGTTCATCTCGGCGCAGAACCAGTACAACCTGCTGGACCGGCGCGTCGAGCGCGAGCTGGCGCCCGCGTGCCAGAAGTACGGGCTCGGGCTGCTGCCGTACTTCCCCCTCGCGAGCGGCTTCCTGAGCGGCAAGTATCGCCGCGGCGAGGCGGCGCCGGAGGGAACACGGCTGGCGGCGATGGGCGACCGCGCGAAGTCGGCGCTGAGCGACGAGAACTTCGACGTGCTGGAGAAGCTGGAGGCGTGGGCGGCGGCGCACGACCACAGCATGCTGGACCTGGCGATCGGCTGGCTGGCGAGCCACGACTTCGTGCCGAGCGTGATCGCGGGGGCGACGAAGCCGGAGCAGGTGGAGGCGAACGTGGCTGCGGGCGCCTGGCGTCTGACGCCGGCGGAGATCGCGGAGGTGGACGCGATCACGAAGCGGGGGGACGCGTAGGCGGCATCCGGGCACGATGCGCCGTCGTCTCTGCACGCACGCCAACCAGTGACCGCAAAGAAGTCGGTGTAGGGGCGGGGCTTGCCCCGCCCGCCTGTTCGCCCCAGGATGGTTCTGGTGACACCAGGCTCCTACCCGCAGCGACGATCCGTCCGGGCACCGGCCTACGACTACGCCACCCCCGGCGCCTACTACATCACCGTCGTTACGGAAAACCGCGTGTGTCTGTTCGGCGCCGTACAGGACGATCGATTCGTCGCTGATCCCGCGGGAGCGGTGGTCGCCCGGATATGGCACGAACTTCCGGGCCGGTTCCCCTCGCTGGACCTGGATCGATTCGTCGTCATGCCCAACCACGTCCACGGCGTGTTGTGGCTTACCGAGACGTCAGTCGCGCAACGCGTGAGCCTCAGTGCAGCGGTGGGCGCGTTCAAGTCACTGGCCGCCCGCGAGATCAACGCGCTGATCGGACGCACAGGCTCGGTCTGGCAGCGCGGGTACTACGAGCGCGTCGTGCGCAACGAAGCAGAACTTACAGCGATCAGGAGATACATCGACCAGAACCCGCCACGCTGGGCGCTCGACGCCGAGAATCCGGATCGGTGAGAAGCATCATCTCTCGCGTGACGACGCGGGCGGGCGGGGCGAGCCCGGCCCCTACGCCATGTGAGTGCTGATCCACGCCGAACGGGCGGGCGGGGCAAGCCCGGCCCCTACGCCATGCGAGTGCTGATCCACGCCGAACGGGCGGGCGGGGCAGGCCCGGCCCCTACGCGGCGTGAGTGCTAATCCACGCCGAACGGGCGGGCGGGGCGAGCCCCCGCCCCTACGCGACGCCAGTGCTGATCCACGCCCCACGGGCGGGCGGGGCAAGCCCGGCCCCTACGCCATGCGAGTGCTGATCCACGCCGAACGGGCGGGCGGGGCGAGCGCCGCCCCTACGCGGCGTGAGTGCTGATCCACGCCGAACGGGCGGGCGGGGCAAGCCCGGCCCCTACGCGACGCCAGTGCTAATCCACGCCGAACGGGCGGGCGGGGCGAGCCCCGCCCCTACGCGGCGTGAGTGCTGATCCACGCCGAACGGGCGGGCGGGGCGAGTCCCGCCCCTACGCGGCGTGAGTGCTGATCCACGCCCACGGGCGGGCCGGGCTTGCCCGGCCCCTACGCAACGCCAGTGCTGATCCCCAACAGCCGCCCCGCTCTGATCACTGCTCGTTCAGCGGGCGGTTGCTCTGGAGGTAGGCGCGCATGATGCGGGCGGCGTCGTCGGAGCGGATGGTCTGGAAGAAGGCCTCCTGCTCGAAACGGAGGGCCTCTTCGAGCGGTAGCTCGCTCCCCTGGAGGATGCACTGCTTGATCAGCGCCACGCTCAGCGGCGGCCGGGAGGCCAGTTCGTGGGCGAGGGCGACCGCCTCGGGCAGCAGCTCCTCCGGGGGCAGGGCGCGGTGGACGAGGCCGATGCGCTCCGCCGTGACGGCGTTGACGGCGTCGCCGAGCAGCATCAGCTCCATCGCCTTCGCGACGCCGACCAGGCGGGTGATGCGCTGCGTGCCGCCGGCACCGGGCAGGATGCCGACGCGCACCTCCGGGCAGCCGATGACGCCATCCGTCGACATGTAACGGAAGTCGCAACCGATGGCGAGCTCACAGCCGCCGCCCATGGCGGTGCCATTGATGGCAGCGATGACCGGCTGCGGCAGCGCCTGCAGCTTGAGGATGAGCCGGTGCATCGTGTGCAGTTCCGCCGGGGCGGACGTCGTCTCGGCAGGGCGCTTGCGACTGGCGTCGGACAGTACGGTCAGCTCGCCGACATCGTAGTGCGTGATGAAGATGCCCTCGACGCCGCCGGTGAGGATCAGGGAGCGCACCTCGGCATCGTCCTTCAGTGCATCGGCGAGCGCGTGCAGTTCGGCGACCATGGGCGCGTTGAGGAAGTTCTTCGGCGGGTTGGACATGGTAGCGATGAGCACGGGGCCGTCGCGGCGGAGCTGGAGGAAGTTGTACATGGGTCGTAAGTCCTCGGTTGTCAGTTGTCAGTCGTCAGTCACGACGATAGGGGAGGCCGTCGCTACGATCTACCACCCGGACGAGCAGAAAGGGCACGCGTGGTGCGTACCCCTGCTGGTCGAATCGCCCGATGGAACTGCCGTCTAGGGGGTGTCGCAGGCTTCCCTGAGTGACTGGGTGACGTACTTGTCGTGGCCGGTGTAGGTGGCGGCTTCGAGGGCGCGCGTGTACTTGAGCAGCTGGGCCTGGCGCAGCTCGAGCAGGGCGACCTTGCCCTTCTGCACGGTGTCGCCGAGGGCCAGGATGGTGGCCTCGCGGAGCGGTTTGTCGCGCTTGAGGTCGGCGGCCATCATGATCTCACCGCGCTCGAGCCAGGTGCGCACGTTGCGGCGCTTCGTGTCGTTGCCCATCAGCAGGTAGTGGCGCAGGTGCTCGATGCCGTACGCCATGTGGCGGCGCAGGTCGTTCGCCGTGCGGTCGAAGAGCTGGCGGTCGGCCTGGGAGCGGCCGATCTTGTTGCCCTGCTCGCACAGCGCCAGCAGGAAGGACGTGCGGATGATGTTCATGTACACGATGAGCTCGGTGAACTTGAACGACGCGTACACGGTGCGGTTGAAGAAGCCCGGCGTCTGCACACCGAGGCCGCCGCCGTTGGCCAGGGCGCGCTTGCGGAACGCCTCGACGTGGCGGGCGTGGTCGAAGACCTGCGTGGCCAGGTAGAGCTTCACCTCGTGGTAGCCGTAGGAGATCTCCTTCAGCCAGCCCATCAGCACCTGGTTCGAGTTGTAGGCCTGCTCCGAGATGTTCGAGACGATCTGGTCGATGGATGCTTCGATGTGGTCCGGCAGCGGCTCAATGCTGCCCCACGAGATCTCCGTCGCGGGCTTCCACTGCTCGCGGATGGCCAGCTCGTAGAGATCGGCGGCGTTGTCGGCCCAGACCTCCAGCTTGTCGTAGATGGTGTACGGCGCGGCGAGCCCCATGTCCTTCGAGGGGTGGGAGCCGCGCGGCGTGTCGTTCTCGTATGGCCAGTGGTCGGGAGCCCACGCGTAGGCGCCGGCGTCGGCCAGCTTGAGTGTGAAGCCTTCGGCCCCGATGACGGGCTTCGGCGGGCGCTCGGTCGGCACCTTCGCCCAGCTCATGTCGAGCGGCGGGAGCGGAAATTGCGGCGGCGGCGCCGCTTCCTGGTCTGGCGTCTCGGTCTCTGCCATGTTCGTGTCCGATCATCCCGCGCGGCGCATTCGCCTCGCCCACGGAGGGCACGACGCGCGCCGTGCCCTCTCAGCTCAGTTCGTAGGGGTGTTGCCGCCTAGTTGCGCGGCGGGTCCAGCAGCATCGCCATCATCGGGTTCATGCGCTGGCGGCGATCGCCGAGGCCGACGACCTCGAGGCGGTGCATGTACTCGTTGACCTGCCGCTTGCGGATGGAGAGCAGCTTCATGTAGCCCTCGCGCAGTTGCGGCTCGGTGGTGCCGCCGCCGAGCAGGATGGCCAGCGCCTCGCCGGTATCGCCGCCGCCGGTGAGGCCGGCCTGCGTCGAGCCGATCCCGAGGTTGCCCTCCATGCGGTCGAGGTAGGTGTGGATCTCGTCGCGCCGCTCGGGCTGCGTCTCGATGACGTACTTCATGTGCATGACGCCGAACGCCACGTGGCGGCTCTCGTCCTGCGCGGACAGGCGGAACATGCGCTTGTCGACTTCGCTCTGCGCGAACATCTCGCCCATGCGGAACATCGACTGCACAAAGCCCTCGCCGACGAGGTGCAGCGTGGAGGCGACTTCGGTGAGATCCTGCGCGAGGAGCAGGCCGAGCGCGCCCGGGCCCGCCTGCAGCAGGCCGATGCCGTTGGCGAGCGCACGCTTGCGGAAGACGTCGAGGTGGCGCGCCTCGTCCATGATCTGGCTGGCGAGGAAGAGGCCAATCTCGAAGTACTCGCCGCTGATGTTCGGAGCGTACTTGCCCGGCACGTCGCCGGCGATGAACTCAACCTGCGTGAGGAACGTGCAGAGCTGCGACATCGCCAGCTCCAACTCGTCCGGCAGCTCGGGCAGCTCGGCCCACGGGATATCGGTGGCGCTGCTCCACTGGCGCTGCACAGCCTCTTCGTACAGCAGCATGGCCGACTCGGACCATGAAGCCGCCTTCGTGTTCCAGTGCGACGACATGTTCTGGGCGTCGCTGCGCGGGGCAGCGCCGCGCATGCGGCCGCTCTGGTTGCGCGTGCCGGCGGGGATATCGCCGTACGACGACGTCGAGATGTCCTCCAGCGTGAGACCGCGCTTGGCGGGCGCCACACGCAGGCCGCGCTCGGCGGCGGGCGCATCGAGCCAGCTCAGGTCGAGGTCTTCACCACCGGATTCCTTGCGCAGTTCCTCCAGGATTTTGGACTGCATGATCAGGCCTCCTCTTGCTCACTCGGGGAGATGCAACAGTAATCTGGCCGCTATCCGCAGCCATGAGGATTGCAGGATACGCGGAACGGGGCACTGGGATCCAATCCCTGAGCTGCGCGGGCTTCACCCAGGATCAGGGGGGAGAGCAGGGATCGACCTGCCCGGCGGGAAGGCGCCTACGCGGCACGGAGGGAGCCCGGGAGACGCCCGCCGGTGCCGGACAGCGCCGACTCGGCCGCAGCCTTGCCCGCAGCCTCCACGTGGTGCCGGTGGCCGAAGTCGAAGAGACCGGCCTTGTCGCGGGCGATCAGTGTGTCGATGGCGAGGTCCGCGCCGCCCGCACTCTCGGCGGCGATCTGCGTCTGCATGAGGTCGAGCGCCCAGGCGATCGTCTCGGGCATCCAGGGGACGGTGCGCGTGGCAGAGGTCGTGTGGGCGGCGGCGGTGACCAGCATGCGGGAGGCGATCACAAAGTCGGCGCCCAGATCGCGGCAGGCCCGCACCGGGACCGGCGAGCGCACCGCGCCATCGACGAGGACGCGGCCCTGGTAGCGGACGGGAGCAAAGATGCCGGGCACGGCCATGCTGGCCATTAACGCCGGCACGAGGTCGCCGCTGGTAAACACCACCTCCTCACCCGCGTGGAGGTCGACCGCGACGACGCCGAGCGGCGTAGTGAGGTCCTCGATGCGGAGGTCGCCGAACTGGCGTCTGAGCTGGCGTTCGACGAAGGCGCTGGTGAAGACGCCGTGCAGCGGTAGCAGGCTGGGTATCGCTGCGAAGCGCCCGGCTGACTCCACCGCGGCGGCGACGGACTCCGGCGGCAGGCCGCTGGCGATGCCGGCCGCCACAGCGGCCCCGATGCTGGTGCCGCTGATCGCGTCACAGGGAATGCCCGCCTCGGAGAGCGCGGACAGGACGCCGATGTGGGCGAAGCCGCGCGCGCCGCCGCCGCCCAGCGCGAGGCCGATGCGCTGCCGGCAGATGTGGCGCGCGACGCGCTGCGGATCGAATCCCCCGCCGACCGGAAAGACGTGGCGCGGGACCGGGGGCGAGGAGCGCGGCGGCGCCAGTGGCGCCGTGTTCTGGCCGAGCGAGACGATCTCCGTCAGGCCCCGCGCGATGGCCGGCGGCATGTGTTGCCCGGAATACACGACCAGCGGCGCGAAGTCGGCCACCGCACGCAGGAAGGCGGATAGCTCCGCATCGGTGGCTCCGCCGGTCGAGATGATCGTCGTCGTGCCATCGGCGAGGCGCGCCCGCAGCGCCGAGAGATCCGCTCCGTCCGATGCGTAGTCGGCGACCGAGGGGCCGTCCCGCCGGTCGTCGCCGGTCACCACCGCGACGTGGATGCCGGGCGCCCAGCGAGCACACGCGGCGATGATCTGCTCCGCGTGCGGCGCTTGCGCCGGATCGTGGTGGAGCGCGACGAGCCTGCGTTCGTCGCCGTGCCCGATGAGCTGGTCGGCGGAACGCAGACGCTGCGCAAGCTCGGCGGCGATCTCGCGAAAGATCGCGGGATCGGTCTCGGCGGCGGCGAGGAAGTCTTGCTGACTGATGGCGAAGACGCGGACTTCGGTCTCAGCGATGACGGTGGTGGAGGAGACCGCGCCCGTCAGGAGCGCCGTCTCGCCGATCCACGAGCCGCGGCCGAGTCGCGCCACGACCTGTTCGCTGCGGCCGGCGCCAAGCATGACGCGGACGGTGCCGGAGGCAATGAGAAACAGCCGGCGCGTCGCTTCGCCCTGGCGCACCAGCACGGCGCCCGGCGGGAAGAACTCGATGCCGGCGCGCCGCCGGAGCGATGCCGCCAGCCGCACGCGGCCCGTGCCAGGCGGCCGTCCGGACGGCGCCGAGGGGGCAGTCTCCTGATTCTCCATGCAGGGGTATCGGCGCCGGTGGCCGGGATGCCCCGGGAGGTGGCACCCACTCCGGGCCTCGGGCGCCGGTCGACTGGACGTCGGAGGCTGGAGGTTGGACGGCTTCGGGCGCGGTGCTTCGCGGCGGCGGCTGGTCCGCGCAGGGCGGACCTATCCCCCGGCCCCTTCCCTGGGAGGGAAGGGGAGCGGCGTTATGAGGGTCGCGGTGGGCGACGCGCGGCCGGGGCGGGCGCCCCGAGGGACGCCCCTACGCCAAGCGCCGTGGTCCGCGCAGGGCGGACCTATCCCCCGGCCCCTTCCCTGGGAGGGAAGGGGAGCGGCGTTATGAGGGTCGCGGTGGGCGACGCGTTCTGGTTCCGTTCCGGGCGTGTCGGCTCTCGGCGCCGCTATCGGGCGGTGGGCGCCGGGGTGCGGGCGGCGGCGATCTCGCGCATGGCGGCTTCGCCGGCCTCGCCGCGCGGCACGAGCTGCTTGCCCTCTTCGACGGCCACCGGCAGGCCGTCGCGGAAGATGACGGCGTTGGTATGGAGCGCCGGCACGCGCGGGCCGGGGGTGATGATGCCGGCGAGGTTCAGCGGGTCGGTGGCGTTGATGCGGATGACCTCGCCCGTGCGCTCCTCGCGGCGGACGCGGCGCAGGCCCTCGACGGCCTCGGGCAGCGCGTACTGCTCGCCGATGAAGCCGGCGACGAAGCGGCCGCCGCGGAGGACGCCGCGCGCCTCCTGCCGCCGGAGCGCGCGCAGCACTTCGCGCCACGGCACGGTGAAGCTCTCGCGCGCGACGAGATCGCGGAAGACGACGCCGTACCGCGCCAGCAGCTGCATGGCGACGCGCTCCGCCAGCTCGTCGGCGGGCGACGGCTCCGGCTGGAAGCGGTGGACGATCGACCAGCGGCCCTGCGGAGCGCCGGCGCGGCCCGCGCGCGCGCCGCCGTAGCGCGCATGCCGGCGCGCCTCTCTGGCGCGCGACGAGCGTCCTGGCGCCATGATCTGGCGCAGCGACTGGAAGCCGTCGCCGGTCAGCAGGCCGCGCGCGACGAGATCCCACAACGCCTCTTCGAGCTGCGCGGGCAGCTGGCGGCTCGCGGCGGCCAGGTCCTCGAAGAAGAGCGCGCCGTGCGCCCGCAGCGCGTCCAGCGTCGCGGCGGCGGCGCCGGTCTGCGGGTCCTCCGGCTGCTGCGCGCCGCGCACGGACTCGAGCAACCAGCCGAAGTCGCGGCGCAGCGCCACGGTGATCGGCGTTGCGCGCGACGGTGCCGACCCGCGCGCGTGGCCGTTGGGCTTGCGCAGCGACAGCCGCCCCCAGGCGACATCGCCCGCCAGGCAGAGCTCGTCGAGCCAGCGCGGGTCGTAGTTGAGCACGCGCGACGGCAGCACGTCGCGCTCCCACGCCGACGCCGCGACCTCGAAGCCCTGCAACTGCGCGATCGCATCGAGCAGCCCGCGCTTGCCCTCGAAACGCCGCCTGCCGGCGACGTGCTGGCGCGCCAGGAGGTAGCGCATGAAGTCCTGCGCGCTCACCGGCTCGATCTCGCTGCGCAGGCGGTCGAGCGTGTAGCGATGGATGCGCGCGAGCAGGCGGCGGTCGCAGAACTCCTCGTCGTCGACGCCCGGCGTGAAGCGCCCGCGCAGCACGATGCCCTCCCCCTCGAGCCGCGCCATCGCCGAGATCACCTCGAGCGCTCCCAAGCCCAGCAGCGCCGCGACCGATGCGGGCGTCGCCGGGCCCAGGTATTCCATGTGGCCGCGGACGGCCGGGAGCACGGCATCCTCACGCTCCGGCGGCGGGCCATCGAGCTGCGACGGCAGGCGCACCGGCGGCGCGATCTCCGCGCCCGGGTGCAGCCGCTCGACCGCGCGCAGGTGCTCGGTTGCGAACCAGAAGTCGCCCGCGGCCGCGCGTACCGTCGAGGCGCGGCCTGCCGCCACCAGCTCGTCGTGCCACGTGCGCCACGCCGGCGACTCGCGCGCGACGACCAGGCCGAGCAGCACGTCGTGCAGCTCGTCGGCGTCCCGCGGCTCCGGGCGCGCTTCGTCGCGCACGCGCTCGATCGCCTCGACGTCGAGCGCGCCGAGATCGCGCTGGTGCGCGGGCAGCGTGCGGCGCTGCTGGACGGCCTGCGTGCGGCGCTCCTCGAGCGGCGCGTCGTCGAGGAAGGCGTAGGGCTTCGCGTTGAGGATCTCGTGCGCAAAGGGCGATGGCTCGGTGGTGTCGCGCGCGTGCAGGCGGATCTCACCGCGCTCCATCTTTTCGAGCACCTCCGTCAGGCGCACGAGGTCCATCGCCTCGTACAGGCAGTCGTTGACGGTCTGGCGGATCAGCGGGTGGTCGGGGATGGGAAGCGGGCCGGTGAGGTTCTCCTGGCAGCCGACCTGCTCCGGGAAGACGGCCGCGAGCAGGTCGTCGGAGCGGATGCGCTGGATGGGCGGTGGCACGCGCTTGCCGCCGTTCTGGCGCAGCACGGCCAGCGCGCGCGTGGCGTTCCAGCGCCAGCGCGCGCCGAACATCGGCGCCACCAGCATCGCCTGCTCCAGCGACTCGCGCAGCACGTCGGAGCGCACAAAGTGGAACGCGTCTTCGAGCGGGAAGCTGTGCTGCGGGCCCAGCGAGAGCACGACGGCGTCGTCCGTCGCGGCGGCCTGCAGCTCGAAGTCGAAGTTGACGCAGAAGCGCTTGCGCAGCGCTAGCCCGAAGCCGCGGTTGACGCGCCCGCCGAACGGCGCGTGCACGACCATCTGCATGCCGCCGGCGTCGTCGAAGAAGCGCTCGAAGACGACGTCCTGGTCGCTGGGCACGACGCCCAGCGCGGCGCGCTCCGCGGCGATGTACTCGACGATCTGCGTCGCCGCCTCGCGGGAGAGCGCGGCTTCATCGCAGAGCCAGCCGACGGTGTCGCGGTCGCCGTCGAGGCGCGCCGCGACCTCGCGGCGGAGGCGGCTGACCTCTTCGGACAGCTCCCACGTGCGCGAGGGCGCTTCGCCGAGCCAGAACGGCACGCTGGGCGGGCGGCCCTGCGCATCCTCGACGCGGAGGATGCCGCGCGCCGACTCGATGCGGCGGATCTTCCACGAGTGCGTGCCGAGCAGGAAGATGTCGCCGGCCATGCTCTCGATCGCCCAGTCTTCGTTCACGGTGCCGATGAACGTCTCGTCGGGATCGAGGACGACGCGATAGTCGGCCACCTCCGGAATGGCGCCGCCGCTCGTGAGCGCAGTGATCCGCGCGGCACGGCGGCCTCGCAGCGTGCCGTTGATGCGGTCGCGGTGCAGGAGGGCCCGCCCCCGGCCGATGCGCTCGGCCGGGCCCTCGCTCATCATCTCGACGACGTCGTTGAAGTCGTCGCGAGAGAGATCGGCGTACGGCGCGGCGGTGCGCACCACCTCGTACAGCTCGTCCTCACGCCACTCGCGCGTCGCGCATTCGGCGACGATCTGCTGCGCGAGGATGTCCAGCGGCGCTACGGGTGGCTCGATGCGGTCGAGGATGCCGCTGTGCACGGCGCGGATCAGCGCGGCGCACTCCAGCAGCTCGTCGCGCGAGGTGGCGAAGAGCCGGCCGCGCGATGTGCGGCCGAGCGCGTGGCCGGAGCGGCCGATCCGCTGCAGGAACGTCGTCACGGCGCGGGGCGAGCCGATCTGGCAGACGAGGTCGACGCTGCCGACATCGATGCCCAGCTCCAGCGAGGCCGTCGCCACGATGGCGCGCATCTCGCCGTCCTTCAGCCGCTGCTCGATGCGCAGGCGGCGGTCCTTCGAGAGGCTGCCGTGATGTGCCGAGACGTGCTCCGCGCCCAGCCGCTCGCCGAGATTGTGCGCGACGCGCTCCGCCATGCGCCGCGTGTTCACGAAGACGAGCGTCGTGCGATGCTCGGCGATCAGCTCCGCGAGGCGGTCGTAGATATCGGCCCACTGCTCGTGGGTGGCAACGGCCTGCAGGTCCGACGGCGGCACCTCGACCAGCAGGTCGAGGTCGCGGCAGTGGCCGACGTTGACGATGGTTACTGGTCGTCGGTCGTCGGTCGTCGGTCGTCGGGACCTAACCCCCGGCCCCTTCCCTGGGAGGGAAGGGGAGCTCGTGTCGGTCGCTGGTTGCTGGTTGTTGGTCGCTGGGGCGCCGGTGAGGAAGCGGGCCGCTTCTTCTATCGGGTGCACGGTGGCGGAGAGGCCGATGCGCAGGGGGCGGCGCTCGCACAGGGCATCGAGGCGGGCGAGCGAGAGCGCCAGGTGGCTGCCGCGCTTGTCCCGCATCAGCGCGTGCAGCTCATCGACGATGACGGTGCGCACGTTGCGCAGGAGGTGGCGGCTGCGCTCCGCCGTCAGCATCAGGTACAGCGACTCCGGCGTGGTGATGAGGATGTGCGGGGCGTTGCGCAGTATGGCGGCGCGGGCGGCCTGCGTCGTGTCGCCCGTGCGGAGCGCGGTGCGGATCGCCGGCGGCTCGAAGCCCATCTCGCGCGCGACGTCGCGGATCTCCGCGAGCGGCGCTTCCAGGTTGCGCTGGATATCGCTGCTCAGCGCCTTCAGGGGCGAGATGTAGACGACGTCGATCGCATCGGGCAGCCCTGTATCGAGCGCGCGGCGCAGCAGGCTATCGATGCTGGCGAGAAACGCGGCCAGCGTCTTGCCGGAGCCGGTGGGCGCGGCGATGAGCGTATCGCGGCCCTCGCCGATCGCGTGCCAGCCGCGCAACTGGGCATCGGTGGCAGCGTCGAAGCGGCGCTCGAACCACGCGCGGACGGCGGGATGGAAGGACGACGGCAGTGTGCTCATTGACTCAGTGCGGCGGCGGCGTACAAACGTTCGGGTTGGCATTGTAGCCGATCGTGCTGCGGCCGGATCGATGGAGCGAGGCGAGCGGCACGGGCACATCACCCCGGCCTTCGGCCAGCCTCTCCCCGGTCCGTACAACGCTGTGGAGACGGGCACAGGGATAGCTTTCGGTTCCCGGTCGGGGCGGCGGGTGTTGGTGCGGGTGCGGGTGTGGGGCGAGACGGCCGGGGCGGCCGTCCTGCGCGCTGCGTGCGGGTGTTCGAAATAGAGCGGGGGCTCCCACATGGTAGCCCCCGCTTTCGCGTGAAACCGAACAGCCCGTTACGGCGTGATCTTGGCGGTGTGAACGTCGCTGTTACCGAACTGGTCGGGGCAGACGGCCGGAGGCGCGGGCTTCGCCACGGTGGCGAGTGCGTGCTGGTAGGCGTCGACGGCGGGACAGCCGACGCCGTCGCGCGTGTCGGTGAAGATGAACCAGGCGAAGGTGTTGGTGCTGACGAGCGTGTTGTAGTCACCCCAGAACTGGCGTGCCAGGTTGTTCTGCGCCGACGCCGCCGGATCGGATGAGGCGGTGCTGATCTTTCGAGGCGCGCTCCACGTAATGCCGCCGTCCGTGGAATTGACGTAGTAGCTGTCGATCGTGGCGTTGCCGGTGCCGTAGGTCTTCTCGTCTTTCGCCTTCTGCGCCTGGTAGGCGATGTCGATGCGGCGGTTGGGCGCGACGTCGAGGCCCTGGAAGAAGGCGTAGCCGTCGGCGGGAGCGGAGACCGCCACCGGCGCCGACCACGTCTTGCCCTGGTCGGTGCTCCTCGTGAAGACGATGCTGCCGTTGGCGGTAGTCATCTCGTTGGACCAGGAGGCGTACACGGCGCCGGAGGTCTGATCGACAGCGATGCTGGGGTAGCTGCCGGTCCGGAAGTTCGAACCGGGAATGGGGTCGCTCTGGTCTTCGACGAGGCCGATGATCGCGGGCCGCGACCAGCTGGAGCCGCCATCCCGCGAGGTGCTGATCAGCTGCTTGCTGCCGACCTTCGCGTCGCCGTCGATCCACGCCACGTACACGGTTCCATCGGCTGCCGTGCGCAGTGCGCTGAACTGGCGGCCGCCGCGCCGGAGGTTGTTGTATGCCGCCGACACCTGCCGCGGCACCGACCAGGTCTTGCCGCCATCGGCGGAGAAGACGACGCGGATGGCGACGTTGGTGCCGGGGATGGAGCGGAACTGCGACCACGACACGTAGACACGCCCGAAGTGCGGCGACGCCGGGTTGTTGTCGGCCCAGATCGATTCCTTGTCGTTGAAGACGTGGCCGCCGGCCCTTGCCGCGACGGACGGGTCCGACCAGTGCGCGCCGTCGTCGTCGGACGTGGAGACGGCGATCAACTCCGGCGCCTGGTTGCCGTTCGCTGCGCCGCTGGCGAAGGACGCCAGGTCGGCGTAGTAGGCGCGGGCGCCGTGGGCGTAGCTGAAGCCGCCGCCGGCCTCAGGCTTCGGGCCGTAGACGATCACAGGGTCGCCGTCGGAGACGAGCGCGCCGTCGTCATCGGAATAGCCGGGCAGCAGGCCGCCGTTGGTCCACGACGTACCGCCATCGCCGCTGGTGTAGACGCCGCTGGTGCCGACGTCCGGGAAGAACGAGCAGTCGTTCGCCGCGGCGGCGGCGCCGCGCACGGTGCCGGGGCCGCAGGGCGGCTGCAGCTGCTCGTCGTTTGAGCCGCTGATGAGCTTGCTGGCGTCGGTGGGGTTGACGGCGATCGTCGGCTCGTTCTGCTTGTTCGTGGGGAAGCGAGCGTTGGTATCGCTGGAGGCATCGCCGGCGATCTGCGGATGGTTGGCCTGCGGGTCGCTGCCGGAGCCCTCGGCGACGGCGGCGGCGATGACGGCCGCGACCGCCAGGCCGGCGAAGAGCGCGCGTGTGCGTGTGCCGATCTTCATGCTGCGGAACCTCCTGTTACCCCATCGCTGTGTCGTCAAGACTACGCCTCGGCGGCGCTGCTCTCAATACGCCTCTGTCAAGAAGCTGGAGGTGATGGAGCCGGGCGGGGGCGTGCCACCTTGCCGTGGCCGGCGAAGAGCGCGTTCGCCTACTCCTCCGCCCCCGAGAGCTTGAGCAGCCGTAGCGTGTAGAGACCATCGCGGTCGATGCGGTCCGCCTCGCGCAGCAGGTCGTCGAGGTCGTCGGCGAAGTTAGCGTAACAAGCACACCAACTCCGCACGCTCGCCCCCGTCACCGTTCCGTTGCGCAACCGTAGGCCATGCGTCGGGTTCGAATGTGATACGCCGAGTACGATGCCTCCATGCTCAGCAAGAGCCGTCGGATGTCTGTTGCAGCCATGCTCGTGCTCTTCGTGGGCACCACCACGGCGATTGTGTATGACCGTTGCCGCCATGAAGCCATTGCACCGCCGCTCGTCGCACGGGCCACGGTCGTCGACATAAGGGCAACGCGTACGCGGGAAGTCGGCTTGCGGCCGCTCATCGTCGAAGCCGAGACGTTGCGCTTCAAACCGTTCTCTCGCGAGTGGGCCTACGGGGCGGTGAAGCCCCTGAGTGATGGGTCTGTACTCATCACCAACGGCGAAAGTCCGCACGCATACATCGTCGCGGCGGACGGGGCCATCGACGCAACGGGACTTCCAATCCCTCGTAGAGCCGAGGTGGGAGTCTCAGACGACGAGACCCGCCTGGCTTGGGCCGATTTCGACGGGATACGCGTGTACGATCGTCGAGACAGCAGCGTCCACACGGTCGACTCTGCGGCGTGGGTCGGCGGACCGGTCGTGTGGTCGCCCGACGCTGCGCAGCTGGCCATGACGCGGGTCACGGGAGACAACGTCGCACGGCTCGAGATCCTTGATCTCCGATCTGGTTCCCGTCGCGAAGTCTTCGCCGCGGAGGCCGCGATGGCCATTCGCGGGATACGATGGCGCTCGCCACACCTCGTCGAATTTCGTGTGCTGGTTACCGCTGACGAGTCCCAGTGCTGTCCGCCGCAGGGCGGAACGCGATACGAGGTGGCCGACACGGGAGGAGACCTACGCATCACGGGCGCGCCGAACGTTCTCTGGGCGGGGTGCGGCGCAGGATGCGGCATCCCGCCGGACGGCTACGAACGAGTGGACGCCACAGTGTCCTGGTACGAACCAATTCTCGGAGGGACGAGGTATCACTGGGGTCTCGTTGACAGGGCCGCGAATGTTGTCCGAGTCCCCCCACGTGCCGAGGATTCGGGATCTTATGCGCGGTCTCCAGATGGCGGCACGATAGCCTACGTCCTATGCAACTTCAGCGATCCGCAGACGCTTCGCCTGGTTCGACTCTCTGATCTGAGCGTACGAGATCTTGTGCTGCCGCCGATCGCTGACGCTACGCGCGTCTGCTACAACGTCAGTTGGTTCCCGACCGGTAACAAGATCCTTCTGCACTTCGGCCTTCCGGGCTAGCTGCACTCATGGCCCGGCGCGGGCCTTGTCCGCTCAACCGCGCAGATGCGCCATTTCGCCGCCGCTGGTGGAGCGCGTGCGCCTACTCCTCCGGCCCCGACAGCTTGAGCAGCCGCAGCGTGTACAGGCCCTCCCGCTCGATGCCGTCGGCCTCGCGCAGCAGCTCGTCGAGGTCGTCGGCGACGTGGAGGAAGCGGCCGTTGAGGCGCGCGCCGTCGCCGGCGGCGAGCCTGACGGCGAGCTGCGCCACCGCTTCCGGAGGCGACCACTCGCTCTGCGGGACGCCCTGGAACAGATCGATGGCGTCGGTCATGGCGGTCTGGACCAGACCGGGGCTGACGGTGAAGACGGCGACGCCGTGCGCGCCGGCCGACGCGGCGAGGCTGTCGGTGAAGCGCACGAGGGCGGCCTTGCTCGTGGCGTAGGCGCCGAAGCCGCCGCTATCGGGGCGGATGCCGGCGTAGCTGCCGATGTTGATGATCGTGCCGCGTCCGCTGCGGACCATCGCGGGGAGCACGGCGCGCGCGCAGAGCATCGGGCCGCGCAGGTTGACCTCGACCGTGCGCCACCAGTCGTTCGGGTCGGTCTCCCAGAGCGGCGTGTTCGGGCCGGAGACACCGGCGTTGTTCACCAGGATGCTCGCCGGCCCGAGCCGCGCCTCCGTCGCGGCGACGGCGCGCGTGACGCCGTCCGCATCGGCTACATCGGCGGCGACGGCGATCGCGCGTCCGCCGCGCGCGGTGATCATCGCGGCCGTCTCGTCGATCTCGGCGGCGGTGCGCGCGGTGACGGCGACGGCCGCGCCTGCATCGGCGAGGGCGAGCGCGATGGCGCGGCCGATGCCGCGGCCGCCGCCCGTGACGATCGCGACCTGGCCGGCGAGGCGGGCGTCGGGCGAGGTGTGGTCGGTCATGTTCTGTCTCCGTTGATTAGATTGCACCGCGGAGGCGCAGAGGACGCTGAGATCCGCGATGGCCGGGAGAGAAACGCATCGTCGAGAATGCGTCGTGAACTCTGCGCGCTCTCCGCCTCTGCGGTGGGCGTTCCTAGTCGGCGCGGCCGGTGTGGGCGATGCGGTTGATGCTGGCGGCCAGGTAGCCGCCGCCGAAGCCGTTGTCGATGTTGACGACGCCGACGCCGGCGGCGCAGGAGTTTAGCATCGACAGCAGCGGCGCGAGGCCGCGGAAGCTGGCGCCGTAGCCGATCGACGTCGGCACGGCGATCACGGGCGAGGAGACGAGGCCGGCGACGACGCTGGGCAGGGCGCCCTCCATGCCGGCGACGACGACCAGCGCGCGCGCCTCGCGCAGGGCGGGCAGCTGGTCGAGCAGGCGGTGCAGGCCGGCGACGCCGACGTCGTACATGCGGTTGACGGCGTTGCCGGCGATCTCGGCCGTGATGGCGGCCTCCTCGGCGACGGGGAGGTCGGCGGTGCCGGCGCAGACGACGGCGACGCCCTCCAGCTTCGGCATCGGTGTGCGCTCGACGGTGATGCAGCGGGCGATCTCGTGGTGCGCGGCGTCGGGGATGGCTTCGAGGAGCGCGCGGGCGGCCTCGGGTTCGAGGCGGGTGACGAGCAGGCGGTCGGAGCGTTCGAGCAGGGTTTGGGCGATGGCAACGATCTGGGCGGGCGTCTTGCCGAGCCCCAGGATGACTTCGGGCATCCAATCGCGCAGGGCGCGGTGGTGGTCGACCTTTGCGAAGCCGATATCTTCGTATGGAAGGTGGCGCAGCTCGTCGAGGGCGTCGCCGATGGGTGTGCGCCCCTCGGCGACGGCGGTCAACAGATCACGGAGTCGGTGCTCGTCGATGACAGTCCTCCAGCGTGGTGCAGCCTGCTTCATGATAACACTGGCCGACTTGACATCGCGGCGGGCGCCGATTGCCCGCGCGCGAGCGCAACTCGATACTCAGGCCATGCTCCTCCAGCGATTCTGGTCGCGCCGCGCCGATGTCGCGTTCTGGTCCGCCTGGCTGGCGGGCGCGGCCTCGTTCTGCGCGCTGGCGCTGTGGAGCGCGCATCGCTACGCGCTGCCGCTGGACATCCGGCTGACGCAATGGGTGCAGGGGCTGGACCGCTATCCGCGCGCGGGGCGCGTGTTCGGCATCGTCAACGACTTCGGCGACTACCAGTTCATCGCTGCCGTGCTGCTGCTGTCGTTCGGGTGGCTGCTGCTGCGGGGCTTGCGCTTCGAGGCGCTGATGCTCGCCGGCGCGGGGGCGTTGCGCTACGTGCAGCTCGGCGTGCGCGACGCGGTGCACCGCCCGTTCGACGCCGGCAGCCCGCCGTGGGCCGACGCGTCGCTGCCGCACTTACGCCGGTGGCCGGGGCCCGATGGCTTTCCCAGCGGCCACGTCTTCGGCGAGGTGGCGGTGTACGGGCTGATCTTCGCGTACGCCGGGCGCGTCATCCCGGTGCGGCCGATCGCCTGGCTGGTGCGGGCGTTCTGCGTGTTCGAGATCGCGCTCGGCGGGCCGGCGCGGCTCTATACGGGCGCGCACTGGGCGAGCGACGTGGCGGGCGCCGCGCTGCTGGCGCTGCTGTACCTGGGGCTGGCGTGGCGCATCGATCGCGCGGTGCTGCACATCCGTGCGGTGACGGCGGAGCCGGATCTGGCTGCGGATGGTGGCGTGAGCGGGGGGCGGCGTGCGGGCGCGGCGGCGACGGAGCTGGCGCGGACGCCGTAGCCTACTGCTCGCGATTGGAGTTCGTTACGCGTGGCGTCGCAGGCCCAAACCTTCGGCGCTCATACGGCAGTGTCCGCTGGCGCGTACCCTGCGAGAGAGAAAGAAAAGAGATTCCGGGGGACACCCCCGGACCCCCGGCAGAGAGCGCTGCGCTCTCTGCACTCCCGCTCCCCGCGACGATGTCCAGCCAGCTAACCACCCGTGAGAAGCACTACACGAGTAGGTTCTACACCTTCAGCAGCTCGCGGGCGGCGGCGAGGACGCGGGGGACGAGCGATTCGTCGCCGACGACTTCGGTGTAGATGCGGAGCAGCGGCTCGGTGCCGCTGAAGCGGAACAGCAGCCAGCCCTTGTCATCCAGTGTGAAGCGAAAGCCGTCCACTGTGTCGCTGCCGGTCACCTTGATGCCGGCGACGCTGTCGGGGCGAGCGGCCTGCGCGCGCTGCCAGATGGCGTCGCGGTCTTCGGGCCGGAGCGTGATGTCGATGCGGTCGTAGTAGTGCGGGCCGACCTTCTCGTACAGCTCGGCCAGCAGCTCGCTGGGGCGCTTGCCGGTGCGCGCCATGAAGTCGAGCATATAGAGGCCGGCGAGGATGCCGTCGCGCTCGGGCACGTGGCCGCGGAAGCCGTAGCCGCCGCTCTCTTCGCCGCCGATCAGGGCGTCGGTCTCCATCATCTTCGGGCCGAGGAACTTGAAGCCGACCTGGGTCTCGTGCACGGGCACGCCGTAGATCTGGCCCAGCGACTGCACCATGCGCGTCGTCGTCACCGACTTGACGATGGCGCCGCGCTCGCCGCGCGCTTCGAGCAGGTAGTACGTGAGCAGCCCGAACACCTGGAGCTGGTTGATGAAGTTGCCCTTCTCGTCGGCGATGCCCACGCGGTCGGCGTCGCCGTCGGTGGCGATGCCGACGTCGTAGCCGCCCTTCGCCATCAGGCCGGACAGGTCGTCCAGGTTGCGGGCGATCGGCTCGGGCGCGTGCATGCCCGGGAAGACGGGGTTGCGGAAGCCGTGCAACTCGGTCACCTTCGTGCGCCCGCCGTCGAGCAGCAGGCCGAAGTAGCCGGCGCCGGTGCCGTACATCGCGTCGTAGGCGACGTTGAGGCCGGCGGCCTTCAGGCGGTCGAGATCGATGAGGCGGCCGAGGTGCGCCAGGTACGGCGCCCGCGCGTCGAACATCTGCAC
>Ga0315281_10004922_pt1 | contig 19229 bp, 19 predicted proteins | sample YL17G07_0_MG_FD_204540 | JGI IMG/M metagenome (GOLD analysis project Ga0315281, IMG submission 204540) | Sediment microbial communities from Yellowstone Lake, YNP, Wyoming, USA - YL17G07_0 | ecosystem: Environmental > Aquatic > Freshwater > Lake > Sediment | place: USA: Wyoming | collected... | reverse complement strand
AATCGGTCATTGCACGAGGGACCGCTATTTTACCGTGTAAGGATTGCCAAGACCGAGGCGCCGCAGGATGCGGATTTCCATGCGTTCCATGCGCGCCGCATCGCTCTTGCGCAGGTGGTCGTGGCCGCGCAGATGCAGAACGCCGTGCACGACCAGATGGGCGTAATGCGCCGCCAGTGTCTTGCCCTGCGCTTTCGCTTCTTGCGCGATGACGGGATGGCAAAGGACGACATCGCCCGCGAGAGGACGTGCCCGATACGGGAACGACAGGACATTGGTCGGGCGCGCTCTTCTCCGGTATTGGGAATTAAGGCGCCTGGATTCCGCCGAACCGACCACGCGCAAGGTTATGTCGCATGCCGCGGTTGCGGCAACCAGCGCGTAAAGGCGAAGCAGCCTGGAGGACGGCGCAGCGGGGACCGCGCGTTGTACAGCCACCCTATTTCGGGGGCGGCGTTTGCGCGGCGTCTTTGTCGTAGGCATCGATGATCCGCGCCACCAGCGGATGGCGCACGACGTCGGCGGCGGTGAAATCGGTGAAGGCGATGCCGCGCACGCCGGCAAGGATGCGCCGCGCTTCAATGAGGCCGCTTTTCTGCCCGCGACCGAGGTCGATCTGCGTCACGTCGCCGGTGACGACGGCCTTGGCGCCGAAACCGATGCGCGTGAGAAACATCTTCATCTGCTCGGGGGTGGAGTTCTGCGCTTCGTCGAGAATGATGAAGGAGTGGTTCAGCGTGCGGCCGCGCATGTAGGCGAGCGGCGCCAGTTCGATGGTGCCGCGCTCGAGGAGCTTTGCCGTTCTGTCGAAGCCCGCGAGGTCGTAGAGCGCGTCGTACAGCGGCCGCAGGTACGGGTCCACCTTCTGCGCGAGATCGCCGGGCAGGAAGCCCAGGCGCTCGCCCGCCTCCACCGCCGGGCGAACCAGCACGATGCGCTTCACCTGGTCGCGTTCGAGCGCGTCCACCGCGCAGGCGACCGCCAGATAGGTCTTGCCGGTGCCCGCCGGGCCGATGCCGAGCGTAATGTCGTGCGCGAGGATGCTCTCCAGGTACTGCACCTGGCGCGGCGTGCGACCGCGCAGCTCGGTGCGGCGCGTCAGCAGCTGCGGGTGTTCTCCCGGACCGGCCGCTGCCTTGCGTTCTTTCGCAGCAGGCGTCGAATTGCGTCCATGCATCAGTTCCGTGAGACCGAGCTGTATGTCGTCAATGGTGAGTTCGTCCGCCGCGCGGTCGTAGAAGGCCTCGATGGCGCGCGCGGCGCGCTCGGCCTGGTGGCGCTCGCCGCTCACGGCGAAGTGAGCGCCGCGGCGCGCGATCTCGACGTCGAGCGCGGTTTCGATCTGGCGCAGGTTGGCATCCAGCGCCCCGCACAGCCGCGCGAGGCGCTGGTTGTCTATCGGGTCAAGCCTGACCTCGACAGGCCTAGCTCGCATTGATCAGTTCACCGCGCAGCGAGTGATGACGTGCTTCGGTGATGCGCAACGCCGTGAATTGGCTGGCGAGCTCGCTGCCGCCGGCGAAATTCACCGTCCGGTTATTGCCGGTTCGCGCCGCGAGCTCCGCGGGATTCCTCTTCGACGGTCCTTCCACCAGTACCTGCTGAACCGTCCCCACCATGGCCTCGCCGATCGCGCGCGCCTGCGCTTCCAGCTGCGCCTGCAGCCGCTGCAGCCTCTCGAGCTTCTCCGCGTGGGGCACCGGGTCTGCCAGTTCCGCCGCGGGTGTTCCCGGGCGCGGGCTGTAGAGGAACGCGTAGGAGCCGTCGAACCGCAGGTCGCGGGCGAGCGCGAGCGTGGCCTCGAAGTCGGCTTCGGTCTCGCCCGGAAAGCCGACGATGAAATCGGAGGAGATGCTGATGTCCGGTTTAGCCTTGCGCAAGCGCCGGATGATGGAGCGGTATTCAAGCGAAGTGTAGCCGCGCTTCATCGCCGCCAGCACTCGCTCCGAACCCGACTGGACGGGAAGGTGCACGTGCGCGGCAAGAACGGGCAATTCGGCGTGCGCGTCGATCAGACGTTGCGTGAATTCGCGGGGGTGAGACGTGGTGTAGCGAATTCGTTCTATTCCCTGAATTTCATTTACAAAATAAAGTAGTTCGGCAAAGTCTGCGATGGCGTCGTCAATCGGGCCGTGCCAGGCGTTGACGTTCTGTCCGAGCAGCGTTATTTCCTTTACGCCTTGCGCCGCGAGGCCGGCAATCTCGGCGATCACGTCATCGAAAGGCCGCGAGATCTCGGGGCCGCGCGTATAGGGCACCACGCAGAAGCTGCAGTACTTGCTGCAGCCTTCCATGATCGAAACGAAGGCAGCGGCCCCTTCAGCGCGCGCGGGCGGCAGGTGGTCGAATTTCTCGATCTCGGGGAAGCTCACGTCCACTTGCGGACGGCCGCTCGCGCGGCGCCGCTTGAGCAGCTCGGGAAGCCGGTGCAGCGTCTGCGGCCCGAACACCACGTCCACATAGGGGGCGCGCTCGACGATGGCGCCGCCCTCCTGGCTGGCGACGCAGCCGCCGACCGCGATCATGAGGTTCGGATTGGCGCGCTTGAGATGCTTGACGCGGCCCAGGTCGGCGAACACCTTCTCCTGCGCCTTCTCGCGCACCGAGCAGGTATTGAACACGATGACGTCGGCTTCCTCTGCGCTTGCCGCCGGCGCGAGGCCCTCGGCTCTGGCGAGCACGCCGGAGATCTTCTCCGAGTCGTACTCGTTCATCTGGCAGCCGAAGGTGCGGATGAAAACCTTGCCTGTCATTCCCTACTTTTTCGCATCCGGTTGCGCGGCTTCCTGCGGCGAGAGGATCCAGATGCGCCACACTTGGCCGTGGGCATCGGGCAGGTACTTGACGAGCACGCCGGCGGGCAAGGCGGTGGGCAGCACGATCATGTTCCTGTCATCGCGGATCTGCGCGCCCGCCGCGAGATCCGTCCGCTTGCCGTCGATCTCGACCGTCATGCCTTGCACGTGGCTCATCGTGGCGCGTTTCGCCTCCGCTGGAATGGTGCGCAGCTGCGCGTGCGTGGCGCCCGCCGCGCAGGTGAAAAGCAGTGTCGCGAGCAGACTACGGATCATTGGGCCAGTGTACCGAAAAGGCGATGGTGGCGAATCAGCGACTCGAACCCCGGACAAACGGATCATGATTCGGCGCGGCGGACAGTCGGCAACACATGACGACAATTATATCAAGGGGTTAGTGTCCTATCCTGTCGCCCAGTATGCATAATTCTTCTTAACGGCGCTCAATCCCGAAGACAAGCACGCCATCCCTTGCGCTACGTTCCATTAATACATAAGTATCTAAACTCGTGCCTGTGCGTGGCCCAATATAAGGGCGTGCCTCAACTACTACAGTCTCCTGCATCGCCGTCTGCCTCTGTATTCTCGGAATATGCACCTTCGCGGTTACCTTAGTAACCATGCAGGCGCCAACCTTTTCTCGATGTGTTCCTCCTGGCTCCAGCAATTTATCGGTATCTTTACAAAGCGCAGACTTCAAATGCAAATGCATGGCCGCTCTAAATTTGGTTTCGTTCTTGAGCGCAATATCATAACTATACGCAGACCGCCCAACCCCCAATCCTGATGCCAACACGACCATCAATAGCAATTTCTTCATATTGCTCTCCGTCTCTTAAACAAGGATATAAGAATCAATCCGACCGCGAAGTCTGAACGGTTTGCTGGCGCTTCGCCACTCCCACGATGGCACGGCATCATCGTCCGCCCACAGCATGCGCCTTGCTAGCCTGTCCTCGGTATGCATTCGCACTGCGGCACAGGCTATTGGCTCCTGACGAAGTCTCCCTTCTCCCAAATTCCTGATTGCTGAATTGAGCCATCGGCACGGTATTCGATTCCTTTCCCGTTGAACGTGTCGTTCCTGAACTCACCGACGTACTTCTGGCCACTGGGTAAGGTATGGGTGCCTTGCCCGTGGCGCATGTCGTTCCTGAACTCACCGACGTACTTAGAGCCACTGCGAAACGTATAGGTGCCTTGCCCGTTACGCTTGCCGTCCTTGTACTCACCGACGTACTTGTCCCCACTGGGTAACGTAGAGGTGCCTTGCCCGTGCAGAGCGCCATCCTTGACCTCACCGACGTACTTCTCGCCACTGGGGGAGGTATGGGTGCCTTGCCCATTGGGCTTGCCATCCTTCCATTCACCGACGTACTTCTCGCCATTGGGGAACGTAAAGGTACCGATACAGTTCGTCCAAGTTGCAGCGTTGAATGAACCAGGACACTTCGGCAGCCCGCTCTGCCCTGAATCACAGGCAGCAGTCGTTAGTACAGACGCTATCAAACACAGAATCAGTGGTCGCATGATTTCTCTCTTAGTTCCTCAACCTGCGCCACGCCCACGACGGCACCCGCTATCGGCTCCTAACGAACTTTCCGCTTTCCCAAGTTCCCGATCGCAGGATTGATCCATCGGCGCGGTATTCGATGCCTTGCCCGTGGAAGTTCTCGTCCTTCCATTCACCAATGTACTTGCCGCCATTGAGAAACGTACCGGTGCCTTTGCCGTTGATCTTGTCGTCCCTCCACTCGCCGACGTACTTCCTGCCGGTGAGCCATGTATAGGTGCCTTGACCGCTGCGCTTGCCATCCCTGTACTCGCCAACATACTTCTCGCCATCGGGATACGTATAGGCACCTTTGCCATTGCGCTTGTCGTCCCTGAATCCACCGACGTACTTCCTGCCATCGGGGAACGTGGCGGTGCCTTGGCCATTGAACTTGCCGTCCTTGAACTCACCAAGGTACTTCGCGCCATCGAGCGCCGTCGCTTCCCCGACGCAGCCGGACCAAACTGAAGCCTGGACCGACGGGGAGCACGGCGGCAGTCGGCCCCTGACAAAAACCCCGTTCTCCCAAATTGCTGATCGAAGAATTGATCCATCGGGAAGGTATTCGATACCTTGACCGTGGCGCTCGCCGTCCCTGAACTCACCGACGTACTTCCTGCCATCGGAGACCGTCACGGTGCCTTGCCCGTTGGGCTTGTCGTCTTTGTACTCACCGACGTACTTCTTGCCATCGGGCAACGTGTAGGTGCCTTGACCGTTGCGATTGTTGTCCTTCCATTCACCGACGTACTTCGTGCCATCGGGATACGTATAGGTGCCTTGCCCGTTTCGCTTGTCGTCCCTGTACTCGCCGACATACTTCTCGCCATTGGGCCACGTATAAGTGCCTTGCCCGTTGTACTTTCCGTCCCTGACCTCACCGACGTACTTCCTGCCATCGGGCAACGTCATGGTGCCTTGCCCGTTGGGCTTGTCGCCTTTGTACTCACCGACGTACCTCTTGCCGTCCTTCCATTCACCGACGTACTTCTCGCCATTGAGAAACGTGGCGGTGCCTTGCCCGTTGGGCAAGCCGTGCTTCCATTCACCGACGTACTTATTGCCATTGGGGTACGTAAAGGTGCCTTGCCCGGTCATCTCGCCGTCCCTGAACTCACCGACGGACTTTCCGCCATCGGGAAACGTCATGTTGCCTTGCCCGTTGCGCTTGTCATCCTTCCATTCACCGACATACTTCCTGCCATCGGGCCACGGATAGGTGCCTTGCCCGTGGCGTTTGTGGTCCTTCCATTCACCGACGTACTTACTGCCATCTGGGTACGTATAGGTGCCTTGCCCGTTGTACTTGGCGCCTTTCCACTCACCGATGTACTTCCCGCCATCGGGGTACGTATAGGTGCCGACGCAGTTTGTCCAAGTTGTAGCGTTATATGACTCTGGACACTTCGGCAATCGGCTCTGCGTCGAATCACAGGCACCAGTTGTCAGTACCAGCGCTATCAAGCACAGAATTAGTTTTCGCATTAGTTCCCCCTTGGTTCCTTGCCCTTCGCCACTCCCACGGCGGCACAGGCTATTGGCTCCTGACGAAGTCTCCCTTCTCCCAAATTCCTGATCGCAGGACAGATCCGTTGGCACGGTATTCGATGCCTTGCCCGTGGGGGCCGCCGCCCTTCCACTCGCCGACGAGCTTCCGGCCATCGGGGAACGTAAAGGTGCCTTTCCCGTTGCGCTTGCCGTCCCTGAACGCACCGACGTACTTCTTGCCATCGCGCCACGTATGGGTGCCTTGCCCGTGGTACTTGTTCTCGGTGAACGCACCGACGTACTTCTCGCCATCGGGGAACGTATGGGTGCCTCGCCCGTGGTACTTGGTCTCGGCGAACTCACCGACGTACTTCTCGCCATCGGGGAACGTGAGGGTGCCTTGGCCGTGATACTTGCCGTCCTTGAGCCCACCGACGTACTTGGCGCCAGTAGGGCTCGTATAGGTGCCATGCCCGTGGCGCTTGCCGTCCTTCCATTCACCGACGTACTTCCCGCCATCGGAATACGCATAGGTGCCTTGCCCGTTGGGCTTGTCGTCCCTGTACGCACCGACGTATTTCGCGCCATCGGGCCACGTATGGGTGCCTTGCCCGTGGCGATTGCCGTCCTTGAATCCACCAATGTACTTGCCGCCATCGGGCAACGTCCGTTCCCCGACACAGTTCGTCCAGGTTGCAGCTTTGTACGAGCCGGAGCAAGGCGGCATTCCGCTCTGCGCCGAAGCAACAGTTCCAGAAATTGTTAGCACCGACGCGATCACGCACAGAATCAGACTTCGCATAAATCCTCCATCTGTTCGCGCGCCTCGTCCATCGCCACACCCACAGCGGTACGGGCCTGCGCCGCCCTTCACCTGCACCAGCCAGATGATGTGAGGCACTACTCAATGCCTTGGCGACGGATCAGCTCAAAAGCTAGTTTCTCCGCTGCTTGCCATAGCTCATCTAGTGGATTTGCAGCGCAGTAATTGTTTATCCACAAACCTATAGAAGGCCAATCACTATCCTTTAAAAAGTCTTTCCGTGTTCCAGCCGCAAACCCTGATAAATAAGCGAGCATCGCGGCTTCCAAAGTCGCTTTGTCAAGGTCGAGACTTGCTTTCTTACTTTCTTCAACCCACTCTTCGCAGCTTGAAGTTATATATCCCCTAACATACTGTGCGTTTGAAACTCCTGCGTTTAACAGCAGCAGAAAGGCCATGCCTGCCAATAGGATGCGGAGCGGGGTTTTCATGGTTTGAATCCTTCCTGACCTGCCCCTTCTGCAGTGCCAGTCGTTGTTTTTTAGAGTCTGGATTTGAAAGGTCAGTTTATCTCACGGTTTTGCGCGGCACCGCACCTCGAGCGCGATGTCCACTGACTTCTTGGTGAAATCATGGACGATGGTTTCGGCCGGCGCCGAGTGCCACAATAGCGCCGATGAATTACGGTAAAGCAGGGGGTTTTCCTGTGGGCGAATGTCCCAAATTTGTCCCGCGAAAGGAAATGGCCTGCGGTGTTTACGCGCAAGTCATTGCATTTGTTGGTGGCGAATCAGGGACTCGAACCCCGGACAAACGGATTATGATTCCGCTGCTCTAACCAGCTGAGCTAATTCGCCCCGGTGAAGGGTGCGGATTTTCGCCCAAAAACGGCTTCAAGTCAAAGAGTTGAAGAAATGCCCGCGTGAGCGCTGAAGACCCGTTCGAGGTTGCAATTGCCGGTGGCGCGCTGGTAGGCGCTGCGCTGGCGCGCGCACTGCGCGGCACGCGTGTGGCGCTCATCTCGCAAGAGCCGCGGCCCGGCCCGGCCGGCGCGACGGATTTCGATGCGCGCATTTATGCGATCAGCCCGGGAAATGCAGGGTTCCTTTCGCAACTCGACGCCTGGAGCGCGATTCCGCAAGCGCGCAGGACGCCGGTGCACGTGATGCGCGTCTTCGGCGACGATGGCGAATCGCTGATCGAGTTCGACGCCTATCGCTCCGGTTGCGGCGAACTCGCCTGGATCGTCGAGGACTGCCTGCTGCAGGACGCGCTCTGGCGCGGGCTCGAGAGCCAGGACGGCCTGTCGTTATTTTCCGCTTCATCGCTTCAGGAATTGGAAATGACCGGGCCGGGCGCCGGCCTTTCCCTCAAGGACGGCCGCAAGCTACGTGCGCAGCTGGTGGTTGGCGCCGATGGCGCGCGCTCGCTGGTGCGTGCAAAGGCGGGAATCCCGATCGAAGAACGCGGTTACGGCCAGAGCGCGGTGGTGGCGAATTTTGCCTGCAGCCGGCCGCATCGCAATGTCGCTTTTCAATGGTTCCAGGGCGCTCGGAAGGCGGGCGCAGTGCTCGCGCTCCTGCCCCTGCCCGGCGACCATGTGTCGATGGTGTGGTCCACTGCGGATGCCGAGGCGGCACGCCTTCTCGCGCTGGCTCCCGCGGCGCTCTCCCGCGAACTCGCCGTTGCCTCGCGCGAGTCGGTGGGGGAACTGGCCCTGGTTACGCCGCAGCGCGCGTTTACCCTGCGGCGGCTGGCGGCGGGCCGGCTGGTCGCGTCACGTGTTGCGCTCGCGGGAGACGCCGCGCATGTGGTTCATCCTCTCGCGGGGCAGGGCGCAAACCTCGGCCTGCAGGATGCGCGCGTGCTTGCCGAAGTGCTGGCGGGGCGTGAGCCGGGCCGCGACCCGGGCGACCTGCGGCTGCTGCGCCGCTACGAGCGCGCGCGCGCCGAGGATATACTTGCCATGCGCACCACGGTACACGGCCTGTTCCGCCTGTTCGATGCCAGGGGAGCGGGCGTTGCCCGGCTACGCAACGCGGGATTGAACTTCGCGGACCGGATACCGGTCTTAAAGAACCTTTTGATGCGCCATGCCATGGGTTGAACCGGGATCGAAACCACTTATGCGAAATTTCCTGCTTGTACTCGCCGCCGCACTGCTCGCGCATCTCGCGCTGCCGGCGCTCGCCGATGAGGCGCAGATCCGCCAGGCGATCGAGGCCAAGCTGGGTTCGGTCAAGGTGGATGGGGTGCAGGCGACGCCGATTCCCGGGATTTTCGAGGTCCGCTTTCAGTCGCGTGAAGGCCCCCAGATCGTCTACTCCGACGCGCAGGGAACCTACCTCTTTACCGGGCACCTGATCGATGCGAAGAGCGACCGCGATCTCACCGAGGAGCGGCTGCAGAAACTCACGGCGATCGAATTCAGTTCCCTGCCGCTGGAGCTTGCGGTCAAGGTCCAGCGCGGCAACGGCAAGCGCGCGCTGGCCATGTTTAGCGACCCCTATTGCCCCTACTGCCGGCGGCTGGAGCAGGTATTGCTGCAGCTGGACGATATCACCGTGTACGTGTTCATGTATCCGGTGATCCGCCCCGATGCCGCCGATCACTCGCGGGCGGTCTGGTGTTCCAAGGACCGTGCCAAGGCGTGGCTGGAACTCGCCGCGGCGGACAAGCCCAAGGTGCCCGCGGCCGGCGCGAACTGCGCCAACCCGGTGGACAAGGTGCTCGAGTTCGGCCGCTCGTTGCGCGTCACCGGCACGCCAACGCTGTTTTTCGCCAATGGCGAGCGCGCCGGAGGCGGGTTGGAGCTCGGAGTGCTGCGCGCGAAGCTCGAAGAGATCGCCCGGCAGCCGGCCAAGAAGAACTGAGCTAGAGGTTCGGCAGCGGCTCGCCTCGCGGCCACAAGATCCACATCCGGCCCTGCTGGCGCATGCGCCCGGCAAGCGTACCGGCCTCGTTTCCGGTTCCCCAATAAAAATCCGCGCGCACCGCGCCGCGGATGGCGCCGCCCGTGTCCTGCGCCGCCATCAGCCGGTGCAGCGGCTGCGAAGAAAGCGGCATGGTGGTGGCCAGGAACACCGGCGCGCCCAGCGGCACCGAGCGCGGATCGATCGCGAGGCTGTAGCCGGCGCTGAGCGGCGCGCCGAGCGTGCCAAGCGGGCCGTTGCCTGCCGGCATTTCCCGGAAGAAGACATAGCGTGGATTGGAATCGAGCGCCTCGCGCAGCTTGCGCGGATTGGCCGCGGCCCAGGCCTTGATTCCCTGCATCGAGGCCTGCTCGAGCGCGAGTTCGCGCCGCTCGACGAGGAACCTGCCCATAGAGCGGTACGGGTGGCCGTTCTGATCGCCGTAGCCAAGGCGCAGGCGCGCGCCCGAGTCAAGATCGATCTGGCCCGAGCCCTGGATCTGCAGAAAGAACAGCTCGACCGGGTCCTCGACCCACGCCAGCACCGGCGCGCCAAACGGGTTCCTGGCCTCGATCTCGCCTCGCGTCCAGTAGGGAACCACGCGCGCGCCTTCGACGCGTCCCCGCAGGCGCATGCCCTTTAATTCGGGCAGCGCGCTTTCCAGGTCCACGGCGACCAGGTCCGCGGGCACGCCGTAGACCGGGTAGCGAAAGCGTTCGCTGCGCGTCCGGCTGCCGGCGAGCACCGGCTCGTAGTAACCGGTCACCATGCCGTCCGCGCTGCCGTCGGCGGCGGCAACTGCCCAGGCATCGAAGCGTGCTTCGACGAACGCACGCGCCGCAGCTTCATCGTCCGCGGGCAGCGCTCGCGCCGCCTCGCAGGCGCGGCGCAGCGCCGTGCCGGCGGCAATCCGCCCGCAGTCCGCGCTAAAAGCGCGCAGCCCCGGCGCGAGCGACGCCTTCGCCCAGCCCGGGATCGCCGCGAACGGCGTCTGTTGGTACTTCGTTGCGGCGGGCCGCGCCGGCGCCGGGCAGGCCGGGCATTCGTCACAGGCGGGGCAGGCGCGCGATTCCGGTGGCTGCGGCAGCTCGGCGCAGCCGGCGAGGACTAGAATCGCGGAGAGGAAAGGAGCAAAGGCGCGGACGATGTGGATCATTGATCTCGAGACGGGCGTGGCGCTTGCGCTGTTGATTCTAATATGAGCGACGCCGCACCAAGCGAAACCCTGCGCGCGAGGGCGCACCATCTCCTCACGCGGGAGGAAGGCGGTCCGGGCGGCGACGTGCTGCGCGCGGGGCTTGTCCTGCTGATCGTCGTCAGTGTCGCCACCGCGATCGTGAAGTCGGTGCCGCAGATCGGGCGGCCGCACGCCGAGCTGATCGACCTCATCCTTCTGCTTACGAACATTGGTTTCGCCATGGAGTATTTCCTGCGCATCTGGACCGCGCCGGAGAACCCGGGCGCGGCGGGCGCCGCACGCGAACGGCTGCGCTACCTGTTCTCGCTGCCCGGATTTGTTGATCTGGTGGCCGCGATCCCGTTCTCGCTCGCGCCGCGCATAGGACTTGATCTCGACTGGCTCGACATCGTGCCGATTTTCAAGCTGCTGCGCCACACCGCGGCGTTCCAGTTCATGGTGGAGGCGGTCTACAGCGAGCGCCGGGTGCTGTGGAGCGCGGCGGTGCTGATGCTGGTGTTGCTGGTTTTCCAGTCGAGCCTCGTTTACTACTTCGAGCGCGAGGCGCAGCCCGACAAGTACGGCAGTATTCCCGAGGCGATGTGGTGGGGCATCGTGACGCTGACCACAGTGGGCTATGGCGATGTCACGCCGGTAACGCTGTGGGGCAAAATCGCGGGCGGCCTCACCGCGGTGATGGGCCTGTGCATGTTCGCGATCCCGGTCGGCATCATCGCCTCGGCTTTCATCGAGGCCGTGCGGCGGCGCGAATTCGTCGATACCTGGAACCTGGTGGCCAAGGTGCCGTTGTTCCGCACGCTGGATGCCGCGCGCATCGCGGCGGTGGCCGGCGTGCTGCGCGCGCGGCGGGCCGAGCGCGGCGAGCGCCTGATCCGCAAGGGCGACCAGGCCGACTCGATGTACTTCATCGTTTCGGGCGAGGTCGAAGTGGATCAGGAATCCAGCGCGCCCAAGGCGCGCCTTGCGGCGGGCGAATTCTTCGGCGAGATCGCACTGATCGCGGACCGCGCGCGCACCGCGACCATCACCGCCCTGACGGCCTGCAAACTGCTGGTGCTGCACAAGGACGATTTCGAGAGTTTCATGAACGCGCACCCGGATCTGAAAGATGCCGTGCGCGTCGCGGCGAAGCGGCGCCTGCAGGAACTCAAGGTTTAGCGGGCGACGCAAGAATCGCCTCGAGCGTCTTGCGTGCTTCTGGCAGCGTCGGACCCCCCAGCGCAACCGCGGTGCGCGCCGCGCTTTCCGCGTCCGCGAGCCGGCCGAGCAGGGCCAGCACATGGGCGAGGTTGTTGAACGCTATCGCCGACTGGGGTTGCGCCTCGCTCGCCCGGCGGAAGGCACGCTCGGCGGCGGCCATGTCCTTCAGGGTGTATTCGACGTTGCCCAGGCCGATCAGGCCGACCAGGTTGTCCGGCCAGCGCGCGAGCAGTGCCCGGTAGGATTCGCGCGCTTCGGCCTGGCGCCCGGCCTGCTCCAGCGCCGCGACCGCGGCGGCGAACTCCGGCTCGCGAGCCGTTGCCGGCACGCGTCCGGGAGGCAGGGCGACCATCGACCAGTGGTCGCTGTCTTGCCACAGGAATTCGAAGAGGCCGAAGCTGATGTCCTCGCGCTTGATCGGGCCGCTGCGCGCCACGATCCTTTCGCGTTCGAGGTCGTAACCCACCACCACCGCGTAGTGCCAGACCGGGAAAAGCCAGATCGGGCTTAAGGTGAGATTCACCAGCACCACCACCGGGGTTCCCGCTGCGACCTCTTGCAGCACCGCTTCGAGTTGCGGTGCGAGTGTATAGGCGACGAGCCCCGAGCGGCGGGTCGCGCCGAGCATCTCGGCCTGCAGGCTTCCCTCCCGGCCCGGCAGGTAGACCAGCGGCGCGATCGACTCGATCGTCGCCGGAACGCCGGCGGCGCTGATCACCGTGGCCAGCGCGGCCGGCCCGCAAAGGAATTCCAGGTCCTGCGAATGAAAGGGGACCTCGGTGAGCTCGACGCGCAGTGGCAAGCCGGCAGGCGGTTTCGCCCGCAATGCCTCGGTCTGCGGCAGCGAAATGCAGCCGCCTAGGCCGAGGATCGAAGCGAGCGCCGCCGCCAAAAAAAAGCCCGCGCGGACGCGGGCTTGTCTTGCGGTGCGCCGGGACACCGCAGTAGCAGCTACTTCTTGACGGACCAATAGATGAGTATGCCGAGCAGAACGAGAAGAAGCACCGCCCAGCCGGTACTGCTCTTGGCGCCGGCAGGCAGGCTGTCGATCTGGCCCGCGAGTTTGGCGACTTCGGCGTCGGTAAGCGCGGCCACGCGCTCCTTCGCGCTCTCCGGCGTGAGGCCGAGCGCCTGCAGTTGACCGGCGACGTCGGTCCGGCTGATGAAGCTCGCGACCGCGTTACGCGCGACTTGCGCCTGCGCTGCGGAAACGACCGAGTCGGTGCCGATCATTCCGGCGTTGACCTGGAACGGCAAGCCGATCAGGCAGACGATCAATAGACGGCTGATAAGGCGGAAAAATGACGTGCTCATCGGAACCCTTTCCTGTTGAATGATAGAAGCCTGCGCGTTGCCCTGCACCTTACCCCCAAGCATCGTGCCCCGGGCTGGGCTGAATCTAAACCCGTGCCGCAGGCAGGTCAAGCCCCAGACGATGGCCGGGGCCGCAACCCGATATAGAATGCCCGTTTTCCGGCGGCAGCGCCAAACCGGGAAGTGCGCAGAGGCCGGGAATCCAGGGGGGAACATGAATTACAAGCGCGCCGATCGGCGCATTCTGATTTACAGCCACGACACGATGGGCCTGGGCCATCTGCGCCGCTGCCGCACGATCGCCCACTCGCTGGTGGAAAAATTCAAGCAGGTGTCGGTGCTGATCCTGTCGGGCTCGCCGATCATCGGCTCGTTCGACTTTCGCGCCCGGGTGGACTTCGTGCGCATTCCGGGCGTCATCAAGCTGCGCAGCGGCGAGTACACCTCGCTCAACCTGCACATCGACATCGAGCAGACCCTGAAACTGCGCGGCTCGATCATCCGCCACACCGCGGAGATGTTCGAGCCGGATCTGTTCATCGTCGACAAGGAACCGATGGGCCTGCGCGGCGAGGTGCTGGAGACGCTCGAGATGCTCAAGCCGCGCGGTGCGCGCCTCATACTCGGCTTGCGGGACGTGCTGGACGAGCCGCGCCTGCTCGAGCCCGAGTGGCACAGGAAGAACGTGCTGCCCGCGCTGCGCGAGCTGTACGACGAAATCTGGGTCTACGGCCTGCCGCAGATCTGCGATCCGCTCGAGGGCGTGTCGCTGCCGATCAGCGTGCGCCAGAAGATGGTTTACACCGGATATCTCCACCGCGAGGTGCCGACGCACGGCGCGCCGCCGCGGCTGCCGGAGATCACCAACCGCCCCTACCTGCTGGTGACCACCGGCGGCGGCGGCGATGGCGAGGCGCTGATCGAGTGGGTGCTGCGAGCCTATGAACACGATCCGCTGCTGCCCTATCCGGCGCTGCTGGTGCTGGGGCCTTTCATGCAGCCCGAGCGCCAGGCGGAATTCATGGACCGCGCCGCGCGCCTGAAGCGCGTCGACGTGATCACTTTCCACAGCCATCTCGAAGTGCTGGTGGCGCGCGCCGCCGGCGTGGTGGCGATGGGCGGCTACAACACCTTCTGCGAAGTCCTGTCGATGGACAAACGCGCGCTCATCGTGCCGCGCACCGAGCCGCGCCTGGAGCAGTACATCCGCATCTCGCGCGCCGCGAAACTGGGCCTCATCTCGATGCTGGCCGACGACGGGCGCTACGATCCCACCGTGATGGCGGCGGCGCTGCGCCGCCTGCCGAGCCAGAACCGGCCCTCCGAGATCGTGGTGCCCGGGCTGCTCGAGGGCCTGGAGAACGTCAGCCGGCTGGTGGCGCCCTGGGTCGAGTCGGCGGCCGAGTTCGAGGTGCCGCAGTCGCTGCCGCGCAGCGCCTAGCGAAAAGACCAGCGATGACCGGGCCGCTGCCGGGCCGCGTCGCCTTCGTTCTGAAAGGTTATCCGAGGCTCTCGGAAACCTTCATCGCCCAGGAAATTGCCGCGCTCGAGCGCCGCGGCCTGGATATCCTGATCGTCTCGCTGCGCCATCCCACCGATGCGCGCCGCCACCCGGTACACGCCGAAATCCGCGCGTTGATGTTGTATTTGCCCGAGTACCTTCTTCTCGAGCCGGTGCGGGTCATTCGTGCCTGGCTTCGGCAAAGAAAAAATGCAAGATACAGGGAAGCCCGCGATCTCTGGCTGCGCGATCTGCGGCGCGACCCCACGCCCAACCGAGTGCGCCGTTTCGGCCAGGCGCTGGTGCTGGCAAATGAACTGCCGCGGGACGTAAGGGGCCTGCATGCGCATTTCCTGCATACGCCGGCCTCGGTCACGCGCTACGCAGCGCTGCTCACCGGGCTCGCCTGGACGGGCTCGGCGCATGCCAAGGACATCTGGACCACGCCCGAATGGGAAAAACGCGAGAAGCTTGCCTCCTGCGCATGGCTCGTCACCTGTACGGCGGCGAACCATGCGCACCTTGCCGCGCTGGCGCCGCCCGGCCGCGTGGAGTTGGTTTATCACGGTCTCGACTTGTCACGTTTTTCGTTTGCGAAAACCGAGTGGGAGACGAACGACGGCAGCAAACCCGACAAACCGGTGATCATCCTCTCGGTCGGCCGGCTGGTCGAGAAGAAAGGCACCGATGTCCTGCTGCAGGCGCTGGCGTGTCTGCCGACGCATCTCCATTGGCGGCTGGTGCACGCCGGCGGCGGAGCGCTCAGCAAGCAGCTCAAGCGGCGCGCAAACGCGCTCGGTATTGCGGCGCGCATTCAATGGCGAGGGGCGCGCACCCAGGTCGAATTGCTTGCCGAGTACCGCGCCGCGGATCTGTTCGCGCTCGCCTCGCGCGTGGCGCGCGACGGCGACCGCGACGGGTTGCCCAATGTGCTCGCTGAAGCGCAAAGCCAGGGGCTCGCCTGCGTGGCGACGAGCGTCTCGGGAATTCCCGAACTGGTCGAGCACGGCCGCACCGGATTGCTGGTCGCGCCCGAGTCGCCTGCTGAATTTGCGCGCGCGCTGGAGGAGCTGATCGCCGACCCCGCGCGCCGCCGCGCGTTCGGCGAAGCGGGCCGCCAGCGGGTGCGCGCCGAATTCGGCCTTGAGGAAAACATCGTGCGCCTCGCGCGCCGCTTCGGGCTGGGTCCGGCGGTGGCGCGGCCATAAACTAGAATTGGCCATGCGCATCGCGTTCTACGCGCCGCTGAAATCCCCGACGCACGGCACGCCTTCGGGGGACCGCCGCATCGCCGGACTGCTGATGGACGCGCTCGCGCGCGCCGGGCACCGCGTCGAGCTGGCGTCCACCTTCCGCAGCTACGATCCGGGCGGTGACGCCCCGCGCCAGGTCGCGCTGCGCGAGCAGGGCATCGCGCTTGGCCGGCGCCTTGCCGCGCAGTGGCGCGACGCTGTGCCCGAAGCGCGGCCCGATCTCTGGTTCACCTATCACGCGTATTACAAGGCGCCGGACTGGTTGGGGCCGGAGGCGAGCGCGGCGCTCGGCATTCCTTACGTGATCGCCGAAGCCTCGCATGCAAACAAGCGCGCCGGCGGCGCTTGGGACGTGGGCCACCGCGGCGCGATGCAGGCGATCCGGCGCGCCGACCTGCTCCTTTGCCCGACGCGCGATGACCTGGAGGGCCTGTGCGCGGTGGCCGCGTCGCCCGCGCGCATCGCATCGCTGCCACCGTTCCTCGATCCGGCGCCATTCCGTGCCGCGGCGGAGCGGCGGGATGCATGCCGCAAGGAACTCGCGCTGCTGCACGGCCTGGATCCGTCGGTTCCGTGGCTTGCGGTGGCGGCGATGATGCGCCGCGGCGACAAGCTTGCCTCCTATGTCGCGCTTGCGCGCGCTCTGGGCCATGTTGGCGATCTGCCGTGGCGGTTGCTGGTCGCGGGGGATGGCCCCGCGCGCGCCGAGGTCGAAGCGGCGTTCGCTGCCGCGCTACCGGGGCGCGCGGCGTTTCTCGGCGCGCTTTCTCTGGAAGAAGTCGCCGCGACCTATGCCGCCGCGGATCTTTGCGTCTGGCCGGCGGTGAACGAGGCTTATGGCATGGCGCTGCTGGAGGCCCAGGCCGCGGGCGTGCCGGTGGTTTCCTGCGCCACGCGCGGCGTGCCCGACGTGGTCGAGCACGGCAGAACCGGCCTGCTCGCTCCTTCCGGCGACGAACGCGCGCTCGCCCGCCTGGTACGCAGTTTGCTGCTCGACGAGGACAAGCGTTCCCGATTAAGTGCCGCGGCGGTGGCCTTCGCCGCCGGCGAACGCAGCATTGAATCAGCCGCGGTTCTCCTTGGAAACCTGCTGGCCAGATTTGCCGCGACACCAGCTTGAACAAAGCGCGCGTATTTTTTTACGTCCAGCACCTGCTTGGAATCGGCCACCTCAAGCGGGCGGTAATACTTGCGCGGGCGATGACCGCGCAGGGGCTGGACGTTACGCTGGCAAGCGGCGGCCCGCCGGTACCGGAGCTCACGCTGGAGGGGCAGTTGCACGGCGTTCGCTTCGTGCAGTTGCCGCCGGCGAGTGCGGCGGACCTCAGCTTCAAGACCTTGCTGGACGGCAACGGCAAGCCGGTTGACGCCGAATGGAAACGCATTCGCAGCGACGCCTTGCTCGCCGCCTGGCGCGCTGCCGATCCCCACGTGCTGGTGCTCGAATTGTTTCCGTTCGGCCGCCGGCAGATGCGCTTCGAGCTGTTGCCGCTGCTCGAGGCGGCAGCGGGTGCGGCGCGGCGGCCGGCGATTGCATGTTCAGTGCGCGATGTGCTGGGATCGCAGAAGAGTCCGCAACGGCAGGAGGAAACGCTGGTTCTGGTGGAGCGTTACTTCGATCGCGTCCTGGTGCACGGGGATCCCGGCGTGATCGCCTTCGAGCGGACCTTCTCCGGCGCGGGCCGCATCGCCGCACGGCTCGAATACACGGGTTATGTCGTTGCTGCCGCGCAAGCCGCGTACGGCGACGCGGGCACAGGCGAAGTCATCGTTTCCGCAGGCGGGGGCGCGGTGGGCGCGGGGCTTCTTGAAGCGGCAATCCGGGCCAGACCGCTGACGGCGCTGCGGGGCCGGAATTGGCGCGTTCTTGCCGGCCACCATCTTCCGCACCGGGAATTTCAGAAGTTGGCGAGCCTGGCGGCCGGCGAGGTTGGCATCGAGTTGGAACGCTCGAGAGCGGATTTCACGACCCTGCTCTCGAACTGCGCGCTCTCCATCAGCCAGGCGGGGTACAACACGCTCATGGAAATCATCCACGCCGGCGCGCGCGCCGTAGTGGTGCCGTTTGCGGGCGGGCACGAGACGGAGCAGACCTTGCGCGCGCGCTGCTTCGCCGACCGCGGCCTGCTGGAACTGGTGGAAGAAAGCGCCCTGGCGCCGCAGACGCTAGCCGCGGCAATCGATCGGGCGGCGCGCAAGCCGCCCCCGCCGCCCGGCGTCATCAGTCTCGACGGCGCGCAACGCAGCGCGGCCGCGATCGCGCGCCTTGCGATGGGCAAATCGCCGTGAGCACCATGGGCGCCTCGTGGCAGGCGTTCTTCGAGGAGATCGCGCGCTGGCGCGATGCCGGCCGCACGGCCGAATTCTGGTGGCGCGACGACGATGCCGCGCGGCCGGATCCGGCTCTATCGCGACTGTTTGCGCTAGCGCAAAGGACCTCCACGCCGCTGGCACTCGCGGTGATTCCAATGCAGTCCGAGAAAAAAATTCTCGAAAACATTGGATCGATGGTCTCAATCCTTCAGCACGGCACCGATCACGCCAACCGCGCCGGCCCCGACGGCAAGAAAACCGAGTTTGCCGCGTCCGAGCCGCCGGCCGAGGCGATCGCCCGGCTCGCCGCCGCCCGCCGCCAACTCGAAGCGCAGGCCGGCAACCGATTTGTCCCGGTCCTCGCCCCGCCCTGGAACCGCTTGCCGAAACATCTTGCGCCGCATCTCGTGGCCGCGGGATTGCGCGGCCTCAGCCAATATGGCGCGCGCTCGCGCGCCGAAGCGGCACCCGGCTTGCGGCAGGTGAATACGCACGTGGACATCGTTGCCTGGCGCTCGGGCCGAGGATTCATCGGCGAAGACGACGCATTGGCCGTGGCGACGAGGCATCTGGCGGCGAAGCGCCAGGCGGCGGCCGATGCGGACGAAGCGACCGGCTGGCTTACCCACCATGCGGTGCATGACGAGGCAGCCTGGTCGTTTATCGAACGGTTGTTCGAAACGACCCGCGAGATGCCGGCCCTTGCGTGGCGGCGGGCCGAGGAACTATTTCGCATTTCGTGAACCCTCCGTTTCACTATTCGTGGCGGGCGTTGCTCCCCGGCTATGCGGGCAGCGCCACCGGACTTGCGCTCTCGCTCGGCGCGCTCGCTTTCGTGCATCCGGCCGCCCCCGTAGCGTGGGTGCTGGCAGCGGCCAGCGCGCTATTCCTCGTATACTTTGGCCGTACGGTCTGCCGGCAGTTGACCCACATCGAG
>Ga0315281_10004921_pt1 | contig 19232 bp, 22 predicted proteins | sample YL17G07_0_MG_FD_204540 | JGI IMG/M metagenome (GOLD analysis project Ga0315281, IMG submission 204540) | Sediment microbial communities from Yellowstone Lake, YNP, Wyoming, USA - YL17G07_0 | ecosystem: Environmental > Aquatic > Freshwater > Lake > Sediment | place: USA: Wyoming | collected... | reverse complement strand
AACCTGCACAGTGTCGCAGAGCTCCGAAATCCTCCTCATGATAGAAGTATGGCCAAACTTCGTGCCCTCGAACTCATCCCTCAAGTCAGTATGGGCATCAAGCTGCAGCACGCTCATGTTTCTGTAAGTCTTTGCAAGCGTCCTCACGGCACCCAGGGAGATTGAATGCTCCCCTCCAAGCATGAGTGGGAATTTCTTCCTCTCTATAATTTCAGCAACAACCTTCTCAACTCTTCCAATGGTCTCCTCAGGCGAGTTCATTGATGGCTCCAGCTCATCAAGGGTGTGTATGCCAACCCTGGCAGGTTCGTAGCCCAGCTCTTCATCGTACAGCTCCATCTGCCTTGATGCTGTGATTATTGCATGCGGCCCATTCCTTGTGCCGCTCCTGTAGCAGGTGGTTGAGTCATAGGGAACTGGAAGAACAACAACCTTCGCCTTTTCAAAGGATGAGAGCTCTGGCTCAATTCCCGGAAAATTATAAGGTGGTCGCGAGTGTAGAATTCTCATAACATCACCATCTAGAGTATTCTCAGCCTCAGCACATTCGGCAGATGGAAATTCCTGCTCCCCCCGCCGCAGCCTTCCTTGTATTTCTTCATCTCAGGCATCTTGCCAACGCCCTGCGCAATGTTTGCAATTATGCTTGCACCGGTGGGAGTGCAGAGCTCGTGCTTTATATCCCTGCTGTAGAAATTGAACTTTTTCTTCTTCAGTATATAAATTGCTGCTGCAGCAGGTCTAGTTCCCACTGCAACAGGCCCGGATATCACGTCAGAGCTGAATGCATCAAGCACGCCAAGCCCTATGGTTGCCCCAACTATGTCAACCACCGTGTCGATGTTGGCAATATCACTCATATATGCCTCGTCAATCCTGTGAATGCTCTTTTCTGCCTCAAGAATTGTCTCAAAAGTATCCCAGGCAAACTTCATCTGGTAGTCGTCAAACTCCAGTATATCTGCTGATGAGCGTATCAGCTCCATTATCCTGGTCGGGGGGCACTTCTCATTCAAATCAGTTTCAAGAATCTTTGCGTGCACCCCGTGTTTCAGCGCATCTTTGAAAGATATTTTATACCCTAGGGCAGTTCTTATCCCCTCCTTTATCTCATCCCCGGCCCCAAGGTCGGCAAGGGCTCCAAGGACCATATCTCCTGAGCAGCCCATCTCAGGGACGAACACCAGTTTAGTCATGTTTTTATAATTTATATCCGAATATTAAAATATGAGTGGGATAGAGGGGGGTAGCAGATGAGAATTGACGCCTGCTGGAAGCTGGTGCGCCTGGAGCACTCATTCATGCTGGCAGTTGCGGTTGCGGTAGGCGAGGCCATAGCCCTGCATGCAATTCCGCAGTATAACCTCCTGCTGCTGAGCATACTGCCGCCGATGCTTGTCAGTGCTGCAAGCTTTGCAATAAACGATTATTTTGATTTGAAGAGCGATAGGATTAACAAGAGGATGGACAGGCCTCTGGTAAGCGGCGAAATCACTCCCCGCAATGCCCTTCTCCTGTCACTGTTGCTTTTTGTGCTGGGAATTGCAATTTCAACCCTAATAAACTTCAACTGCTTCCTCATAACTCTTGCATTTGCAATATTTGCGTACCTATACAGCTTCAAACTTAAAGACATCGCAGTTGTCGGCAATGTATACATCGCATTGACAATGGCAGTGCCCTTCGTATATGGGGCGCTTGCAGTTTCCATCGAAGCCCCATCCCCAGTCCTGCTGCTCAGCTCCATAGCGTTTGTGAGCGGTCTGGCAAGGGAGATAATGGGAACCGCCAGGGACGTGAGAGGAGACAGGAAAGGCAGAGGCTCGAAGACATTGCCAATGCTCATAGGTGTTAGGAATTCACTCATGTTGTCCTCGCTTCTTTACATAATAGGCATAGCACTAAGCGTAATACCCTATCTCTACATAAAACCATATGCGGGAAACATTCTCTATGCAATTCCGGCGCTGCTTGCAGATTTAATGCTTGCCTACATTGCAGTGTTCTCACTGAAGGAAACTTCGGCTGGATTCATGAAGTCGAGCAGGAACATAAGCCTTGCCGCAATGTGCGTAGCTCTGCTGGGCTTCCTCATAGCGCTCATGGTTTGAGGTGGAAATATGGAAGTTGTCCTTGATACAAAGCTGGATGGGTTGAAGCTTTTCATAAAAGGCAAAGTGCGAGACACGTATGACCTTGGAGACAAGCTTCTGATGATCGCAACTGACAGGATATCTGCTTTCGATGTTGTTCTGCCAAATGGAATACCCTACAAGGGAGCAGTGCTCACCCAGCTTTCCCAATTCTGGTTCAACTACACAAAGGACATCATCCCGAATCATGTCATAACAACTGATGTTTCAAAATTCCCCGAGGAGGTTAGGAAGTTTTCCAGCATGCTGAGGTGGAGAAGCATGCTGGTGAAGAAAGCAAAGCCGGTGCCTGCCGAGTTCGTTGTGAGGGGTTACCTCTCGGGCTCTGGGTGGAAGGATTACAAGCAGAGCGGAAAGGTGTGCGGAATAGAACTGCCAAGAGGAATGCAAGAATCAGAGCAGTTCCCTGAGCCGATATTCACGCCGGCAACAAAGGCGCTAACTGGGCATGACCTCAACATAACGCAGGAGGAGCTTGCCAAGCTTGTTGGAAACAAAATTGCAAACAAGCTGAGGGAGACGAGCATAAAGATATACAAGAAAGCCTCGGAAATGGCGAGGAAGAGGGGGATAATCATAGCTGACACCAAATTTGAATTTGGAATGCTTGGCGACAGGCTCATAGTTACTGATGAGATGCTGACTCCGGACTCATCAAGGTTCTGGCCTGCCGATTCATACTCACCCGGAGGGCCCCAGAAAAGCTTCGACAAGCAGCCAGTGAGGGATTACCTGGAGTCAATAGGGTGGAACAAGCAGCCTCCTGCACCCGTGCTGCCTCCTGAAGTTGTGGAGAGCACCACTAAGAGATATATTCAAGCATATGAAATAATAACCGGGAAGAAGTTTGAGGTGGTTTGATGGATGTCTTAATCATTGCAGGAAGTGCAAGCGACAAGAAAATAGCAGACGATGCTGCTGCCATACTGAAGGAATTTGGGGTTTCATGCGAGTTTCAGGTCGCATCGGCGCACCGCACTCCTGACAAGCTTGAAAGCATACTGAAAACTTCAGATGCAAAGGTGATTATAGCAATAGCAGGGCTCTCTGCAGCTCTTCCCGGCTTCATAGCATCCCGAGTTCTCGTTCCTGTCATAGGAGTGCCTGTCAATGTGAAGCTTGACGGGCTTGACGCGCTTCTTAGCACAATGCAGATGCCCAGCGGAGTGCCAGTTGCGACTGTTTCAATAGACGGCGGCAAGAATGCGGCCTTGCTTGCCGTTGAGATACTTGCAGTGAGCAATCCAACACTGAGAGAAAAGTTAGAGAAATTCAGGAGAAAATAACCTAGAGAGAATCAAAAACCAGCTTTGCTATCTCGGATTTCTTACCTCTCATCTTCTTAACTGAACCATCAGGCTTTATCAACAGAACTTCATTTAACTCTGAAACAAAACCAACACCGCGCTTCCCAACATCGTTTGCGACTATCATATCAGCATCGCATGCCCTGAGCTTCCTGAGGGCAATTCTCTTCAGCTCAGACTCTTTCAAATGGCTCTCTGCTTTGAAAAGAATGAGTTTTGCTGACTTCGTGAATTTCTTTATTGCATCGCTTATCTTCGGGACAGGATGCAGTGTAAGCTGCAGGGTTGCATCTGAGGAGATTTTGCCTTTCTTCCTCTCGGGAGCAAAATCCGCAGGCGCTGCTGCAAGAACTACAATATCCTTTCCTCTGATATCTGCAATCACCGCTTTATGCATATCCTCCGTAGTTTCTGCATGCCTGCTTCTTACGCAGCTGGGCAACTCAACATCAACGTGCCCGTAAAGCAGAAGCACATCCGCGCCCCTCAGGTAGGCTTCCTTGGCAAGCTCAACGCCCATCCTCCCACTGCTCGGGTTGGAGATGAAGCGCATGTCATCTATGTACTCCCTCGTAGCACCCGTGGTGACCAGAACCTTTTTCCCCTTCAAATCTTTTTTGTAGAGCATCCTCATGGCAAGCGCGGCTATGGTGTTTATATCCGCCATCTTTGCCTTTCCCTCGCTCACCGCGGGCTCAACAAACTCCACACCCAGAGCGTTCAGCCTTTTTATGTTATCCCTCACAACAGGATTGTCGCTTATCGAGAGGTGCATCGCCGGTGCAATTATGATTGGTATACTGCTTCCGAGAGCAGTTGTGAGTATTGTTGCTAGGGGGCTGTCGTCAATTCCGCTTGCAAGCTTCCCTATAATATTCGCCGTGGCAGGTGCCACAATCACAAGGTCAACTTTCCCTCCGTGCTTGCCGCAGAGCCTGAGATGCTCCACATCCCCAGTGAGCTTTGTCACTGCAGCGTTGCCCGTGGCCCAGTGCATAAGCTCTGGTCTTATTATGCCCGTTGCAGCATAGCTCATGACCGGCACAACTTCAGCACCGTGCCTCATTAGCTCCCTTGCAAGCTCAGGAGACTTCACAGCAGCAACGCTGCCGCATACGCAGAGGGCAATTCTTTTTCCTTCAAGCTCTCTGCCCTTGCTACCTGTTATGTTTTTTGAGGGGTGCATCTACTCATCTTTCTTGAAAAATTGAACCAAGTTCAGGAATATTGCGATGATTATGCAGAATACCAGAAGGAGCGCAAGTTCGCTCTCATAGCTTGTGGGCGTCTGCCATGTGGCACCTGTAGCTTGGCCTGCCTGTCCAGCTGCAGCCGGGTTCTTGAAAATCTCCTTCATCCTGACAGCATCGTCATCAAGCAGGTGGGCGTACTCCACCAGCATAATTGAAGATCCAGCCGTGCCGCCCAGCTCCTTGCTCTTAAGGTATAAGTACTTTGCATGGTTCCCGTAGAGCGCAGCCCACATTCCATTCCAAGTTCTGGAGGACCCGAATTCCGTGCTTAAAAAGCTCTCGGCATCCTGACTCACGTTCAAAGAAGAGATGGTGCTTATCAGATAATTCGAATCGAATATTGCCGCTGCGAATGAAGATTTGTTAAACTCCTCCTTTGCAGCCTCAAAGCGCCATGTTGCATCCCCGAAGTCTGCCCCCCCGAAGGTTTTTATCTTGGAGTCTGCTTCGGCTATCCTGCCTGCTGCGAATGCCCTAAGGCTGCCCTCATCAACTGGAGTTCCGCCAATCCTCTCCGCAACAGAATACATATCATTGGAAACGTTGCACCAGCTCTCGGCATTCAGGACATTCTTATACAACAGGAGAATTGTCTCATCGTCATCGCTTGTGTAATTCTGGTTGAAGACTTCGTATAATTTCTTTCTAGACCAGGTAAGCCTCTCATCTCCTCCTGCCACCCACTCGAAATTCTCGCTTGTCATCTGCGGCCTCTTGGCATTGTTTACGCAGTTGTCCACCTCAACCATTCTGCTTCTGAAAGAGTCGTATGTGACATTGCTGTCCTTTAGGAAATTGAGGTTTATTGCAGTGAGGAATGCCGAGTTTGCACCCGTGTATGGATAATTCCACTTCTCTGCGTTATCCGCCTCATCAATATCAGACTCTATCATTTTGATGAAATAGGAGAACTCGCTCCTGTTCTGCTTCTTGACCTCCTCAAGCAGGGCGCGGTTTTCGTCCATTATGCTATTCGCAAGGACCTTGAACTCATCTATGTGACACCCAGAGCAGTTTATCACAGTTGCCGTAAGGTTCACCTGCTTGCTCGGTTCAACCTCCATTACATTGCTCTTCAGGGTTGCATTCTTAGGACCGAATGCCAGCTTGGCAGCCTCGCTTATGTTGTCAACTTCTATTATCGTGATGTTCCACCTCTTCCCCAGCACGCTCAGAACCATCTTGTCAAACACATCGGAGTTTCTCGGTATGAGTATGGCTTTCATGCCCTCGTATGCAGCAGCCTTTGTCTTCTCCTCAACCCCCCCGACTGCGCCCACAGAGCCGCCATCCTCAATCGTGCCGGTCATTGTCAAATCGTCCCTGATTGTCTTGTTTTCCAATACGGAGAGCATGAGCAGCGTCATCGCCCCGCCTGCGCTGGGTCCGTCAACAGAATTGGAGCCTGTTGACTCCCTCATGCGGATAAGCGCGTCGTAGTCGCTGCCGACCCCTGCTATTTTTCTGGCAACTGCGAAAGCAGTTCTTGCCGAACTCTGCGTATGGATTCCAACAAGCGGCTTGGTTGCCACATACACCTCGCCTGTGCCGTTCCTTATCTCCACCTCAAGCCAGACGAGCTCACCTCCAGCGGTGGTGAAAACCGCGGGCACAGACATGGATGCGACTCTCGCTGCCAGCGGCAGAGCCAGGAGCAGAATTGCAATGATAAGTTTAATTATTTTCCCCATCCACTCACCAGAAGTGCGGCCGCCGGGATTTGAACCCGGGCAATGAGCTTGGGAAGCTCAGATCCTACTGCCCGAACTATCAGCCGAAGCCTCAAGCCCACCAGGTTATCCGGCCCCAGCAGATGCTGACGCCTCTAGATTACGGCCGCGCTCATCTTATGTAGCTCAGGTCATCTCCTCTCATCGCTCCTTCCCCAACGCCTTTCTGCTTTTCAATCTCCTTCTCCATCCTCTTCATGAACTTCTCAGTCTCCTTCACCCTTTCATCAAACTTGTTCAAATCAACCTTTATGCCCAATATCCTTGTCAGAACAACCAGAACGCTCTTTGCAGATTTGGCATCGATATAACCTCCGTGTGTTTCTCCCATGAGGCATGCACCGCTTATCTTTCTTATCTTGCCGAGCCCCAGCAGCAGGCCTGCAGCCCCTATTATCGAGCCGTTCGCCTCACCGAACACAACCCCATACTTCTTCAGCTCCTCAACCACTTCCTTGTGCGTTGCAGAACCAAGCACTCTTGGGTTCTCCACAACCTTCCCAACTCCGTAGCCGCCAAGGGTGTATATCCTCCTGCCGTTCATCTTTTTGAAGTAGTCAAGTATCACATTGCATATCTCAAACTGTGCCTCTGGCGTTATGGTTTGGATGTCTCCTACCAGCATGAGCAGGTCGCTTCCGTTTTTCTTCGGGTTCTTCCATGCATATATCTTGTTCTTCAGCATCCTCAGGGTGCCTTTCTTCAGCATGAGAACCTGGTGCGGAAAATGCTCGGAGTATATCTCAGCAACCTTCTCAGCCTTTAGCTCCTTTATGAGGTGCTCCGTTGCCAGCTTGCCTACAAGCCCTATGCCCGGCAGCCCCTCTATCAAAATTGGATCCTTAAGCGTTACCCCTTTCTTTGAGATTATTATAGTGCCCTTCATCAAACCGCCTCCAAACCGAACTTCGCCCTCCTCCTGTACTTCCCGTACTTGTCCTCAGGGGAGAACTTTGGGGGGTGCGCAGTATGCGTCTCCCCGCCGCATTTTGGGCATTGCTCCTTCGTGGTATATGCCCCGCATTTGATGCACTTTCTCAGTCTTCCCATCTACTTTTCCTCTCTCTCAAATGTCACGCACCCGTCCTTCCCCTCTATTCCATCCTTAACCTTCTTGAAAACTGTCGCAACCGCCTTTTCAGCTTTCTTGTAATCGGGAGCAGTCACAGCTACCATGTATCTGGGAGCGCCAAGATAGGTTATCCTGGCTTCCTCCTCCACCTCAAGCCCTTCAACTGCACCGTGGAGTATGCTCTTTATGACATCAACACCATCTGCATCGCTGCAGCTTAGTGTAAGAGTGCCGGTTATCCTAACCCTGGGCTTCTTTATGTTCTGCGAAGCCACCTCCTTGAAGATGCTCTTCCACTCTTCCGGAGCCTTTATGGAATCCAGTGAACACTCGCTCATCACCGCCTCCTCAAAAGCAGAGTACAAGTTGCCGAATTTTTCAACAAGCTCCTCCCCCATCTCTTTCCATACATGCTCATGCGACTTGCCAATTTTTTTCTCCACGAGCTCGAAAAGCTTGGCGGCCCTCTTCTCCTTCCGGTAGCTCTCAATCTTCCTCCTCCTGTCAAGGTCGCTCACCCTCTTCAGGGAAAGGTCAATCTGATTCTTCTCGGGGACAATTCTGAAGACCCTGGCGACAACCTTCTGGTCCTCCTTGAGGAATTCATGGATGTTCTTTATCCACCTTGATGCAACCTCCGAGATATGTATGAAGGCTTCCTTGTCCCCGTACTCATCAAGGGTGCAGAAAGCTCCGTAGGGAAGTATCTTCCTCACAGTAGCAATGACGAACTCATCCAGCTCAAGGTTGTCCTTCTGGTTCATAAGCCCACTCACAGAACCTTCATTATTTTTCCATGCACCTTAGCTCTAGAGCCAGTCGGATAGGCAATCACTCCGTTACACACAATGCACCTCACTGCACTGCTGGAGTTGCCGAATATGTTCTGCTCGTTCCCGCACTCGCATTTCACTCTCAAAAATCTGCTCATCAAAACACCTCAGCTCTTCAGCTCAAGTTTCTTCGTCGTTCTTTTCCCAATGATTCTCTCCTGCTTCTTCTTGCAGACAGAGCATTCCAGCATTATCTTCTGTTTCTTGCCCTGCTTCTTCACAGCCTTCTCACCCGCAACCTTGCCCACGTAGCCCCTTAACGTTCTCTCGTGCTGCCTGTTTCCCCAGGCGCTGCCCCTAGCTCTTCCCTTTGAAGCCATCCTCACCTTGTGCTTCGTATGCTTCCTGCACTTCGGGCAGTATGCGTTTACCTCATTTGGATACTTCATTCGAAACACCCCCTATCTGCTCGGCAATCCCTCTGCTCACGAGAAGCTGCGCCTCCTTTTCCGGCAGCTCTGCACTATCCCCTTCCTTGAAAGGACCGTAAACCTTCAAATCAGTCCCGACAAACTTAGGAAGGTTTTTTAAAATTTTAATCCTTTTAATCCTTTCCTCGCTCTCCTTGCTTCCCTTGTCAACAATCATGCTGTTGAACTTCTCCCTGTCTTCTGAAACTGCCCTGCTTATCCTCTCAAAAATCTCAGCCTCTTCCCCTGTGAGTGCCATCTCCTCCTGCCCCGCCCCCGCCTTCATTGCCCTCAGAACTATCTTCTGCATCCTTCTTTCGTGGATGTCCTCCGCAACCTTCAGTATGCTTTCATACTCCTTTGCCTCTGTGAGGCTGAAGCTGCTCTTCAAACCCTCATTCTTCTTCTCTATGAGCTTCTTAATCAAGGCATAGAAACCGTCCGGTATGCTCTGGAGCACGGGGCTTGCCCTCTCCCTTGCCTGAATCTTCCTGAGTCCATCATAGCTCAACTCTTCCATAGCACTGCCTCCTTCTTGCATAGCAAAAACAAAGCTGCATACTCCGGCAGCTCCCTCTCCTCATCCTTGAAAGGGCCGAATGTCTGTTCACCTAGCCTAAATTGAGGTGCCTTCTTGATTTTAATCCTTATGGGTTGCTTGCCAAAAACAACTGCATCCTTCAGCGGGTCGAACTTGTCAATGTTGCCAACTCTCATTGCAAGCATGGCGCTCTCGCCGTGCAGGCTGTCCGGCAGCCTTATGAGCTTGCCTGCGTCAGCTGTCACATTCTGGTCTATCCTGTCGCCCAGCTTCACACCCAGCTTTCCCACAACATCTCTCCAGAACAGCTCCTTCTTCTCCAGCTTCACCGCATCCCACTTGCCTTTCTTTATGGATTCAAGGAACTGCTCGCTCTTCTTGTAAACTCTCTTGGCGTCCCTCTCCCCCACCCCCACCTCCTCCAGCTTCTTCTCTGCTACAAGCTTGCTTACAAATTTCGCAACCCTGCCCTGCCATGCCGGGTCTGTCGGAGCAGGCCCAAGTAGCTTCTCCTCCTTCCTCCCAGGCACCGGCGCCCACCCAAATCCCATGGAGTTAAAGTCAATTCCCGTGCCCGTAAGGTAATCGACAATCTCCCTTCGGGCGTAGGTCCTCAGCCCACTCACCGACTTGTTGTCAACATGTATGTGATACCCCCTGTTGCCGGAGAAGTTCAGCCCGATTTCCTTCCTCGAGAAGCCGAAATCGGGAATGAGGAACTGCTCTATGAGTTTGATGCTCTCCTCCTTCACCCCATTGAGGCATTCTTCGCAAACCCACTTTGAACCATGCCTGTTTCTGCAAGGAAGCTCCAGGTGGTCTGCGTCAAGGTCAAAAACCAAATCAGCTCTAAGCCAGTTCTTCCTCTCCATGGGGCGCATCTCGGGGAATTCGTAATATGCAACCGAGTAGGATATGAATAGGGGAGAATCCATCACAAGCTTGCCTTTCAGCTCCTGCGAATTTGCCATGCGGATGTGCCTTGCCTCTATTTTCCTCTCCCAGCCCCCAACGCCCCACTCCCTCCTCTCAACCTCACTTGGTGCCTTCACCTCTGCCCTCTCGTAGTACTCCCTGAACTTGCTCCTTACATACATCTCCTCAGGATTACTCATGCTTAGCTGAAAGTTTTCCAAATGCACCCCTCCTGTAGGCCAGCGGGCTTTTAACTCCGCAGTTTGATACGCACAATCCATAGGAATCCATGCTGGAGCAGCTCGGCGTCTTGTAGCCCCTTTTCAATGCATGCTCCACCTGGTATCTTGTAACAGACTCATCAAAATCAGGTGAAGTTGAGAAAAGCTTCACCACCTCATCCACCTTCATCCCTATGTTGAGCAGGTATACCGCCAGAGCCCACCTTGCAGTGTGGCTGAGGTTCTCCACAGTCTTCAAATCCTCAAGCAGCTTCTGCATGCATGGGGCGAACTCCCCCTTCTCAATTGAAATGGCTGCAGGCTGCGGCTCCTTGGGAATGCTCCCCCTCACCTCATCTGAAGCTTCCTTTATGTTCTTGGGCATGTCCTCCGTGTTAAGGGGCAGCTCGGACTCTATCTTGAGCTTCACAGCCTCCTCAAGTACCCTTACGAACTCATCCCTCCTGAGCATCACGCTGCCTTGGGACATCTTCCTGTTCACAAGCTTGTAATCCACGGATTTTGGAGCGTACCTAAGGTAATCCTGGAAGCGCACTGAGTAGTATTTGTCTATCTCACATCCAACACCAAGCTCCCTGGCAACCGAGAGAACATTTTCATCGCTGTCGCTCGCCATGTACGCGCTCGCCCTCTTCGCCTCAGCAATTGCATACCGGTTTACGTAATACCTGCTCTTCAGCAGGGAGACAATCATCCTACTCACAGCGTAGGATGCAACCTGCAGCAGAAGCTGGGAGTCGTCAAGCTCGGTGCCAACCAGCGGAATTTTCCCCTTCCCGACTGCATCAACTATTCTCCTCTTCGCAATGCTCATGAGCTGAAACTCATCACTAACCTTTGATGAGCCCATGAGCTCCTTCGCACCCCTTGTGAATGGGTATTTGGTGTAGAATGATAGCTCCATGTGACATGCTCCCACCCTGAAGGGTGCGGGCTTCCTGCTTCACAGACAGTGCTTCTTGCACCATCTCACTCCCGAAGGAATTGCAGGCGTTACTTCCCAGGTGCCCCCCGGTAGCTCTTATGAGTATATTGCGTGCAGCATTTAAATCTCTGTCTATGCTCAACCCGCAGAAAGGGCAGTTATGCATCCTTTCCGTAAGGTCTTTTCTGACAATTTCATGGCAGTTGCTGCACTCCTGAGTCGTATTCCTTGGGTCTACAAACACCACTCTGCATCCAGCTCCCTCCGCCTTGTATGCAAGCATGTTTGCAAACATATTCCATCCTGCATCATTTATCTGCTTGCCGTAATTCTCTTCTGCCATCTCTTGTGAGGCAAGTTTCTCAGATGCAATGAAGGAATAAGTATTCACTAATTCAGTTGAAATCTTGTGCAGGAAGTCTGCTCTTGTGTCTGCTACTTTCTCGTGAAGCCTTGCAATCCTTACCTTTGCTCTCTTCCTGCTTTTGCTTCTTTTCTTTTTCTTTGAGAACTTCCTTTGGATGAAGGCAAGCCTGTCCTCATGCTTCATGAGATGCCTTGGATTTTTTATCATTTCGTCATTTGAGAGGGTTGCAAATGTCTTCAAGCCTAGGTCTATTCCAACTGCTGTTCCTCTATTTTCTTTTGGGATTTCCTTGGGCGTATCAACGCAGAAAACAGCAAACCACTTTCCAGATGATTCCCTCTTCACAGTCAGAGTTTTTATTCTGCCTTTTATCTCTCTGTGCTTCTTTATTGCAATCTCACCAAAAGGCGTTACCTTGAGTTTTTCATCAAGCCAGAAACCAGTTTCATACTGTGGATAGTGCAAACTCTTCATTCTGTCAAGAGACTTGAAGCGGGGGAAACCTCCCTTCTCTCCTTTTTTCTTCATCTCTATTTTCTTATGGAGGGCATCAATAAGCCTGTCTACAAGCTCCTGGCCAACCTGGGAGAAAAGGCCTGACTGTTTGACCATTTCCCGTAATGTTCTCTTTGTTGGGAATCTTTGGTAGTTGTTATAAATCTCCTTTGTAAAGGCAAGCATTTCATTCCAGAGTTCTTTTGATAACCACAGGTGCCTTTGCATTTCCTTCTCCTGTTTCTTTGATGGATATATTCTGAATTTGTAAGCTCGCATAGACGTTATTTACGTTGGTTTCTCCCTTTATAAACCTCTGGGAGGGGTAGCTTTCCAGTGAAATTGAGATAACATATATTCTTTGTATAGCTCGCTTTCATCCCACCTCTCAAGAGCGTGGGATTCCCCACTCGCTTCTGCTAACCCCTTCCGCGAAAATACATCCTCCAAAGAGCATTTGCACTGTTGGTGCTTATAATACTCAAAGAAAATATAAATTGATGCCGTGCTACATGGACTCTATTCTCGGGGCGAGGTAGTACACAAGCTTTGCCTCTCCTATGCTGTACTCAACCTTTATTGGCGAGTTTGTCTTAAGGTGCAGAGAGAGAAGCCCGTCATCCGGGCAGGCTTTCACAATATCCTCCATGAACTGAAGCGGGAATGTTGCCCTTGAATCATTCTTCACATCAATGTGCTGGGTGGCCTCCCCCGTCTTGTCCCTCTCAACCCTCAAGTCACCGGAATCGCCGTGAACCTCTACAAAAAATCCTTTGCTGCTCACCTCAAGCACAATATGCGAGCTGAGCAGCGCAGCATCCCCCAGTATTTCTTTGAACTGCCCCGCTTTTATCTTCACAAGGGAGTCGAACTCTATCTTGGGCTCCTTCTGAGCTCCCTCCTGAACATTTATGAGAGGAAGCTTGAAGTTCCTCTTGTCGTTCCCAATGAATTCAAGCACAAGCTTATTCCCCTCAATCATCATGGAAAGCTTGTCCTTGCCCCTGCTCCTTGAGAGTATCTTGCTCATGTTGTCAAAGTTTATCCCAACCTTTGTTGTTTCATCGACCTTGTAACCGCTGAAAGCGCTCTTTGGAACAGAGAAGCTCACCATTGCTATTTGGGAAGGGTCCATTGCCTTGAGCGATATGCCGTTAGCGGAAATTTCAAAACTCCCCTCGTCTATCAGGTTGACTATTGAATCAATGCAATTCTTCCAATATCTGGCGTCCTCAACCTCTATCTCTAGCATCTCATTCACCTCTATGATGTATTTTTACCTCCACATTCTTATTGTTTATGTTTCAATGACAGTGTCGCATCCTTGCGGAGTGCCCACATAGCCCCACAGGAAAAGCTTGAGGTAGCCAAGGTATGGAGCTTTGAAGATTACTTTTCCCTTTATATTCTCCTGCGGAACGGGCTTGTTAACCCTTGACTCAGCTGAGAAGATGCATGTGCCTTCCCCGCTCTGAACCCCTTTGCCCGGAGCCTGCACATCCAGCACCTCGTTGTTGTCCCCCTTTATGAGGTAATACAATTTTCCGTCAACGGAAACCTTCACCAATGCTCGGTGTATTGTTGAGCCGACAAATACGCTGTTCTCCAGAGGTTCATAAACAACAACGTCATTGCTGAAGTTCTCGTAGTACTTCTTGCCCTTTATGTTGATGGATTTCACACAGACGTCGTTTAGTATATCCCCTTTATCCCCCTTCAGCTTGCACAGCTCGTAGTTGTAGCTGAAGAGCGAGTCGTTTGAGTCCGAGAAGACGGGCTTTCCATCAATTGCGGTGAGGCAGGAGCCGCCGCAGCCTACCCTGCAGATGGAGAAATTGTAGGCTCCATGCTGGGTGCACGGGCCGCAGGTAAAGTTTGTATTCATCCTCTCCTTTATTTCCTCCCACTCGGATGAATTAACCTCTGCTGTTGGAGCGCTTACCTCACTGCCGCTCAGCACTACCATGTCGCCCCTGTCCACGCGGGGCAGCATGCTGCAGGAGACAATAGAATCAAGAGGTGCTGATGTATGAAGCAGGAAGCCCGCCCCGTACCATAGGATAACTCCGGCAAGAACTGCCACAACAATCTCCTCCAACTCCTTCTTCCAGCCTCCTTCCTCCACTCCCCTGTAGGTTTCGTAAACGAACAAGCCAACTATTGAGAGCGCGCAGAGCACTGCGAACAGCGCAAACTTTGTAAGTATGTAAGCTACCAGAAAAGCTATTATAAGCAGGTAGCCTGCGTTCTTCTTTAGATACACTTCAAACTTTTCCATGTGACTCTCCTCTAACAATTCCTGAGCCTATGGTGTGTGCCAGCCTCACCGGCTCTGGCATGCCCCTAAAGGAAGACAAGAACTTCCTGGCATCTTCTCTGCCAATGCCCGCGAGCTGTGCGTATACCCTGCCAAACTTGAATGCCTGCCCTGCAGATTCCACGAGCTCCCATCTTCTCTCCCAGTCTTTTAAGTTCTTCAGAGCCTTCTTCACCAGTCTGTTGCGGGGCTTCCTTTTTGTCACCGCTAAAACTGGAAGAGCAACCCCTTCGCTCAGCTTTCTTATATCAACAATATTAAAGCCCGCAAGCGTGGCTCCGTGCAATACAATTATCCTTATCTGCCGTAGAAATCTGGATTTTTTCAACATTTCCTCAAGCTTCACAGTGCTGTCCAACCCATCCCTCTTGACATGGGTGCTCAGCACCCCCTCAACCACCCCGCCCCTCCACACCACGCCAACAACAAGCACCCTTTCATCTTTCCTTGTGAAAGGCGAGTCATCAATGCCAAGCACTCTCACTCCTGCCTTCATCGTATCATTTCTTCTTGAGAAGCGCCTCGAACTCAGAAGCCTTCTTCTCGATTTTCTTCAGAGCGCTCTTTATTGCAGCCTCGGGTGATTTACCCTTTGTCCTCACAATCAGCTTCGGGTTGCCCAGCTGTGGGTGCTCTATCACATAGGAAGCGAATTCGACATCGTCATCCTCAAGCAGTGTTTCTCTTAAAAGGTTTGGGAAGCTGTGCTCCTCCCCCTCAAGCACCACCTCAAGAAAGTTCTTCTCCTTCTTAACAACTCTGAGCTTCAAGCCATCACCTCTCCATAGCAGAATATTCCTTTGAGAGCTTCCTCCCCTCACTGTTGCCGCAGGAATGGCAGACAAGCATCCTGTCCCTAAGGTACAGGGGGCTCCTGCACCTGCTGCAGTACGCCTTCACAACACCGCAGTCCGGGTTTCGCAGGTCGAGGTATACCTCACCCCTCCTTATCTCCGAGACGACAGCCTTTATTATGTCGCCAACGCGCACCTCGCTCCTCACGCTCTGGACATAATCCCCCCTAATGTTCGATACATGCAGCACGCTGAAATAATCCCCCTGAGTCTGCCTCACGCCTCCCTGCTCAACCGGGTTAATCTTCACAAGCGCTATGGGCTCGAATATATCCTCAACTCTTCCGTACACAACCATGCCTGGCGCCACCATCTTCGGAACAGCGTTGGACGCCTTTATGGAGACCATCTTCTGCTTGTCTATGATGGCATTTCCTGTGCAGAGAGCATGGAGCTCTCCATCCTCCCCGTATACTCCGTCTCCTGCAGCAAACTCTTCCTCAGTTCCCAGTAGCTTTCCTGGTGTGGAGAATTCTTCCATATATATCACTTCAAAAATGAGTAGAATGATTTCTCATAAACGCTTTAAATAGCTTGTGCTGGGAGTTGTAAAAATTAAAGAAAATAAAAAATAAAGAACTCTAAGTCTGGCAGGTTCCAACCAAAGGCTTCTCTCCAGTGAATGTATATACATTGCCGTAGGTTGCATCCTTGTATGATATGTTGATATTCTTGGAATATGCCTGGGCAACAGTTGCACAGCCTGCGGCTGTCAGGTTCACAACAACTGAGGAGCCTGGCGAGATGATTACACCCGTTGTGTAATTTAGTATATTGGCTCCGCCATCAAGCGATATGCCGCTAAAGTTTATTGTGAACAGCCTGTTGTTCCTCACAACCAGCTGGCTATAAACCGTTGTCGCAGACATGAAATACCTTGTTATGCCCACATCCGCGCCAGCCCAGTATGCGGCAGAGTCTCTCTCGCTAATACCCCTTGTCATGCCTGGAAATCCTCCAATGACACCTATGACAATAAGGGCGATTATAACTACCACTGCCAGTATAATCAGATACTCAATGGCCGCCTGTCCTCTTCTCATTCAAACCACCTCATCTTAGCATTATGCTGATAACTACCTACTAATTACCTGAGCTTATTTTTAAACCTATCGTCTCGGCATAGTAGGTAAATATTATAATACCTATTTTTCATATATCCTTAAGTGGTGAGATGGCTAAGAAAAGGATTCTTGTGCTCTGCATAGACAGGGACAACGACCTCTACGAGAAAGTCAAGATTTCGGGCCCGGTGGTGGGGAAGCAGGCCAACATAGAAGCAGCCACAAAGCTCATCCTCAAGGACCCCGAAGAGGCTGATGCAAATACCATCTTCGAGGCAGTCAACATATACGACTCAATCTCAAAGGAGAATAATGCGGAGGTTGTCACAATCACAGGTGACAGGAGCCTGGGCTATTTTGCCGACAGGGAGATGACCAAGCAGCTTGACATGGTGCTCAGACATTTCAGAGCAGACTCCTGCATATTGGTTTCTGACGGTGCCAGCGACGAGCAGGTCATACCCATCATACAGTCAAGGATGAAGATAGACTCGGTTAAGCTTGTGGTTATAAAGCAGGCCAAGGAGCTTGAGAAGACATATTTTGTCCTCTTGGAGAAGCTCAAGGAGCCCCACTACGCGAGAATCATATGGGGAATTCCAGCGCTGATTATCCTAATGCTCATAATAAGCGAGTTTCTCGGCTTCGGATGGAAACTTGCCGGAGTTGCCATAGGTTTGTACTTCCTCATAATGGCCGCAGGGTTTGAGGAGAACATAATAAGGGCTTTCTCTGGATTCCACTTCTCAGTTGAGAAAATCAGCTTCATCCTTTATCTCTCCGCATTGCCGCTTCTGATAATCTCGCTTGTGCTGGGCTACCAGGAATTCCTTACAAGGGTGGCAGAGACTCCTGAGACACTGAAACTGTCTGCGTATGTGCTGCTCAAGATGCTACTCATACTACCCTGGGCGGTTGAGCTGCTGATACTCGGAAGAATACTCGACCTGCTGCATGAGAGGAAGAAATACGCGGTTGTGAAGTATGGATTGTATGCAATAAGCGTATTCATCCTCTGGGCAGTGTTCACGGTTGCCAGCGAGTGGGTCATTGCAACGGTTTACTTCTCAGACTTTGTGGCAACGCTCATCGGAGGAATGATTGCAACTTTCATATCAATAAGGATAATGGAGTGGATGAAGATGAGGCTGCTCACCTCCATGAAGCTTGAGAGCAAGGAGGTGCTCACAGAGCTTGGAGCCTACATAGGAAAGATAGTGGGTGTTGACAAGAGAAAGAACCTCATAATTGTGCAGACTCCTTTCGGACATAGATTGGATTTTGACTTTGACAGGATTTCTGATGTTGGAGAAAGAGTGATGATAAAGTAGCTACCTTATAATTCCCTCCATCTCCTTGATGAGTTCATCCTTCCTTTTGCTCTCCTTCAGGGACTCATCAAGAACCTCAATGAGGTTGCTCACGGGGATTATCTTTATTTTTCCCGCGTTGTTCTTCCCCAGGTAAACATCCTCCTCATTTGCCTTTGGAATGATGACTTTCTTCATACCTGCCTCTATCGCAGCCTCCACCTTTGCGGTTATGCCGCCAACAGGAAGCACCTGGCCCCTCACACTGAGCGAGCCGGTCATGGCTATGCTCTGGTCAACCGCAGCGCTCTCCATTGCAGATATGACAGATACCGCTACGGATATGCTCGCGCTGTCTCCCTCAACCCCCTCATACGTCTGCAGGAACTGAACATGCATGTCATACTGCGAGACATCCTTGCCCATGTGCTTCTTTATTATCGCGCTGACATTCTCCACAGCTTCCTTGGCAATCTTACCCAGCTTCCCTGTTGCTATGAGCTTGCCCTCGCTCTTTGAGGATGCCGGGGTAACCTCTGCGACTATTGGCATTATTATGCCCGATGAGCCGTCCCCCATCACAGCAAGCCCGTTCACCTTGCCAACTGCATACCCCCTGTTCATGAATACCTTGTAATCCTTCCTCAAATCAATAACCTGCTGGGAAACCTGCTGCTCAAGAGTTCTGGCAACTCCCTTTGCCTTCAGCACCTGCTGCAGGTCAACGAGCTTTGTGTTCTCCTCCCTTGCAACATCCCCCGCAGCCCTCACAAGCCCGCCCAAATCCCTGAACCTCATGCTCAGCCTCTTTTTCCTCCCAGCTCTCTTCCTTGCTTCTTCAATTATCTCATCAACAGCCTCCTTTGTGAAGTGAGGTATCTTCCCGTCCTTCTGCACCTCCTGTGCAACAAATCTCACCAGCTTGTCCCTGTTCTCCTCTTTGTCTGGCATTGTGTCATCCATGTATATCTCATAGCCGTAGCCGCGTATCCTTGAGCGCAGCGCGGGGTGCATTTTCTGAATGTCTATGAGGTTTCCTGCTGCAACAAGCACGAAGTCTGCCGGAACTGGCTCAGTTTTCACAATTGCCCCGCTGCTCAGCTCGCTCTGCCCGGTTATTGGGTATTTCCTCTCCTGCATCGCTGTGAGCAGCTCCTGCTGCGACTTCGGCCCCAGTGAAGAAACTTCATCAAGGAATAAAACTCCCTTGTTGCTCCTGTGGATTGCGCCTGCCTCCACTCTCAGATGCGCCGGAGTGCCGAGCCCTCCACTCTGTAACGGGTCATGCCGGACGTCTCCGAACAATGCTCCTGCCTTTGCGCCAGTTGCATCAACAAACGGCGCTGCCTTTTTCCCAGAGTTATCCACAATGAGCTTCGGCTCGCTACTCTCAAACCCTCCGACCCTTCTGGAAACTCCTGAAGCGAGAACCATTGCAGCACCA
>Ga0315281_10004920_pt1 | contig 19233 bp, 15 predicted proteins | sample YL17G07_0_MG_FD_204540 | JGI IMG/M metagenome (GOLD analysis project Ga0315281, IMG submission 204540) | Sediment microbial communities from Yellowstone Lake, YNP, Wyoming, USA - YL17G07_0 | ecosystem: Environmental > Aquatic > Freshwater > Lake > Sediment | place: USA: Wyoming | collected... | reverse complement strand
CCTACGCCATCGGGCTCTGGCTGCTCAGCTACGTCACCGGGATGTTCATCTTCCAGTAGCCTGAGGGTGCGCGGTTACCCGGGCCAAGGCAGCGGGAGGGCGGGGGCCAGGCCAAGCCGCTGGGCCATGTGCACCAACAATCCGGCCAGGCAGAGAAACGGCACGAAAGGAATGGCCGTGTCCAGCGGCTTGCGCAGCGTCAACAGCGCGGCCAGCCCCACCAGCAGCCCCGCTCCGGCGGCGAGCAGGAGCACCGCGAAGATGCCCTCCCAGCCCACGAACGCGCCGATCAGCGCCAGCACGCCCGCGTCGCCCTCGCCCAGGCCGGAGCGGCCCCGCACCGCCCGGTAGCCCACGGCCGTCAGCGTCAGCATGCCCGCGCCGGTCAGCACGCCCAGCAGCAAGCCCGGCAGGTGCGGGCGCTCCCACAGGAACGCCGCGCCCAAGCGCAGCAGCAACCCGGCCAAGACCAGCCGCTCGTCCACCTGCAGGGTCGCCAGATCCAGAATCGCCAGAGGGTAGAGCAGGTGCAGCAGCAGCAGGGACTGTGCCCACACCGGCCAGCCCGCCTCCCGGTTGACCCAAGTCAGCAACAGGCTGGCCCCGACCAACGTCACGAGATGTATGCGCCAGTCCCACGCCCGGAAGCGGGGCGGGAAGCGCGGGGATTCAGGTGGGGTGGGTGCGGAAGGCGACCCGGCGCTCGTCTGCCCGCGCATCCACTGCGCGACCGCGGCGGCGCCCGCGCAGGCGGCCAGGGTTGCCGCCGCAAACCTGCCGAGATCGAACCACGTCACGGGCGGCACCCGTGGCCATGGGGGCGGTCTCCGGCGCGCGGGGCGCTCCCGCCGCTGGTGCTCAGGCGGACCTGGCGTGGAGCATGTGCTCGAGCTGATCCTTGATGCGCAGTTTTTCCTTCTTCAGCCGTGCCAATTCCACTTCTTCCTCGGGGGTCAGATGCGTTCGCTCGTTCAATGCCAAGACTTTCCCGTCTAAGTCCCTATGCATGTCCACCAGCGGGCCAACTTGAGGGTTGTGTTTTCGCATGGTTTCGAGTCGGGCAAGCATCTGTTGATCCATGGCGAGTCCCTTTGCTGAAGCATGGGTTGCGGGGCGGATTCGAAAATCCGGGTTCGGACCCGGCTAGCGCTGCCGCAGTCCGCCATTTCCATTAAACGATACCGAAGGGATTTTGGCAATCCGAACTACCCAATTCGCTCTAAATCATTGATTGGCTTGGGTGTTTGGAATGAGCCGGGTGGCGGACGCCTGCGCCACCGAATGAGCAGGGCCAGCAGCCCAATCAGCACCGTGTAGTAGACGAACCCCGTGCGGCCATCCCAGTCCAGTTTCACGCGGAACACCAGGGCCGGGCCCGCCCGATCCAGGAACCGCAGCACGGCCAGCCATAGCGTCAGCGAACCCTCCACCAGCGCGAAGGAGACTCTCTCCAGCCAGGCCCCGGGCGGCGCCCCGACGTAGGCCAGACTGACCAGCAGGGCCAGCATGGAGATCGGCAAGATCACCGCCCCCATCGCCGGCACCAACAGCAGGTTCCCCGCGAACACCAGCAGCGACAGATTGCCGAAGCGCGCGGCGATGAGCGGCCAGAGTCCCAGCGTGACCACGGCGGTCACCCAGACGTTCATCCGCAGCAGGTGGCTCCAGCGGCCGATGCGGGCGCGCCAAGCGCCGGCCGGATCCGCCGTCCCCGTCCGCTGGCCGGCGTCCAGCGCCAGCGCCAGGAAGCCGTAGGCGAGAAACGAGAGCTGAAAGGAGATGTCGTAGCTCAGGGACGGATCGGGCCAGAGCATCGCCAGGGCCGCCAGGGTCAGCACGTACGCCCCCGGGGTGCGCGTTCCCCAGGTGCGGCTCCAGATCCAGACGCTGCCCATCAGCGCGGCGCGCACGGCCGGGGCCGGGGAGCCGATCAGCAGGATGTACGCCCAGATCAACGCGATGATGACCAGGCGGGCGCTGGCGCGGGCGTGCACCCAGCCCTGGCCCCGTTGCACCCGCCGCACGATGAACTCCTGCAGCGCCATCAACAGGCCGAAGATCAGGGCGATATTGAAGCCGCTGATGGCGAACAGGTGCGATACCCCCACGCGGCGGAACGCTCCGATCACCTCGCGCCCCTCCGGCGAGCTCCGCTCGCGCACATCCAGCACCATGGGCAGATACACCGCCGCCGCCGTGCGGCTGAGGTAGTACGCGCCGCGGTCCCGCAGGCGGATGCGCCATCCCTCGCCGCTGTACCACGCGGGCGGCTCGTCCTGAAAATGGTGATCCGCCCAGGACAGCACCAGGCGCAGGCGATGGGGACGGGCCTCCACCCGCGCCGCCGCTCCCCCGAGGCGGATGCGCCGGGGCGGCCGGAAGGGCCAGGCGCTGGCCGCCGGGAAGACCACTTCCAGTTCCGTCAATTTCAAGACCGCCGCGCCCTGGGGGAAGTCCCCGGGCAGCCACCGCACGTCGCCCAGCAGCAGGGACACCGTGCCCGGTTGGGCGGGCGGCAGCCGGTCCCGGATCACGCCTTCCACCCGCAGCAGCGCACCGGCCGGGACGGCCGACAGGGTCCGTTCGGCTTGCGGCAGGGTCCAAACGAAATGCACAAAGACCGGCGCCAGCAGGGTGGAGAACACCAGCAGCGGAGACCACCAACCCCGGCCCAGCAGGACGAGCAAGCCCAGCGCGCCCAGGCAGGCGAGGCTGAACAGGTCCAGACCCAACTCGGAGCGCCACCCCAGCCAGGCGAACGCCAGCCCTCCCACGCCCGCTGGAACCCAGCGCACACCACGCAACGTTCTCGGGATGGCTTTCACGCTGATCCCTACGCTGGGAGCCGTCGTCCGCGACTTGACTGTCCCTCCCCGTGTGTAGCAACTCCCCGCGGGACGCGCAAAACGCGCGCCGGCGGCGGCGTGTCGGTTGTCAATTGCCCAGTGCGGTGCCAAGCTGTACGCAGTTCGGCCCCGCCGGCACCCGGCGGCGCCGGCGCACTCCGGCCCGCGGCGATGAAGAAAGTTCAGGATCATTACTTCCACAAGGCCAAGCGCGAGGGCTTCGCGGCCCGCTCCGCGTATAAGCTGGAGGAGATTGACCTCCGCAAGCGGCTGCTGCGCCCTGGCCAGCGGGTGCTGGACCTGGGAGCGGCCCCCGGCTCGTGGATGCAATACGCCGCCGGGCGGGTGGGCGCGGCCGGGGCGGTCGTCGGCGTGGACCTCCAGCCCGTGGCGGCGGCGCTGCCCGCCCATGCCCGCGCGCTCCAGGGCGACGTCTACGACCTGGCGCCGCAGACCCTCCTCCAAGGCGGGCCGCCGTTCGACGTGGTGCTGAGCGACCTGGCCCCCAAGACGACCGGGATCGCCGGCGCGGACGCGGCGCGTTCCGCCGACATTGCCTTGCGGGCCCTGGCGCTGGCCGCGGCCGTGCTGCGGCCCGGCGGCTGCCTGCTGGTCAAGGTGTTCCAGGGCGCGCGCATGGCCGAGGTGCGGCACGCCTTCACCCTGGCTTTCGAGCGCGTCAGCAGCGAGAAGCCCAAGGCCTCCCGCGCCGAGAGCGTGGAGGTCTTTCTGTTGGGGCAAGGTTTGCGCGCAGCGGCCGCGCCGGGGGGCACGGCCAAGCCGGTGGAAACCGCCCAGCCGGTGGATACCGCCCAGCCGGTGGAAACCGCCCAGCCGGACGGCACGGCGGAGCCGGAGGGCGCGGAGTAGGCACGGCCGGCGGCGCGGGTTTCTGGTGCCGCCGCGCCCGGGTCTGCTAGGGTGAAGTGCCCGGGTGGCGCGCAACGAACGGGTGGAGCGGCGCCCCGCCGGGCTCCTGGGCGCATCGGAGGCGGAGACATGCAGTTGACCGTGCGTGAGGCCGCGCGCATGTTGCGGGCGACGGAGGCCAACGTGTACCGCTGGATCCGCGAGCGCGACCTGCCCGCCGCCCAGTTTAACGGGCGGTATCACTTCAACCGCACGACGTTGGTGGAATGGGCCCATCGCCAGGGCGTACCGCTCGCCGATGAAGAAGCGGAGGCCCTGCCGGGGCTGCCCCAGGCCCTGGCGGCGGGTGGGGCCCACTACGGCCTGCCGGGCCAGGACCTGCCCGCCGTCCTGCGGGCCCTGGTGGATGGCTTGCCATTGTCGCAGGGGGTGGACCGCGCGCTGCTGTTCGATATGCTGACGGCGCGGGAGCAATTGGGCACGACCGCATTCGGCGGCGGGGTCGCCATTCCCCATGCGCGCAGTCCCATTTTGTTGCACGTCGGCGAGCCGTTGGCGGCCCTGGGCTATCCCAGGGAACCCCTGCCGCTGCGCGGTCCCGATGGCGTGCCGGTGTTCGCGCTCTTCCTGCTCGTGTCCGCGACCGCGCGGGTGCACTTGCACCTGCTGGCGAGTCTGGGCCGCGCCCTGCAAGATGCGGCCTTCCAGCGCGCGCTGGCCGATCGGGCCCCGCTCGACCGGCTGGTGGCGCGCCTGCGGGAGCTGGGACCCGCCGCGGAGGATGCCGATGCATGAGCCGCATCGGTTCGGGACGCCGGCCGGCATTCCGGCCATGATCGGGCGGGGGTGGGCATGAGCTTGCCCTGCATCCTCGCGGGGGCCGCGCTGGCCGGATTGAGCGGCGTGCCGGCCCTGCTGGCGGGCCGGGTGTCCGACCGCGCCCAGTGGGTAAGCGCCGCCTTGAGCGTGGCCGGTTCGCTGCTCGGGCTGGCCGGAGTGGCGCTGGCGCTGACGGGGCCGGCGGAAGGCGCGGCGCGGTCCGCTTGGCTCGGCGCCGCCATGGGCCTGGATGCGCTCTCGGCGTTCTTCTTGGCGCCGGTCTTCCTCGTATCCGGGCTGGGCGCGGTTTACGGCCTCGGGTATTGGCCCCAGTCCGAACAGCCGCACACGGGCCGCGGGCTGCGCCTGTTCTTCGGCCTGCTCACCGCCGCCATGGTGCTGGTGGTCGTCGCCCGCAACAGTGTTCTGTTTCTCGTCGCCTGGGAGGTAATGGCGCTCTCCGCCTTCTTCCTGATCGCCGCGGAGGAAGAGGAACCCGGAGCGCGCCAGGCCGCCTGGGTGTACTTGGTGGCGACGCACATCGGCACCGCGGCCCTGATGGCCATGTTCCTGCTGCTGCGGGCCGCCTCGGGGACGTTCGCGTGGGAGCCCCTCGAACCCGGCCTGATCGGCGGCGCGCAGGCGGCGGCGCTGTTCCTGCTGGCGCTGGTGGGCTTCGGGATGAAGGCGGGCGTGATGCCGTTCCATTTTTGGCTGCCTTCGGCCCACGCCTGGGCGCCCAGCCACGTCTCGGCGCTGCTGTCCGGCGTGATGATCAAGATGGGCCTCTACGGAATCCTGCGCATGGCCGGCTATTTGCCGTTGCCGTCCCTGGCCTGGGGGGCCGGCCTGGTGGTGGCGGGCGGGGTCGCGGGCGTGATGGGCATCGCCGCGGCAGGCGCCCAGGCGGACCTGAAGCGCCTGCTGGCCTACAGCAGCATCGAGAACGTCGGCATCATGCTGGCCGGCATCGGCCTGGCGCTGTTGGGGCGCGCGCTGGGCCATCCGGTTTGGATCGTGCTGGGGCTGGGCGGCGCCCTGCTGCATCTGCTCAACCACAGCCTGTTCAAGCCGCTCCTGTTCTTCAGCGCGGGGGCGCTGCTGCGCGCCACCGGTACGCGCCGCCTGGACGAGTTGGGCGGACTGGCGCGCGCCCTGCCGGTCACCGCCGCCGGCTTCCTGGCCGGGGCGTGGGCGGGCAGCGCTTTGCCGGGGCTCAACGGCTTCGTCGGCGAACTGCTGCTGTACCTGGGGTTCTTCCATGCCGCCCTGGGGGGCGCCGCGGTGCCCGCCCTGCTGGCCGCGCTGGCGGCGGCGGCCCTGGCGCTGACCGGGGCGTTGGCCCTGGCCACGTTCGCGCGGGCCTTCGGGACGATCTTCCTGGGCACCCCGCGCTCCGGGCGCGCACCCGCGCTCCACGCCATCGGTCCCGCGATGAAGGGCGTGCTGTTGCTGCTGGCCGGGTTGTGCGCCGCGGTCGCCGCGGCGCCCTGGGCCCTGGCCCCGGCGCTGGACCGCGCCATCGCCGCCTGGAGCGATGGCCCGCCCGGCGGCCTCCCCGCGCTGGTCTCGGTCGCGCCGCTGTGGGCGGTGGGCTGGGCCGCCCTGGGGATCTGGACCGCCGCGGCCGGTCTGCTCGCCCTGCTCTGGCGCCGCCCGGCGAACCGCCCCGCCACCGCCATGGTGGGCACATGGGATTGCGGCTACGCCGCTGCAACCTCGCCACGGCTGCAATACACGGCATCCTCCGGCGGGGACGGCCTGGCCGGGTTGTTCGGGTGGGCCATCGCCCGCACCGCCCATCGTCCCGCCCGTGCGGACGCGTTCCCCGGCCCGGCGCGCCTTGCGCTCGTGCTCGAGGAGCGCCTGTTGAGCGCGGTGCTGTGGCCCTTCTTCCTGCGCTGGGCCGACCGGTTCATGCGGCTGCGGGTCTTGCAGCAGGGACAAGCGCACATCTACCTGGTCTACATCCTGGTGATGTTCGTCCTGGGAATCGCCTGGGCGGTGCTGGGTGCGGGGGGCGGCCCATGAACGACGACCTGCTGTTGGCCGCGGTCGGTTTGGTGGGCCTGAGCGGCGTCCCGGGCCTGTTGTTCCCGCGGCGCTCGAACGCGGGCCAGTGGGTGGCCCTGTGCGCCAACCTGGCCGGCGCGGCACTGGGGGTCGTGGCGGCGCTGGCTGTGCTCCGGGACGGCGCGGGGGCCGGGCCGGCACTGCCTTGGGGCGGCCTTGGCCTTGCCTTGGTGCGGTCCGCCGTGCGCGCCGATGCGCTTTCCGCCGCGTTCCTGCTGCCCATCTTTGTCATTTCCGGCCTGGGCGCCCTGTACGGTCTCCAGTATTGGAAGCAATCGGAGCATCCCCGCAACGGCCGCAAGTTGCGTCTGTTCTACGGCTTGGCCGTGGCGGGCATGGCGCTGGTGACCATGGCCCACAACGCCGTGATGTTCCTGACGGCGTGGGAACTGATGGCGCTCTCGGGCTTCTTTCTCGTTACGACGGAGGACGACGAGGCCGAGGTGCGGGTGGCCGGCTGGATCTACTTCGTCGCGACGCACGTCGCAACGCTGCTGTTGTTCGCTTTCTTCGGGCTGTACTGGCTGGTCTCGGGCTCGCCGGACCTGGCGCCCCTGGCCGCCGGGAGCCTGCCGCCGCAGGTGGCCGCCGCCCTGTTTCTGCTGGGCCTGCTGGGTTTCGGCATCAAGGCGGGTCTGTTCCCGCTCCACGTCTGGCTGCCGCCCGCGCACGCCAGCGCGCCGAGCCACGTCTCGGCGCTCTTTTCGGGATTGCTGATCAAGATCGGGGTCTATGGGGTGATGCGGATGTGCTGGCTCCTGCCGCAGCCGCCCCTGTGGTGGGGCCTGGCGCTGCTGGGGCTGGGCGTGGTTTCCGCCGTGCTGGGGGTGGCCTTTGCCCTGGGGCAGCACGACCTGAAGCGCCTGCTGGCCTATCACAGCATCGAGAACATCGGCATCATCTTCATCGGGCTGGGCCTGGCGGTTGCGGGCCGGGCGCTGGGCGAGGGGTGGTGGGTGGTGTTGGGGTTGGGCGGCGCGCTGTTGCACGTGTGGAACCATGGCCTGTTCAAGGCGCTGCTGTTCCTGGCGGCCGGGGCGGTGGTGGGCGCGACCGGGACGCGGGCGCTGGACCGGCTGGGCGGGCTGGCCAAGCGGATGCCGGGCACGGCCCTGTGCTTCGCGGTGGGGGCGGTCGCCATCAGCGGCCTGCCGCCGCTCAACGGCTTTGTGAGCGAATTGCTGATCTACCTGGGACTGTTCCGCACCCTGGCCGCGCCGGAGACGGGGGGTTGGTTGGCGGCCGCGGCCCTGGCGCTGACCGGGGCGCTGGCCGTGGCCTGCTTCATCAAGGTGTACGGCGTGGTGTTCCTGGGACAGCCGCGCAGCGCCGCCGCCGCCACCGCCCAGGAGGCGGGCCGGGCGATGCTGGCGGCGATGGGCGCGTTGGCCGCGCTGTGCGCATGGGTGGGGCTGTTCCCCGCCGCCGTCGCGCCCTGGCTCGACGCCGCCATCCGGGCGTGGGCGGCGCCCGCGGCGCTCCCCCTGCCCCTGCTGGCGCAGGCCGCGCCGCTGGGCTGGGTCAGCGCCGTGGGCGGGCTGCTGCTCGCCGGCCTGGCCGCCGGCGGCGCCTGGATGTGGCGGAGGGGGGCCTCCGCCACGCCGGCGCCGACCTGGGACTGCGGATACGCCGCCCCCGGCGCCCGCATGCAGTACACGTCCTCGTCCTTCGCGGAGAACCTGGTGGAGCGGTTCGCCTGGGCCCTGCTGCCCCGGCGGGAGACGGTTGCGTGCGTGGGAACGTTCCCGGCGCGCTCCGCGTACGCGGGCCACGTGCCCGATACCGTGCTGGACCGGGGCGTGTTGCCGGCCCTGCGGGGCGCGGCCTGGTTGCTTTCCTGGAGCCGGCGCTTGCAGAGCGGGCATACGCAGGCGTACCTGTTCTACATCCTGATCGCCTTGATCCTGCTGCTGTTGCTGAGGTGAGCCGACTGCCATGCTGCTGAACCTGTCCTTCCATCTGCTGCTCCTGTTGGTCTTTCCGCCCCTGCTGGGCGGCGTGATCAACAAGACCAAGGCCCGCTTTGCCGGCCGCGTCGGCGCGCCGCTGCTGCAAGCCTACTTCGACTTGTTCAAGCTGTTCCGCAAGGACATGGTGCTGAGCCGCACGACCACCTGGGTGTTCCGTGCCGGGCCGGTGGTGGGACTGGTGACGGCGGCCATGGCGGGGTTGCTGGTGCCGTTGGGCTATGCCTACGCCCCCGTGTCCTTTCCCGGCGACATGATCCTGCTGGCCTATCTGTTCGCCCTCGGGCGCTTCTTCACCGCCTCGGCCGCGCTGGATACCGGTTCGGCCTTCGAGGGCATGGGGGCTGCGCGCGAGGTGACGTTCGCGGCGTTGGCCGAGCCGGCGTTGTTCTTCGGCCTGATCGTGGTGGCCAAGCTGACCGGCACGCTCAGCCTGACGACGATGCTCACCCAGGCGGCCTCCGGCGCCGGGACCGCCGCCGCCGCCGCGCTGATTCTGGTGGGCGCCAGCTGGTTCACGATCGTACTGGCGGAGAACAGCCGCATTCCCTTCGACGACCCCAACACGCACCTGGAGTTGACCATGATTCACGAGGTGATGGTGCTGGACCACAGCGGCCCGGCGCTGGGGATGATCCAGTACGGGGCCGCCCTCAAGCTGTTCGTGATGGGGGCGCTGGTGGTGAATATCTCGCTGCCGTGGCGGTTCGGCTGGGCGCTGCCGGACGGGCTGATGTTTCTCGCCGGGATGCTGGTGCTGGCCGTGGCCATCGGCGGCGTGGAATCCGTGATGGCCCGGCTGCGGTTGAACAACGTGCCCAAGCTCCTGGTCTCCGCCAGCCTGCTTTCGGCCTTCGGGGTGGTGTTGCTGATCGCGTGAGGCGCCGATGGACGCATTGTTGAATGCCGTGCTGGTGGTGGTCGTGCTGCTGAACTTCCTCGCCTTGGGGTCCAGCCGCATGGGCGCCGTGATCCGCACGGCGGCGCTGCAGGGCGTGCTGCTGGGGTTGATGCCGCTGCTGCTGGTGCAGCCGCCGGGGTGGCGGGTCATCGTGGTGTGCCTGGCCGCCGTCGCGATCAAGGGCGCGCTGATCCCCTTCCTGCTGTTCCGCGCCATGCGCGAGGTGCATATCCGCCGCGAGGTGGAACCCTTGCTCGGCTTCATCCCCTCCCTGCTGCTGGGGGCGCTGGGGACCGGCCTGGCGGCCCTGTTCACCAGCACGCTGCCCATGCTGGCCGGCCAGGACTTGCCGCTGCTGCTGTCCACCTCGTTCTCCACGCTGATGACGGGGTTCATCGTGCTCACGACCCGCCGCCGGGCCATTACCCAGGTGGTGGGCTACCTGATCCTGGAGAACGGAATCTATATCTTCGGGCTGTTGTTGCTTGACGCCATCCCGTTTCTGGTGGAAATGGGCATGTTGCTGGACCTGTTCGTGGGCGTGTTCGTGATGGGCATCCTGCTCAATCAGATCCAGCAGACGTTCTCCTCGACGGACACGACGCTGCTCTCGGCGTTGAAGGAATAGCCACGTGCTGATGCTCATCATCGCCATACCGATCGCGGCGGCGGGGTTGGCCTACCTGCTCCCCTGGGCCCGCGCGCGCCCGTTTCTGCTGCCGCTCGCCGGGCTGGCGCACACGGCGGCCGTGGCGGCCGCCCTGACGGGGGCCGCCGCCCCGGCCGCGGACGGCTGGCTCATGCTTGATCCCTTCAGCCGGTTGATCCTGCCGACCCTCAGCGTGCTCTTTCTGGGCTGTGCCCTGTACGCTCCGGCCTACCTGTGGCAGCGGGCCGACCGCGACAACCGGGTATTCGTTGCCTGCCTGCTGCTGCTGCTGGCCACGATGTCCCTGGTGACCCTGGCGCAGCACCTGGGATTGATGTGGGTCGCCGTGGAGGCCAGCACGCTGGCGACCGGCCCCCTGCTCTACTTCAATCGCACGCCCCGCGCCCTGGAGGCCACCTGGAAGTTCCTCCTGATCTCGTCCGTGGGCATCGCCCTGGCGCTGCTGGGCACGTTCTTCCTGGCCTATTCCGCCCTGCGCGGGGGGATGGAGCCCTCGCTGATGTTCGGCGAGCTGGTGCAATCCGCGCCTTGGCTTTCCCGGCCCTGGCTGAACGCGGCGTTTTCCACGCTGCTGGTGGGTTACGGCACCAAGATGGGCCTGGCCCCCATGCACACCTGGAAGCCCGACGCCTACGGCGAGGCTCCCGGCGTCGTCGGGGCGCTGCTGGCGGGCGGCCTCACCAGTTGCGCCTTCGTGGCCATCCTGCGCTTCACCAAGATCATGTACGCCGCCGGGGAGCAGGCCTTCGTGGGACAGACGCTCGTGGCCATGGGTCTGATGTCCATGACGGTGGCCGCCGTCTTCATGGTGCGGCAGCGGGACTTCAAGCGCATGTTGGCCTACTCCAGCGTGGAGCACATGGGCATTCTGGTGCTGGGCATCGGCATCGGCGGCGTCGGCGCGTTCGGGGCGATGCTGCACGTCCTCAACAACGCGTTCACCAAGGGGGTGCTCTTTCTCTCCTCCGGCAACATCCACCGCGCGTACGGCAGCAAGTCCACCGCCGAGGTGAGCGGAGCGCTGGCGCGCCTGCCGGTCTCGGGCGGCCTGTTCCTGGCGGGCTTCATCGCCATCACCGGCTCGCCCCCGTTCGGTCCGTTCTTCAGCGAATTCACCATCCTGCGGGCCGCGCTGGAATCCCAACGCTACGGCGCCGCCGCGTGGTTCCTGCTGATGCTGGCGATCGTGTTCATTGGCATGGGGTCCACCGTGCTGGCGGTCGTGCAGGGCGCGCCACCGCCCGCGGCACGGGCCGGCGCCTATCGGGAAACCCTTGGCACCGTGCTTCCCGTCTTCCTCTTCATGCTGCTGGTGCTGCTGCTGGGCGTGTACATTCCGGAGCCGGTGGCGAACCTGCTTCATGGTGCCGCCGATTACCTGGAGGCCACGCCATGACGGATCCGCGCAGCGCTTTCACTCCCGTCTTCAACTCCGTGGCCATCCCCCAGCACCAGGTGGCCGCGCTGGAAATGGATTCGTTCCACGCCGGCGTTCTGGAGGGCGTGGAGAAGGGTTGGCGCGTCGTGTCCTATTTCGGCCGCGCGCTCCCCGGCCCCGCGGGAGTGGAATTGGTCGCCGTGCTGGCCGATGACTTCAACGGTGAACTGCGCGCGGCCCGCACCCGGGTGCAGGGCGATACCTTCCCCTCCCTCACGCCCCGGTGCCCGCAGGTACATCTCTTCGAGCGGGAAATCGCCGAACAGATGGGGCTGCGGCCGGAGGGCCACCCGTGGCTCAAGCCCGTGCGCTTCGCCCGCGCCCTGCGCGCCGGACACGATGCCTGGGGCCGCGATCCCGCGGCCGTGCCGCCCATCGGGGTGATGGACTTCTACCGCGTGGACGGCGAGGCGGTGCACGAGGTCGCCGTTGGCCCCGTCCACGCCGGGGTGATCGAACCGGGCCACTTCCGCTTCCAATGCCATGGCGAGGAGGTGTTCCACCTGGAGATCTCCCTGGGCTATCAGTACCGGGGCATCGAGGAGCACCTGATCGGCGGGCCGGACAAGCTCACGCTCAAGCAGATGGAGACGGTCGCGGGGGACTCCTCCATCGCCCACTCCACCGCCTATTGTCAGGCCCTGGAAGGGCTGAGCGGCGCCACGGCGTCCGCGCGGGCGCACGTGATCCGGGCCGTGGCCCTGGAGCTGGAGCGCCTCGCCAACCACACCGGCGACTTGGGCGCGCTGGCCGGAGACATCGGCTTCCAGCCCACGCTGTCGTTCTGCGGCCGCATCCGCGGCGACTTCCTGAACTTGTCCGCGCTGCTCTGCGGCAGCCGCTTCGGCCGGGGTCTCGTCAGGCCGGGCGGCGTACGCTTCGACCTGTCGCCCGCCCAGGCGGACGACCTCCTGCGCGGCTTGGACGTGGCCCGCAGGGAAGTGACCGCGGCCGTGGAGCCGCTCTGGACGACGCCCTCGGTGTTGGCGCGCTTCGAATACATCGGCCCCGTGACCCCGGAGCAGTGCCTGGACCTGGGACTGGTGGGACCCCCGGCGCGCGCCTGTGGGCTGGAGCGCGACGCGCGCACGCAACACCCGGCGGGCGTGTTCCAATTCACGACCATTCCGCTGGTGACGGCCCATCACGGGGACGTCAACTCGCGGGCGTTCGTGCGCTGGCTGGAGATCCAACGCTCGTTGGACTACCTCGACGAGCGCCTGCGGCACCTCCCCACCGCCGGGCGCGCCGTGCCGGCCGCCGCGCCCGCCGCCTTGGCCCCGGACAGCCTGGTGGTCTCGCTGGTGGAGGGTTGGCGGGGCGAGGTCTGCCACGTGGCGCTGACGGACGGCCAGGGCCGCTTCGCCCGCTACAAGATCACCGACCCGTCCTTCCACAACTGGATGGGACTGGCCCTGGCGTTGCGGGGACAGCAGATCTCGGACTTTCCGCTCTGCAACAAGAGCTTCAATCTTTCCTACTGCGGGTTCGACCTATGACCCGCGCCGCCTGGGGACGTACCCCGTGATCCGGACGTTGCTCACCCGCCTGCGCCAAGGGCACCGCACGCTGCGCTACCCTGCCGCCCCGCCGCCGCCCCTGCCGGAGCGCTTCCGGGGGCGGCCGCTGCTGGACACCGCCCGCTGCCCGGACGGCTGCCAGGCGTGCGCCCAGGCCTGCCCCACCGATGCCGTGTCGCTTTCCGGGCAGGCGCGCATTGACCTGGGCCGGTGCCTCTTCTGTACCGAGTGCATGGACGCCTGCCCGGAGGGGGCGATCGCCTACAGCCGCGACCATCGCCTGGCCGCGCGCAGCCGCGCCGACCTCGTCGTGGCGGAGGGAGACGAACTGCCCTTGGCCCGCGCGCTTGACGGCCGGTTGCGCAAGCTCTTCGGCCGCTCGCTCAAGCTCCGCCAGGTGAGCGCGGGCGGCTGCAACGCCTGCGAGGCGGACATCAACGTGCTGAGCACCATTGGGTGGGACTTGCAGCGCTTCGGGATTGACATCGTGGCCTCGCCCCGCCACGCGGACGGCCTGCTGGTAACCGGCTGCGTGACCGAGAACATGCGCCTGGCGCTGGAGAAGACGTACGCGGCGGTGGCCCCGCCCAAGATCGTCATCGCGGTGGGCGCCTGCGCCATCTCCGGCGGGCCGTTCCTGCATCACCCGCAGCAGCACGGCGGAGCCGCGCCGTTCCTGCCCGTGGACCTCTACATCCCGGGCTGTCCGCCGCATCCGCTGACGATCCTGGAGGGACTGTTGGGGCTATTGGGAAGGCTGGAGGGGCGCTGAGGCCGTCCTGCCGGACCCGTCATGCGCGGTCCGGCTTGCCGGCGCATGCGAACGCGCTCGCGTTCAAGGAGGCTTGGGGGGGAAGCGGGGGGCGTGGCGCAAGGCGGCCCAGCGCCGCGGGGATGCGCTCCCCGCGGCCTGGGTCAGAACCCGTTGCCATTAGAACACTTTGACGATGTAGGCGTTCTTCAGCCGCGCATCGGCCTGCTCCAAGGCCTGCTTCAGTTCCTGCGCCTCGGCCTTGGTCAATCCGGCGACCCGGACGCGCTGCACGGACGGATTTCCGCCGCCCGCCTGACTCTGCACTTGCACGTCATGCGTGCCCACATGGGCGGCCAGCAGGCGCCGGTAGTTGTCCGCACAGGCCGGCGACCGGCAAGCGCCCACCTGGATGGCGTAGCGGGCCTCGGACTTGGCGGCGCTGCCGGCGGCCGCTTCGGGCGCCGCACCGGCGGCGGTGGTCTCGGCTGCCTGCTCGGCCTTCGGCGCGCTGGGCTCAGGGTTGCCCGCCGCCGCTTCCACGGCGGGGGAGGCTGGGTCTGGGGTTGCAGCGGTAGCGGCCTGGACGGTGGCCTCCGGCCCGGCCGCCTCGGACTGGGCCGCCCTCGGCTGCACGGCTTTTGGCTGCATGGCGGCTGGCTTGATCGCCGGCGCTTTGGCCGCATTCGGCTTGACCGGAGCGCCGGTCGTGCCCGCGGCGGTGACCGCCTCCTTCGGGGCGGGTGCCGCCGGGGCCGCGGCCGCGTCTATCGGTTCAGCCGGTGCGGCGGTCGCGGCGACCTGCGCGGGGGCGCTCTCCTCCGTGGCGGGCGGCTGTGCGAATGCGGCCGCCCCAACTCCGCCCCGCTTGGGCAGGGAGAGCGCGGCCCAGCCGGCGCCCATGCCGATGCAGAACAGGACCGTGGCGACGACCCCCAGCCTGAACAATCTGGATGCGACCTTGCCGGCTGGCTGCGGCGTGGGGGGCGCAGCGGCCTTCGGTGCCGGCTGGGGAGCCGCGACGGGACCGCGCGCGGGTTGCGCCCCGGCCGCCTTGGGTCTGGCCGGGGGTTCGACCTTGGCCTCCGCAGGCTTGGATCGGGATGCTGCCGCAGCCGTGTCCGACCAACGCAGGTCGTCCAGGCCGCTGAGTTTCTCGAAGAAATCGTTGAAATCCTCGATCGCCAATTCAGCGCCCGAGGGTGGTGTATTCAAATGAGCTGCTTTATCAGCGGCTTGAAACAAGGCGTCAAACGCCTGGGGCGACTGCGACATGGCGGGATCTCCTCACTGGAATGTCTCTGCGGACGCAAATCCATTTGCATCCATGGCACTAAAGGCAAGCAATTTCAGGGCCAAATCGAGTGGGCTGCGGGGGGCCAGGCAAGGGAAAGTTGCGCCCCGGGTGCGGGAGAGGGACAGAACCACCACGGCGTCCAGGGCGCGGTGCCGCCGCTGGCTGCCCGGAACTCCGGGATCTGGGCGGCTAGCTGCCGCGGGGGCGGTAGCCTTCGGCTTTGTGGCGGACGATGTCGCCGTCCACCATGTAGATCACATCCTCGGCGATGTTGGTGGCGTGGTCGGCAATGCGCTCCAGGTACCGGGAGACGCCCAAGTATTGGATCAAGCCTTCCATCTGCTGGATATTCTTCTTGATGCCGGACTGGATGCGATCGTACATGTCGCGGTGGATGGTATCAATCTCATCGTCCGCGGCGCATACGTCCCGCGCCATGGCGGGGTTCACGTTCACCAGCGCATCCAGCGACTTCTTCAGCATGGCCTGGGTCTTGGCGGCCATGCCCACGAAGTCGAAGGGCACGTCCACGGGGTCCATGTTGGTCAGGTAGAGCGCTCGCTCCGCGATGTTGACGGCCAGATCGCCGATGCGTTCCAAGTCGTTGTTGATCTTGAGCACGGCAATCACAAAGCGCAGGTCAATCGCGACGGGCTGGTGCAACGCCAGGATCTTCAGGCATTCCTCTTCCAGGTACACCTCGAACCGGTCCACGGCCGTGTCGCCGTTGATGACCGCCTCGGCCAGCGCCTTGTCCCGCTTGTCCAGCGCCTGGACGGCCTTGTAGACGCTTTCTTCCACGTCGGTGCCCAGGGACAGCAGCATCTTCTTCAACTTCTCGATTTCCCGGTCCATGTGAACAGGCATGATGCGCTCGTCCTTGGCTGCTGGGTTGAAAAATTCCGGCGCCGTCCCATCCGACGCCGCCGGCCGTGCCCGCCCCGCCTTCCTTCCTCGCACCCTATTTAACACACATTCGCGTCGCTTCGGCCAGTTCTGTAACGTCTCACGGAAACCTAACCGGGGGCGAATAGGCCGCTAACAGGGGCCCGCTAGGCTGGGGGCGATGGTTCATGGCACACTCACCGGAACGGGAGGTGCCGATTGCAATTGGCTCTTGCGGGAGAATTTCAGATGCAGAGAATTCAAAGGCTGGCCGTATTCGTTTCGGCCTGGATGGCCCTGGCCGCTTGGGTTCCGTTGGCCCAGGCACAAGTGGCGGTGGACCCGGCGCTGCCGGAGTACCAGACGGTGTCCGGCATCTCGGGCGGCTTGAAAAGCATCGGATCCGATACCCTCAACAATCTGATGACGTTGTGGGCGGAAGGCTTCCGCGGCATGTACCCCAACGTGCGCATCGAGATCGAGGGCAAGGGCAGCACGACGGCGCCGCCCGCGCTGATCTCCGGCACCGCCCAACTCGGCCCGATGAGCCGCGAGATGAAGGGGCAGGAGGTGGACGGCTTCGAGAAGGCGTTCGGCTACAAACCCACCCACGTGGCGACCAGCATCGACATGCTGGCCGTGTATGTTCACAAGGACAACCCGATCCAAGGCATGACGCTCCAGCAGGTGGACGCGGTCTTCTCCAAATCCCGCAAGGCCGGCTACGGCCATGATATCCGCACCTGGGGAGACCTGGGGCTGAAGGGCGAATGGGCGCGGCAGCCCATCAGCATCTACGGGCGCAATTCCGCCTCCGGCACCTACGGGTTCTTCAAGGAGCATGTGCTGAAGAACGGCGACTACAAGGACTCCGTGAAGGAGCAGCCGGGCAGTTCCTCCGTGGTGCAGGGCGTCGCCAGCGACAAGTACGGCATCGGCTACAGCGGCATCGGCTACAAGACCGCCGACGTGAACGCCGTCGCCCTCTCGTTCAAGGCCGGGGAGAAGTTCGTCCCGGCGACCCCCGAGTTTGCCTATTCGGGCCAGTACCCCCTCAGCCGCTTCCTGTACATCTATGTCAACAAGAAACCCGGCGCGGGTCTGGATCCCGTGCGGCGGGAATTCATCCGCTATGTCTTCAGCAAGCAGGGACAGAGCGATGTCATCAAGGACGGCTACTTCCCGGTGTCCGAGTCCATCGCCAAGAAGCAGCGCGAGGCGGTCGGTCTCAAGTAGGCCCCGTGCCGTCGCGGATGGCGGAGGAGGCTTTGGGCTTGGATCTGAGCAGAGACATGCGCAAGCGGCGTGCCCTTGCCGGGCCGAGTCCGAAGCCGCCCGCCGCCAAGCTGCGCGTCCTCTTCTTGTGTACCCACAATTCCGCCCGCAGCCTCCACGCCTTGACTGGGGCGGGTTCAAGTTGGGCAGAAAAATGAAATTCTTTGTTCCTGGCCCTGACGCGGGCCGGTCCGTGCCGCCGGCGCCGGGATGGGTGGCCGTGACTTGGATGCCGGAGGGATGGTAATACAACATCGGCCCGTCGTGTAATGCCCTGCAGGCGGTGTGGCCGAGGCGGCCAACCGCGCGAGGGGCGAAGGGCTGTCAACCCGGGACGAGGCGGACCGTTTGCTTCTTCCCCCCCCGCGCCGGCCAGCCCGGCGCACTGCGCGAGATCAACGATGGCGAAGGGCAGCTTCACCGGCCGCACCCGGCTGCGCTACACGCGCTGGACGGTGCGCCTTGCCGATCGGCTGGCCCGGGCCTTGATTACCCTGGGCGGCATCGGGACGATTGCCGCCATCTCCTTCGTGTTCGTGTTCCTGCTCTGGGTGGTCGCCCCCCTGTTTCTGCCCGCCCGCATGGATGCGCCCAAGGCCATCGCGCCTGGGGCGCCCGGGGACGGCACGGTCTCGTTCATGGCGGTGGATGAATACCGCCTGCTGACCTGGAGCCTGGATCTTGCCGGGCGCCTGCGGGTGCGGCACCTCAAGGATGGGCGGACGATCGAGGCGCGCGCGCTGGTGGCCGGGGAGGCTCCGACGGCGATAGCGGTGGATGCCCGCCAGGGCCGGGTGGCCCTCGGCTTCCGGGACGGGTCCATCCGGCTGGGCGGCATCGCCTTCTCCCCCAAATCGGTGCCGCCGGATGCGGTGCCGGCCGCCCTGCGCGCTCTGGCCGTGGGGGATTCCGCCGTGGCGGACCATTCGGTGCTGAGCCGGCCCGCGTCGGACCAGTGGGTCTCCCAGCAAGTGGAGGTGCAACTGGACCCCTCCATTCCCGGCGCCACCCGGGCGCCCGTGCTGCTGATTGATCAATCCTTTCGCGAGGGCCAGCCCGTCGTGGCGGTCTTCGCCGCGGACGGCGCGTTGAGCGTCATGTCGGTCTCCAGCCGCACCAACCTGCTCACCGGCGAGGCAACCATTGCGGTGGACAAGGGTCGGATTGATTTGTCGCGCTTCGCGGCGCACGGCCGCCCGCGCTTCCTGCAGGTGTCCGGCGTGGGCGACGCCGTCTACCTGGCCTGGGCTGACGGCTACCTGGTGCGGCTCGATACCCGGGAAATCGAGACGCCCAAGGTGGCCGAGACGGCCAACCTGGTGCGGGAGCAAGGCGCCACGCTGACCGCCTTGGGCAGCCTCATCGGCCGGGCGACGCTGATCAGCGGGGACTCGCGGGGCCGCGTGCGCGCCTGGTTCCGCGTCAAGCCCCACGGCGCGGATACGCCCGATGGCGCCGTCTTGGTGGCCGGGCACGATCTGGGCACGGAGGGCGCGGCGGTGACCGCACTCGCGCCTTCCGCCCGCACCCGCCTCTTGGCCGCGGGATACGCCGACGGCACGGTGCGGCTGTTCCATGTCACGACCGACCGCCTGCTGGCGGAGGTGAGCAGCGGCGCACAGGCGGTGCGGGCGCTCGCCCTGGCGCCCCGGGACGATGCGCTGCTGCTGGACGCCGGTGGCGCGCTGCAGGAGTGGACCGTGGACGCGCGCTACCCGGAAGCCGGGTTGCGGGCGCTCTTCGCGCCGGTCTGGTACGAGAACTATACCGCCCCGACGCAGGTCTGGCAGTCGTCCGGCGCCACGGACGACTTCGAACCCAAGTTCGGACTGATGCCGCTGGTCTTCGGCACCGTCAAGGCGACGGTGTATTGCATGTTGTTCGGGGTGCCGGTGGCCTTGCTGGCGGCGATCTACACCAG
>Ga0315281_10004919_pt1 | contig 19242 bp, 20 predicted proteins | sample YL17G07_0_MG_FD_204540 | JGI IMG/M metagenome (GOLD analysis project Ga0315281, IMG submission 204540) | Sediment microbial communities from Yellowstone Lake, YNP, Wyoming, USA - YL17G07_0 | ecosystem: Environmental > Aquatic > Freshwater > Lake > Sediment | place: USA: Wyoming | collected... | reverse complement strand
GGCTGTCAACGAGGATTACATCATAGTCCCTGAGCATCGACCGTATGTCCTCTCCGAGTATCGCAGGAACACAGGTCATAACCACTGCTATCTTTTTACCCTGCCCTGCAAGTCCGTCAAGAACTTCGTGGAGTCGCTGCTCGGACCCGAAGATCACTTCATTCTCGAGGATAAATGTTCCGTGGAGGGGAGCATGAAGAAGCGTGGCGGGATAATAGTAGCATCCGCTTGAACCATGTATTACGACCGTGACGCCATCAAAACCAGCAAGACATGCAGCAGCACCTGTCATCGCACACGGCCAGAGAGGGTTTTCACACTCAGGCATGAATTGCACGCCTCCAGCGGTGGAGCATATGCCGGATCCCGTTTGTTCCTACCGGAGGTGACAACTGGAGCGGGACCGTGCACCCTTCACGGTCTATGGTGATATCGAACAGTCCTGCAACTTCACGGGCAACCGGGAAGGTATCGGAAGCCATACCGGCAGGATCGAACGTGACTGAAGTACCACTGATGTCTTCAAATTCGGTACATATTTCGTCCTGGAGGGCTCTTTCCTCACGCACAGCTTGAATACATTTCACACCAAAACCATCTGCAACTGATTCGAGAAAACGGATAGTTCCTGCAAAACCAACAGGAAATGACGGAATATAGGGTGTGCCGAACCGTTGTCGTAACCGTTCTCCGACTGCACTCACCTCATCGTCACGAAGAATGTTGAGTCGTGCCGCTCCAAGTCCGGACAGGTCACCAAGGGAGCAGTCGCGGAGGAAACGCACGTTTACCGGTATCCCAAGCGCCCGAAGCAGCCGGCTGACTTCTGCATAATTCTCGTCAACTTCATATTCGAGATTTTTTTCACCAATTATATTTACGTACGAACCTTTCGTACAGGGTTCCATGGTATCAGCGATGGCATTGAGTGCGTTGTTCACACCATTCTGGAACGTTCCGCCGAGAAAGCCCGCGGTGGGAATCAGGATTATGGGTATTTTATGGCTCCTGTGACAGACCGCGGCAACATCGTCACCGATCGTTTCAACCAGGCAGGTGGAAAGCACAAAAATTGCGCTGGTATGCCGCTCTGCAACAGCATCAAGAGTTCGTTTCAGTGCCCCTTCACCTCCAAAAATAATATCGCTCTCCGTAAGCCCGGTCGAGATCACATCCGGGAGGGTGACACGATCATTATCAAGTCCGGTTGCGTGGAGAAGCGAGAAGTTGTGATGGGTGCACCCTTTTGGTCCGTGTACGATAGTAGTGGCATCCCGGACCTGGGTAGTCACCGAGAGAGCACCGGTGAGAGTGCACCCGCCGAACCTAGATAAATTCAAATGCAAGGGATTCGAGGTCATCAATTTCAAGGGGGCTCGGGATAGTAAACCGGGTATTTTCCATTATTCGCGCTGCCAGGGACCTGTACCGGGCGGCCTGCACAGAGTCCGGATCATATTCGAGCACAGTTTTCCGGTTGAGTTCTGCAAGCTGCACAACACGGTCACGGGGGATATACTGTATAAGGGAACTGTTCACCCGCCGTGCAAATTCCCCGACAAGCTCTTCTTCCCGGGGCTGGTCCTTTGCATTGCAGATCACACCGGCAAGCCGGCAGGTGCTCTTTGTCCGTGATGACAGGCGCTTTATCGCTTTGCAGATGTTATTTGCCGCATACAGCGACATCAGCTCGCCCGAGGTGACAAGGTACACGTCCTGTGCATACCCCTCCCGCATCGGCATCGCAAATCCACCACATACAACATCCCCAAGAACGTCATAGACAATGACATCACCAGTGAGTGCTCCGAATTTCTCGAGCAGCTGGAACGTTGCGATAATCCCTCTTCCGGCACACCCGACACCCGGTTCCGGTCCTCCTGCCTCGACGCACCGTACCCCGTTAAATCCCGTATATACTATATCCGACAGTGTCAGATCTGCCTCGCCCCGCACACGTACCAGGTCCATGACCGTTGGAATAAAAGTCCCGTGCATCAGCATCCGTGTGCTGTCGCGTTTGGGATCACATCCGATCTGCAGGATATCCAGGCCCTGGAGGGAGAGCGCGGCTGACAGGTTTGCCGCTGTCGTTGATTTCCCTATGCCTCCCTTGCCATACAGGGCGATCTGTTTCATTAACGTACTATGGGGCGGCAATTTATATTAGATCTCCTGATGTTAAGAAAAGTAAAATTGCGTTAAAAAATCCTTTTTAAAAAAGCAGGCGTGTCAGTCGGATCTTCCGAACAATGCCATAAAGAGCATAACGACCGGAATTACTTCAAGCCGCCCCACCCACATAACAACGATGAAGATCCACTTTGAGATGATCGGCATATCCGGAGAAACATACCCGATACTGACGCCGCAGGAGGAGAAGGCTGACACCACTTCAAAGAGTATGTCAGTGAGTGAGTAGGTTGTCAGGTGGAACTGCAATACTGCAAGTGTGGCAATAAAAATAGTGATGACCGAAAGAATGATGATAAGCATATTCTTTGCAGCCTCGAGTTCTGCTGTTGCCCGGGGGATTACTCTCCCTTCGATCCTGAAGGGCAGGAGCACTTTTCCGCTGACAAAGAGCCTGCGGAACCACCAGAGCAGCGCCCGGAAGGCCAGCGCGACCCGGTTCAGTTTGACACCCCCGGCGGTACTGCCGGATGCACCACCAATAAAGGTAAGCAACGTTAAAAACAGCAGGGTGACGCTCGCCAGGGAGCGCAGGTTTATATCCTGGAAACCGGTGGTTGTCAGGCTCGAAATAGTCATGAAAAGGCCGTGGTGGAGTGCCGTGAGGAATTCAAAGTTCCCGAAAAAAACCAGATCATAGGTTATAACTACGACCCCGATACCGGCAAAGAGAAAGAACAGTTTCACCTGTTCGTCGCCAAAAAGGCTCAATCGCCGGTTCTCTGCGATAAGATAATAGAGTTTAAACGGCAGAGCACCGGCAATCATAATCGGGACCAGGAGAAGTTCCAGTGTAATGCTGTTGTAAAAAAGAATGCCCCCCTCGTGGAGGGTGAATCCCCCGCTTGATATTGCCGCCAAAGCAAGATTGACCGACTCCCATAACGAGAGGCCGCTGAAAAGGATCAGGCTGACAGCAAAAAAAGTGAGCGCTGCATATATCTTCCAGAGCGCTCTCCCGGTCGCAATTACCGTGGGCATCAATGGTTCATCCCGCCCTTCAGTGCGGGAGATCTTTGCACTGAAAAGGCCGGTACTGCTTGCCAGTGCGATCATGAAGGCAACGATGCCGATACCCCCTATCCACTGCATATAGGATCGCCAGAAAAGGAGAACGTGGGGAGCGGTGTCAAGGGAGCGGATCATCGAAAACGCCGTGCCTGTCCATCCTGCCATCCCTTCAAAAAATGCATCAGTAAATCCCATACCCAGCCCGAGCATGAACGGGATGCCGCTTACCATTGCACAGGTCAGCCAGAAAAGCGCCACCGAACACATGGCAGTAGAAAGCCTTATCCCCCGGTTACTGCGGGGAAGATTTCGTAAAAGCATACCAAGAACAAGGAACGTAGCAGGGACTGCTGCCATGGGAAGGAGCATGTTCCACTCGGAAAAGATTATTGCAACGATGATGGGCAGGGCGGTCAGGGGAGCAACAAAGGTAAAAATATCCCCAAGATCAGCAATAATCGTGGAAAGATGCTCAAGACGGTGCATCACGTAAAGGTTACCGCTGGTTCTCTATTAGTGTTTGCCTGTATGAAAAAAAGGATTATCCATGGCTTTTTTTGTATTCTTCTTTGTCCAAAGTCAATGCTCCTATTAAACAATAGTAATTCCTTTGTGCTTCTGAACAATCGCGTCTGCCAGCCGGTCGAGTGCCTTGAAGGTCATTTCGTCCGGGAGACCCCTGACCATGACCGGTTCGATAAGCTCGACTTTGACATGGGACAGCATTTTTACAATGGTTTCGGTTGCCTGACCCCCCCAGCCGTAGGATCCAATGACCGATGCAAACCGCATCTTGGGTTTAAGCATGTTTGCAAGGTACGTAGCATACACAACCTGGGGGTGGGGACCAAAGAGTACGGTGGGGGTCGCGATAACCACCGTCGCAGTATCGACAAGTGACAGTGCAAGCTCGCCGATATCCGTATGTGTGAGGTTAAACGGTTTGACGGTAATCCCGCGGCTGATCAATGAGGCGGTGAGGTGTTCCACCATTTTCTGGGTGCTTCCATGCATCGATACATAGGCGATGACAACCTCGTTTTTTACCGTGTCTGATACCCAGTCCGCATACGCATCGAGAATGAACCGGGGACGGCGGTAGATGGGCCCGTGACTCGGTGCGATCATCTCGAGCGGGAGTCCTTTTACCATCTCCACATACCCTTTGATGCTGTTACGGAACGGCATCATGATCTCGGCATAATATCTCTTTGCAGAGCGATAGATGTCCGCCTCATCGGTCACGTAGAGATCGCTCGTCCCGGTATGCGACCCGAAAAGATCGCAGGAAAAAAGGATCTTGTCCTCGCGCAGGTAGGTGATCTGGGTTTCAGGCCAGTGTGTCCACGGCGTAAGGAAAAATTCAAGGGTGCGATCTCCAAGCGAGAGGGACTCTCTATCCCTGATGACTCTGACCCTGTTTTCCGGCAGGTGGAGAAGGGCGGACAGGAGGTCTTTACACTTCTCGTTCGTCACCACGAGTGCTTCAGGGAAGAACTCCAGGATCATCATGAGAGACCCGGAATGGTCCTGTTCGGCGTGATTGACAATCACATAATCGATGCGGTCTATATTCAGCTTGACGATGTTTGAGACCAGGTCAAACTCTTTGGTGGGGTCGACAGTGTCGATCAGTGCCGTTTTTTCGCTCCCGCGGACCAGGTACGAATTATAACTCGTTCCATTTGGAAGCGGGATCAGCTCATCAAAGATCCTGCGGTCAAAATCAATCGCTCCGACCCAGTGGATCCCTTTCACAATTTCACGTGATACCATACTGCAGCAGTCACTCCTTGCTGAAATTTTGTTTTGATGCACCACAGATTGGGCTTTGCCAGTCGTCGGGCATGGTAGAAAAATCCCTGCCGGGGGGTATGTTTTGCAGGGATTCGCCCTTATTCGGGTTGTATACGTTTCCGCAAACAGTGCAGGTAAAATTTTCCATCATATCCTCCGGATTGTCCTGGCTGGAACAAGCTAGCATGAGATGCGCATTAATCGTTTCGATACTGCACCCTTTTTGACTTAAAGCACCAGGTCTGATTATGGATGTCCACGTCCATGGACCGGATCTTCCAGGTGATACCGGTCCACAAAAAACCGGAATGAGTGGTTTTTCATTCGCGCCGAATCCAGGGAGAAGTACTTAAGAATCTCGAACATAAAATCGATACGTGAATCGTACTTTCGGGGGATGAGGCGATTGAAATCCTCTTTGGTGAGCTCATCAGTACGGGAAAGGTCAGGAACCGCGAGACTCAGCAAGGATTCGCGTGAAAGGCCGGCATAATACCAGCTTTCGATCTCCTTAATTACCACGATGATACTGCTTCCTTCGATATTACTGAAGTGGTAGTAGAGGATCTGTTTTTTGTCCCTCACCGATCGTTCAGTATCAATATCCGCAACAAAAATATAGTCATTGTGCATCTGCCTGACGCTCTTTAAAAAATTGTTTACTTTCGTGCGCCTGATGCTCGCGTACGGGATAATTTCCACGGAATCGTAGCGTGATACAAAAAGCGGTTTGATTATACGCCCGAAAAACCGTATATCATCTTCCCCCTCGACCATGATAAAAAGGCGTTTTTTCATGCTTACAGTCCAAGGAGGTTCTGGATATACAATTCCTCAATCCCGATCTCGTTTTCAAGAAATGTTCTGACTTCCTCTTTGTCAGCCGGGCGGGAGACTACAGAAAATCCTTCGGAATCCCGTGAGATGAGGAGGAGATCATTGATCGATGCATGTTTTACAACCTCTGTACTATGGGTAGTAATCATAATCTGCTTTCTTTTTGAAGACTCCTTCATCATGGCAATGACACGGCCGACTAGGAACGGGTGAATGTGACTGACCGGTTCTTCGATGATGATAAATGGTTTGTCTTCAAAGTAGAGGGCGATGATAAGAGCAAAGATCGTCATCGTGCCATCCGAAAGGGACGTGGAAGGAAGATCATGATTTTTTGCATATCGTTCACGGAGGGTGAGGATCAACGAAATGTCCATGAACTTTTCAACCGAGAAATCCTCGATAAAAGGCAGTACATCACGCAGCAGGTTTGAAAATTTCCGCTTTTTTTCGGGATCCCCGATAATATTTTTCAGGACAAGTGCAAGGTTACCCGCATCCTCTTCGAGGTCCCTTTTGCCGGTAATTGCCACTCCTTTTTTTAGCAGTTTTGGATCGATATCGTACACGGCAATGCGGTCAAAGAATTTTTCAACATGGGGCAGGGGATACGCATACGGAGTTTCAAGGAGCAGTGTCTTTTCCGGCACGTGTTTCCCTCGGAAGTAGAGTGGGATAAGTTCCTGTTCCGTGAGTGGAAAACCCTCCGGAAGATCAACTGCATACGCCAGTTCACCCCTGTCGCTCGTCACCCGTATCTCACCCCGCCCGATCTTCTCTTTTCTGTTCACGCGTTTACCGTTATGGTCGCAGGACATCACTTCGCAGCCGATACTGAGACGGTCCCGGGTGATGGAAAATCCATCTCCGGGGCCGTCAAACCTGATGGCAAATTCATAGGTCGACTCGCATGATTGTATGGCAAGAAGCGGTGTCTCTTTGCATTCCTGCTCCAGAATCTCCACCTTTTGATCGGGTTGATAATCAACCCTGATCACAAGGTCACGGGAAGGCCCGATATTCGTATTCTGAAGAAATTCTGCCCCCCCCTGCATTGCAATTGCATTGACAATCCCGTCTTTTGTGATATCCCGCAGGAACTTAAAGATACTGATGAAATTGGATTTTCCTGCGGCGTTGGAACCGATTACCACGTGGAACCGGGACAGCTCAATGTCAAGTTCGGAAAAACTCTTGAAATTTTCTACATGAATACGCTGGATTGGCATACGATCTCCGCATGACATCCTCACCCTTGAACAAAAAGAAGATATGGGTCTGGCAGGATAGCGAAAAAAATGGATTGGTTCGTTAAAAAGTAATACCAAAACTGGCGGGATTCAGCATCATGATTTCATAGTTAAGGACTGCAGCAAAGGTTATCCAGACCAGAACCGGGATCAGCAGGAGTGCAGCACCGAAGGAGATCCTGAACACCTGGATGATGGTACAAAGCAGTATTGCCCAGAGCAGAACAATTGCCAAAAAGCCATAGAATGTTGAATGCCGCCCAAAAAAGAAAAACGACCATCCGACATTCAGTACGAGCTGGAAGAAAAATAAGACCAGAGCCACTTTAACTTCAGGGCTCTTTAAACCAGACTGGATAATCAGGTAAAGGGAAAGTCCCATAAAGATATAGAGTACTGTCCAGACCGGCCCAAAAACCCATGACGGAGGGGTAAGATCAGGTTTTTGCAGACTGGCATACCATGTAGGTATTTCAGGAGTTGTATAATACGATCCCAGATACCCTGCAAGCAGGCATATGCCAATTGCTATAACAAAATAGATGATCTTTTTTCCGGTCATTATTCTCTTCCGTAGTGTTAGATGGGAATGGCATAAAAAATTATTGGATAGCAAGAGTAATGCCAAAAACCAATAAAAAGGCAGATATCTTCAGGTATCTGCCTATTTTCCTTTCCGGTAAAAACGGAGGGAGTCGATCCACGAAAAAACACCAGCACCCCGCGTCCCCCTTTCAGGAAACACGCCTTCAGAGACAGATTTTATTTCATCGACGGAATAAAAGGCATTCGGGTGGAACTGTTTGATGATACTCACGACATGGGCAAGATCCTGGCGTTTAATGATAGTGTAGACCATTTTCACCTTGCCGGTTGCACCTTCACCATCAATACTCGTTACCCCATAATCATGGGACCGGAGATACTGCATAAGTTCAGTCGGGTCTTTTTTCGTGATGATACGGACGCTGGTAAGCCCGAGCGATATTTTTTCCTCTATCAGCATCCCGATGAATGTTCCGGAAGCAAACCCGGCCCCGTAAGCGATATATGCGACGACATTTGTCAGGTTGTTCATCACCTGGCCAATAGCAAGGAGCCAGATGATCACTTCAAAAAAACCAATGAAGGGGGCGAGATACTTGATACCCTTGGAAATGAAGATTACCCGTATAGTTCCGAGACTCACATCGCAGATGCGGGCGCAGAAGATCAGGATTGGCAGCACCACGTACGTTAATAGTACCGGAGATATGAGCAATTCAACCATTATTATCTCTTTTTTTCAATCTCTTATGATAATAGTTTGTAGTGACGGGCATAATTTAGGCTTAGTCGCCATTGAACGACTGTTGTTGCAAAGAATTTATGACGGAAAATCAATATTATTTTTGCATTTTCCTTTGAAAAGTTCATTTCTTTGGTTTGATCGCAGTCCATGACCGGATAAAATCAGGGAAGTGACAGTGTCCGACCCCTCCCCTGAAATCATTCTATTGGAGATATCATGATGAACTGGTACTTTATATTCCGATGTATGATAAACGCCGCCGCCCCGGCGGGGCGCCCCCGCAGTGGATCGGTACCTGAAAATCCAAAAACCTCCTTGCCCGCCGTGCCTCGGAGAGGCCCGGAGGCGGGTGACCCTCATTCAGATATGAACTGCTTGTTTCTCCAGAAACCGGTACCATGAAAATGAGGAGCCGGAATGGCACTTTTTTCTATAATTATAGTTAACAACAGGCTCGATGAGTACGAACAGATTCGTAGATCGTTGCATTGCGTATCTGGTAACCAGGATAAACTACAAACAAAAAATTATGTCGCTAAAAAAGTGAGGACAAGGATCAGGTTGAATTCGTTACGTGGAATTTCTGGTTCCAGGTGCCTTTCTGCTGGCCGTCAATATTGAGGACGGTTACATCCCAGTCACCAATCCGTGCTCCATTGGTTGTCCTGAGATCGAGATTGCAGATAATTTTTGTCGAGTCCGTGGATACCGGGCTGGTACAGACGATCTCTGTCGAGCTTCTTATGAACGAGACTTTGACACCTTCTTTGAAGTTCTGGCCGCTGATGGTTAATGAAAGGGTTTCATTGAGTGCTCCCTGGCTGGGGCTTACTCCTCCAATGACGGGCGGGACGTCGCCAATGGTGAATATACCTGCAAGAGTATCAGACCGACCATCTGGATTTGTAACAACAAGGTTATAACTTCCTTTTTCTGCATTGGAGAATCTGAATGTGCAGTCAATTTCTGTCGAGGAAGATGTGGATACTCCGGATGCAAAAATGGGCGGGAATCCGGCCCGCGTCAGTTTTACCGTTGCCCCGCTCTGGAAGTTGCTCCCGCTAATCGAAGTACTCACCGTTGCATCGCTGCCCCCATATACCGGGGAAACACTTGATATAGCGGGTGCATTTCCTGAGGGTGTCACTGAAACCGTCACTGACGCCGTCGGTGTGATGACCGGTATTGAAGAGATCTGAACGTGTGCTATTTTCACCGGATATACGCTTTCAACAAGCGATCTTGGCGCCTTCTCGGATGTATTAGTGACAAAATGTCCCCAGGAGCCGTCCGGATTTTTATAGATCAACTGCCGGGTATACTGATCCGTCGACCTGTCATAATTCGTGATAACATATAAGATCGTATCCGCGGATGAGGATGTACGGGAGATGATGTCCCCCGCAAAGTATTTTTCCTGCACAGCAGTTGTGGGTACCGGAGTAGTCGCAGGGGACTGATCCGAACAGCCGGCAATAAGTACTCCTAAAATTAAAGTCAGGCTGATAAGAATTCCAAACCGGGTAGATTCAATCATAATGGTATCTTTCGGTGCTGGTGCGTATAAGATTTTTTACCTGAATAATTATCCGGAATTCATTCGGGTTTGCCATACCTGCTCTCATTACATTATATCTTATCCGGTCAAAAACATCCTCCCTCTGCCATCAGGGTTCAGGGAACATATCAGGCGCGTGTGGAAAATTATGCCTGGATCACTGTGGGGATATCTCAAGCGTCACATAATTCCGTGAAAGATACAGGTGAATGCCTGCCAGAATGCTGACGGTGAGAACCGCATTAATCCAGACATACACGGCAGCATTATGCAGGTACAGCAGAGAAATGCGATCTGCCTGGGTGAGAACGCTGCATACCCCAACGATAAGGCTCGTTGAATATACATCCCTGATCGCAAAGAAAAAGACTGACGTGATAAATCCAATGAAGACAGCGGAGAAAAAGAGATCCTGCCGGAAGGCAGCGGGAAAGTATGCAAACGTTGTCATACCGAACAGCGCCGCCGTCACCAGGATCCCGACAGATATGGAAATTACCATCCCTCCGCTGCGGACAAACGCCTGGACGTGAGTCCCCACAAGAACCCAGCATATCATCACTGATGCAATAGCCCCGGGCAGGAGGAGAAGGAGGGCGTTTGCGAACGCGATCCGATCAGTTCCGAAGGGATTCAGAAAGGTGACTCCCGCGTAGCAGATAATGCCGGCCAATGCACAGGCCATGATGGTGCGCCTGAAAGAACGGAACCCGATCTGGAACAAATTGACCGCACCAGAGACAAAAGAGGTCCGTACGCAGAGCAGGGGCACGATAATTCCCGTCAGGATGCAGGCAATAATGGTATACAGGAAGAGGTGCAGGGGATCAAAACGTTCAAAGAGACGCTCAGTTCCTTCAAGCAGGAAAATCTCAAGGAACCATGCCGCATAGATTGCAAAAGGAATCACCAGCAACCTGATCGTTGCCTGACGCAGCTCAGGAAATTGCGTGGCCACGAGAGGACACCTGACGGGGGAGTCTGATGGTTCGCATTCTGTTACCTTCGCTGATACCTGGTATCCTGCTTAAAAAAATTTTGTTGCCATATCCTGTTGTTGCCATTGTACAATATTCTACCGTTAATCTCGGGTGGGCACATGAATGATGGTATTCGGTTTCATGATCTCATTGTTAAAAGGTCACGGACAGCCTGCTGGCGATCTTTTTGTTCCATGCCGTGAACAGCCATGGCATCATCAAAGCAGGGAAGCGAGCGCTGGAAAAACGTGCCGAGCGCAATCCGGGAGTCGCTGTTATAATCCCATTCCCGGGCTTTTATGCACGCAGATTCAAAGCTGGACCGGTCATGACCTGATAGTTCGTATACCCGTGGAGTGTAGTAATCAGCAGCAGGAAAGAACGTGGCACAGATCTGGAGCACATCGATAAATGCAAATCCCCTGTGCGCCATGCCCTCCGATATCAGTTTCTTTAAAAGATCCATATTCTTTGTATACCCGCGTGCGACATAGCTGGCCCCGCTCGCAAGCATCAGCTCAACAGGGTTGAAGGGATATTCTGCAGTGCCTCCCGGGGTGGATTTTCCTTTAAAGCCAAGCGGTGATGTCGGGGTGTATTGCCCGGTTGTGAGGCCATACACCCGGTTGTTATGAACGATCACCGTTATGTTAATATTACGTTTGGCGGCAAAGATCAGGTGGTCAAGCCCTTCGGCGTACGAGTCCCCGTCACCGGAACAGCAGACAACAGTCAGGCGGGGGTTGCCAAGCTTGATAGCAGTTGCCACCGGGATCGCCCGCCCGTGTATCGAGTAAAAACTGTTGATATTAAGATAATCAGCGATCTTTGCGTGGCATCCAATACCGGTCACCAGGACGACATCGTCAAGCGACTTCCCCTCCTGCTCCATTTCGGTGAGGATATTTTTCAGGGTATGCTGGATAGCGAAATTTCCGCATCCCGGGCACCAGGTATTCTGCGCATCGGTTATTATCTGCCGTCCTGTCATACAATCATCTCCTGTACCTTTACCAGCAGGTCATCGGGGAGGAAGGGACGTCCGTCATATCGCAGGATTTTTTCATCGGCCGTGATCCCGTACCGCCCTGCGAGCACAGCAAGTTGTGCCGTTGCATTCTCCTCTACCGCGATCAACTTCCTGACCCCCGCCATTGCTTTTTTCAGCTGATCGGCGGGGAACGGTGAGAGTACCACGGGCTGGATTACCCGCAGCCCAAGAAGTGCAGCAGTTTCGTTGCACACCCCTTTTGTGGACCCCCAGCAGAACAGTGCGGTCGAAGCACCGGGCAGGCCGGATACATTGACGCCAGCGTAGCCCTGCATTTCGTCTGCCAGCATTTCTCCCTTGCGGAGACGTTTCTCAGTCATCTGCCCTACGACATGTGCGTCCTCGGTGGTGATACCGGCTTCATCATGGGCATAACTGTTCACCTTGATCACGGCATCTTTCATGCCGGGAAAAGTAATCGGGGAGACACCGTCCGGCGCATCTGCATACCGGAGATAGGGAGCCGTACCCGCCCACTGCGGCGAGTCCATGCTCCGTACTTCGGAAATTGCGGCAGGGTCAACGCTGTATGTTCCTTCAGAAAGGGTTTTGTCGCTCAGGATGAATGCGGGGATCTGGAATTTCCATGCCATATTCATGGCAACAGCTGACCAGTACAGCGCTTCTGCTGCATCCCCGGGAGCAACAATCAGTCGCGGGTATTCCCCCTGCCCGGCATGGAGGACGAAATGAAGGTCTGACTGGGCGGTATAGGTAGGCAGCCCGGTCGAAGGACCGGTCCGTTGGGAGACCAAAAGCGTGAGGGGTAATTCTGCCATTCCGGCAAGGGATAGTCCTTCGGTCATCAGGCAGAACCCGCCTCCCGAAGTGCCGACAGCCGACCGTTTACCCGTATACGCAAACCCGAGTGCCATCAGGATTACTGCAATCTCGTTCTCCGGGTGCATGACGGTAATGCCTAACTTCTCTTTTTGCTCGGCAAGGAAATGGAGGAGGCTTGATGAGGGCGTCATAGGGTACGAGACATAGGCATCAAGCCCTCCGTTTACCATGCCAAGCCCAATCGCTTCATTCCCGGTGAGGAGCGGATACGGGGGTTTTGTCCCTTTGCTGACAGGATGTACTGTCTCCAGTTGATCGTACGCTCTCTTTGCCACTTTCAGGTTAAGATCAACTCCTTTGGGGATGTGGCTTTTAAAAACATCTTCAACGACATTCCAATCAATTCCTGCGGTTTTTGCAAACCCCCCGATAATTGCCGAGTTCCCCATGATCGCGGGGGCATTTTCGCCCGCCAGGATGGATTTTACCTGAATGCCCTGGCCGGCGGATTTAACCTGGTCTGCATTGAATATGATTGCTGTATCCCCGGAACACCGCTCCCTGTGCTGCTCCACGGTCTCCCTGTTTATCGCCAGCAGAAAATCAAGGGTCTTCCAGCAGGTCCCGATACCCTGTCCTGAACCTCGTATAATTGCAAAATTATGTCCTCCCCGGATAAGCGAGGGGTAATCAAAATACAGGTAAATGTGGTAACCGATATGATTGAGCAGCTGGGCAACCAGTGCCCCTGCACTATTGATACCATCACCTGCTTTCCCTCCAATCAGCACAGATACGTCTTTCATGCATGCCTCCCGTATGTTCTGATAATTCTGCAGGTGTAAATACGTTGGCATGCAGGTTGCCTGAAGTTCTCCTGCAACAGAGTGTAATGATTGCTTCGCCGGTTCAAAAAAACAAAGTTCACCTATGCAGACAGCGTCATCGTGTGCCACTATCCTGTCCAATTACATTCAGGGATGGGCGTATTTTTTCAAGGGGATAATGAATTGATTTGAACCGGGCTGCCATGCCATAAATAAGGTGATACACAATCGATCAGAATCTTATGACAGTAAAGAAGTGGAATCGTGAAAAATGAGAGAGTGTTTTCGGGTAAGAAGGCATAGTCCGCTGGGGTGCTGCAGGTGCACTGGGAAACATCGGGGACAAAGGGCACCTGAGCCTTTAACCAGGTTACTGGATGATGAGCGATGATTATGTTTCGTAAAGCGGCGATCGAAAAGATCCATTATAAAAACTAACGCTAACGCCTTTTGAAGAGTGCGGATACCACTACCTGTGTGCCCCCTGTTTTCTCATGAGCTGTTCAAGAATATTCTTCAGGTCATGTATTTTATAGGGTTTTGTCAGTTTTTCGTCAAAACCATGGTCTGAGAAATCCAGGACTGCAGGATCATCTGTATACCCGCTTGATACCACGGCTTTTACATCAGGATCGAGTTTTCTGAGCTGTTTTATCGTCTCTTTTCCGCCAAGCCCTGACGGGACAGAGAGATCGAGGATGACGACATCGAAAGGAACGCCCGCGGCTTTCTCTTTTTCGTAGAGATCGATCGCAGCCAGGCCGTCTCTGGCAAACATGACATCATAATCAAGAAATTTCAGGACGTCGCGGGTCATATCAAGGATGATCTGCTCGTCATCCATAAAGAGTACTTTTCCCTTGCCGGACATCAAAAAGCCCTCCTGATTGTGTAGTGATTCATGTCTTATCCACTAAATACTCTGGCATGGGTATGCCTTGATGATGAGACGAATATCTTCTGATCTGCCTGATTATTTGGAATGGGGGAAGTAAGTATCGCAGCGGTTTTAAGATGCCTGCGGACCGGGATGTATGGTGGAACTATGCACATTCCGGCTCACTTTTTCAACGAGCGTAAACGGGCAGCTTCTGCTGTGTCCTCAACCCTCAGAAGAAACGTGCCATGGCAGGGTTTTGTATACGGGAAGACGATGAAATCCGCTTCGAGTCCTATCGCAATCGGGGGCACTCCGATGAGGTGGACGTCAAAAATTTTAAAACCCGGCTGGACATCGATAAACTCCTTAAAATGCTGTTTAATATAGTCCCTGCATTCCCTGAACGATGCGTCCCGCATGAGGATTTCATAGTTCATCGACTCTACGCAGCCCATGGGCTCACCTCATCGATCGCTTTTTTCAGGGGCATCGGGTTATGCACGGCTTTTGCCGCAATTATCGTGCAGGGGAAGTCGACCTGTTTTACCAGATCATCGTAATGCTCCCCGTAAATAAGGGTGAAGAGCTTCGCCTTCGAGATTGCACCCATGGTCGCTGCATAGCTGATGCCGGCATCGTTGTGGATGAAAACAAAGCAGCGGTCAAAGTCCCGTTTCTTCTCAGAGATCATCGCCACCGCCCGGTCAAGATCCATAACTTCTCCAAGGTAGTGGCGGTCAGGATCCGCAATAAGGAGGAGTGTATTTGCTGATTTATTGCCGGCAACAACCGGAACAATGCCTGATTTTTTGAGCCGGTTGATCAGATACAACGCAATGCTTGTCTGCACCGGTACCTGCGGGCACCCGAGCACTAAGAGCGCCGATCCCAAGGAAGTTGTTGGTTCACCTGACACATTGACCAGTTCCTGCCGTTTTGTACTCATTCCATTACGTCAGCTACAGGCAATAATCTTGTGCATTACCCGCCCGATACACCGATAATGCGTTCCGCGTGCGTGTAGATGGTAAAACGGTCACCCCGGGAAAAACAGATGAGAGTAATTCCAGATGCATCAGCAGTCGCGATCCCCTTATCTGTCGAAGCAGCGCGGGAGATTACTACGGGTATCCCTGCATTTGCGTTCTTTTTAACCATGCCGGCAGGCTGTCTTCCAGTACAGCCAATAACGCAACGGGAGAGATCGATCTCGTGAAGGATGGCATGACCAACGACCTTATCCACGGTGTTATGCCTGCCCACATCACTGCTCTTTACCACGCACGTACTTCCGCTGAAAAGCACTGAACAGTGGACTGCGCCTGTTTTACGCCATTCTTCAGTCTCGATCTCCCGGGTGATGGAAAAGACATTTTCCGGTGTGATACGAATATCCGATGAAACAGGCGCGGGTTCTCTGAGGATGCTGATGCCTCCTGAAGATCCTATCCCTTTTTTTGAGCGTGGTACATCACAACCGGTATCGGAATAAACCAGGATGCTGTCCCCATCAAGACTGACTTTATCGACGCAGCGGGTAATTCCTTCCGTGATGACAAAGCCGGCACCAAGCTCTTTAAGCTGGTCGCGGCTTGCGATCATGTCAGCGATCGGATAATCATTAAAAAATATCCGGAACCTATCCTCGACCACTATTGCATCGTCAATTTCTGCTGATCTCCCATTCCTGACCTGGATACCACGGTGGATACGGTGCATCAAAGCGTCTCCTGGCGCACCCATTCAAGGTAGGGGGGGTAACCGTGGGTGACCGGAAGTACAATGATCTCCGGCACTTCGTAGGGATGCTGACTTTTTATTGCCGCGATCACCTCTCCTGCTTTTTCCTTTGTGGTCTTTGCGATCAGCAGGTGTTCCTGTTCATCGCAGAACTCTCCTTTCCAGCGGTAGTACGAACGGACCGGCACTACATTGACGCAGGCCACAATCCGCTGGTCGACAAGCATCTTTGCCAGAGATCCGGATTTGTCCGGGGGCGCAGTAGAAAAGACCACAATTATCTCATCCGGCAGGCTCATACACTCTCCTCCTGCCTGCCGTTTATCGTTACGGACAGCCTGAAGAACCGTTTTATTCCGATCATTTCCCGCTCCGACTTCATAGGGGTCATTTTTTGTTCCTGATTAATAAGCATAATCATTCCACCACACTACCTGCCGGAACAGGTACCTGACGAGCGTTAATTACAATAAATCCCGACACCAACAGGTATTAGCATGTACGCATCACGCATGAGCAATCTCCCGCCGTACCTTTTTGCCCGGATCGACGAGATGAAAGCTGAACAACAGAGAAAAGGTGTTGATATCATCGATCTCGGGGTCGGGGATCCGGACCTTCCCACACCGCAGCACATCGTTACCTCGCTCTGCGAAGCGGCCAGGAACCCGGAAAACCACCATTACCCTTCCTACGCCGGGATGCCTGCTTACCGGAGCGCTGTTGCGGACTGGTATAAAACACGGTTCAATGTCCCGCTCGACCCGGGAAAAGAGGTTATTGCCCTCATGGGTTCCAAAGACGGGATAGCGCATATCGCGGAAGCCTTTGTAAACCCGGGCGATTATGTACTCGTTCCGGGCCCGGGCTATCCGGTATACCGGACCGGCACCCTCTTTGCCGAGGGGATCGTGCATGAGATGCCGCTGACAAGGGAGAATAATTTTGTCCCTGCGCTTGACGATATCCCGAAAAAGGTCGCAAAGGCGGCAAAGCTCATGTTCATCAATTACCCGAATAACCCGACTGCGGCAGTCGCACCTGATGGCTTCTACCAAGAGGTGGTTGACTTTGCACGGGAGCATAATATCGTCGTAGTCTCGGATAATGCGTACTCCGAGATCGCGTACGACGGATACCGTGCCCCTTCTTTCCTTGAGACGCCGGGGGCACATGAGATCGGCATCGAGATGCACTCGCTTTCAAAGACCTACAATATGACCGGCTGGAGGATTGGCATGGCAGTCGGCAATGCAGACATACTTGCCGGGCTCGGGCGGGTCAAGACCAACGTGGACTCCGGGGTCTTTAATGCAGTCCAGCATGCGGCGATCACCGCACTTCACGGACCGCAGGACTGCGTGAAAGATGCCTGCAGGGTCTACCAGGAGCGGCGGGACGTCCTCATTTCAGGATTGCGGAATCTTGGCTTTGATGTCCCATCACCCAAAGCGACCTTCTATGTCTGGCTTCCGGTACAGGATTGTATGGCATTTTCTGCACGGCTGCTGAATGAAGGCGGTATTGTAGCGACCCCGGGAATCGGTTTTGGCGCAAGCGGGGAAGGCTACGTGAGATTTGCCCTGACCCGCCCGGTTACACGGATAAAGGAGGCACTGGAACGGATGCGGAGGCTTGACCTGTGAAACTCCCCCGCCACCTTACCATAAAAAGCGGTCACCTGCACATCAATGAACAGGACTGTGTCGCTCTCGCACAAGTGTATGGAACGCCCCTTTATGTGACAAGCGAAGATCGAATCGTTGAGCAGTACCAGAGCTACAAAACAGCCCTCCTTGCCCGGTACCCGAAGGTCCAGGTACTCTATGCGGCAAAAGCCAATGGCAATCTTGCCGTGATGCGGGCACTCGCCCGGATCGGTGCAGGGGCGGATGTCTTCTCTTCGGGGGAACTCCATCTCGCGCTCGATGCAGGCATGGCACCGGAAAAACTTCTCTTCAACGGCAGTTCCAAAACACCGAATGACCTGCAGCTTGCAGTCGAAAAAGGAGTGAAGGTGTCGGTAGATTCGCTTGACGAACTTCATCAGCTCGATGCTGTCGCACAGGCAGCAGGAAAAACGGCAAAGATTGCATTCAGGGTAAATCCGGCCCTTGAAGTCCCCACGCACCCGAAGATCGCGACCGGGCTTGCGACCAGCAAGTTTGGCATTCCCCACAAGGAGATCCCCGCTGCATACCGGGAAGCTCTCGCATGTAAAAACATACAACCGCTCGGGATCCACTGCCATATCGGTTCACAGATCCTTGACATCGAGCCTTTCGTCAGGGCGGCTGAAGTAATGGTGCGGATCGCACAGGAACTCACCAGAATGGGCGTGAAGCTCGAGTTCATCGATCTCGGGGGAGGGCTCGGGATCCCCTACCACCACGACACCGATCCCGCCCCTGCACCGGAAGACTATGCGGCAAAAGTCGTCCCGGTTTTCAGGGCCGGCGTCGAAGCCTGCGGGATCACCCCGGAACTCTGGGTTGAGCCCGGGCGTTCACTCGTCGCTGATTCGACCGTTCTCTTAACAAGGGTAAACTCGACAAAATCAGCACACAAAAAATTTGCCAATGTGGATGCCGGCTTCAACCTGCTCATCCGTCCGGCAATGTATGACGCCTACCATGAGGTCATCGTTGCAAATAAAGCGGATGCCCCACTCACTACAGAATATACCGTAACAGGCCCCATCTGCGAAACAGGAGACATCCTTGCAGCGGACCGGCGACTTCCACAGGTTGCTGCCGGTGACATCATTGCAGTCCTTGACGCCGGGGCATACGGGTTTGCCATGTCCTCGCAGTATAACTGCCGTCCCCGCTGCCCGGAGGTCCTGGTGCTGGGGTCCCAGGTATCCCTGATGCGCGAGGGCGAGACTGTCGGGGATATTACCGCTCCTATGCGCCGCCCGCCCTGGCAACGGTGAGGAGGCGCTAAAACCCGTGCTGTTCCACTACGCGCTGGTGGATGACCTCATCTCAAAAGAGGAGTTCGGGCGGCGAGTGGAAACGAAGATCGAAGAATGTGGGGACCTC
>Ga0315281_10004918_pt1 | contig 19243 bp, 21 predicted proteins | sample YL17G07_0_MG_FD_204540 | JGI IMG/M metagenome (GOLD analysis project Ga0315281, IMG submission 204540) | Sediment microbial communities from Yellowstone Lake, YNP, Wyoming, USA - YL17G07_0 | ecosystem: Environmental > Aquatic > Freshwater > Lake > Sediment | place: USA: Wyoming | collected... | reverse complement strand
GCGCTCTTGCGCGCGGCGGTGGGAGAACCATTCGAGCGCGACGGGCAGGAGGTCGTGGTTCACGGCTTCATCGGCGAGAACCCGTTTGAGCAGGGGCGGGTTGAAGACCACGCGCCAGCCGTCGAAGGCGAGCAAACTGAGCGGCACGCCCAGCACCAACAACAGCGCCAGCCCGAAGGCCAACACGCGCGCCAGAAGCGGGGTTTGTTTTTCGGCGACCGGAGAATTCATAGCGAGCCTCGCAGACCGTGAATTGAGAAAAGCCGGAGTGAACTTTAGTATTGCAACCTTTCCGCGTGGGCACAAGTGAAAAACGGAGGCGTTCGGTGCAATTTATACGCCGGAATGTTTTTGGCGGACGTACAACAGTTTCTCTACCCGCGCGATGACTTGTCCGGACGCATCCGTGACCTCGGCGGTGAACGTCGGCTCGATCTTTTCGCCCGCGTCCGCGCGGGCGCGGATTTCGGCGGCCCGCGCCGGGGGGACGTGGAATGTGGCGGTTACTGCCCCGCGACCGGGTTTGAGGAATTGAATGCTCGCCGCTTTGTCCCACACGATGTAGCCCGCGCCCAATTGCCGCATGAGGAGCATCACAAAGAACGGGTCGCACATGGCGTACAGCGAGCCGCCGAACTGCGTGCCGAACAGATTGCGGTTGAACCAAGTGAGCGCGAGGCGCACGGTTATCCGCTGTTCATCCCAAGCGACGACGCGAATCCCCGCGCCGAGGAACGGCGGGTAGAAATTGATGAAGCGCATCAGCAAGCGTTGGCGGAGGAAGTGAGGTTGAGGGCGGGCGTTGGTCATGCCGCGCATTGTACCCATCAAAGACCCGGCCGGGTCTTGGCCGCCCGGTGTCGCCAGGACCCCGGGCGGGGCAAAGCGTTGGGAGGCCAGTGGCCGCGCGGGCGAAGTTTCTAAAGTTTCGGAAGTCGGGTCGCTATAATCAGCGCTTCCGTCAGATAAAATTTTATCACGCCCGTGAGCGGATCACCAGAAAACTCCGGGGTCAGCGCTTCTCGCGCGGGGGCGGGCGCGTGCTTGAGCATCACGCGCAGTTGGGTTTTCGTCGGCTCGGCCACGCTCATCCTCCCCGTCCAGTAATCGAAGTCAAGCGCCTTGCGGAAGATTTCACTGTGAGTGATTTCAAATCCGGCGGCGGCCAGGAACGCTTCCCACTCGCCGAGCGCGTAAGCCCAGTTGTGGCTGGGGTCGCGCAGTTTCTCGAAGGCGTTGATGTGCTTGGCGGCTACCGGCTCGCCCGGCACGATGTTGTCAATGAGCGCCGCCACGCCGCCGGGTTTAAGCACGCGCGCCATCTCGCGCGCGAATCCCGCGCAATCGGGGAAATGGTGGGGGGCGATGCGGCAGGTGACGAGATCGAACTCGCCGTCGGCGAAGGGCAGAGCGGTGGCGTCGGCCTCGCGGAAGGTGACGTTGGTGAAGCCCTGGCCGGTGATGAATTTCTCGGCGGCGGCGAGCATTGCAGGGGTGAGGTCGGTGGCGACCACCTCGCGGACGCGCGGGGCAAACGCGCGGGCGGTGTGGCCGCCGCCGGTGGCGATGTCGAGGGTGCGCCACTCCGGTTGCGGATGCGCCAGTTCTACCACGCGGTCGAGGCTATCGCTTTTGGAATGGTCGGTGCTATTCACGTAGTTTTGCGCGTGCGCGCCGAACTGTTCTTTGACGAGGTCGCGGATGTCGGACATGAATTGCTCTCCAATCCGGCGGCGCAAATGATCATTTTGCGCTACGATTTTAGATGCCGCCAGTGTAGCACGCCCTCCGCGCGAGAGCGCCACCCAAAGCCCGAGGGCTGTTATCGGGTTTGGCCTCTCCCCGGCCCCGCGCTTGATTGGAAAAGCACAATCAGGCGAGGGGGATGGGGAGTGAGGTTGCCTGTGGTAGAATTTGTCAGCATCACTCACGGAGACGACTATGAAAGCGATTGATCCTGTCTGCGGCATGGAAGTGGAGACTGAGACTGCCGAGTGGAAACTCGACTATAAAGGCGCGACATACTACTTCTGCGCGCTGGGTTGCAAGCGCTCGTTTGAGAAAGAGCCAGAGAAGTTTCTGAAGGATGGCCCGACGGTGGATATGGGGCACGACGAGCACCAGCATTAATCGGGACGAGTGAAGCGAGGCTCACCGTGAGCCTCGTGTTTTTGGGCCGCTAAGGCCTGATAGATCTGGAAGCCACCGGGGGAGGTGTTGAATATATGAAGCGAGAAGTCCAAGCCCTCATTAACCGCCGCCGCGCCCGCGCAGTGCCGTTTGTATTTATCGGCCTCGCGGGTCTGGTTGGTTTTGCGTGTCTGGCGCTGGTCGTCAACTTCTTTGTCAGCGGCCCGGGCCAGAAGATCTTGCGCACCGAGACCCCCCCGCCGACGGCCACCTTCACGCCCGTGCCGCCGACGAACACGGCGCTCCCGACGAACACCGCGCTGTTCACCGACACGCCCACCTTCACGCCCGGCCCCTCGCCCACGCCCGCGCCGATCACGTACACGGTGCAAGAATTCGACACGCTCTTCGGGATTGCCGTGCAATTTCAAGTGGATGTCGAGGCGCTGAAGATCATCAACCATATCACCGGCACTACTCTGTCGGTAGGTACGATTCTCACCATCCCGACGGGCGAGGTGCAAACCCCCACGCCCACGCCGCTCCCCACCGGCTTGCCGCGCGCCGCGAAGATTCTGTATACCGTGCTCCTCGGCGACACGCTCGAAGCGATTGCCGTCAAGTTCAACAGCACGGTTGACGACATCGCTAAGCAGAACAACAACTTGACCAACGCCAAACTACAAGCCGGGCAGGTCATCACCGTGCGCGTGAATCTCGTCACGCCGCTCCCGCCGCCGACGAGCACGTTCACTCCCGCGCCTCCAGCGGCGACGGCGACTCCGTGAATGATTCAGCGACTCCGGTATTATCTTTTGGGCATCTCGGCGAAAGAGGCCTCCACCTGCGCCAGAATCATTTTGGCTTCTTCCGGCGGGGCGAGGCGCGGCTGAAAATCGTCGTAGATGTGAATAGGCAATAGTTCGATCTGCTGGAGTTTCGTCCCCCGGAAAGTCGCCTGCAACAAAAGCCCCTGAAGCGTGTACAGCGTCCCATCCGACCACGTTTGATCGAAAACAAAATTGCCGAGGGCGTAAGCCGCCACCGCGCTATTGGGGAAAGTCTCCACGCCCTGAACGTGGTGCGGGTGATTGCCGATGACGAGCGTTGCGCCCGCGTCCACCATGGCTTGGGCGGAAGTGATTTGCTCCCAGTTGATGCGCGAGGAGTATTCCGTGCCCCAGTGGGGAAGCACCACGACCACGTCGGCCTGAGCTTTGGCGCGGCGAATCGCGTCGAGGTAGATCTCAGGCTGGAAGGGCGCGGTCCCCGGGGCGGTGTCGGTGGCCCACAGCGTGTGGTCAATGGCCGAGAAGCCGAGGAATGCAAAGCGCACGCCTTGCACCGAAATGATGACGGGCGTAGTCGCTTCGGCGAGGTTGCTCCCCGCGCCGGTTGGTTGAATGCCAGCCGCGCGCAAATTTTTGAGCGTGTCAAACATGGCTTCGTTGACGCACCCGCGCACGAGGCCGCAGTCTTTGATATGGTTGGTGGCGACGGTCATCACGTCAAACCCGGCGAACTGCATTCCCTGAACGGCTTCGGCAGGGGCGAGCAGGTTGCGCGTCTCCTGGCAAGGCACGGGCGGGTTGTAGTCGGAGAGCGTGGCGTCAAGACTGCCCACAGCAATGTCCGCGCTTTGCAAGAGATCGGCCAGCGGACGGTAGGGCAGGGCGAGGTCGTTCTGTTGTTTGGAGTAGTAATAGACACACCGCCCGGGGTTGATGTCGCCGGTGAAGAGCAGGTGAATCTCCGGAATGGGTGAGGGGTTGGGGAGCAGGACGGGCGTGGAGGTGGGCCGTGTCGGCGCGGGTTGGGGCGTGGCCGAGGGAGCCAGAGTCCCGGTGGACCGCGAGGTGGCAACGCTTGGGGGCCGCGCGGTGGCCGGGGGCGCGGTCACGCCCGGCGAGCCGCACGCCGCGCACAATATCAATATGCAACTGAGGAATAAAAAACGAAACCGCATGAGGGAAGGGTAATTGGGATTGGGGCTGGGGATTTTATTTCCCAATCATCTTCAGCGCCCGGTCGAGCATGGCTTTGAGGGTCTTTTCTTTAGGCGAGAGTTCGGAGGCGAGGGTGAGGCCGGAGTGCATGGAGGCGAGGGCGGGCAGTTGCTGGCCTTGCTTAAGTTGCAGGCCGCTCAGGGCTTTGTAACACGCGGCGCGATTTTCTTTTTCGCCGAGGACGGTGAAGAGGTCAATGGCTTTTTCGTAGAGGGCCAGGGCTTCAGCGAGATGCCCCGCGCCAGCGTGGGCCGCCGCGAGGTTGGCGATGGCTTGCGCTTCGCGCAGGGAGTCGCCGCGCGCGCGGAAAATCTCCGGGGTTCCGGCGACGATGGCTAGCGCCGCGTCCCACTGCTTCTCGGCCATCCGCACCACGCACAGGTTGTTGAGCATCTCGGCGGAGGCAGATTCGTCGCCCGCTGCCGCAAAGGCCTGCGCGGCTTCGGTGAATTTAGCGGCAGCTTCGGCGAGCCGGTCGGCGCGATAGAGTTGGAGCCCTTGTTCTTTTAAGTCGAGAGGGGAAGGCATGGAAAGTGGAATTAAAGGTTGGAAATTGGAGCGGCGCGCTTCCAATTTTCAATCCCCAATTTTTAGTAGGTGATGTCTAGCAGGCTTTCAGCAATGCCGCGCAGTTTGTCGGCGGAGGCTTCGCTGAGGCGTTGAGCCAGGCGGAGGTAGGTTTCGTTGGCGGGGTGGACGATGAACTCGCGCAGGTCGTCGGGCATTTGGCGGAGGCGTTCCATATCGCGGCGCACGCTATCCCATTGGCCGATCGGGCCTTGCCGCTCCAGCAGATCGTCGAGGGTGAGGCCGAGGCGGACCATCAGGGCGTCGAGGTCGGGGATGGGGATGGGCTTCTTGCCGGTTTCGTAGGCGGAGAGTTGCGCGGTGGTCAGCCCGGCGTGCGTGGCGAAATCTTTGGGTTTGAGTTTGAGGGCGAGGCGGGCCTGGCGGATCTTCGTGCCAATGATGCGATGGCGCAGTTCGGTCAGTTCGGGCGCGGGGAGTTGCGCGGCCTCACGGCGATCCGGCCCCGAGAGAGTCTGGCCGCCCCAGAATTGGGTGACGGGGACGTTGAAGTAATAGGCGAGCAGTTCGAGTTCGGGCAGGGAGGGAGGCTTGCGGCCCTGCTCATAGGCATTATAAGCCGCGAGCGTGCAACTGAGCACGTCGGCGCATTCGCCGGGAGTTTTGCCCGCGGCTAAACGCGCGTCTTTGAGCAGTACGCCCAGAATTTTTCCCCGCATCGCGCGGGCGGTGTCCTCACGTTGGCCCATAACCGACCTCCATGCGCGGGATTATAGCATTATTGAGAGGGGCGGCCTAACGCGTGGGCGCGCTTAATTTCTGAGCGCGCTGTGAATCATCTGCGCGAATTCTTCGAAGCGGAAGGGTTTGTAGAGGACGCCTTGCACGAGGTCGAGCGAGGGATGGGCTTCCTGGCGCGCGGTACAAATGACGACGGGGAGATTGCTCCAGCGCGCGTCGGCGCGGATGCGGCGCACGAGTTCCCAACCGCCCATGCCGGGCATCATCAAATCCACCAGCACCAGCGCGGGCTGGCCGACGCGCAATTGCGCCAGCGCTTCGAGGCCGGTGTAGGTCAACGTGGCTTGATAGCCCAGCCGACTCAGCCATTCGGCGAGGAAGTCGGCCATGGGTTCTTCGTCTTCGACGACTAAAACTTGGGCGGCCATTGATTGTTCTCAAACAGGCAGTCGGCTAAATAAAAGGGTGCGGCTTAAAGCGCAAGCCGCACTCCTTCTCGGTGATGTGGCCAATAAGTTAGCGCTTACCGCCGCTTCATCTGTCCCGTGCCGCCTTTGGGCATGAAGACTTCGGCGGCAATCTTGAAGCCCTTGGATTCGAGTTTGGGCGTGAAGATCGGGCGCAGGCCGGTAGGTTGGATACCGCCAATGACCTTGCCGTCTTTGTCCACGCCTTCTTCGACGAACTTGAAGATGTCTTGCAAAACCACCGTCTCGCCTTCCATCCCGGCGACTTCGGTGACGTAGGTGATTTTGCGGGAGCCGTCGCGCAAGCGGCTTTGCTGGACAATGAGTTCCACCGCCGAGGCGATTTGTTCGCGGATGACTTTGAGCGGGAAGTCCAAGCCGGACATGAGGGACATGGACTCCATGCGGGAGATGGCGTCGCGCGGGGTGTTGGCGTGTAGCGTGGTGAGCGAGCCATCGTGACCGGTGTTCATGGCTTGCAACATATCGAGGGTTTCGCCGCCGCGGCATTCGCCGACGATGACGCGCTCCGGGCGCATACGGAGCGCGTTCTTCACGCAGTCGCGGATGGTCACCTCGCCTTTGCCGTCGAGGTTCGGCTTCTTGGTTTCCAGCCGGATAACGTGGTCTTGAGCCAGTTGCAACTCCGCCGCGTCTTCGATGGTCACGATGCGCTCGTCCTCCGGGATGAGGCTGGAGAGGACGTTGAGCAGAGTCGTTTTGCCGGAGCCGGTGCCGCCGGAGACGACGATGTTGAGCCGCGACATGACGCAGGCTTTGAGAAATTCGGCGATCTGAGGCGTCATCGAGCCGAAGGCGATGAGGTCCGGGATGCCCAGTTTTTTCGTTGAGAACTTGCGGATGGTGATGTTCGAGCCGTCAATAGCCACCGGGGGAATCACCGCATTCACGCGGGAGCCGTCGGGGAGACGGGCGTCCACGAGGGGCGAGTCCGCGTCCACGCGGCGGCCCAGCGGGAGGATGATGCGGTCAATGATGCGGCGTACGTGATCTTCGTCGTCAAACTTCACCGCCGAGAGCACCAGCTTGCCTTTGCGCTCCACGTACACCCGGTCACAGCGGTTGACCATCACTTCGCTGATGGTCGGGTCTTCGAGCAGGACTTGAATGGGGCCGAAGCCGAAGAACTCGTTCATCACGTCTTTGATGACTTCTTGCTTGGCGTTTTCGGGAAGGGTGACGCGCGCGGAGGCGTAAGCCTCCAGCAGTTTGCCTTCCATCTCTTTGCGCGCGGCGTCGTTGTTTTTCAGCGCCGCCGGGTTTTCCATGGTGGCCGAGACGCGCCCAATGAGCCACGCTTTGAGTTTGCGGATTTCCTCATTGGACATGGCCGAAGACGGGCCAGCGGCGGGTTGGGCGGCGGGGGCCGCGGCGGGCATGGCTGGCCCGCCGGGCGCGGCGGGCGGGGCGCCAGCCGCGGGCGCGGCAGTCCCGCCAGGGCGCAGGCGACTGCTCATGCGTTCACTGAGGGTCATCGCAATCTCTCCTTAATCAGGCATAGCCAGACACGCTATGCCAATGGTTGTTCCAATTCAGGATCACTTTCCTCGTCGGGCCGGATCCACACGATGTACGTTTTGTTGAGGGTCAGGAATTCGGACTTGCGCAGGACTTTGCCATCGGGGCTGTAGATGATGGCCTTGGTCACTGCAATAAAGGCTTCTTTGCCTTCATTGAACTCGTCTTTGATGCGCTGTTCGGGGCGCAGGTAGATGTGCCCGTGAATCAAGTTGGTCACGGTCTGGATGAGCGCGGGCACTTCGTCTTTGCGGACGATGTCGGTGAAAATTTTGCCTTTAGCATCAACACGAATAGACATGAGAGCGTCTCCTACCAAGCGATGAGTTTTAGTTACGCCGGGCTCGGCGTGGAAAGGGTCTCGTCCACTTGCGCCAACAGGCCCATGGTCAAGGAATGGATGGCAAAGGTCGCGGAGTCATTGGGCAACTTAATCACGATGGCCTGATGCGCGTTATTGGCTTGCGCGAAAGCGCCGCCCATGTGCGGCACGATGTTCGGAATGTTAAGCGCCAATTCCTTTTCCATGTCGGTCTTGCCCATCCCCTCCAGCCCGACGGCGCGGTTGAGAATGGGATAAATCTGAATCCGCCGCAGACCCTGTAACTCCAGATATTTTAGCGTAGTTTTGCTCAGGGCAACAGTACTAATGTCAGCGCTGAGCACCATGACCGTCCGCGCCGAATTGCGGATGATGGGCAGGCTGATGCGCGAAAGCGCGCGCCCGAAATCCACCAGCACGTAGTCATAAGCCTGGCGAAGCGCCTCGAACATGGTTTCGAGACGGTTCACCTGCAAAATCTGCGCGGCCTCCGGGTCGCGCGACCCGGCCAGCAAGTGGAAATGCCACTCCGGCACCATCCGCGCGAGGTCCAACATCTTCGCGGGGGTGAGGTCTTTGGGATCGAGTTGGGTGGCCTCGACGATGGTGTTCGCCGCGTCCACGCCCACAATTTGACTAATCGAGCCAATCGGCAACACTAAGTCCACCACGACGACGGTTTTGGGCGCGACTTGTTTGGCGAGGATGTGGGCCATGTTGGCGCACAACGACGACGTGCCCGTGCCGCCTTTAGCGCTGAGGAACGAGATGAGTTTGCCCGCTCTGCCGGGGCCGCCCGCTTCCCCCGGCGGCGCCGCCCCCCCGACCGGGAACAACGCCTGAATGCGCTCCAGCAATTCGGCTTCGGCCCCCGGACGGCGGATGATGTACTCGTCGGCCCCAGCCTGCATACCGGTGAGAACGTCTTCGGGCTTGGAACGCACCGACACGATGAGCAGTTTGGCCGCCGCCGTGCGTGCGTCGGCGCGCAGTTTGCGGACAAGTTCGAGGCCGTCGAGATCAGGCAGGGCCGGGTCAATGATGATCGCCGCGGGCCGGTTGCGCCAGGCCTCGATGAGGCCCTCTTTGCCCGACGGCGCGACCAGCACGGTGTAACCGGCTTTGGTGAACATCTCGCTCAGGTAGTTCAGCGCGCGTTGTTCGTTTTCGATGATGAGGAGACAGGAAGCGTCGGCCATAACCAAAATTTATTTAGATTGAAGATTGTATCGCCCGGGTCAGCGTAAATGCAAACGTGCTCCCCCGGCCGGCCTGACTCTCGACAATGACTCGCCCGCCGTGCGTTTCGACAATCCGCCGGACGAGCGTCAGCCCGAGGCCGGTGCCGCCGTAGCGGCGCGAAGCCGTCCCGTCGAGTTGCTGGAACGGCTCGAAGATTTCTTCCAGCCGGTGGGCCGGGATGCCGATGCCGGTGTCCGTGACGCTGAACCGCACGCGCGCATCTTGCGGCGCGGCGCTCACCGTCACGGCGCCTCCGGCGGGCGTGAACTTGAGCGCGTTATCCACCAACTGCAACAGCACCCAATGCAATTTTTCCTCGTCGGCGGTGACGGGAAAAAGCCCTGGCGTCACCTCCGCCCGCAGGGTCAGTTTCTGTTTCTCGGCTTTGGCCGCCTGCCGCTCGATCACTTTTTGAATCACAGCCTCCGGCGCGACCGCTTGGAGGCGCAGAGTCAGTTCCCCTTTGGCGGTGGCCGAGTACGAGATCAAATCGTTGATGAGCTGCTCCAATCGCTCGATGGCGCGGGTGGTCACGCCCACCGCCTCCTTTTGTTGAGCGTTAGTCTCGCCGAGCGAACCATCGGCCAGCAGGCCATTGTAGCCTTTGATTTGCGCCAGCGGCGTGCGGAGTTCGTGCGAGATGTTGGCGACGAAGTTGGCTTTGAGCTGGTTGAACTCGGTGAGCTTGACGAGCGCGGCTTCCAGTTCGGCGGTGCGCTCGGCCACGCGCTTTTCCAGGGTGCGGTTGGCCTCGACGAGGGCGGCCTGCAATTGCACGATCTGCTCGGCGATAACCCGGTCGAGCGTCTCGCGGCTGATGGCGCCTTGCATGATGAGCGTGTGCCCGAGGCGCGGCACGAGTTTCCCCGGCGGGGTGGCGGCCTGCCGGGCGAGCGCCAATTGCAATTGTTCCTCGGTCACGTAGCCCTTGCGCCGGAGGTAATCGCCGAGGCGCGGGACGAGTTGCTCCACGCTGAGGGCGGGGGGCGCGTGTTTGCCGCTCGTGGCGCGCCCCAGCAGTTCGTGCTCGCCAATCAGCGCCGCAAGCGCAATATCGGCCCCGCAACTTTGGCAGATGGCATCGTGCGGGCCGATGAGCGCGCGACACTGCGGGCAGGTGAGCGAAACGGAAACCGGCTCCAACGGCGCGGAGGTCATAGCGGCTTTATGATAGTCCGTTTGTCCGAAATTGACAAAGAATTGAGCCTGTTGTCTACTGGCGGCAGTTTGGAGAAAAATCCATGCCGCCTCTCACTTCCTCGCTCCTCAAATCTCACTATCTCCGTGTAGCGTTGTTCGTACTTTCCCTGAGCGCGTGCGTTCAAGCCACGCTTACCCCGCCGCCGACTTTCACGCCTGTGGCGACGGAGACGGCAACGGTGCTGGTTAAGCCGACGGTGAAAGCGACAGGGACACCTGTGCCGCTGACAATGGCAGTAAAACCCTTGTCATCTTCTACACCCACTTTCTTGCCAACCTCTAGTCGCAACTGGAATGCTCCCGTTGTTCCTGTACAAGCACACTAAGAAAAACCTTCGTGTCCTTCGTGTCCTTTGTGTTCCTTCGTGTTCTTCGTGTTAAAGCTGGAATCCCAGAATTTAAAACAAACGAGCGCGAACCCAACCATCATTCGCGCTCATTCGCCTAATTCGCGGCGAAAGAATTCTACTTCGTCGCAAACCGGTACCCCACCCCGCGCGAAGTCAAAATAAACTCCGGCTTCTCCGGGGTGCGCTCAATCTTTTTCCGCAGATAGTGAACGTACAACTTCAGGCTCTCATTGGCCTCGCCATATTCCGGCCCCCACGCCTGGGCGATGAGTTCGCTCCGGGTCAGCACGCGGCCCGCGTTGCGCGCCAACAGCGAGAGCAGGGAAAATTCCTTGGGGGTCAGTTCCACCACCTTCCCGCGCACCGTCACCTCGCGGGTCATGAAGTTAATCTTCAAGTCCCCGTTGCTGAAAGTCAGTTCATCCGTCGTGCGGTGATCCGTCACGCGGCGCAAATGAATCTTGATACGCGCCACCAACTCGCGGTTGTCAAACGGCTTCACAATGTAATCGTCGCCGCCGATCTCCAGCCCCTTCACCACGTCCTTGATGGTGTTCTTGGCCGTGATGAACACGATGGGCACTTCGGAAGTCTCGCGCAGACGGCGGCACACCTCCCAGCCGTCCATCTCCGGCATCATCACGTCGAGCAACACCAGGTCGGGCTTCTTGTCCAGCGCGAGGCGCAAGCCCTCGTTAGGGGAGGGCGATTTGAAGACCTCGAAGCCCTCGTGTTGCAACAGCGTGCTTACGAGCCACAGCGTATTGTCGTCGTCGTCAATGACTAAGATTTTTTGCGGCATATTATTAACCTCGTATGAAACTTGTTAGAAAGTCTAGCATGGGCGACAAACAAAGGCAAATGAAAAACTAACTCACTGGCGTCCCCCCCACTTTCTTCTATCGAACACCCGTGCTACAATCTCCAGCATGGCTCTCGAACTCAACAAGCTTACCCACGCCGTCGAGAATCTCAGCGCCAGCGCCGCGCAACGCCTCACTGAACTCGCCGAGCGCTTGCCTATGGCGCAAGCCACGCTCAAAGCCATCGGCCTCGCGGACGACGAACTCCATCGCAAAGTGCAAGCCGCGCTTAAATTTCGTTGGGCGGGCGCCATCCCCACCGCCGAGCCGGTGGACGCCGCGTTCCCGCTCCCCCCGCACCCCGCGCGGGCCACCGTCATCGCCGCCGATGGTTCGCAAATCTATCCCGACCGGCACGGCATCTCGCTCTACTACCTCATCAACATCGGGAGCATCATCTTTCGACACGGCCTCCCGCTCGCCCCTAGCACGGCCTCGCTCCCCGAAGTTTTTTTTGAAGACGCGGACTTGTACGAAGAAGACGGTGGACAAATCCCCAGCGTTAAAATTGACTCCGAGCGCGACTTACGCGAACTGGCCGCGCTCGCGCGGAGTGCCGCGACCGAAGCGCCCGCCGCCCCGACCGTGACGCTCTTGGATAACGGCCTCCTGCTCTACATCACTCTGCAAGCCCCGAACCAAAAACTCAGCGACGCCGTGATTGAAGCCTATCTCGACCAACTCACGGCGCTCCGCGACTCGGGCGCGGCCCCCGCCGGAGTGGTGGACCGCCCCCGCGCGGCCTCGGTCGTCCGCCTCTTGCGCCTCGCGGCACTCGCCGAAAACGAAATCACCGACGCCGAACTCCGGGCACTCGGCGCGTTTCAACACCTCACCGACGCTCTGTTGTTCAACTTCTTACAGCCCGGCGAGCGGAGCGCGCTCTTCGTCAACGCCTCCCCCGCTAACATTGACAACTACCAACGGCGCGGCCACACGATCTACCTCTTCTATCTCAACGCCGGCCGCCCCGGCAAAGATTCGCTCCTCCGCGTCGAAGTCCCCGAGTGGGTCGCCAAAGACAAAGCGAAACTCGATTTAGTTCACACCGCCATCGTCGAACAATGCAAAGTCACCGATGGCTTCCCGTACGTCCTCATGCGCGCACACGAACTCGCCGTCGTCACCATGGCCGAGCGCCGCGAGTTTGACCAAATGGTCACCGGCGCGCTCATCCGGCGCGGCCTCAGCCCCAGCGTCTCGCAAAAGGCCCAAGGCAAAGCATGGACGGGCAGTGCCAAGAGAAAGTATCCGAGATAAGATTGACAGGGTGACAAGGTGAAGGGGTGACTGTCACCTTGTCACCCCTTCACCTTGTCATTATTTAGTGGAGCATTTGACTATGACCGAAACTACTACGATAGGCCGCCTCCTGCGAAGTTCCACCACCGGCTACGTCTTCGGCTGTGCCGTGCCGGAACCGGAAGTGCCGCTCTTCGGCGCATTCGTCAAAGCCCCGGCGCAAAGGAAGCAGACCGAAATCGTCGGCCTCATCTACAACATCGCCTTTGAAGACGACCCGTTTGTGCGGCAGATGGTCGCCACGCCGGATTTAGATGAAGCCTACATCCAAGACCAGCGCGTGAATCGCCAAGTCCCGATCGAGGTCAGCGTCCTCGCGGTGGGGTATCGCTCCCTCACCAACGGCCACGGCTTCGTCTATTCCCTCCCGCCTCAGCCGCCCATCACCCTCGACCGCATCAGCTCGTGCTCCGGCGAAGAAGTTTTGGACTTCACGGCGCGCTTCGATTACCTGCGCCTGATTCTCGACTCGCCCGATGCCCCCGCCGACGAGCTCATCGCCACCTCCCTCCACCACGCCGCCGCGATGCGCCCCGCCCAAGACCGCACTTTCTTTCTGCGCGAAGCGGGCAAAGAGTTGGCAAGACTTTTGAATAGAGATTTAGCGCGGCTGGAGAATTTGCTACGGCGGATAAAACCTTAAACCACGAAGACCACGAAGACCACGAAGAAAAACAAAAAAACTTCGCGCCCTTCCAGTTTTCTTGGCGGCCTTTGCGGTAAAGTTTTTTTTGCGCTAGCAAAAAGGAATCACTCTATGACCAACCTCGACCCCTTTGCCCGCGCGCGCCTCGGCCTCGTCGTCGGCGGCTCACTCTCGACGGGCCTCGACGTGAAACTCGACGTGGGCCAGGTCCCCGGCGGCATCATCGAAGACATGGCCGTAGGCCGCTACGTCGTCATCGAAGGCGCGACGGGCCGCAAGTTCTTCTCCATCGTCACCGACATCGCCCTCGACAACACGAATCCCGACCTCGCCAAGTCGCCGCCGGGGGCCGACGACGATTTCGCCAAGCACATCTACGGGAGCGCGCTGGCCTTCGGGGCGCTCAAAGTCGCCCCTATGTTGTTGCTGGAAGAAGGCGCCAAAGAGCCGAAGCCGGTCAAGACCATCCCCGCGCATTTCTCGCAAGTTTTTCAGGCCACCGAGGACGACGTGAACAACGTCTTCGGCAAGGAGGACGCGAACCATTGGCATATCGGCGCGCCGCTGGATATGGAAGACGTGAAAGTGAACCTCGACCTCAAGCGGTTCGTGGAGCGGTCATCAGGGGTGTTCGGCAAGTCCGGGACGGGCAAATCGTTCATTACGCGCACCATCCTCGCGGGCGTCGTCAAAGCCAACGCCGCCTCGTGTCTCATCTTCGATATGCACAACGATTACGGGTGGAGCGTCAAAGATGAACACGGCCGCGAGTTTAAGGGCTTGCGGCAACTTTTTACCGATGGTCGCGTGCAGGTGATTACGCTCGATCCCGCAACCTCACAGCATCGCGGGAGCAAGGTGGATGGCGTTTTGCAAATCGGCCTCGACCAGATTGAGCCGGAAGACGTGGAGATGCTGGCGGGCATCGTGGGCCTCACCGAGGTGCAAGTGGGCGCGCTGTACTATCTGCGCCGCAAACTGGGCAAGGGCTGGATTGCCGCCCTGCTCGACGAGCACGACACGACCGCGATTGACGAAATCGAAGCCGAGGAGAAAGTGCAGAAGGGCACGCTCCGCGCCATGCAACGCAAGTTCGAGTTGTTCCGCCGTTTGGATTTCCTACGGAGTAGCCCGCCCACCGACGACATGGTGGAATATATTTTCAATGCGCTCAATCGCGGCATCAGCATCGTGCTGGAGTTCGGCGTGTACGGCAACTCGCTCGCCGCGTACGTGCTGGTGTCCAACTATCTCACCCGCCGCATCCACGAACGCTACGTGGAGAAGAAGAACCGGGCCGCCGGGCGCATCGGCGAGGAACCGCGCCCGCTCGTCATCGCCATCGAAGAAGCGCACAAGTTCCTCGATCCCGAAATCGCCAACCACACCATCTTCGGCAACATCGCGCGCGAACTGCGCAAGTACAACGTCACGCTCCTCATCGTTGACCAGCGCCCCAGCGGGATTGACGAGGAAGTGATGAGCCAGATTGGGACGCGCGTGACGTGCCTGCTCGACAACGAGGCCGACATCAAAGCCGTGTTCTCCGGCGTGAGCGGGGCGGGGCAACTGCGCGAGGTCCTCGCCCGTCTGGACACCCAGCAACAAGCCCTCATCCTCGGCCACGCCGTGCCCATGCCCGTCGTCGTCAAGACGCGCGAATACGGGCCGGAGTTGTACGCGGCGGTGGGCTGGCTGGACGACGAGGCGTCGAAGAAGAAGCAGGAGAAAGATGTGAAGGCGTTGTTTGGGTGAGTGTGTTCCCTCCCCTGTCACGGTTTTGGTGACGGGGGACACCCCATGCGGGGTGCAGGTAGTCAGGGCAGGGGCAAAAGTAACCACAGATTACGCAGATTACACGGATTTTAGGGAGAGTCGGCTTCAGCCGACTTGTTGAGATTAGCCGGTGGATTCCATCCACTGGCGCAAGGCGATGTTTGGGAGGCGCACATGGCAACAAAACCTAATAAGCAAGAGCGGATTGTGTACTCTCTGAATGTCGAAGACATTGAAAACGTCGCCGATGAAGAGTTTTCCATCAAATTGACTCGCGCCGAGTTGAAGTTGGTTGAGGACAAACTTGGCGATTACATTGATTGGCATGACGCCATAGCCGAGGCCATTCGGGAGACTCTAGGCAGGACGCGCGATATCAACTAATGGTGAATGCTATACTTCCTCCCATGACTAAACGAACTCTCAAAGAAACTCGCCAGCTGGCATTAGATGAAATACTTCCTCCGGTTGTAGCAAATGGACGGCTGGAGATAGATTCTTTTTTTCCCGAAGACTTTGCCAATCGCATTGCCCAGCAGGAAACTTTCAACAAGCATCTCTTTCGCCCCAATACTTACTTGCATAAATGGTGGGCGCGGCGGTGCGGTTCAACTTTCCGCACTATCTTGAAACAATTGGTTTCTGATACTGAGCGTCGGGACTATTACACGGCGGGTGGGTTGGAAGGCAAAATCGTACTTGACCCTATGATGGGTGGCGGGACGACTCTGCATGAAGCACTCCGGTTGGGCGCGAGCGTCATTGGCGCGGATATTGAACCTATTCCGATTGTTCAAGCCCGCGCCGCTTTAACCCAAGCGCCTCTTCAAGAATTGCAAACGGCTTTCGAGAAATTTTTCCATGATTTGTATGACCGCGTTGGGCGGTATTTCCAAACGGAATGCCCTGACTGTGGCGAGACAGTTGATGCTCAATACTTTTTGCACGGCGCGCGCAAACAATGCGCTTGCGGAGAAGTGGTTCAACTCGACCAATATGAACTTCGTGAAGAAACTGAGCGCACTCTCCGCATCTGGCCGGAGAATTGGGAAATCGGAGACGGTAAAAAACCGCCGAAGGGCAAGGTTAAGAAAACGCGCCTCATTACCAAGTCTGATACCCTCTGCTTGGTTTGTGGGGAAAAATATCAAGAGCTATTATCCTTGCCTTTTTATGCCCGCTATGTCTTGGTGACTGTCGTCAGCAAATGCGCTCAACACGGAGTCTTCTTGCGCTCGCCATCCGAAGCAGATAATCGCCGCCTCGCTGAAGCCAACGCCTTGCGCGCCTCGCTAGACTTTGGCCCCACGGAAGACTTTGCCATCAAAGACGGCCCCAAATCGGGAGATTTGCTTACACGGCAGATTTGTTCCTATCTTGACTTATTCTCATCACGGCAACTGCTATATGCTTATCACACCCTGCAACTTTTGAGTGATTATCAAGGGGGCCCCAAACTCAACCTTGCGTTGCTGGTTTCCACCTCCCTCGAATTCAATTCCATGTTGTGTGGCTATAAAGGCTGGTTTCAACGGCGGCCCGGCGCGATTCGGCACGTTTTTGCCTTGCACGCCTACGCTTTTCAGTATACCGTTACGGAGAACAATCCCGTTAACCGCGAGAAATCATCCGGCAATTTGCAATTGCTTTTCCGTGACCGCATCGTGCGCGGGCGCAAATGGGCCATCGCGCCCGTTGAACGAAAGGTAAACGGGCAAGGTAAAACGCAAGCTGTTCTGATTCCCGGCGAGTTAGACGGCGGGACTGAAGTTGCCAGCCAAAGGGCTTTAAGAACTGCTCGCCAGTCTTTCTGGCTGATTCACGGTGACTCGCGCACGTTGCCGATAAACGACCATTCAGTGGATTTTATCGTCACTGACCCGCCGTACTATGACAACGTGCAATATAGCGACCTCGCCGCGTTTTTTCGCGTGTGGTTAGCGCGGCTTTTGCCTTCCGAGGTCAATTGGCATTATGATGAAAAACAGAGTGCGGTTGCCACAAAAGCGGCTGATGGTGATACACCCTTTATGACCGTTCTCTCCGGCATTTTCCGAGAGTGTGGGCGCGTTTTGAAGCGTCACACGGGGAGATTGGTATTCACGTTTCACCACTGGAATCCCAACGCGTGGGCCGAGCTGACGATTGCTTTGAAGCAAGCCGGATTCGCACTGGTGAATTCTTACGTCGTCTTTTCTGAACACCCCATCTCTGTCCATATCAACAACTTGAAGTCCATCAAACACGATGCGATTCTCGTTTTTGCGTTGAATGGCGACAATGCCAACGGCCGCTGGAAACTCCCCAAGAAAATAAGCACCGTCGAAAGCGAAGCATTTTGTCGCCAGTGTGGTGTTGCCCTCGGCGCATTTCTCGCCAGCGACTACTCAGCAAGTGAAATTCGCGCGGGCTGGAAAAAACTCATGAATGGGGAGGCGTAAATGGCGAAGATGCCCGGCAACCGCCCGGCGGAAGTTTTCGGATATCCGATTGATAACCAGACCGCTGAGGCAAAGAACGCCCACGCCGAGCATTGGTGTCCCTTTGTGGATGCGCCATGCAATAAAAAGAGCCGTCTGGTCAAGTATCCCTTTGGCGTCTGTTCAGTGTCTCATCATGGAACCGTGAACGCTGTCTGCCCGCGCCGTTTTGAAGAGCGCGGCTCAATTCAGGGCATCCCCCGCGTTTTAGAAGATGTTGCGCTTCACTATTTTGGGGACTTTGAAAATGTCATCCCCTTCCCGGAAATTAAATTGCCTAAGATTGGCTCCATAGATTACGTTTTGATTCGACACAAGCCAATGAAGGCTGAGGTGGAAGATTTCGTCGCGGTGGAGTTTCAATCGGATTCGACAACCGGCACCGGCGGCTTGGTGCAAGGCTTGAAAGATTTTGTCGCAGGACGCGATTTGACCAAGACCAGCTATAAGTTCGGCATGAACACTTACGACACCATTAAGCGCTCGATGGCTCAATTGTTGAACAAAGGCATTGTGTACGAGGCTTGGGATGTGAAGGGTTATTGGGTGATTCAGGAGTATATCTACAGCAACTTGGTCAAACGCTATGGGTTCAAGCAATCGGGCTACGCCTCTGCCCATGCCTCACGGTTTGCTCTCTATGACCTTGTGCGAAAAGGCGGTCGTTTGTCGCTGACGCCACCTCGTTTTATTTCCACTACTGTAGATGAAATTTATCAGGCCATGAGGAATAATCCCGGCCTGCCGGATAAAGATAAATTTGTCGCGGCGCTTAACACGAAATTGCGGGCGAGACTCAGCCTCAAACTTGGCTATTGAGTTTCGAAAGAGCGAACAATGCCTCAGACAGCCCTCATCATCACCGAATTTGATCTCCACGAAGGCGTTGGTGTCATTTTCAAAATTCGGCATTCTTATCCAACGACCGAAGAGCTAATGAAAGTCATTCGGCGTTTTATAAAAGATTGGGGCGAAACAGAAGAAGGACAACAAGCCAGTCAAGCTACCCAGGGTGAGTTCGACTGGGGCAACTTCATGGAATGGCGGAAAACCCTACGCAAGCGCATTCCCGGCGTTCAAAGTATTACTCGCCTCTACCCGGACTATAGAGATTACTCGCCGGTCATTGTTGACCACTCTGAGCCACTCATGGATCGAGTATTTGGATTGTAAATGACCGACTAACTCCGCCAACAAAATCCGTGTAATCCGCGTAATCTGTGGTTCCACTTGGCTCTTACCCGCTCCCTCACTCGCCCTTATGCTTTCCAATAAACTCAAAAACCTTCTGCCATGCGTCGTCACACTCGTGTTTATACTCATCGTACTTGCGGTCGAAGAAACTGTGCGGCGCGCCGGGGTAACTGTTAATCGAATGCGCTACGCCCGTTCCGTCGAGTATCTCATCCAACTTCTGCACCTGCTCGTTAGGGATGCCCGGGTCATTGCCCCCGAACAAGCCCAGCACGGGAATCCGGCAATGAGCCGCCGCGTCGGGCAGGGGGCCTTGGCTCTCGTCCCATATGCGGCGCATCCCGGCGTAAAAGCCAATCACGCCGGTTAATCCTAAATCGGCCATGCTGGAATAAAGGCACAAACCGCCGCCCATGCAGAAACCGACCGTGAAGATGGATGGCGGTTCCGGCGCGAG
>Ga0315281_10004917_pt1 | contig 19245 bp, 18 predicted proteins | sample YL17G07_0_MG_FD_204540 | JGI IMG/M metagenome (GOLD analysis project Ga0315281, IMG submission 204540) | Sediment microbial communities from Yellowstone Lake, YNP, Wyoming, USA - YL17G07_0 | ecosystem: Environmental > Aquatic > Freshwater > Lake > Sediment | place: USA: Wyoming | collected... | reverse complement strand
GGAAATGCTTGCAATAAGCAACAATTGTCAGGACAATATCATTATTGACGAAGTTTTGTGACAGTATAATATTTTTTATTCGCGAAGGATCGTTTAAAAAATAGGGTTTTCGTTCAGACACTAATTAACGTAAAAACAATTTCGGAAGCAATACGGCTTTACAAAACAGACTTGAGTCAAAAATCAAAATAGCGAAGCCCTCAGATGAAACAACCTGGCGGTCCACAGCGACGCGCCAACAGGCGGCGTGGGGTCATTAGGGGGTCATTAGGGGGTCATTAGGGTCTTTTTCGTTGCATTTTCGTATTTCCGCCTCTGCTTCTTTTCTCATACACTGTTTTACCGGTTTTCAGGATGTTCAGTAAAAAGGGATAGCGTTCCTTAAGAAGGAGCTCAATTTCTTCCGGTGTGTAGATGAACAGATCAATGCCCACCCTGGGACAGATGAGATGCGTCAATTCCATAATCCGTTCGATGGGACGTTTGTCGGTTTTTTTGATAACGAGCAGATCGATATCACTCCACTCATGAACGGCTTCGGAAACAAGCGAGCCGAAAAGAATGATCTTGTCCGGATCGTATTCGCTTTGAATGACCGTAACGATACGGCCGAGTTCTTCTTTAAGCGATTTTTCCCTGTCCTGTATTGTGCCGAGCTTCATAGCAAACCTCACCTTTTATTCTATCCTCTAAGATGAATCTATCATAAGATGACCAGCCGTTCAAGCTCTTTCTCGCAGGGCAATCCTTATTGTAGATACCCACAGGCTAACGGGGAACTTGGAACAAAAAATCAAAAGCCCTTTACAAACACAAAGGGCCTCCAGAGGAAATATCCGGAGGCCCTTTGCTTATTGCGCTTCTTAAAACAGCCCCGAGACCTTGCCGGTGTTTACATCCACGTCCACGCGACGGAATGCCGGGTTGGAACTCGTTCCGGGCATAAGGCTGATCGCCCCGGCGCACGGGCACAGGAACTTGGCTCCCGAATAGATCAAGATATCCCTGATCGGCAGCGTCCAGCCCTTGGGCACTCCCTTGAGGGTCGGATCGTGGGTGAGGCTGAGATGGGTCTTGACCATCATGGTGGCGTAGTCAGCGTACTGGGGATCGGCTTCCAGCATCTTGGCCTTGGCTTCCGCTTCGTGCGACCAGGAAACACCATCGGCGCCGTACACTTCCGTGGCGATCTTCTGCACCCGGTCGCGCAACTTCATCTCGAGCGGGTAGAGGAACTTGAAATCGTTCGTCTCGTTGCAGGCATCGATGACCGCATCGGCCAGTTCCAGCGCCCCCTCGCCGCCCTTGAGCCAGTGCTGGGATTCCGCGCAGCGTGCGCCGGCCGCTTCCGCGGCCTTCTTGACCGCGGCCACTTCGGCGTTCGTATCGGTGTAAAAACGGTTGATGCAGACCACTGGGTTTATGCCGGACTTGCGGATGACGTTGATCATGTGGACCATGTTGGCGCAGCCCTTTTCAACCAGGCCAACGTTCTCCTTGGTGTACTCTTCGGGCAGGGCCTTGCCGGCCACTACCTTGGGGCCGCCGCCATGCATCTTCAGGGCGCGGACGGTGGTGGTGAGCACCGAAACGTGGGGTTTCAGGCCGCTGAAACGGGACTTGACGTTCCAGAATTTTTCGAACCCGATATCCGCGGCAAAACCGGACTCTGTCACATGGTAGTCGAACAGCTTCAAGCCGACCCGGTCGGCGATGATCGAGGACTGACCTACGGCTATGTTGGCAAAAGGACCGGCATGTACCAGACAAGGGTTATATTCAGCGGTGCACATAAGCGTCGGGTTTATGGTATTGCGCATAAAGGCGGCCATGGCATTGCCGACTTCCAGATCGCCCGTGGTAACCGGCTTGCCGCTTTTGTCGAAGGCAACGGTTATGTTGTTCAGGCGCTGTTTCAGGTCAGCGAGGTCGTTGGCTATGGACAAGATGGCCATGCACTCGGACCCCACGGCGATGCCGAACTTGGACTGCATCATGAAGCCGTCCGTCCGGCCGCCGATGCCGATGATGATATTGCGGAGGCTCTGGGCGCAAAAGTCAATGATCCATCCCATCTCCACGCGGGTGGGGTCTATGTTGAGACGCCTCATCTTTGTGAGACGGTCCAATTGCTCGTCGTTATAGTTGCGCTCGTGCTGCATGCGGGAGGTCATCGCCACCATGGCCAGGTTGTGGGAGTTCATGATGTCGTTGATGTCGCCGGTGAGACCCAGTGAAAACTCGGTCATGGGAATCAGCAGGGAGTTGCCGCCTCCGGCCGCGGTGCCCTTCACGTTCATGGTGGGCCCGCCTGAAGGCTGACGCAACGCCCCGCCCACATTAACACCGCGCTTGCCCAGGCCTTCCATCAGCCCGCATGAGGTAGTGCTTTTGCCTTCGCCCAGGGGGGTCGGGGTAATGGCGGTCACCTCTATGTACTTGCCATCCGAATTATTTTTGAGACGCTTGATGACCTTGAGAAAGTCGATCTTGGCGAGGCGGCCCATGGGCAGCATCTCGTCTTTCTGCAGACCCAGTTTTTCGCGCCACATCTCAGGTGTCGGCATATTCTTTTCCGCTTCCTCGGAAATCTGCCAGTCGGCCAACTTCGTTGCATCATAGGGCATATAAAATTCTCCTTTTGTTTTTTTAATTTAATCGGTTTAAGCGGTTCAAACCGTTTGAACGGTTTATTTTAGTAGCTGATCAGGAGCTTCACGAGCTTCTCGTTCATCGCGTGCACGTTCCTGCTCGCAATGCGCGCAATGGTTTTCATGATTTTATACATCATGAGCGCGTCGCTCTTCTCAAACGCCTTGAAGTCTTCGGTCTTAAAGCAGTAGACCTCCGTGGCTTCGAGCGCCGTGGCGTCCGCTCCGTGGGTCTTCACATCTTCGATAACCGAAAGCTCGCCGAAGATGTGTTTTTCCGTGAGGATGGCGAGCGTCTGCTTCCAGCCGTCCGGAGTGTTCTTCGAGATCTCGACCTTGCCTTTTTTTAGCAAATATATTCCCTTGGTCGCATCACCCTCTTTAAAGAGCTCTTTCCCCCTGGCATAGTTCTCGATCACGATCTTCCGGGCGATCATGCCGAGTTCCGCGTCAGTCAGGTCGCTGAAAAGTCTCTGTTTTTTGAGGTCTGCTTTATCGGCCATTGTTTTCTCCTCGATGAAAATAATTCGTAGTGGACTCTTTGTCTTACGACTTCACGCCTTCTCTATCCTCACCGCCGAGACCTTGAACGACGGTATCTTCGCAATCGGGTCGAGCGACGTGCTGCTCGTCAGCACATTGGCCGCCGCTTCCTTGAAATGAAAAGGGATGAACACCACGCCCGCGGCGGGCCGTTTTGACACGAGCGCCTTGACGGTGATGGATCCGCGGCGGGAACTGACCTTCACCCGCATCCCGTCGCTGATGGACAGGTCCCGGGCGTCTTCGGGATTTATTTCAATGTAGGCTTCCGGCGAGACAGCGTTGATCGGCTTCACGCGCCTGGTCATGCCTCCGGTATGGTACTGGAACAACAGCCTTCCGGTCGTGAGAATGAAGGGATAGTCAGGGTCTGTTTGTTCAACGGATGGTTTATAGGTAACCGGGGTGAACCTTCCCTTGCCGCGCGGGAAGCCTCCCTTGAACAGGAACTGCGTGCCCGGATGGTCAGGCGTGGGGCAGGGCCACTGGAGACCGCCGTCCTCGAGCCTGGCATAGCTCATGCCGGCGAGAGCGGGCCAGGCCAGGCCGATTTCCTGGAATATTTCAACGGTATGATGATAGTGCATATCGTAGCCCATACGCTTCGAGAGTTCCATGATGATGAGCGAATCTTTCCTGGCCTGACCAGGAGAGTTCACGGCCCGCCGGACAAGCTGCACACGGCGCTCGGTGTTGGTGAACGTGCCGACCTTCTCGGCAAAGGATGAGCCGGGCAGCACCACATGCGCAAGCTCCGCGGTCTCGGTCATAAAAATGTCCTGGACCACGAGCAGCTCGAGCGCCTTGAGCGCCTTCACGGTGTGCGCGGCATTTGGGTCCGAGACCGCCGGGTTCTCGCCCATAATGTAGAGAGCCTTCAGCGCGCCCTTTTCCACTGCGGGCAGCATCTCCGTGGCGGTCAGGCCTTCTTTGCCGGACAGTTTCGCTTTCCAGAGGGCCTCGAACTTTTCCCGAATGGCGGGAATGGCGACCCGCTGGTACCCCGGGTACATGTTCGGCATGCAGCCCATGTCCGTGGCGCCTTGCACGTTGTTCTGGCCCCGGAGCGGGTTCACGCCCGCGTTCTCCTTGCCGAGATTGCCGGTCATAAGCGCGAGGTTGGCGATGGAAAAAACATTGTCCGTGCCATGCGCGTGCTGAGTGATCCCCATGGTATAGTAGATGCCGGCGTGGTCAGAACTTCCGTACATCCTCGCCGCTTTAATTATCATGTCCGCGGGCGCTCCGGTGATCTTCGCAGCCGCCTCCGGGGTGAAGGTTTCGAGGTTCTTTTTAAAATCGTCGTCGAACCCTTCGGTCATGGACGAGATGAAGTCCTTCTTGATCAGCCCTTCCTTCACGAGCACGTGCATCATGCCGTTCAGGAGCGCCACGTCCGTGCCGGGCTTGTGCTGCAGCCAGATGTCCGCGAACCGGACGAGGGGCACCCGCCGCGGGTCCGCTATGATAAGCTTCGCGCCTTTCCTCTTGGCCTTGATCATCCTGAGCGCAATAATCGGATGGTTTTCCTTGGTGTTCGAGCCGATAACGAACAACACGTCGTTGTTCTCTATCTCGGCGATCGAGTTTGTCATCGCTCCGGAGCCGAATACGGCGGCCAGACCGGCCACAGTCGAGCTATGTCAGAGACGCGCGCAATGATCGACGTTGTTCGTGCCGATGCCCGCGCGGATGAATTTCTGAAACAGATAGTTTTCTTCGTTCGTACAGCGCGCCGACGAGAGCCCGGCGACGGCGTCGGGACCGTGCTTCTCTTTGATGGCGGTAAGCTTGTCGGCGATATAGCCGAACGCCTCGTCCCAGGACGCGGGGACGAGCCTTCCGTCCTTCCTGATCAGCGGAGTGGTGAGCCTGTCGGGGCTGTTGATGAAGCTGTATCCGAACCGGCCCTTGACGCAAAGCCAGCCTTCGTTGATCGTATCCCGGCGCGAGGTGACGCGCACCACTTCGTTCCTGCTCACGTGCAGGGTGAGGTTGCAGCCGCAGCCGCAGTAGCCACAGACGGTCTCAACTTCCTTCACGTCCTTCTGCCTGCCCTTGCCGAGGGCCTGCTTGCTCACAAGCGCGCCGGTCGGGCAGATACTGACGCACTGACCGCAGAACTCGCAATCCAGGTCCTTATCAAAGGGCGGGGATACCTTGGCGGTGAATCCCCTCCCCGCGATATCGATCGCGCCGAGCCCCTGGATTTCGTCGCACACGCGCACGCATTTGCCGCAGAGGATGCATTTTTCCATGTCCCGTTCAATGAACGGGTTCAGGTCCTTCTTCGTGTATTGACGCCGCTCGCCCCAAAATCGGTTCGCCCGGAGCTCGTAGAAATAAGCAAGTTCCTGGAGCGTGCAGTCGCCGGCGCGCTCGCAGACCATGCAGTCATTCGGGTGGTCGGAGAGGAGGAGTTCCACGATCGTGCGGCGCTGGCGCTCGATCTGCTCGTTCGAGGTCTCCACCTCCATTCCCTCGGTGACCGGTGTGGTGCATGCGGAAACAAGCCGCGGCAGGCCTTTTACCTGGACCAGGCAGAGCCTGCAGCCGCCGTGGGGCTCGAGCCGCGGATCGTCGCAGAGCGTCGGGACATAAATATCGTTCCGCCGGGCAGCCTCGAGGACCGTCGTGTTGTCGGGAACGGCCAGCTGCTTGCCATTTATCGTTAGTTTAATCATACGTATTTACCCACCGCGGATAGGTCTCAAGCGTCAAAGGGGAAGGCCTGTGGCGGTTGCTCTTTTGTCCCGTCGGCCGTTGCGCCTTACCCTGCGGTTCTATCCCTTCTTGATCGCCTTGAACCTGCACTTATCGAAGCAGGCCCCGCACTTGATGCAGAGGTCCTGGTTGATGACGTGGGGTTTCTTCCGCTCCCCCGTAATTGCGGAAACGGGACAGACCCGCGCGCAGGCGGTACACCCCGTGCATGCCGCTTCGATGATGCTGTACGTCAGGAGGTCCTTGCATACCCCCGCGGGACAGCGCTTCTCGTTGATATGCGCCTCGTACTCGTCGCGATAATATTTGATCGTGCTCAGGATGGGGTTCGGCGCGGTCTGGCCCAGCCCGCAGAGAGACGACGTCTTGACGTCGCTGCTCAGGGTTTCGAGCAGATCGATGTCACCCTTCCTGCCCTTGCCCTCGGTGATCCTCGTCAATATTTCAAGAAGCCGCTTGGTGCCGACCCTGCAGGGGACGCATTTGCCGCAGGACTCGGACTTGGTGAACTCGAGGAAGTACTTGGCCATGTTCACCATGCAATCGGTTTCGTCGAGCACCACCATGCCGCCGGAGCCCATAATGGAGCCGACCTTGCCGAGAGACTCATAATCAACGGGCGTATCAACCATGCCGGCCGGGATGCAGCCACCCGAGGGGCCTCCGGTCTGTACCGCCTTGAGCTTCCTGCCGCCCTCGATGCCTCCGCCGATGTCGTAAATGATTTCCCTGAGCGGAATACCCATGGGCACCTCGATGAGGCCCGAGTTCAGGATCTTGCCGGTGAGCGCAAAGACCTTGGTCCCCTTGCTCTTTTCCGTGCCCATGCCGGCGTACCACGCGGCGCCTTTGCGCATGATGTACGGCACGTTCGCGAGCGTCTCCACATTGTTGATGATGGTAGGATAGCCCCAGAGCCCCTTCTGGACCGGGAACGGCGGCTTGGCCCTCGGCTGTCCGCGCTTGCCTTCGATGGAGGCAATGAGCGCCGTCTCTTCGCCGCAGACAAAGGCGCCCGCGCCGAGCTTCACCTTGATCATGAAATCGAAGCCCTTGCCGAGGATGTTCTTGCCGAGAAATCCGCGCTCCCTGGCCTGCTTGATGGCAAGGCGAAGGCGTTCAACGGCCAGCGGGTACTCCGCCCTGATGTAAACGTAGCCGTACGGCGCGCCGATGGCATAGGCCCCGATGATCATTCCCTCGAGCACCGCGTGGGGGTTTCCTTCGACGACAGAGCGGTCCATGAAGGCGCCCGGATCTCCCTCGTCGGCATTGCAGATCAGATATTTGGTCGGGCCGGGGGCCTTGATGGCCATGTCCCATTTGACCGCGGTCGGGAAGCCCGCGCCCCCGCGGCCGCGAAGACCGGAGGCCTTGATCACATCGATCGCTTCCCGGGGGGTCATGGTCATGAGGACTTTTTTGGTCGCCTCGTATCCTTCGCGTGAGATATAGGAATCGATGTCCTCGGGATCCACCTCGCCGCAGTCCGAGAGCACAACCTTCACCTGCTTATCATGAAACGTGTGGTAGTCGTCCTTGACGAGCCAATCAGCGACAGGGGCGCCTCCCATGAGGTGCTCGTTCACGATCCGCTCGACCATGTCCGGCTTGATGTACTGATAGGTTGCCTTGTTGCCGTTGATGACCACGTCCACGAGCACGTCGCGGGCGCAGAATCCGCGGCAGCCGACTTTGTGCATCGAGCAGTTCTTCTCGACAGTCGCCGGCATGCCGGCCGCTGCGCAGGCCCGCTCGAAGGAGGACATCACCTCGACGCCGCCGGCGGCGATGCCGCCCGTGCCCATACAGACTTTGATTGAGATCACTTTATTCATGAAAACTCCGGCGTCTGTAATGAAGGCAAAATGGATATTTCAACGAGTAACCTTGAGGACACCGCATCACCCGGACTTTTGCGCTTTTCATTTTGCACTGTGCGCTTGCTGTTGCTCTCCCGCCTTGAGCGTCTTCATCTCTTTCATGAGCATTTCAGACGTCACCTTGCCATGCACCGTTTTATTGATGATAATGACGGGCGCGATGCTGCAGGCGCCCACGCAATTCACTTTTTCCACGGTAAACTTAAGGTCTTCCGAGGTGTCCTCGCCGTGAGGGATTTTGAGCTCTTTCAACAGGCTGTCGATCAGCCGCGCCGACCCCTTGACATGGCACGCCGTGCCGCAGCAGGCCGTGATCACGTTCTTCCCCCTGGGCTTGAGGTGAAACTGGGCGTAGAATGTCGCGATGCCGTAGAACTTCGCGGGCGGCACGTCGAGCCGCTCCGAGATCCAGTAGATCGCGTCTTCACGCAGATAACCGAATTCGCTCTCAAGGTCCTGCAGGATCGAGATCAGGTTCCCTTCGTTCTCGTGGTACCGGGCGAGAATGCCTTCAAGTTTTTTTTCCATCGTTCTCTTCCTCTTGAGACAAAAAACCGGAAGGAGTGAGTCGTAAGGCGTGAGGGATGAGGCCGGGAGGCGGAAAGCGATAGGCGATAAATAACTTTTCCCCTCACGCCTTTCGCCTTACCCCTCTCTGCTTTTCCCCGTTTCGCCTCCCGACTGCCGCCTTCCGGAGCCTGGTTCTTCTAAAACATCGGGTCCATGGTAAGCGCCGGATGGCCTTTTGCGGTAAGGAACTCCATCATCTTGTCGGAATCCTCCGCCACGGTCTCGTCGGCGATCTTGTCCAGGAGGTCCGGCACACCCTCTTCCTCCGCACGCTTTTTGAACTCTTCGGCAAAGGACTCTTTCAAGTTCTTGGTCATCCAGACAACGCGCTTGAACCCGCCGTCCGCGGCGAGGAACTTTTTGCTCGTGAGGAAGAACCTTCCGATGCCCATGAATCCCGGCGTCTGGGCCCCGCCGCCCACCGTCCCGGCAAGGGTTGAGAACTTCATCCCGATGGGCGTCATGCCCGTGTAGCCCCGGTTCACCACCATCACGCCGTTTGCCTCCGGCACGATGGCCATGATGCACTCAAAGCAGCCGCATGACGTCATGGGCGCGTCCATGATGGTGTAGGCATTGAAGTACTCGAGCGCCTGGTGCGAGTTCGTGTAGACATATTCGTCCACGCCCTTCCAGCGCCCCTTGGCGGCATCGATGGTCTCACCTTTCAGTACCGGCTGGTTCGCGCCGTTCGGATCGATCTCGTAGGCCGCCTTGGCATCGAGCCAGTTGTAGGCGCCGCAGAGGCCGAGCCGCTCGGGAGATACAACGCACACATGGTTCGGCGCGAAGCTCTGGCAGAGGAGGCAGGAATAAAAGGTGTCAACGGACTCGTCGGTCATCGTAGCAAGACGGACATCGCGTTCGAGGTAGGCCTTGCGCGCTTCCTCGTTCTTCGCCTTCACATCGGCCTCGTCCACATAGAGCGTCACCTGGACCTTGTCCACGATGTTGTTGAACTTGTGCTTGAGCTGGGTCGTGAGGATGTCGCCGAAGTGCTTGAGGACAAACCCATCCTTAAACGCGTTGATGCTGACCCTGAACCAGTTCTGGTCACGCTGGCCCATGTGCCAGATGCCCTGTGCCTCATTGATGAAGTGATGGATCTTTCGCTCGAGTACGGGCTCGAAGTCCTTCTGCATCTTCCGGCCCCCAACCTCGACCATGACGCCGAGCGGCATCTGGCCGCCCTTTTGGTACCTGGCCTCGGCCTCGGCCCCAATGATGGTGACCTTGCCATCCTCGATGGTCTTCAAGTCCACCATATGGAGCCACTCGAAGGCCGGCGTGCGCTGCCCGCCGAACTCGATGTGCATGTCTTCCTTGCGGATACGCTCGCCTTCGAAGGCCGGACCATAGGCCACCGGGATCGGCGGCTTCGAGACCGTGATCTTGAGACCGCGCACCTCGATGCACTTCTCCACAAGCTTCTTGGGATCGAGTTCCTTGGCCACTTCTTCGTAGATCGTGACGCCCGTGGGATGAATCGTCGGGATATCGGTGTTCGCGATGGCCGGGAAACCCATGTTGATGGCGCCGGCGCCGGTGGTCCAGATGCGGTCGTTCAAAGGACCAAGGACCATGGCAAAGGCGAACACCTTGTCCTTGGAGTACTTGAGAATCCGCTTGAAATCGCCGCCCTTCATGCCGCCGAAGGTGATGCCGGCGCGGGCCGCCCAGTGGATTGCGTAGATCGCATGCTCCACCTCGGGTCCAAGCGGGACCAGGCGCGTGTCCCAGCCGAGCTGTACGTTCTTTCTGAGGAGCTGTTTGGTCATGCTCTCACCGTCCACGTTGCCGCAGAGGAAGGTGAGAATGTTTTTCTGTTGCAGTTCGCGCGCGATCTCCAGCGCGTGCTCATCATCATTCGCCGCGCCGATGATCACCACGTATCCCGGCATGGATCCGTCCACGAGCTGCACACCCAGGTTGCGGAGGATGGTGTCGGAGATGAATCCGTTGTAGGTCAGGCCGAGCGCGTCGTCCTTCGCCGGCTCCTGTCCATAGATGTACCGGACCGCCATGATGATCTCCTCGGCAAAGAGGGTCGCCATGCCGGCGTCCAGCGCCTCTCCCAGATAAGGCTTGAACAGGTGGTCCGCCGGCGCCTCGGTGAGGAGCGGTTTCACATGGCGTTCAAGGGCCGTCTTCATGTCTCCGACGGTGTGGACCTCGTAGCCCGTCATGGAGAATATCTGCGGCAGGAAGTATGCTGTATCGGGGAACTCGAACTTGAAGTCCGCGCCCTTCTCGGTAATGGCCTTCTCGACAAGCGCCTCGGCCTGCTTGACGTAGTAGTGGGAGCCCAGAATGGCCCCGGTGGCAATGGCTTTTGACATGGGCAACTCCTTCGGATCAATTTATTAACGGAGAAAATCTAACCGCCCCCCTACCCCCTCCTAAATTAGGAGGGGGCGAAGGGGGTGGTGCGCTTCTACGCTCTCGCCTTCAGAAAAGTCGGTAATCCGTTCGCTTCGCGCGGGCCGACCGTGATCTTCCAGCCCGGCAGCTTTTCTTCCAGCGCGCCGGAGAGCACGGCCACGTAGCCGGGAATGATCAGCTCCTTGTGGGTGACGCTCTTTTCCACGCCGCTCTCGGTGACGAACTGGGCGATCTTGCTTGCCGTGAACTTGCCTGCCGCCCAGGCCGTCAGCACGGACAGGCCTTCGTTGTCCATGACCGCGAGCCATGACGGCACCTTGCTGTTCTCCACCTCGCCGCGCACGATAAAGTACGAAAGCGAGAAGTTGGTGGTGATCATGAGCGGCGAATTCTCCTTTGCGTCGCCGACCTTGTAGATGTTCTGCGCGACCTGCATCGGCACCTGCGGATCGGTGTAGATGTTCTGGCGCAGCGACAGCAGCGCGAGCATCTTCCATTTTTCAACGTTGTTCAGGATGATGATGGAGGCGTACTTCATTGTCCCGATGGCGGCGGTGATGCTTTCGCTCACCGAATCGTCACGGGTTGCGAAGGTAATGACCGGATAGCCGAGGGGCTTGAAGTTCTTCTTGATCGCGGCGCGCCGGATGATGGTGAAGTGCTCGATCATGTCCTTTGCCTTGCGCGCGCCGGAGTCGAGGACCAGGTCGTCCACGCCGAGGGCCTTCACCTTCTCGGACAGGGCGGTCAGCGCGTCGAGCCCGTCTGCGGCAACCGCGAGGGAGGCCTTCTTTTCTTTTGCGATCTTTGCCATGGCCTCGGCGTTCTCGGTGGTCACGGCGTAGATCAGCGGCTTCTTGTCGGCGCAGTGCGCGATGCCCGCCTCGATGGTCGCGGGCGTCTTGCTCACGAGGATCAGCGGCACGCCCGGCGCGCCGTCCACAACCTGCTTCACGACGGCGGCGAATGCTGCCGCGTCTCCGCCCTCGTCGGTCACGGCGATCGCGTCAACCCTGAGCTTCTGGCCGACCCGGTCTATCTCGGCGTTTTTCACCGCCTCGATCTTCTTTGCAGCCGCGTCGCCGGCCTCGGAGGCCTTTATCGCGACCGCGAAGATATTGGGGTTGAAGAATTTCTTCTCGTGGCGGAACATGCAGATCTCGCCGCCCACCTTCACGGCCTTGTCGCCCGCACCGATGGTGATGTCGCGGATCGGTGGCGCGGCCGACTCGCCCAGGATCTTCTTCGCGTCTTCGGACGCGTCAGGGCAGGCCTCGAGGCTCGCCTGCTTTGCGGCAAGCTTCATGGCAAAGGCGAGACAGGTCGGATGGCCGCACTTCTTGCAGTTTGTCTTCGGAAGATGTTTGAATATTTCAATGCCTGAGAGCGCCATGGTTTTCTCCTTGATAAGGGAACAAAATATTTTTTATGGGCCCGCATGGAGCATGGCGTATTTTACGCCCTTTGCGCCCTGCGTTATGCCCTTTGCTTTCCTTACATCAGCTCGCTGATCAGTTCCCTGACCTTTGCCGCCGCGCCGGGATGGCGCATGATCAGCGTATCCGCGCCCGCCGTGATCATGGCTGATGCTGTCATGGCCTCCCAGACGAGGGCGCGGTCTTCCAGGCCGCCCCATTCCGGCATCTCGTTTTCCGGCGCCATGGTTTCCTTGACCTTCCAGACGTTCGCGCCGATGTCGCAGAGGATCGGGGTCTGCATCATGGGATCGTTCTGCAGGAGCGCCGCAAGACGGATGCGCTCCATCACGCTGTAGGTATATTCAAGGCCGTACCCCAGGGCCGAGGACATGGGGTCCATGATGATCTTCTCTTTGTCGAAGCCCATCTGGGAAAGCAGGATGTTGAGTTGTTTGGCGAGGTTTACGTCCAGCTGGCTCATGGCGATGAGCTTGTGGTCATTCGCCATTGCGGCCGCCGCTACGGTCTTATAGTTCTCCTCGACGGCCTTGCCGATCGCGCAGTTCTTTCCGCGGGTGGCGGCCGCCGCTGCCTGGAGCACCTGGGTGTCCTTCTCCACCGCGCCGCTGCCAAGGATAATGAGCGGGATGTCGATCGCAGCCGCAACCTCGGCCGCAACCCTGGCCGCCTCTTCCGGGCTCTTGTTCTGCTGATCCGGGTGCGTGCCCATAAGCCGGAGCGCCACCATATCGGCGCCGCTCTGCTGGCAGAACTTTGCCCAGGCCACGGGACTGGACCCTGCTCCGCCGATCACCTTCTTGAGAGACTCGGGCCAGTCTTCGGGGGCGATATCCATGATCTCCAGCGCAACGGCCGGCCTGTTCGGGAACGTTCCCTCGAAGCCAAGGAAGGGAAGGGCGCTTGCCCCTCCGATCGTCACCGCCTTTGCGCCGGCGCCAAGCTGTACGTTGTAGATCTTGCCGCTGTAGGTCTCTTTTGGTATTACAAGTGCCATGAAAGCCTCCTGATTTATCTATTCAGAGTCTCGAACGCCGAGGGTCTAAAGAGCGGACATTATAAAATGGCGGAGCCTAAATGTCAAAGGTTTGTTCATTGAGGCCCTTCAGACTCGTTTGACGCTTACATGTCTAAATATGAATGGGCATACATCTTCTTGCCCATGATCATCTCGACGGTCTTCATTGTGTCCATCATGTCCTTGTCAAGCGGGTCAATGATGGCGGCCGAAAGTCCCTCGTATATGAGCATGGTGAGAAAGCTCCGGTTGATGATCGGACGAACATGCTTCGGCGCGCCGTTCGAGATGTTCGAAAGCCCGACCACGGTCTGCATCGGGGGATCGTTCAGCTGCTGGAACATCTTGACGGCCCTGATCGCCTGAAGCCCCTGGTCCTGCATGGTGCAGAGCTGGAGGATGAGCGGGTCAAGAAAGAGGTGCTCCATGGGCACGCCGTGCTCCATCGCGCGGGCCATGATCTCGGCCGCGATGCCGCAGCGGTCCTCGGCATCCGCCGGGATGCTGCCTTTGCCCAGGGTAAGCGCGATGATCTTCGCGTTATACGTGCCGGCCAGTTCCATCATCGGGAACCGCTCCGGCTCATTGGACGTGGAGTTGATGATCGGCGCGCCCCATTTGTTGTTGTGCGCCTTGAGCCCGGCTTCCATGGCCTTGATGTTCGTCGTATCGAGACAGAGCGGCTTTTCCACCACTTCCTGTAGCACCTTCACCGCCCAATCCATGAGCTGGGGACCGTTCTCCTCGGCCGGGCCGATGGAAATGTCTATAAAATCCGCGCCAGCCTTGGCCTGCGCCACGGCAAGCTCCTGGAGCGGCTTCGGGTCGAACTTCATAAGGGCCTCGCGCACCTTCTTTGCTATAACGCTGATCTTTTCTCCGATGATAATCATGGGCCGAAACGTCTCCTTTCAAACTGGACCAAATCTTTTTAGTAACCTTCAGATAAACATAGTGAACAACTACAATTCACTAATTCCTGCCAAGGGTGAACACTGTTGGGGAACCGAATGATGCTCCGCACACCGCACTACTCAACCAGTTTCCGCAGCTCCGCGGCCGTATCCTGGGTGATGCTTCCTTGTTCCCTTGCGACCGAGATGGTATGCCGCGCAAGTTCTTTATAGAGACGAAGAAGCTCAGGCGTTTTTTTCCGCATCGCCTCAATGTGCCACTGAATCGTCTCAACATCCCCGCGGGCGATGGGTCCGGTCAATGCATCCGTGGCCCCAAGGGTCTCTACATTTTGAAGCGTTCCCCTGATAAGCGGGAGCAGGGCCTTAAGCGCTTCCTGTTTATCCGCCCCCAGCGCCTGATAGAATTTCAGTCCATAATCGACAAGCGCAACAAAATAGTTTGAAACCGCTATTGCGCCGGCATGATACAGCGCGGCGGAGTCCTTGTCCGGACTCCATTTCAACATCACCAGCTCGACGCCTCCGAGCGCCTTGACCAGGTCCCGGGCGGCTTCCAGGGCTTCCGGGTCCGCTTCTATGCGAAAATACGATCCCGGTAGATTCTTAATTCCCTGCGCGGGGCTGGGGACCGACTGGAGCGGATGGATCACTGCCCGATACGCGCCCGACGACTTCGCCGCATCAAGGAGCTCGAGCGACTGCGCGCCGAACATATGCACGACGAGCGTGCCTGCCTTAAGCCCGCCTCCCGAAGCAAGCTCGTCACAAACCTTCCTGATCGCCCCGTCCGGCGTCGTGATGAAAACAATATCCGCCTTTGACGCTGCCTTCACCGCATCGGTTGCGGGCCTTCCCCCGCCGATGAATGCGGAGGCCTTTTCCGCCGAGGCCATGGAACGGGCCGCGACCGCGGTCACTGTATACCCTGCCCGTTTGAGCAGAAAGCCCACAGAGCTGCCGATACGACCTGCGCCTATGATGGCGACGGTTTTCATCATGCAAGACACCGTGAAAAGTAAAACGTGAAACGGAAGCGACCCGACGAAAGCATCTTTTCACCTTTCACATTTCACTTCTCACGCCTCACTGATTTCAAGGGATCAGATTGTCAAGAATCGAATAAAAACGCGTAAGCGCCTTTGAATCCGGCGGAAGTTGGACCAGCGGTTTACCGTTCAGATCGTATTCAAAGATCAACTCATCGGCTGGAATAAATCCCGCGAATTCGACGCCCTGCCGCTCAATCGCGTTCAGGAGCGCTTTGTCCCCGCTCGTCCCGTCCTGCGCCCGGTTCACGATCAAGACCGAGCGTTTGATGTTCAATTTCAGCTCTTTTACCAACTCGCCGATCCGGCCCGCGGTCATGATGCCGCGCACCGAGGAATCGCTGATAATCATGAGCAGGTCCGTGTCCTGCGTCGTGCGACGCGACAGATGCTCGAGGCCCGCCTCGTTGTCCATGACGGTGAAAGGATACGTGTCGGCCAGCTTGTCCATGTACTTGCGGATGATGTTGTTCGCCGCGCAGTAGCAGCCGGAACCTTCGGGCCTTCCCATCACGAGCAGGTCGAAACCTTTTGCCTCGATCAAGGCCTGCTGGATCTGGTAGTCGAAGAGCTGCTCCATGCTCATGCCGCCCGGACGGGGCGCCGTGGACTTGATCGCTTCGAGAGAGGTTTCGCGCAGCTTCCCGACGGTGGCGTGGACCTTCACGCCCAGCACATCGTTCAGATTCGCGTTCGCGTCGGCATCAACGGCCAATATCGCGCCGCGCCTTTTTTCTGTCAAATATCGTATGGTCAGGCCGCAGAGGCTGGTCTTGCCCGTGCCGCCCTTGCCTGCAACCGCTATGGTAAAACCCATGAGACCTCGACTACAGGGTTCAGGGTACGGGGTCCAGGGTACTGGATATTTCCTGAACCCTGACCCCTGGCTACTGAACCCTATGCCTTCATCACTCCGAACTTCTTCCTGACCTCTTCAATCCTGCCGCAGGTCATCTTGCCCTCGGGGCACGGGGCATACAGACAGCCGGGGCCTGATTTCCCGAAGATCGTGGGCGCCGCTTTTTTCACGTGGGCCAGCATGCGCTCGGCCATCTCCCGGATCTCCCACTGCGCCCGGTTGCAGCACCTCACGCGAAAGAAATGCAGAAGCTCCCGCGCATTCATGGTGACCACTATTTTTGTCTCGGCCGCGTTCGGCAGCAGATACCGCGCATCCTGCCGGCCGACCTCGCCCTTGTATCCGAGCTCCTCGAGCCGCTTGAGCGCTTTCGTGTAGTTCTCCTGCGCCTCGGCCATGCACTTCTCGAACTCCCGGGAACTCGCGGCATCCTGTTTGATGCTCGGCGGAATAATATAATCAAAACACTCTTCCTTCACATAGCGCTGGCTCTGCTGCGAGTAAGACGCCACGCGGTGACGGACAAGCTGATGTGAACAGGCCCGGGAGATGCCCTCGATCCCGAAGGTGAACGAAACATGCTCAATGGGAGAAAGATGCCCGATGGTTGCCAGCTGCTCCACAAAGGCCGCCTGGTCCCCGGCCTCGATCTTCTCTTTGAGCTCCTCAACACCGGAAGCGCTGTAGCACAACTTCGCGGCCATGGCCACGACCTCTTCGGGTTCCGGCGTATGCCGGAGGAGAATGACGTTCAATGCTGCTTCAGACATGCTCCCCTCCTCCCAGATAGGCCCTCAGCACCCTGTTGATCGAGAAAAGGGGGTAAAAACGGATGATAAGGGAAGGATATTATAGCGAGCACCGGTCTCATGAGTCAAGAAAAAATAAGGATGACCCTGTGAATTTTTTTAATTAACCTATAAATTTCATTGATAAAATCAGCCGGCGCTGAGAAACGATGTGGTCAGTTTGTTGCGAACAGAGTTGTGTTTGATGGGCTTATTTAAAGCTGTGTTCTTCGGAAGGGAATTTTCCGTTTTCAACATCCTGCTTATACTCTATGACAGCCTTGAGAGCTTGCTCCTTAAGGTTTATATACTTCTTCACGAACTTGGGTGTAAACCTGTCGAACAACCCCAGCAGGTCATGGAGAACAAGCACCTGGCCGTCGCAATCCGGTCCCGCGCCTATCCCGATGGTCGGGATATGGAGCATCGTCTGAATCTCTTTTGCCAGAGAAGCAGGTATGGCCTCGAGCACCACGGAAAAGGCGCCTGCATCCTGGACAGACCGAGCGTCAGCAAGGATCTTCTCACGCGCAGCCTCGTCCTTGCCCTGCACCTTGAATCCGCCGAGCATGTGCACATATTGCGGCGTCAGTCCAATATGCGCCACGACAGGGATCCCGGCGTCCACGATTGCCCTGATGGCCTCTGCCACCTGGCTCCCACCCTCAAGCTTCACCGCCTCGGCGCCGGCCTCTTTCAGGAATCGTCCCGCGTTCCGCATAGCTTCAGCTTTGTCTGTCTGATAGGAAAGAAACGGCATATCGCCCACGATCATGGCTGATATGGTCCCCCGACTGACCATCTTCGTGTGATAGATCATCTCGTCCATCGTAACCGGCAGGGTGCTCGTCACTCCCTGCACCACCATGCCGAGGGAGTCCCCGACAAGGATCATGTCGATCCCCGCCTGGTCCACGATCTGGGCCGTGGGAAAATCATAGGCCGTAAGCATCGTGATCTTCCTGCCTTCGGCCTTCTTCTTATAAATGTCGAGGATGGTTATTTTGGGCATAATAGCCTCACGTAAAACTTCCTGCATGGCGCATGGTGCATAGCGTAAAGAACAAGACGTTACCCTCTGCGCTCAGAATGTTGGCATTATACTACAAAATCTTAATATTTTTCCAATGAATTCACATCCGCCTATGCAAATAGCTGAAGAGGAAAGGCCAGGTTGAATTAATCAATGGGAAAGAGAGGTTGACACATGACAACAGAAATTATGATGAGAAAACGTTACTTCACAAGCTTTATGATTAAAGACCACCTTCGCCGACTTGTAATCGTCGCGGGCTTTCTTGAACCATTCCTCAGCGAGAATTTTTTTGTTCTTATTTGGCATAAACCAATTTTCCTGAATTCAATATATTCAATATAAACGGATCGCCGATTTTTTTTCGTTTTGCCGTTTCCCCCGGCGTGAACGCCAGGATGTCGACCGGCACTTCCCTGTCAATGAGTATCCGCGACACTTCGCGCTGACGTTCCCGCCTTGTCTTGCCGGTTTTTTTGATGATGAAGAAATCTATGTCGCTGCCTTCTGCGCTCTTACCGCTCGCATAAGAGCCGAAAATAAAGATTTTTTCCGGCTTGTACAGCCTCTTTATCTTATCGACGGATTTCTTGATTTCAATTTTATATAATTCTTCACGGCTCATAGTGATAAATATTGCCTCAGTTGAAGGGCTTAACGGTGACTTTACTATATCAAAATAAGACTATCGTGTCAAAAGCAATCGGGCTGACGGCCGTTGACCGGATGACCGGATGGAAAAGGACTGTTACGAATATGCATGGCGGCTCTTGAAGACCCCCTGGCCGAAGGCGAGCAACCGCAATGTTCTAAAACCCTACAGCAAGGACATGATCCTCCCAAATGTCAGTGTACTCTCAATCCGCAATCCGAAATCTACAATCGCCTGGCCCTGCCCGAGTTTTTCATCAAGCTGCTCACGGACGAAAGCGACGTTATCCTCGATTTCTTCGCCGGTTCAAACACCATTGGCTTTGTCGCGGAATCACTCCACCGCAGATGGCATGCGCTCGAAACCGTCGAGGATTACCTCAAAGCAAGAAAATTCCGGGTTAACCTCCCCGGTTAGTTTCGTGCATTTCAATGTCGAAGGGAACTCTAAGCAGCTTATCCTTAAGCAACTTTATCGTATCTGGATCAAGCCGCGATGCCTTATGACGAGCTTGCCATTCAGCAATTGCATCGTATGTACAATGACGGAGATAGTCATGACCACCGGCGTAGCCGGTGGCTTGCTTAAGCCCCATAGGGGCAGTGTTACTTGCACCCCTGTAGTCTTCCGCTTTAACTCTTCCCTAATAGTCTTGCCTCATTCAAAATAAACCAACTCAAAGCTACAGCCGTTCGGATTATAATAGCCGCCCTAAGAAGAAATAGAAAGGTGCCCGGAGCGGC
>Ga0315281_10004916_pt1 | contig 19252 bp, 9 predicted proteins | sample YL17G07_0_MG_FD_204540 | JGI IMG/M metagenome (GOLD analysis project Ga0315281, IMG submission 204540) | Sediment microbial communities from Yellowstone Lake, YNP, Wyoming, USA - YL17G07_0 | ecosystem: Environmental > Aquatic > Freshwater > Lake > Sediment | place: USA: Wyoming | collected... | reverse complement strand
GACGGTCTCTATACCGGTTCCGTGAACGTCGCCTCTCGCGCGGGTCTGACTGTTCGCGGGATCGGGACGTCCCGGGACACCGTGATTCTTCGCCCTTCCTCCACGCTCCCGTGGAACGTCGCGTCATACGGATCGAGCCGCCAGGTTGCGATTCGCGTCGTCAAATCGACCGGCGTATTTTTCAACCGTCTGACGCTCGATCTGGCCACTGTTCGCGCGAATTTCGTTTTCGGAATTCTATTGTGGGATTCGACGGGCGGATTCGACGACGACGTTCTCGAGAACGCTTCCATTCCCGACACTCCGGGAAGCGGCTACTATGAATTCATCGCCTACGTTCGTGCGCCGGATGCCCCCTACACGGCGGCGAATCGCGCAACCGTTTCGTTGACCAACAGTGCTCTCGTCGACACCGGGCGGGTCGGCATTCTCACTCACGACTTCGTCAGCGCGACGATTTCGGGGAACACGTTCGCCAAGGCGCTCCACGACTTCGGCTACGCGATCGAGATCGGATCCCGGTCCGTCGCGACAATTTCGAGCAATACGTTCACCGGTTACGACACCCCGGCCGCGAGCGATGGAAGCTCGTCGGCAGCGATCTACGTCGAAAGCGCGTTTACCGAGGGTCTCCCGGCAATGACCAAGAATGTCGCCATCACGGGCAACGAGATTTCGGGATGTCAGTACGGCCTCTGGCTCGGAAACGAATATTCCATTCCTGGGGTCGCCTCGGGAGACGTCGACATCGTCATCACTCTCACCGGGAATTTCGTCCACGACAATCTCGCCGATGCCGTCTACCTCGTCGACGCGAATCGGGCCAACGGTTCGAGCATTTCGATGACCTCCGTTGGAAATCGAATCACCGGAAACGGAGCAGGCGCAGCGTACCTCGTCGCGACCAACGGCGCCGGCGAAGTTCACTTGAGCGCCGATCGCGAGACGATCGTCGGGAACCAGGAGAGCCTTCACGTGGATCAATGGTCTCCGGGAGCGAGCCTCTATGACCTCTCGATTCACGACAGCCGAATCGTGAACAACCCGGGGGGCGCCGTGAATGCAGTCGCCGGGGTGACGGTTTCCGCCGAAAATAATTGGTGGGGATGCAATTCGCCGACGGTTGCGGGAGGAGGAGGATGCGATGCGATTGCGGCGGGGATTCTTTTCGATCCCTGGTTCGTTCTCGAGATTTCGTCCGCGCAGCCCACGGTCGGGATCGGCGGAGCCGTGGCAATCACGTCGAGATTGAGACGACTGTCGGATGGAACCATTCCGCCCGGCGCGATCCCGGACGGCGTCGCGATCACGTATTCGGCCGTTCTTGGAACGATGAATCCCGCCGGAGACGTTCTCGTCAGCGGGGATCCGCTCGGACTCATCACTTTCACCGCCGGACTTTTGCCAGGTTTCGGGAGCGCTCTGTCGACCGTCGACAATCAGACCGTATCAACTCCGATCACGATCACCGGCTCCGGTTGCATCCCGACTCAGCGGGTCGATGACATGTTCGGAATCAAGAACGGCGACGGAACCGCGACGTTCACCTGGAGCGTGCCCGGTCCGGCGGATCTTTGCTTCCACCATTTCCAGGTCTGGGGCCAAAGCTCGGCGTTTGCACTCGACGCCGGCTGGTCTCGCCTGGGGCGCGTTGATTCTCTCGAGCTCGACGGCTCGAACGTGAACCCTGCATTTCAGTTCGATCTCGCGGCCTCCGGAACAATCACCTATTTCCTGGTCGTCGAGGCCGGCGTCGGCGATCAGCCGGGACCGAACATTTCGCCGCCCAGCCCCACGGGCCCCTGAATCGGTTGCTCCTCGCCGTCGGATCCGGTCACAAAGAGAAGAGGGGGCAGTGCTGCGTCCCTCGCTTGTTACTGTCACTGTGTGACGACTTCGGCGCTCCACTCTTTTCCGCCGGTCTCCGGCTGTTCGATTGGAAGCCCGCGCCGTGTTTCCACCCGCCTCCAGTTGTGTCAGAATCGGGGTTCGGAAACCCACAATCTGGCGTGACGAGTCGTCGCTCGGCCGCTTCGCTCTTGAAAAAAAAGAGGAGACACCATGGCGAAATCGGAATCCCGCAGACTCCTGCCGGCAGCGTTTTTGCTCGCGCTCGCGTGCCAGGCTTTGACGCCCCACCTGGGCGCGCAGATGGTCAAGAAGAGTCACGATTCGCTCGACGAGAGGGTCTTTCAGATACCGGAGATCCGAGTGGTCGAAACGCTCGCCGACTTCGAATCGGTGAGCGGCCAACTCGCGAACGCCAGGGATCTCGCCGCCTTTCGGTCGGCGAACGGACTGGCCTGGAGATTCACGATCGACCTGCGGCGCGGCCGTACGAGTCTCGCCGAAGGCGGCGCCCTTTCGATGCTCCCGGGTTCGAAAAGCGGCGTCACCTGGGGCAGCGTCGGGGCGGCCTGCCCGGAGCTCTCGTGCGTTCCGGTCTCCGAGGTGGAGCGAATTTCCCGTAATTTTCTGGGCCAATGGTCCGGAGTCTTCGGTGTTCCCAGCGACGAGCTGGTTCTCGATCCGCTCGGGACGGCCCCGGTCGGGTCGTCCATTTACCTCGTGCGCTTTCAATGGTCTCCCGGCGGCGTGCCGGTCGACGGGGCCTCGGTCTTCCTGCGATTCAATTCAGGAAATTTGATTCAGGTCGCCACGGAAAAAATCGGGCCGCTCGATCTCACCCCGATTCCTTCGGTCTCGATCGATGGTGCATGGAAGTCGCTGGCGACTCACCTGGGCGCCCCGCTCCAACCGAAAGACGTCGTTTTGGAAAAAGGGAAGTTGATTTTCGTTCCCGCGACGCCAACCGGACTCGACCCGAACCTCTACACCGGCTCGATCGGAACGATGTTCACGTACCACCTCGCCTGGAAGCTCTCGTTCCGGCGCCCCGGTGTGCAAGGGACCTGGGAGGCGCGGATCGACGCGAAGAGCGGGCAGGTCCTCTCTTTCGGTGACGCCAACCGCTACGGTCATATTCAAGGCGGGGTCTACAAGACCGACAAGAATCCGACACAGACCGAAGTGAGCGTTCCTCTTCCAAAAGCGGACTATGGCGCCGGCCTTTACGCCGACGTGGCCGGAAACTTTTCGGGAAATTCCGGGACGAGTGCCTTGAACGGGCTGTTGGCCGGATCGAATGGCGTCTCGGCCGGAGTCGGGATCGTCGACACGTGCGGCGCGGTGTCGATGGCGGCCACCGGCAGCGGCCTGATCGATTTCGGCGGAAGCGGCGGAACGGATTGCACGACCCCCGGCATTGGCGGAGCAGGAAATACTCACGCAGCGCGGACTCAGTATTGGAACGTCGTCCAGATCATGCTCAAGGGGATCAGTTACCTTCCGACGAATACGTGGCTTCAGGCGCGCCTCACCGACAATGTCGACCTCGCGCAGACCTGCAACGCCTATTGGAACGGAACGTCGCTGAATTTCTTCCAATCCGGCGGAGGCTGCGGGAACACCGGTGAGCTGCCGGGCGTTTCGCTCCACGAGTGGGGGCATGGGATGGACGACAATGACGGATCGGGAGGGGGCTCTCCCCCCGTCGAGACCCGGGCCGACTGGACCGCTCTTCTCCAGACCCATGAATCGTGCGCGGGTGGCGGATTTTTCGTGACCTTGAATCGGGGTTGCGGCAATCCGCCGCTCCCAGGAACCGGATTCAACTGTAGCGGTTACGGGGACTGCTGCACGACCTGCTCGGGAATCCGCGACGCAGATTGGAACAAACATCAATACGCCTTTGCCTGGACTCCTCAGAACAACGGACTGACCGGCGCGACCGATCCTCACTATACCTGCGCCGCGGGTGGGTACAACGGTCCGTGCGGATGGGAGGATCATTGCGAGTCCGGCATTGCGTCCCAGGCCCTTTGGGATTTCACGAATCGGGATCTGATCGGCCCGCCGACGAACATGGACGTGACGTCGGCCTGGCAGCTCGCCGACCGTCTTTACTACACCGGCATGCCGACGATGACGAACATGTATTCCTGCACTCCCGGCACCCCCACCGTTTCGAGCGGATGCGGCGGGGGCGCGCTGTACACGATCATGCGCGCCATCGACGACGACGGCGACGGTACGGCCAACGGAACCCCCCACGCGGCGGCGATCTTCGCGTCCTTGAACCGCCACAGAATTGCCTGCGGCCTCGCCGGCGACGCCACGAACCAGAATCAGACCTCGTGTCCGGCGCTGACGACTCCGGTTCTGACCGGGGTCGCAGGCAGCAACTCGGCCGTCCTGACGTGGACATCGGGAGGCGCAAGCGCCACGCGGTACCTCATCTTTCGAAACGAATCTTCCTGCACCGCGGGTTTCACCCGGGTCGCGACGGTCTCGGCACCGACGCTCAACTACACCGACACGACCGTCAACAACGGGCTGACGTACTATTACCGCATTCAGGCCGCCACTGCGAACGATTCGTGCGTCAGTCCGATGAGCAACTGTTCGACGGTGACGCCGCAACCCTGCGCCGGAGCGGTGACTCTCGATTCCTCCGTGTATTCCTGTTCGTCCACGGTCACGGTTTCCGTCCTCGACTCGACCATCAATCTTCCCGTAACGGTCCAGGTGTTCTCGACTGTCGACGCAACTCCCAAAACGATCACTCTCGCGAACCTTCCCCCCGGATCCGCGACTTACAGCGGAACGTTCACGACGACCATCTCCCTCACGCCGGGTCCAACCGAAGTTCGCGTCGCCGATGGCGCCACACTGACGGGCCGGTACGTCGATCCCACCTACTGCGGCGTTCCGAATCAGACGGTCACGACGACCGCGGCCATCGATTGTGTCGGGCCGGTGATTTCGAACGTGCTCGTCCTGTCGATCACCGACTCGTCAGCGGTCGTGACCTGGACGACCAACGAGCTCGCGAACAGCCGAGTCACTTACGGCACTTCCACCCCTCCGGGCACGATCCAGAACGATCTGTCGAACTACGTGACGAGTCATTCGATGACCCTCGCAGGGCTCAGCACCTGCACCACATACTATTTTTCCGTGACTTCCGCCGACGCCTCGGGAAACAGCACGACCGACACCAAGGGGGGGATTTACTACGGCTTCACGACCGCCGGCCGCAGTTTCGCGATGGGGCCGGACAGTGTCGAAGGGGGAGTGCTGTCGTGGATCGCAAGCGGTCCTGCGGGCTCCGTCTGGCACCAGGACACCTGCAAATCCAGCTCTCCGACCCACGCCTGGAAAGCGGGAGCGCCTCAGGGGACTTGCCCCGGACAGTACGCCGTGAGCATCGACACCTATCTCACCTGGAACACAGACATCAATCTCGGAGCAGCGGGACACGGGTATCACCTCAGGTGGAACGAGTGGTACGACACGGAATCCGGATTCGACTGGTTGACTCCCCAGATCTCCGTCAACGGAGGAATCGCCTGGAGCGATCTGTTGACGCACTATGCGGGGGGGAGCGGCGGCTGGCTTTCAAAAGACGTCGATCTGGGCGCCTACACGGGTAATCAGGTGCGAATTCGCTTCTGGATGCACTCCGATATTTCGATTGTCGGCGAGGGCTGGTACGTGGACGATATCAACATCAGCAGGAGCCAGGCGTGCGGCGCCGATCCGAGATATCAAAGCTCCACCAGAACGGACGTGTGCAATGGAACCGGATCGGGCAATGCCAACGGGATTCTCGATCCGGGTGAAGATTCGGTCGTCACGGTGACGATGGCGAACGGCGGCATGGTCTCGGCGTCGAACGTGTCGGCGACCCTGTCTTCGTCCACTCCCGGGATCACCGTGACGGACAACAGCGCCACGTTTCCGAATCTCGCGTCGAACGGCGGGGCAGGGGTTTCGCAGCCGAACCATTTCGGAGTTCACGTCGATCCGGCGGTGGTCTGCGCCTCGACGGCGAATTTCACGCTTCACGCCGTCTGTACGGAGAACCCGTCGGGAGTCGATAGCGGATTCTCGATGACCGTCGGACAGGCCGGCGGAGCGGTGACGGTGTTTGCAGAGGATTTCAGCGGCGTGACGCCGGCGGCCCTGCCGGCGGGCTGGACGATCAGCAAGACGAGCGGAAATGACTGGGTGACGGACGCTGCGGGTTGTGCGAACAGCGCCCTCATGTATCCGTACAGTACGACACAGGCGGCAAATTCGTGGGCGTACACGCCGTCGATGACGTTGACGGCCGGGGTCACTTACACGCTCGGATTCAATCAGAAAGTGCGATCGGGGACATTTCCCGAAGCGTTTGAAGTGAAAGCCGGAACGGCGGCGACGCCGGCCGGCCAGACGATCACGATTCTGTCGCTGACCAACCTCGTCAATACGACCTGCGCCGCCCGGGCGCCCACGTTCACGGTTCCTGTGGCGGGGACGTATTACATCGGCTGGCACTGCACGAGCGCGGTGGACATGTGGGATCTTTACATCGACGACATCCTGCTCACCTACACCCAGGCGCCGTCTTGCAGCGTCTGTACCTCGACCTGCACGGCGCCAGGCGCTCCGGCGCTCACGAGCGCGACCGGAACGTGCGCGGCCGTGGATCTGTCGTGGACGGCGGGAACCGGATCCACTTTGTCCTACAACGTCTATCGCGCTCCGAGCCCCTGCGGGGGCGCGTACGTGAAAGTCGCCGGACCGATTGCGGCGACCTCGTACAGTGACACTTCGGCAATCGGCGGGACCTCGTATGCTTACGTCATCAAGGGTGCGTGCGACGCGGGCGGAGCTTCGGTTTCTCCGAACAGTAACTGCCTGACGGCGGCGCGCCTCGTGTCGCCGGTTCCAACGATCACCGGCGCAGCGACGAATGCGTGCCCGGCGACGACGGTCTCGCTGAGCACGGAGGCCGGGAAGAGCAACTATCAGTGGTACGTGGGCGCTGCGCCGATCGGCGGAGCGACCGCGAATTCGTACAATGCAACGGCGTCGGGTACCTACACGGTGTCGTACAAGGACCCGAACGGTTGCTCGGGAACTTCGGCTGGCAAGATCGTGACCATCGCGGCCTGCGTCGTCAACGTTCAATACGACGGGACATTCAATCCATTGACGACGCTCACGGAGCTTTGCGGTGACGGCGACGCCGTCGTCGAGCCGGGGGAACAGTGGGCCGTGACGGTCCGCCTCGTCAATGTTGGAAATTCGGGTGCGACGAACACGGTCGGTACGTTGACCGTCAACCCGGGATCGGTCGTCGCCGCCACAGTGACCGGAAACCCAGGGTCGTTCGGTTCGATCGCAGGAGGAAACGGAACCGGAACCGCGACGTTCCAGTTCCTCGTCGATTCCGGGGCCGCCTGTCTTGCGAACCTGACCTTCGACATCCGGGGAATTGCCGCGAACGAGGGGAGCTTCCCGAGCCAGATTCCCGCATTCAATGTTCCGATCGGCCTGGCGACGCCCCCTCTGAGCGAGACGGGGAACCAGCAGACCACGCCGCTCAATGCCACCTCGAACACGGTCACGAGCAATTTGACGCCGGCCTTCACGATCACCGCTCCCAGTACGGCCACCCTGTCGTACGCGAACGGATATACGCAGAAGCCCGGTGCCACGTTCACCCTCTTCGGGCCCGACGACATGACGGCCAACGTGGCGAACTGGACGGGAGCGAGCGCCGCCTGGTCCGCCGGGACGGCTCACTGCGCTCCCCATACCAACGGCGATGCACTGCTCACGGCGAACCCCGCTTCGTTGACGCTCACGAGTGCCGTATCGACTGTGGGGTACACGAACATCCACGCGAAGTTCGACTCGAAGCTCAGTAACGTTGCGAACAGCCTGTTCCTGGAATATTTCGACGGAAGCGCCTGGGTTACGGTTCAAACGCTCACGGGGAGCACGGCGTGGGCCTGCAACAACGACGTAGTTCTTCCGGTGGGTGCGGAGGGAAAGGCCGGCTTCAGGATTCGATTCCGGCTGACCGGAACGGCAGGCCGAACCGCGAACGTCGATTACGTGAGCGTGACCGGGGATACCGCGCCGTCGGGAAGCTGGACGGCCAACGTCCGGGTCGAGCTGCTCGATGGCGCGAACGTCTCCACGATTCTCAAAGCCTTTGGCGCGGGGGACGCGAGCCCCTACAACGTGATCGCGGCTTACACCGGCCCCGGAACCTACAAGGTTCGATTGAGCGAGAACAACGGAGGAACCGCGGCTTTGACGCTGGGGAGCATGAACGTCAAAAAGAATCTTCCGCCGAACTGCGCGGCGAGCTCCTGCGGTGCTCCTCCCGCGGAAGCGGCGCCGGGGACGACGTCGGCGACAGCGCAATCCTGGACCAACAAGAACACTCAAAGCTGGCCGGCAACGCCCGGCGCCACGAGTTACACGATGTATCGAGGCGTACGGGCCGACCTGCCGCAATTGATGAATGCCACCGTCGACTCGTGCACGAAATGGACGGGTGCCGGCACGAGCACCTCCTCGCTGACCGACGATCCGAGCCTGGTGGCCGGGGGCCTCTACTGGTATCTCCTGACGGCATCGAACGCCAACGGAGAGGGAACGGCCGGCAATGGAACGTTCGGGCCGAGAATCGTCAACAGCGGCGGTGTGTGCCCGTAGCTTTTTGAAATCCGGCGAGGGGCGGCGCGCTTCGGCCGCCCCTCCGTCCACGAGTCTCTGCGATCCGGCTCGATCGACCCCTCCCTGACAGGGCTCACAGGTTCGCGATATTCTTCCGCCCATGGGAACCTTCACCGACGTCGCATCGGATCTCGCCGCCGCCTCGGACTACCTCCAATCCGTGGGGATCGAAGTTCCGGATGTCGCGCCCGACGAGTCCTGGGCTTTCGCTCAGCGCGTTTCTCGGGCCCTCGAAGAGCCCCCCTCCGTGCCGGTCATCGCCAGCGCCCTGCTCGCCCTCTATCGTTATCCCGTGCCCAAAACGTCGGCCGACGGAAGTTGTTCTCTCGAACATGGGCTCGAGGATCAGCCGTACGACCTTCGAATCGGAACGGAGCTCGAATCCCTCGATCATGCGTCTCTGGTCGTGCATCCCGAAACGGTGCGCGTCTCCCGGATTTCACTTTTGGTCGAGGCTCTTCACGACGCCACCGGCGCCGATTGGAGCGGAATTTACCGGAGACTTCGGATTCCGGGCAGCGATGACGCGCTCCAAAAGGTGTCCTACCGCGGACGGCCGAGCCGCGCCCTTTTTCCTCTGACGGAGGAATTCGCGCTTCACAGCAACAACAGCACTGCGGCGCTGCGCCGCCGCGCAATTCGCGTCGACGACGTGGAGGCCTACGTGGCGTTGGGGCATCCCTATTACGAATGCGACCCGAGCGTCCGGTCGGAGCTTTGTGTGCCGGTGATTCGGGCAGGAGAGTCGATCGGCCTCATCGACCTCGAATCGTTCGTCCCTTCGAAATTCGGCAGCCCGGCGCTTTACGCCACCGGGCTCGCCGCGGTCGCTCTCGCGAAGCCTGGTCTTCTCGCCGGCTAAGCCGGCCGCCTCGGCTTCGATCGGGATTTTAGTAGGTGACCGGGTCCGAGCCGGCGACCAGAATCCGGACGATCTCTTCGAAAAAGCGTTTCTCGTCCGAACCGAATCTCGCAATCACCGGGCTGTCGACGTCGAGCAATCCGCTGGCATCCCCGCTCGCGAACGGAACGACGATCTCGGATCGCGATGCCCCGTCGCAGGCGATGTGCCCCGGAAAAGCCTCGACATCGTCGACCACGAGGGTCTCCATTCTCGCGAGCGCCGTCCCGCAAACCCCTTTTCCGGGTGTGATCCGCACGCAGGCCGGCTTCCCCTGAAACGGACCCAGCACGAGCTCCGTCCCGCGAAGAACATAGAACCCGAGCCAGTTCACCCGATCGATCGAGTTGTAAAGAAGCGACGCGAGATTCGCCATGTTGGCCACGGCGTTCCTCTCATCCCCGACGAGCGCCGCCGCCGCGCCGCGGAGCTCGTCGAGCGTCATTCCTTCTCTGGCCAAGGACGCTTCGTTCATAAAGGTGATTCTCTCCAGCCTTATCGCTTTGCTCTTGCTGTTTCACGATCCTCGCTGGGCGAGGTGAGGGTGGGTCGATGGCAAGGTGGAGGCGGGAGCGCGCCGCAGCTGTGGCAGCGCCACAGCGAGGACGCCGCGACCAACGACAACGCCGCCAGCGGCCCGCCATCGCCGAGCCTTGCCACACCCCGCCTTGCCACTCAAGCGCCGTGCGACATGGCGGATAGGAATTCGGTGTTGGTCTTGGTCTTGTCCATTCTTTCCGTGAGCAGCTCCATCGCTTCGACCACCGAGAGGGGAGTGAGGACCTTTCGGAGGATCCAAACGCGGGTGAGCTCGGCCTTTTCGAGGAGAAGCTCTTCTTTTCGCGTTCCGGAGCGATTGATGTCGATCGCCGGGAAGACGCGCTTGTCGACGAGCTTGCGGTCGAGGTGGACTTCCATGTTGCCGGTTCCCTTGAACTCTTCGAAAATCACGTCGTCCATTCGGGATCCGGTGTCGATGAGGGCGGTGGCGATGATGGTGAGCGAGCCCCCCTCTTCGATGTTTCTTGCGGCGCCGAAAAATCGTTTCGGCTTTTGAAGGGCGTTACTGTCGACGCCGCCCGAGAGCACTTTGCCGCTCGGCGGGACGACGGTGTTGTAAGCGCGGGCGAGGCGGGTGATCGAGTCGAGAAGAATCACGACGTCCCGTTTGTGCTCGACGAGTCTCTTGGCTTTTTCGATGACCATTTCCGCGACCTGGACGTGACGCTGGGCCGGTTCGTCGAAAGTCGAGCTGATGACCTCTCCCTTGACCGTCCGCTGCATGTCGGTGACTTCTTCCGGCCGCTCGTCGATCAGGAGAACGATGAGCGTGATTTCCGGATGGTTCGACGTCACGGCGTTGGCGATCGCCTGAAGCAGCATCGTCTTTCCGGTGCGGGGAGGCGCGACGATGAGGCCGCGCTGCCCTTTTCCGATCGGCGTGATGAGGTCGAGAACCCGCGAGCTGATGTTGGTCGGCACTTCGAGCTTGATCCGCTGCTGAGGGTAGAGCGGCGTCAGGTTGTCGAAAAGGATTTTGTCTTTGGCCACATCCGGGTGCTCGAAGTTGACCGCTTCGACCTTGATGAGCGCGAAGTAGCGTTCCCCTTCTTTGGGAGGGCGGATCTGGCCGGAGATCGTGTCTCCGGTCCGAAGGTCGAACTTCCGGATCTGCGAGGGGGAGACGTAAATGTCGTCGGGCCCCGGCAGATAGTTGTATTCGGGAGCGCGGAGAAATCCGAATCCCTCAGGGAGGCACTCGAGCACCCCTTCCGAAAACATCAAGCCCATCTTCTCGGCCTGAACCTGGAGGATCTTGAAGATCAGCTCCTGCTTCCGGAGCGACATCGGATTTTCGATGTCGAAGCTGCGGGCGATCTTGAGAAGCTCCTCGATCTTGAGATCGTGGAGGGTCCGGATGTCGAAGGTTTCCTCGGTCGAAGTCGAGACTTTCTTCTCGTGCTCGAGGATTTCGTGTTCGACGTCCATCGGGGGAGTGCTGGAACCCTTCTTTCGTGCCATGTTCGTCTCTTTCTCGTCGATTACGGCAAATCGGTGGGAATCGCGGTTCGCGTTTTTCGGTTTTCGTTTTCGAGTGAATCGTGAATTTTTTTCCAGAGAGCCGGGATTCCGTCGCCGGTGAGGCTCGAAATCGGAAGGACCGGCCGCCCCAGCGCCGTTTCGAGGGCGCGAGTCATTCCAAGCGCTTTCGATTTCGAAATCTTGTCGGCTTTCGTCGCGACGACGATGACCTCGTCGGTGCGCTCCGTGAACCAGGCGCACGCTTCGATGTCGATCGGCTGCGGTTCCAGCCGGAGGTCGACGAGCTGAACCACGGCGCGTTTCCCCTCGCGGGCGAGCACCCCTTCGGTGAGCGATTCCCAGAGAGCGCGTTCTTCTCCGCGCGCCCCTTTCGCGAAGCCGTATCCCGGAAGGTCGACGACGACGAGCTTTCCGCGGTTCAGGTTGTAAAAGAACGCTCCCCGTGTTTTTCCCGGAGTGCCCGACACGCGCGCGATGTTTTTCTTTCCCAGCAGCCGGTTGATGAGGCTCGACTTTCCGACGTTCGACCTTCCCACGAATACGGCTTCGGGAGCCCGCGCGAGCGGGACCTGATCCGGCCGAAAGGCCTGAGCGACGACGTCGATGGTGCCGACCTGCATGATGGGTTGTTTTGGGTGAAACACGACTCGGAGGGAAACCCTTGGCGGAACGAGGAATCCTTGGGGTGAAGCGAAGAGACTGTCTTGGTTCTGGAGTTGCGGGCCCGAGGGGTCTGGGGAGACGGAATCGAGGTTTTATTCAGGTGGGCTTGATCAAGAGCAGAAGTGATCTCAAGAAGCGAGAATGCAGTCTACACCAGGGGCGCGAAGAAAAGTCAAACGGCCGGAGAGTTTCAAGTCTTGCCGGCCGAATCGAAACCTCAGTGAATCCCCCCCGGCGTCTCCCCCCGGCCAATCGGGACGTTTGCCACGTTGGGCGCGGGCGCTGCCTGAATCGGCGCCCGCTCGATGTCGAGGGCGATGCGGACGACTTCGTCCATGTTGTCGACGAGGTGGAATTCCATCGCGGCGCGGACGTCCTCCGGAAGCTCGTCGAGGTCTTTGTCGTTTTCGGCGGGAAGGACGATTCGAAGAATTCCGGCGCGGTAGGCGGCGAGGATCTTGTCTTTGATTCCGCCGACGGGGAGAACTTTTCCGCGAAGAGTGATTTCGCCGGTCATGGCGATGTCTTTCGAAACGGGAATTTTCGTCACGGCCGAGAGGAGCGCCGTCGCCATCGTGATTCCGGCGGACGGGCCGTCTTTCGGGATGGCTCCTTCCGGAACGTGCACGTGAAGGTCGAATTTTTCGAACGTCTCCGGGCTGGCGCCGTACTCCTCGGATTTTGATCGTACGTAGGTGAGGGCGGCCCGGGCCGATTCCTGCATGACCTCGCCGAGCTGACCGGTCAGGGTGAGAACCCCCTTGCCGCGAACGAGAGTGGCTTCGGTCGCGAGGATCTCGCCCCCCACTTCCGTCCAGGCCAGCCCCATTGCGAATCCGATTTCCGGCGCTTCCCCTTTTTTGCGCGGGCGGAACTTCGTTTTGCCGAGGTAGTCGTTGAGGGACGCATCGGTGACGCGGATTTCCCCCGCCTCGTCATTTTTCTGAACGATTTTTTTTGCGATCTTGCGGCAGACCGATCCGATCTCCCGCTCGAGGTTTCGAACGCCCGCTTCGCGCGTGTAGCGGTCGATGAGCCCCTTGAGCGCTTCTTCGTCGAAAGCGATCCGGTCCGCTGGCAGCCCGTGGTCGGCGATCTGTTTTTTGACGAGAAATTGCTGCGCGATCTTGAGCTTCTCGTGCCCCGTGTAGCCCGAGAGCTGGATCACTTCCATCCGGTCCCGAAGCGGCGCGGGAATCGGGTGAAGAACGTTGGCCGTCGCGATGAAGAACACGCGCGAGAGGTCGTACTCGACGTCGAGATAATGATCGACGAACGTCCGGTTCTGCTCCGGATCGAGAACCTCGAGGAGCGCCGAGGAGGGATCTCCGCGGAAATCCATCGACATCTTGTCCACCTCGTCCAGGAGGAAAACCGGATTGACGGTTCCGGCCTTTTTCATCATCTGGATGATCTGGCCGGGGAAGGAGCCGATGTAGGTGCGCCGATGGCCGCGAATCTCGGCTTCGTCGCGGACGCCGCCGAGGGAGAGACGAACGAACTTGCGGTTCGTGGCGCGAGCAATCGATTTGGCGAGCGAAGTCTTTCCCACGCCGGGCGGGCCGACGAAGCAGAGGATCGATCCTTTCGTTTTTCCGACGAGCTGGCGGACGGCGAGGAATTCGAGGATTCGTTCCTTGATCTTCTCGAGGCCGTGATGATCCTCGTTCAGAATCTCTTCGGACCGGATGATGTCCTTGGATTCCTTCGAGGCTTTTCGCCAGGGGACGGCGAGAAGCCAGTCGATGTAATTTCGCGAAACGGTTGCTTCCGCCGACACGCCGGGCATCGCCTCGAGCCTCTTGAGCTCCGCGACCGCCTTGTCCTTGACCTCTTTGGGCATGCCGGACGATTCGATCTTGGCCTTGAGCTCCTCGACTTCGTCGGACCGGTCGTCTTTTCGGCCCAGCTCGTTCTGAATCGCCTTGATCTTCTCGTTGAGGTAGTACTCGCGCTGCGCCTTCTCCATCTGTTTCTTGACCTTGGAGTTGATGCGGCGGTCGATGTTGATTTTTTCGATCTCCATCTCGATCACGTCCTGAAGCCGCTGCAGGCGCTCGAACGGGTTGACGATCTCGAGCAGCTCCTGTTTTTCCGGAGTTCCGACGACGAGATGGCTCGCGAGCGTGTCGGCGAACCGGTCTGGATTTTCGACCTTGAGAGTTTGAAGGAGCCCCTCGAAAGCGAGATGGTGGCTCATCTTCGCGTACTGTTCGAACAGACCGAGAACCTTCTGCATGTAATCGGTGACTTCGGTGGTCGGCGCGAATTTCGCTGTCAGAAGTTTGACCGTCACCCGGTGATTCGCGGTCGAGAATTCGTGTTCCAGAATCCGCCCGCGGCCCTTCCCTTCGACCATCACTTTGATGTTGCCGTTGGGGAGGCGCAGGCTTTGAACGACCGAGGCGACGACGCCGAGCGAATAAATGTCTTCGGGTTTCGGCTCGTCGATCTTGGGATCTTTCTGCGTGGCGAGGAAGATCAACTTGTCGGTCGTGGCAAACGCTTCTTCGAGAGCCTTGACGCTCGACTCCCGCCCGACGACGAACGGCGCCATCACGTGGGGGAAGACGACCATGTCCCGGAGAGGAACGAGCGGGAGGGTGAGAAAGGATTCTCGTTCGAGCGACGCTTCGTCGGACGGGGGAGGGGCGGGATTTTGCGGCTTGTTACTCATGTGGCCCTGGCTTTCCGTTGGGTTTCCTGAAATTGGCTGAGAGGCGAAATGTCTCTTCGGCCCCCTGGAGCCCGCGAGCCGGTCGAACGGCTCGCGAGGTGGCGGGCGCCGCGTTGCGAGCTTCGAAAGCTCGCGGAGGAGTCGGCTCGCCGGCCGGCTATTTCTCCGAGCCGGCTATCCTGCTTTTCGATACAACGTGATCGGTTGAGCGTGCCCTTTGACCGATTCGCGAGTGACCACGCACTCTTCGATGTCGGTCACCGATGGGATCCGGTACATCACTTCGAGCATGAACTCTTCGATGATGATCTTGAGGCCGCGGGCGCCGACGTTGCGCGTGAGCGCCTCTTCTGCAATGGCCTCGAGCGCGTCGTCGGTGAACTTCAGTCGGACGTTCTCGAACTCGAGCATCGTCTGGTATTGGCGCACGAGAGAGTTCTTCGGTTCCTTGAGGATTTGCACGAGAGCGGGCTTGTCGAGGTCGTGAAGCGTGGCCACCACCGGGACCCGGCCGACGAACTCGGGGATCATTCCGAATTTGATCAGGTCTTCCGGAGACATCTTCTCGAGAGTGGCTCCGACTTTCTTGTCTTTCTTGGGGAGGATTTTCGCGCCGAATCCGAGAGTGCGGTCGACGAGCCGGCGGTTGATGACCTCATCCAACCCCACGAAGGCTCCGCCGCAGAGGAAGAGGATGTTCGTCGTGTCGATCTGGATGCATTCCTGATGCGGGTGCTTGCGTCCCCCCTGAGGAGGAACGTTGGCGACGGTTCCTTCGAGGATCTTGAGAAGCGCCTGCTGAACCCCTTCTCCCGAGACATCCCTCGTGATCGACGGGTTTTCCCCTTTGCGGGCGATCTTGTCGATTTCGTCGATGTAGACGATGCCCCGCTCGGTTTTTTCCTTGTCGTTTCCGGCGGCTTGATAAAGCTTCAGGATGATGTTTTCGACGTCCTCGCCGACGTAACCCGCCTCGGTCAGGGTGGTGGCGTCGACGATCGTGAACGGGACGGAAAGGAGCTTGGCGAGGGTTTGAGCCAGAAGCGTCTTGCCGGTGCCGGTCGGCCCGATCAGGAGGATGTTCGATTTCTGGAGCTCGACGTCGCTCTTTCTCGCCCGGCCGAAATAGTCGATCCGCCGGTAGTGGTTGTAAACCGCCACCGCGAGTTTCTTCTTCGCCTGGTTCTGGCCCACGACATAAAGATCGAGGAACTCTTTGATTTCCTGCGGTTTGGGGAGCTTTTGTTCCGATGACGGGCTGTCGAGAACCTTGTCTTCGGCGATGATGTCGAGGCAGATATCGACACATTCGTCGCAGATGTAGACCGTCGGGCCCGCGATCAGCTTCTTGACGTCCCTTTGCCCCTTGTTGCAGAAACTGCACCGAAGGACGTCGCCGTTACCGTTTTTCTTGGTCATGCTTCCTCGTGACTACGCCCGCACTCTTCGGGATCTCTCCGATGTTCGGATCTCCCGGATCATGTTAGAAACGCCTCCCGGCGATGTCAACCCATACGAGCGGATCGAAGCTCGTTGCTCCTGTACTCTCGGGGGCCGGATTGCGAGCGCCGCTCACGCGTCGTTCATCGGGCCGGCGCGGGGGCCGTCCCCTACGACCGCAAACCGACGGCGTTTTCAGCCGGCACTTTTCAACAGGAATCACTTTCGCCCGCACCTCTATTCCCTCTTGGAGATCACCTGGTCGATGAGCCCGTAGGCTACGGCTTTGTCGGCTTCGAGAATGTAGTCGCGATCGGTATCTCGCGAGATCTTTTCCACGGGTTGTCCGGTCGCGCCGGCGAGGATCTCGTTCAGCTTTTCCTTGAGTCGAAGGATGTCCTTCGCGTGGATGTCGATGTCGGAGGCCTGGCCGGAAAGGCCGTACATGAGCGGCTGGTGGATGAGGAACCGGCTGTTGGGCAAGGCGAATCGCTTTCCCTTGGTTCCGGCCGCCATCAGCACGGCCGCCATGGACGCCGCCTGGCCGACGCAAATCGTCGAGATCGAGGGCTTCACGTATTGCATCGTGTCGTAGATCGCGAGCCCGGCGGTGATCGATCCTCCGGGGGAGTTGATGTAAATCGCTATGTCTTTCTCCGGGTTCTCGGCTTCGAGGAAGAGCATCTGCGCGATCACCAGGTTTGCGACGTAGTCGTCGATCGGAGTGCCGATGAAGATGACGTTGTCTTTAAGGAGGCGCGACCAGATGTCGTAAGCGCGCTCTCCGCGATTGGTTTGTTCGATGACGATCGGAGCGTAGGACATGGAGTTCCCCTTGTTGGTTGCCGGTTCGGTCAGCAGGAAGTCGACAGGAAGGTCATTCCTGCCGGTGTGCGCTTCCGACGAGCTCCGCCATCACTTTGGCGCGCTGGATGTCGGAGCGGAGATCCTCGAGAAGTCCCCGGTGCTCGAGGCTGTGCTTGAATTCGGTGGCGCTGGTCTTGAGTTGCTGCGCCATCCGCTTGATCTCGGCGTCGAGCTCGGTTTCGGCGACGGCAATTTCTTCCTTTTCGGCGATGGCGTCGAGGATGAGCCGGTCGGCGACCCTGCGGCTCGCCCCTTCCCGGGCCTCCTCACGAAGTTTCTTCCAGTCGAGCTCGGTCTTCGAGAGGTCGACACCGCGCCCCGCCAGCTCGTTGGCCGTCCGGCGAAGGGTTTCGTCGATCTCGGTCTCGACGAGTCCTTCGGGGATTTCGAACTGGTGAGTTTCCCGAAGCTTCTCGAGAATGGCGCGGCGGGCTGACTCACGGGCCGCATCTTCCTTCCGGTGGCGGACGTTTTCGGAGACCTTCTGCCGGAGCTCCTCCACGTTTTCGGCGAGTCCGGCCGACTTGGCGAACTCGTCATCGATGGCGGGGAGTTGTTTTTCCTTGATCTCCACCAGGCCGACCTTGAAATGAACCTGTTTCCCGGCCAGATCGGCGTTGGGAAAATCGGCCTCGAACGTCTTGTCGAATTCGACGTTTTCGCCGAAGGAGCGCCCCTGGAGAAGGTCGTTGATCTCCGGGAAATTCCGATCGTTACCCAGCTCGAGAAACACCTTCGAGTTGGTGAAGGCTTCGCCGTCCGCGTTGGGAAACGTCCCCTCGATGTCGGCGACGAGAAAATCTCCGCGCTGCGCGGACCGGTTCTCGATCGGCAGGTATTGGGCGGCCGGCTCAGCGAGGTCGTTCATCACCTTATCGACTTCCTCCTGGGTCGGGTCGGTCGAGGGGCTCGGAACCGGAATCCCTCGATACACACCCAGCTCGATGGGAGGGCGCACTTCCACGGTGGCGCGGAAACGGACGGGTTCCCCTTCGACGTAGTGAAGCTCGTCGACCGAAGGCGAGGTGACCGGAGTCAGCCCCCGTTCCTTGAGCGCTCCAAAAAGCGCCTCCGGAATGAGCCGGTCGAGCGCTTCCTGCCGGATCTCGCCGGCAAAACGTTTCCGGACGACTTTGTCCGGAACGTGCCCTTTGCGAAACCCCGGAATCACGGCGCGTTTTCGGTAGACTTCGACCAGCTGGTCGACGACTTCGCTGGTGCGCTCGACGGGTACTTCGAGCTGCAGCGTTTTTTTTGTGATCGATTCGTCTTTGAACTCGGTGATCGGCATGATGCTGGTTCCTCGTCTCCCATCTCGAACGTCAACAGTTTCCCCAAACGATCCGGTGCTGCCGGGGGCGTGGTGCGAAAGGGGGGACTCGAACCCCCATGGTTGCCCAACGGATCCTAAGTCCGTCGCGTCTACCAATTCCGCCACTTTCGCGTGTGGCAAGGTCGGCGAGAGCGAGCCGCTAGCTGCGTTGTCGGGCTCGCCTCGTGCTCGGCGCGGCGCTGCCGCGCCTTCGCGCGGGCTGCGCCCTCCGCCTTGCTATCGACTCACTCTCGCCTCCCCAGCGAGATCTTTGGCTCAACATTTGACGTCTCGCGGCTGGGAATACTAACAGAGGCGTGATGACCTCAGGCGCCGGATGATGGGTTCGCGGCTGGCGAACCGGCGTCGGCGGCTCCGGCCCGAACCTCGATCAGGACATTTTCTTCGTTCACTTCCGGAGAGCTCTCTCCCAGAGCTTCCATCCGCTCTCGTATCGCTCGATAAAGATGAAAGCGAAGAGGGCCGAGGAAGGTGTAGTCCGAGGTCAAATGCAGACGTCGATCGCTTCGGACGTCTGGAAATCCTTCTTCGACGACTTTGAGGCGCTCGGCGATCCAGGCTTCCGAGACTCGGCCGGAATTCTTTTTCTCCTCGAGGATGAGGAGGATTCGATCCCGGCCGATGAGCTCGGGATGAAAGTTGGCCCCGAAGATTCGCGGCATGACTCCGTCGCGGTCCCGTTCGAGCTCGACGATGGTCATGGCGTCGCCCACGGGGCCGCCCGTCCCGAGCGTTTCGACGCCGA
>Ga0315281_10004915_pt1 | contig 19254 bp, 21 predicted proteins | sample YL17G07_0_MG_FD_204540 | JGI IMG/M metagenome (GOLD analysis project Ga0315281, IMG submission 204540) | Sediment microbial communities from Yellowstone Lake, YNP, Wyoming, USA - YL17G07_0 | ecosystem: Environmental > Aquatic > Freshwater > Lake > Sediment | place: USA: Wyoming | collected... | reverse complement strand
CGCTGTTCCCGGTGGCGATCGCGCTGGGCATCGACCCGGTCCACTTCGGACTGGTGGTCTGCCTCAACATTTGCATCGGCATGATCACGCCGCCCTTCGGGCTGGACCTGTTCGTCGCCTCGGGCACGCTGAAGCGTTCGGTGGAGACGGTCATCGCCGGGATCTGGCCTTTCATCGCGGTGAACCTCGTCGTACTCGCGCTGATCTCCTACGTGCCGTCGATCTCGACGGCGTTGCCCAAGCTGCTGCTGTGAACGCGACCGTGGCGCCGGAGCAAGGCTTCCCGGTCGTCGAGCGCAGTTGCACGTTGCTGCGCAACGACTGGGTCAACGCCCGCTACACGCGCCTGCAGCTCGAAGCCGACGCGCCGCAGACGGGAGCGCAGGCAGGCCAGTTTTTCAATCTGCTCTGTCCGCAGGACGGCGAGGACCAGCCGTTCCTGCGCCGGCCGATGAGCGTCTATGCCGCCCGCCCTGCCGAGCGCCGCATCGAGTTCCTGTACAAGGTCACCGGCGCGGGCACGCGCGCGCTCGCCGGACTGCGTCCCGGCGAAGCGCTCAACGCCGTCGGCCCGCTCGGGCGCGGCTTCACGCTCGACCCCGCCTGGCAGCGCGTGCTGGTGCTGGCGCGCGGCGTGGGGCTGGCGACCATGGCGCCGCTGGTGCCTCTCGCCGCGGCGCGGGGTATGGCCGTGAGCGCGGTGCTCTCCGCGCGCGCGCCGGCAGACCTGATGCGCGAGGAATTCGTACAGGGAACCGGAATCGAGGTTCATGCCGTGTTCGACAGCGACGGGTCTGCGGGACTCGATCGTGTCGAGCCGCTGCTGCGGCGCCTGATCGAAGCCGGGTGCCCGGACCTGCTCTACACTTGCGGGTCCGCGCGGCTGCTGGCGCTGGCACAGAGGCTCTGCCGCGAATACGGCCTGCGCGGCGAAGCTGCGCTGGAGCAGCAGATGGCCTGCGCTTTCGGCGTGTGCCTGTGCTGCGTGCGCGAGTTCGAAGTCGACGGCGAGCGCCTGCACCGGCGCGTGTGCTGCGAAGGACCGGTGTTCGACCTGCAACAGGTCGTCGCCGACAGCGCATGGGTAGGGCCGTCATGACAGAAATGCGCGTCGCCATCGGCCGCCTGACCCTGAAGAACCCGGTGATGCCGGCATCGGGCACGTTCGGGATCGAACACAGCCGGGTCATGGATTTCAAACGGCTGGGCGCCTGCGTGACCAAGAGCGTGACGCCCAAGCTGCGCACCGGCAACCCGACCCCTCGCGTCTGCGAAACCGGTGCGGGCATGCTCAACTCGATCGGCATTCCGAGCAAGGGCCTGCGGCATTTCCGCGAGCATGTCTTGCCGGCGTTTGCCGCCTGCGGCACGCCGCTGGTGGTGAGCGTGTCGGCCGATACCGCCGAAGAGTTCGGACAGGCCTGTGCCGAGTTGTCGGTTCCCGGCGTGGCCGCGATCGAGGCCAACATCTCCTGCCCGAACCTGGAGGCCGACGGCATGGCCTTCGCGATGTCGGCGCGGGATACCATGGCGGCGATCGCCGCCATGCGTGAGCGCACGGCGCTGCCGCTGTGGGCGAAGCTCTCGCCGAACACCGGCGATATCGCCGCGATCGCGCGCGCCGCCGAGGACGCCGGCGCCGAGGCCGTCGTGGTCGCCAACACCATCCTGGGCATGGCGATCGACGTCAACACGCGCCTGCCCAAGCTCGGCAACGTGATGGGCGGGCTGTCGGGCCCCGCGGTCAAGCCCATCGTCGTGCGCATGGTCTACCAGTGCGCGCGCGCGGTGAAGATACCGGTCATCGGCTGCGGCGGCATCATGACCGCGGAGGACGCGATCGAATACATGCTCGCCGGCGCCGCGGCGGTCCAGGTCGGCACCGCGACCTTCCTGCATCCGCGGGCAATGATGGACGTAATCGAGGGTCTGGAGCGGTATTGCGCCGCGCGCTCGATTTCGCGCGTCGCCGAATTGACCGGCGCGGTGGTGGTGGACGATCAACTGAGCGAGAGCGCGTTGCGGCAGGCGATCCAGTTATGAGCGAATTTGCGCGGACGTTTCACGATTCCTACTGGCGCAACCGCATACAGAGCGTTTTCACGCAGTTGCGCGAGCTCTCCGGCGACGGTATCGGCGTGACGCGTCCGTCGTACGGCCGCGCCGAGACGCTCGGTCTGGCGCACATCGCCGAACTCGCCACCGAGGGCGGGCTCGCGGTCGAGCGCGACGCCGCCGCCAACCTGGTGGTGACGCTTGCGGGCAGCGATCCGTCGCTGCCGACTGTGGCGACGGGCTCGCACATGGATTCGGTGCCGCAGGGCGGCAACTACGACGGCGCGGCGGGTATCGTCGCTGGTCTCGCGTGCCTGCTGCGCATGAAAAGCGAAGGCCACGTGCCGCTGCACACCCTCAGGCTGTACGGCCTGCGAGGCGAGGAAAGCGCCTGGTTCGGCAAAGCCTATCTCGGCTCGCTGGCGCTGTTCGGCGCATTGACGCTGCACGACATGGAACGCGCGCACCGCGATTCAGGCCTGCCGCTCAAGCACTATCTCGAGGAACTGGGCGCGGACGTCGCGCGCATCGGGCGCGGCGAGCGACTCATCGACCCGGCCTCGATCGCGGCCTACTATGAGCTGCACATCGAGCAGGGACCGATCATGGTCGCGCGCCATGTGCCGGTCGGGGTCGTGACCGGCATCCGCGGCAACATCCGCCACTTCCGCATCCTGTGCCGCGGCGTGACCGGGCACTCGGGCGCGGTCCCGCGCTGGCTGCGGCACGATCCGGTGTTCGCGCTGGCCGATCTGCTCACGCGCCTGGACGAGCACTGGCAGACGCTGCAGGGCCAGGGCGTGGATCTGGTGATCACCAGCGGCGTGGTGCAGACCAACGCGGCCGAACATACCTTGACGCGCATCCCGGGCGAGATCGCGTTCAGTCTCGACATCCGCAGCCAGTCGCTGCAGACGCTGGACGAGTTCTACCGGCTGCTGCAGAGCGAGTGCGACATCGTGCACCGCAATCGCGGCGTGGACTTCGACTTCGACGAGAAGATACTCACCCCGCCGGGTGCGATCGCGCCCGAACTGGAACGCCGGCTGGTCGGCATCTGCGAGGAGCTGCAGGTGCCCTATATCGAGATTCCGAGCGGCGCCGGGCACGATGCCGCGGTGTTCGCCAACTGCGGCGTACCGAGCGCGATGATTTTCATACGCAACGACCACGGTTCGCACAATCCGCAGGAGAAAATGGACCTGGACGATTTCATACTCGGCACCGAAGTGCTGCATGCGGCCCTTGCGCGGGAGGCGAAGTGCGCGTCGTCACGCTCAACCTGAACGGCATACGCTCGGCGTTTGCCAAGGGATTCCCCGCCTGGCTCGCGCGCCAGAAGGCCGATGTCGTCTGCCTGCAGGAGATCAAGGCGCAGGCGGCAGACCTGACGGCGAAGATGCTCAATCCGACCGGTTACTACGGCTACTTCCACTACGCCGAAAAGAAGGGCTACAGCGGCGTCGGCATCTATGCCCGCCGCCAGCCGGACCAGATCATCGAGGGCCTGGGCGTCAAGGACATCGATGCCGAGGGGCGTTACATCGAGCTGGTGTTCGGCAAGCTGTCCGTGGTTTCCGTCTACCTGCCCTCGGGTTCCAGCGGCGAGCACCGGCAGGCGGCAAAATTCAGGTTCATGAAGCGCTTCTATCCGCACCTGGCCAAACTCGCGCAGACCGGGCGTGAGGTGATCCTGTGCGGCGACTGGAACGTCGCTCACCGGGAGATCGACCTCAAGAACTGGAAATCCAACCAGAAGAACTCAGGCTTTCTTCCCGAGGAGCGCGCGTGGCTCACGCGCGTCTTCGATGAACTCGGCTGGGTCGATGTCTATCGCCGGCGGTATCCGGAGGCGACAGGCGAGGGCTACACCTGGTGGTCCAATCGAGGCCAGGCCTGGGCGAAGAACGTGGGCTGGCGCATCGACTACCAGATCGCCACGCCCGGCATCGCGAACCAGGCGAACAAAGCGTCAATCTACAAGGAAAAGCGCTTCTCCGACCACGCGCCGCTGATCATCGATTACGCGGCGCACCAGCTGTAGTGCGGCGGCATTCGGGTCAGTCGGTGCGGCTGGCCTTGGCGGTCGCGCGCTTGCCGCGCCGCCGGTCCAGCCACCACGAGAGGACAGGCAGCATGAAGAGCCCCCCGGGCAGCATGACGACTGCGATGTAGGGGCTGACCTTGGACATATGGCTGAGATGCGAGGCCAGTTCCCGCTTGTCCTGCGGCGTCCACTTCTGGCGGTTGCGCGGCTTCATGAGCAGCGGCAACAGACCCTTGATCTCCATCATTTCCGTCAGCATGAAGCGCTTCTCACGGTCGATCATGTCGAACAGTTTCTTGAGCATGCGCTGCCTATACATTTAGGAGTTGCGTCCGGCCAGCCCGCGCGCCGCGCCGGCGACCCAGCGCCAGGCGCGCCAGGCGATGAAGCCGCGGCGCACCCAGGCAAAAGCGCGCCGTGGCCGGATCAGGGCGAACGCCACGGATGCGACGACAACCCACCCGGGGTGCCGGCGCACGTAGCGCGCGGCAGCGATGCTTTTGTCCAGCAGCGAAAGCGGCGCGCGCCATGCCTCGAGCTGCATCGATAGCTGGGCGCGTTCGCCTCGCGCGCGCGCCAGCAGCCGCTCGCGCCGCTCGCGAATTTCCTCTACCTGAGTCATTGCAGGGACTCGCTATCCTTGCGGAGTTCGGCGGTCGTCACGGAAAACGTGCGCGGCCGCTCGCGCGCGATCGCGCGCAACGCGACCAAGGCTATGGCGGATGCGATGAAAAAAGCCGCTCCGAACAACCCCACGACCAGCAGCCGGTGACTGTCCCAGAAAAAGATGACGAAAAACGCCGCCGTGAACATGGCGCCCAGGCCGAGGCAGAAGGCAGCCATGATAGCCAGCAGCACCTCGCGCAGCAGCACAGCGCGCTGCTCCTCGAGTTCGCTGCCGAGGATTTCGAGGCGTGTCTGCGCCAAGGCGAGCAGCGATCGCCCCAGCACCTTGAGCGAATCGAGCAGGCCGCCGGTCTGGCTTCCTGCTCGACTGGCGGCTTCAGACATGTGCGGTGTAACGGTCTAGCGCCGGCTGATCAGCGTGCCGAGCACCAGGCCCACCAGCGCGGCAACGCCAACCGCGTGCCAGGGGTGATCGCGCACGTAATCGTCGGTCGCGCTCGCCGCAGCCTTCGCCCTGTCTGCGCCCGCTTCGCCAAGCCGCGTGAGCTTGACCTTCGCGGTATCCAGGCTGTCCTGAATCCGGACACGGGCCGCAGCCACTTTGTCGCCCGCCTGACCTGCGGTCGCACGCAACAATTCTTCGGCATCCGCAATCACAACCTTCATATCGGCAACAAGCTTGTCTGTGTTAACTTCGGTGGTTTCCATCGTGAGCCTCTCTGCTGGAACAAATCGTTGCTGGAACAAATCGTTGACAAACCTTTGACACACCTTGACAAACCAACTTCACGCCTTTTATAGACTACCGATTTTGCAGTGCAAAATCAACCGCAATAGACGAGCTGTTGTCCCGCTATTTCGTCGATGTGCTGCGGACTTCCTATGATGACGCTTGCTCGCGGCGCGGGGCCTGTGGCGTTGCGTCGTCGAATATCGCCACCGCGCGCGTCCAGCCGGCGGACGCCCCGCGGATCTTGACGGGAAAACAGGCGATCGCGAAGCCGTTCCCGGGAAGCGCTTCGAGGTTGTGCAGCTTCTCCAGGTGGCAGTAGCCGATGTCGCGTCCCGCCTTGTGGCCTTCCCAGATGAGCTTCGCGTTGCCGGTCTGCTTGTATTTCTCTGCGGTGTAGACGAACGGCGCGTCCCAGCTCCAGGCATCGGTGCCCGTCAGGCGCACGCCGCGCTCGAGCAGGTACATGGTCGCCTCGTAACCCATGCCGCACCCGGCGGTGACGTAGTCGTCGCTGCCGTAGCGGCTGCCGGCGCGCGTGTTCACGACGACGATTTCGAGCGGCTTGATCTCGTGCCCGATGCGCGCGAGCTCGCGCTCGACGTCCAGGGCGGTTGCGACATAGCCATCGGGGAAGTGACGGAAGTCGAGCTTTACCCCCGGCTGGAAACACCAGTCGAGGTCGACTTCGTCGATGGTGATCGCGCGCTCGCCGCCGTTCATCGTGGAGTGGAAATGGTAAGGGGCATCGAGGTGCGTGCCGTTGTGGGTGATCAACTCCACCTTTTCCACCGCCCATGCTTCTCCGTCGGGCAGGTCCTCGGCCTTCAGGCCGGGAAAGAACGGCAGCATCTGGCCCAGCGACATCTTGTGGTCGAGGTACTGGATCTTGGGCGAGAACGGCGGCGGGTCGGAGACCACGTCGTTTTCCAGGAAGATCGAGATATCGACGATTCTGCGCGGCATGGCCATGCTCCTTTCTGTTACAGCAGCACCAGACTCAATCGGGGAAAGAAAATGAGCAGCAGCAGCACGGCGAACATGATCGCGGTGAACGGCATCGTGCCCCGGAAAATTTCGCCCAGCCCCACGCGCGGGTCGTTCAGCGTACTTTTGATAACGTACACCGAAAGCCCGAACGGCGGGGTGAGCAGCCCGATTTCCACGGCCACCACGGTGACCACGCCGAACCAAATCAGGTTGAGCTGCAAGGTTTCGGCGATGGGCAGCATCAGCGGCAGGCAGATCAGCATGATGGATGAAGAGTCGATGATCGTTCCCAGCAGCAGGATGATGAACACGTAAATGGCGATGAACCAGTACACCCCGAGCCCGGCACCCGCCATCGACTCCACCAGGAACTGCGGCGTGCCCGACATGGCGAGCATGCGGGTGTAGATGTTCGCGCAGATGATGAGGAACGACACCGATACCGTGACGTGCCCGGTCTCCACCAGCACCTGCCAGAACTTGCCCCAGTCCAGTCGCCGGCGCAGCAGCGCGATCGTGAGCGCAAGCGCCGCACCCACTGCGCCCGCCTCGGTGGCCGTGAACGCACCCGCATAGATGCCGCCGAGACAGATGACGATCAGCAGCAGCCCCGGAATCATCTTGACCAGCAGCGCCACCGGCCCCATCAGCGGCTCGTCCGCGGCCGCCCCGATGGCACTGCCGCCGACGAAGGACGGAACGAGGTAAGCCATCACGAGAATACCCACGGCGTAGGCAAGCGCGAGCACCAGACCAGGCACGATGCCGGCGGTGAACATGGCGCCCACCGACTGGTTGGCGAGAAATCCGTACAGGATCATCAGCAGCGACGGCGGGATCAGCATGCCGAGCACCGACGATCCCGCCACCACGCCGACCGCGAACCGGGGCGTATAGCCGAAGCGCAGCATCTGCGGCACGGCGACGCGCGTGAATACGGCGGCCGAGGCGATCGAGATGCCGGTGATTGCGGCGAACACGGCATTGGCGGCAACGGTGGCGATGCCCAGGCCCCCTTTCACTTTACGGAAGATCTGGTTCGCGACCTCGAATGCGTCCTTGCCGATGTCGGCGATCGCGACCAGAAACCCCATCAGCACGAACAACGGAACCACGCCGAAGATATGGCTGGCGATGGCGTCGCTCGCCGCCTGCGCCAGCAGGTTGGCGGCGATTTCGACATCGGACTTGATGAGCCACACGCCGACGAAGGACAGCAGGCCCAACACCACCGCGACGTGCATGCCGCAGTAGATCAGCACCAGCATCAGCGCGAGCGAACCCAGCGACACTGCGACATTCCAGGTCATTGCCGGGTGCCCGCGGTCTTGAAGTCGTCCCAGGCGAGGAACAGGAAGCTGAGGGCGGCGCAGGCCGAGCCAAAGACGATGATCAACCGTACCGGCCACATCGGCGCTTCGAAGTCGCCGACCGCACCCACGTACTCGCCGATTTTCACGGCTTCCGCGAGTGGTGCCCAGCTCGCCCAGCAGATCACCGCCAGCAGCGCCGCCCCGACGAGGTGGTAGAACCCCTGCAAGGCGCGCGCGACGCGCCGGTGGTGCCGCTGCAGATACCCGAGCAGTACTTCGGCGCGCGTGAACTTGCCGGCATGCAGCGTGTCGGCGAGCTGCATGAAGACGATGCCGACAATCGACATGGAAACGATTTCGGTGACACCCCGCACCGGCGCGTTGAAAATGTCGCGGCCGATCACATCGGCGTTGATCAACAGCATCAGCACCAGAATCCAGACGGTGCCGATGGCGTTCATCACTCCGGTGAGGCGGTGGAACCCGGCCGGCTGCGGGCGGCCATAGCCGTCGATTGCGGAGGGGGGCTCGGCGAAATCTGGTCGGTCGTTCATCGGTTGTGGAAGGTGCCTGGAACCTGCTGCAGAGAAACCGCGTAGCGGGTGATGAGGATAACTAGCCCGCCAGAACCCGCACGGTTAGATCCTTCGCCGCGCTCCGGATCACAAGATCCCTCGCTGCGGTATGACCACAGTGCGACGCAGAGCGTCGCACTGTGTCAGTTCGACCAGTTACGCGGAATTTTTGCGCCGGCTTTCTTGAGCGCGGCCATGTAGGCCTGCAGCACTTCGGTGGCAGGCAGGCCCTTGGTCTGGATTTCCGCGCCCCAGATCTTGGCCACCGGCGGCAGTGCATCGGCCCAGCGCTTGCGCTCGTTGTCGGAAAGCTCCGAGACCTTCGCGCCGGCCTTGGCCATCATTTGCAGCCGCTCGCTCGCCAGCGCCGACTGCGCTTTGGCGAATTGCACGCTGTACCCGTTGCCGACATCGACGAAGATCTTTTTCACTTCGTTCGGCAGCTTGTCGAAGCGGCCCTTGTTGATGGCGATGCCGCCGGCGTACTGCGATCCGAAGTTCACTTTCGTGATGTAGGGGGCGACCTCGTGCAGCTTGACGCTCCAGGCGCCGGTGGCGAAAGTCAGCGCCCCGTCGGAGACTCCGGACTTGATGTCTTCGTAATAGGTGTTCAGCGTACCGGCGACTGCGACCGCGCCCGTGTTCTTCACCCAGTTCGCCGACGGGCCGGGGGCATTGATTTTCTTGCCTTGCAGATCCTCGATCCGGTTGATCGGAAACTTCGCGAATACGTAGTAGGTGTCGAGGGCCGCGCCGCCAAGGTAGGTGAGGCCGTTCTTCGCCCAGGCATCGTTCATCGCCGGTATCTTCCGCTGCATGTCGGTGATCGCATTGGTGACCACGCCGATGTCATCGGACCCGAAGGGCGCGTAGTAGGTGACGTTCTGCAGCGGGAACTTCGCCGCCTCGAACAAGGTCGCGACGAAACCGATGTCGCTGATGCCGTCTTTCATCGCGGTGCTCTCGTTGCCGAGCTTCACGAGCGTGCCGCCATAGGCCTTGGTCCACTCGATTTTGTATTTTCCGCCCGCGGCTGCAAGGCGCTTGTCTATCTCGGGAATGAAAAAATCGTCGAGTATCTTCACCCACAGGAACACCGGCGGATGTCCGGTGGCGGCGGTCAGCTTGATGACTTGCTGGGCCTGCGCCGGCGGGACGGCGAACAGCGCTGCAGCCAACGCGCAGGCGCCGAAGAATTCGCGGCGGGAGAGGGAAGTCATCGTGGTCTCCTTCAGGGATACGATGGATCTTGCGATAGTTGAAGTCAGTGTAAGTGCCGGCTGCAGGAGGGTCAAGCCGGGGTTCGCGCAAGGGGAATTCGGCGAAAATGCCTGCTGCCGTTAGAATGCGGGCGATGCGCTCCGCCTACACCGAAGTTTTCCGCAGCCCGCGCGTCGCCGCCGTCCTGGTGCTGGGTTTCGCCTCGGGCCTGCCGCTCGCTCTCACCGGCAGCACGCTGCAGGCCTGGCTCACGGTTTCCGATATCGATATCCGCACCATCGCGTGGTTTTCGTGGATCGGGGTGCCGTATCTGCTCAAGTTCCTCTGGTCGCCGCTGATGGACCGCTTCGTGCCGCCGTTCCTCGGCCGGCGCCGCGGCTGGATGGCGCTGACCCAGTTCGCGCTGATCGCGGGGATCGTGGTCATGACCCTGACTCCGCCCTCCGAATCCCTATTGCTGCTGGGCATCGTCGCGCTCTGGGTCGCATTCGCTTCAGCGTCGCAGGACATCGTCATTGATGCCTACCGCACCGACGTGTTGCGCGCGCGCGAGCGCGGCATGGGCGCGGCCGTCAGCGTGTTCGGCTATCGTATCGCCATGCTGGCCTCGGGAGGACTCGCTCTCATACTCGCCGACCAGATCGGCTGGCGGACCGCCTACCTGTTCATGGCGGCGCTGATGGCCATGGGGCTCGCCGCATCGTTTTTCTCGCCCGAGCCCGAGGTGACCGTCGTGCCCCCGCGCAGCCTCGCCGATGCGGTGCTGCAGCCGTTGAAGGACATGTTCTCGCGTCCCGGCGCGCTCGCCCTGCTCGCGCTGATCATGCTCTACAAGTTCGGCGACGCACTGGCCGGGACGCTCACCACCGCGTTCCTGATCCGCGGCGTGGGTTTTTCTCCGACCGATGTCGGCGTTGTGAACAAGTACCTCGGGCTAGCGGCGCTGCTGGCCGGCGCGCTCGCCGGCGGCGTCGCGCTCGCGCGCATGAGCCTGTACCGCGCGCTGTTCTTGTTCGGCGTGCTGCAGGCGGTATCGAACCTGTCCTTCGCGTGGCTCGCCTGGGCCGGCAAAAGCTATCCGTTGCTGGTGTTCGCGGTCGGCTTCGAGAACCTCGCCAGCGGCATGGGCACGGCGGCCTTCGTCGCTCTGGCGATGGCGCTGTGCAATGCGCGCTTTTCGGCGACGCAGTATGCGCTGCTCTCGGCGCTGGCGTCGCTGGGCCGGGTGCTGTTCGGGCCGGTCACCGGCGAACTCGTCGTCTGGCTGGACTGGGCCGGGTTCTTCGTCGTCACCTTCGTCGCCGCGCTGCCGGGCCTGTGGCTGGTATGGCGCATGCGCGAGCAGATCGGCGCGGTCGAGACCGCGCGCGCGAATTGACTTGCAGGCCCGGAGAAGCATGGCACATTGGCCACTTCGTCATCCCCGCGGAAGCGGGGATCCAGTCGTTGGCTGCGAGTCCTGGATTCCCGCTTGCGCGGGAATGACTGTTTTCGTCGACGGCTAAGCCTTTTTTTCGAAGCGGAACACCGCCAGGCTGCCGAACAGGTTCGGCAGCAGCGTTACTCGCCGGCCGCCGTCCATGACGATGCGCTCGAGCACCCGGATCGAGTGGGAAGCGCAGAAGGTCTCGAAGTCGTTGATCGTGCACAGATGCACGTTGGGCGTGTTGTACCACTGGTAGGGAAGCGCTTCGGACACGGGCATCTGCCCGCGCAGCACCTGCAGGCGCTGGTCCCAGCGGCCGAAGTTCGGAAACGAGACCATGCCTTCGCGCCCGACGCGCAGCATCTCGAGCACGATCTGCTCGGTGTGGCGCATCGCCTGCAGCGTCTGCGAGAGGATCACGGCGTCGAACGAACCGGCGTCGAAACCGGCCAGGCCGCGCTCCAGGTCGCTCTGGATCACGTTGACGCCGTTTTTCACGCAGGCCAGGATGTTCTCGTCGGCGATCTCGATGCCGTAGCCGCGCACGTTGCGCGTCTGCTTCAGGTACCGCAGCAGCAGTCCGTCGCCGCAGCCCAGGTCGAGCACGGTCGAGTCCGGACGTACCCACGACGCGATGGCCTCGAAATCCGGCCGGCCGGAGAGCGCGAGATGCTCGAGTTCCTGCTCGGTCATGACGACAGTTCCCGGTAAGCGTTGTCGAACCACGCACGCACCAGCGCGTGGTAGCGCGCATCGTCGAGCAGGAACGCGTCGTGGCCGTGCGGCGCGTCGATCTCGGCATAGGAGACGTCGTGCCGGTTGTCGAGCAGCGCCTTGACGATCTCGCGCGAGCGCGCGGTCGAGAAGCGCCAGTCCGAGGTGAACGAGATCACCAGGAAGCGGGCCAGCGCACCGGCGAGCGCGCGCGAGAGGTCGCCGCCGTAGCCCTGCGTCGGGTCGAAGTAGTCCAGCGCGCGCGTGATCAGCAGATAGGTGTTGGCGTCGAAATACTCGGCGAACTTGTCGCCCTGATGGCGCAGGTAGGACTCGACCTCGAAATCGACGCCGAAATGGAAATTGAACGCGCCCGAGCGCAGGCTGCGGCCGAACTTCTCCATCATCGCGTCGTCCGACAGATAGGTGATGTGGCCGATCATGCGCGCCAGCCTCAGGCCGCGTTTCGGGATCACGCCGTGTTGGTAGAAGTCGCCGCCGTGAAAGTCCGGGTCGGTAGTGATCGCCTGGCGCGCGACTTCGTTGAAGGCGATGTTCTGCGCCGAGAGCTTGGGCGCGGCGGCCACCACGATGGCGTTGCGGATGCGTTCGGGATAGCTGATCGTCCACTGCAGCGCCTGCATCGCACCCAGGCTGCCGCCCATCACCGCGGCGAAGCGCGAGATGCCGAGCCGGTCGGCCAGGCGCGCCTGGGCGGTCACCCAGTCCTCGACCGTGACCACTGGGAACGACGAGCCGAACTGCCTGCCGGTTTTCGGGTTGATCGATGCGGGGCCGGTGGAGCCAAAACAGCCGCCGAGGTTGTTGACGCCGATGACGAAGAAGCGCTCGGTGTCGAGCGGCTTGCCCGGGCCGACCATGTTGTCCCACCAGCCGATGTTGTCGGGGGCATCGGCATAGTAGCCCGCGACATGGTGCGCCGCGTTCAGCGCGTGACATACCAGCACCGCGTTCGAGCGTGCGGCGTTGAGCGTGCCGTAGGTCTCGAACGTCAGGTCGTAGGCGTCCAGCACCGCGCCGCTCTTGAACGCGAGCGGGGTGTCGAAGTGCATGCTCTCCGGCCGGACGGCGCCGACCGAGCGCGGTTCGCTCATTTTCTCGGACATGAAAAAACCCGTTTCAGCCGGCTCGGCTCAAAACGGGTTGCCCTCGCTTTAGCCGGATTTAGGGAGAGGTCCGGGGGCATCCCCCGCCGTCGCTCTCCCAGCGCCCGCAAGCTGATTTTCAAATCGGCGCGGGACAAAGATACCCGGCCAGGCGGCCTCGTGTCAAACGCCGCCCTCTTCTGGCGTTCAGTCCTGGGCGTTCAGCCGCGCCAGCAGCTGCCGGCGTTTTTCCGGATCGTCGGTGCGAAGAATGCGACGGGCGATGATCCGCGCCTCGGCGGCGCTGGTGCGCAACACCTGCTGCTTGACCGCGAGCAGCTGTGCCGGGTGCATGGAAAACTGGCGCAGGCCGAAACCGAGCAGGAGCGCCGTCGCGTCGAGATCGCCGGCCATCTCGCCGCAGACCACGACGTCGCGGCCCACCTTGTGTCCGGCCTGGATGGTCTGCGAGATCAGATACAGCACCGCCGGATGCATCGTATCGTACAGGTGGGCGACGGTGTCGTCGGTGCGGTCGATCGCCAGCGTGTACTGGATCAGGTCGTTAGTGCCGATCGACAGGAAATCGAGTTTTTTCGCGAACACGCGCAACGACAGCGCCGCCGCAGGCACTTCGATCATGCCGCCGACCTCGATGCCGCGGTCGTAATCCGCGCCCATGTCATCGAGCTGCTCCTTCGCCTGCGCGATCGCGGCCAGGGCCTGTTCGATTTCGTAGGCGTGCGCCAGCATCGGCACCAGGATCCTCACCTTGCCGTGAGCGGAGGCGCGCAGGATCGCGCGCAGTTGCGCGAGAAACATCTGCGGCTCGGCGAGACAGAAGCGGATCGCGCGCAGCCCCAGCGCCGGATTCGGTCCGCCGCGGTCGGCGCCATTGATGCTCTTGTCGGCGCCCAGGTCGAGCGTGCGGATCGTGACCGGCAAGCCGTCCATCGCCTCGACCACCTGGCGATAGGCATCGAACTGTTCATCCTCGCTGGGCAGATCGTCCCGGTTGAGGAACAGGAATTCGCTGCGGAACAGGCCGATGCCGGTCGCGCCCGCCTCCAACGCCGCCTGCACATCCTGCGGCAACTCGATGTTCGCGTGCAACTCGATCGGGATGCCGTCTGAGGTCTCGGCCGGCGTCGAGCGCAGGCGCTTCAGTTTTTTCCGCGCGCGCTCTATCAGGCGCTGGCGCTGCTGGTACTCGGCCAGCACCCGGCTGTCTGGGTTGACGATCAGCACGCCCTCGCGGCCGTCGACGATGAGCAGTTCGTTCTCGCGCACCATGTTGCGCGCATGGTGCATGCCGACGATGGCGGGGATGTTGAGGCTGCGCGCGACGATGGCGCTGTGCGAGGTCACGCCGCCCAGGTCGGTGACAAAGCCCGCGAACTGGTGCCGCTTGAACAGGATCATGTCCGCCGGGGACAGGTCGTGGGCGACCACGATCACGTTCTTTTCATGGCCGGGCACGGCCGGCGCCTGGCCGGTGCCGAGCATGGCCTTGAGCACCCGTTCGACCACCTGCAGAATGTCGTTCTTGCGCTCGCGCAGATACGCATCCTCGAATTGCTCGAACTGCTGCACCAGCGCTTCGGCCTGCTGCATCAGCGCCCATTCCGCGTTGCAGCGGCGTGCGCGGATCAGCTCCAGCGGCAGCTGCGAGATCTGCGCGTCGTCGAGAATCATCAGGTGGACGTTGAGGAACGCACCCAGTTCCGCGGGAGCGCTGGCCGACACGCTCGCCTGCAGCCCGGCCAGTTCTCCGCGCACTTCGGCGATGGCGCTCTTGAAGCGACGGATTTCGTCCTTGACGGCTTCGGGGGCGACTTCATAGTGCGCGACTTCCAGCCGCGCGCTGGAGATAAGGTGGGCGTGACCGATCGCGATGCCGCCGGAGACGCCCGCGCCGTGAACAGTGAAGCTGGCGCCCGCCCCGGGTGCAAGGGTTGAAGCGCGCGGCGGGAGTTCGGCTTTGGCCATCATCGGCAGGCTATTCGTTCTCGTCGAACTTCGCGGCGATCAGTTGGAGCATGGCCGCGATGGCGTCCTCGGCATCCGCGCCCTCGGCTTCGATCGTGATCTGGCTGCCCTTGCCGGCGGCGAGCATCATCACCCCCATGATGGACTTGGCGTTGACGCGCCGGTCGTTGCGCGACAACCAGATCTCGGCCGCGTAGCGGCCCGCGAGCTGCGTGAGCTTGGCCGAGGCGCGGGCGTGCAGCCCGAGCTTGTTGACGATTTCAGCTTCCGCCTGGGGCATTGCAGCTGTCTGTCGCTTGCATGCGCACGACGCACTCCGTCGATGCGCTGATGGCCTTCTCGACTACTGTCGAGAGCGGTTCGTTGCGGTAGGTGAGCGCGCGGATCAGCATGGGCAGGCTGGCGCCCGAGACGCCCTCCACCTTGCCGGGGTCGAGCAGCCGGCAGGCGATATTCGACGGCGTGGCGCCGAGTATGTCGGTCAGCACCAGCACGCCGTCGCCTTCGTCGAGCTGGCGCACCAGATCCTGGGCCTGAGGCAGGATCAGCTCCGGGTCGTCGTGCGTGGTGATGCCGACCTGGCGCACCCGCAACGGGCGCTTGCCGAGCACGTGGCTGGCGGAGTGGATCAGCGCTTCGCCGAAGGCGCCGTGGGAAACGATCAGTATGCCTATCATGGTGTCCTGCGGCAGGCCGCCTCGAGCGCGTCGATGAACATGCCGGCGACGTCGAACCCGGTCTGCTCGGCGATTTCGCGAAAGCAGGTCGGACTGGTGACGTTGACCTCGGTGAGGTACTCGCCGATCACGTCCAGCCCTACCAGCAACAGGCCGCGGCCGGCGAGTTCGGCGCCGAGCGCGCGGGCGATTTTCGCGTCATGCACGGAGAGCGGCCGCGCCACGCCGGTGCCGCCGGCGGCGAGGTTGCCGCGCGTCTCGCCGGGCTTGGGAATGCGCGCGAGGCAGTAGGGCACCGGCTCGCCGCCGATCAGAAGAATGCGTTTGTCGCCGTCGCGGATTTCCGGAATGAACCGCTGCGCCATCACCGTGCGCGTGCCGTGGCGGGTGATGGTCTCGACGATGACATAGCGGTTGGCGTCGCTGTCGGTGACGCGGAATATCGACTCTCCGCCCATGCCGTCCAGCGGCTTCACGATCACATCGGCGTGGGCATCGATGAAGTCGTGGATCTGTCCCTGCAGGCGCGTCACCAGCGTGGGCGCGGTGTACGGCGCGAACTGCAGGATCGCGAGTTTCTCGTTGTGGTCCCGGATGGCGCGCGGATCGTTGAACACCCGCGCGCCTTCGCGCTGCGCCTGTTCCAGCAACCATGTCGAGGTGAGGTACTCGCCGTCGAACGGCGGGTCCTTGCGCATCAGCACCGCGTCGAATTCCGCCAGCGGCGTCTCCACCGGCGGCGCGGCGCGGTACCAGTGGTCCTTGTCGCCGGTGAGCGTGAGATGCCGATTTTCGCCGATGACGCACCCGCCTTTCCACACCAGGCCTTCCTGCATCATCACGTGGATTTCGTGGCCGCGGCGCGAGGCCTCGGCCATCATCGCGACCGTGGAGTCCTTCTTGACCTTGAGCGAGGACAGCGGGTCGAGGACGATGCCGATCTTCATTCGACGGGTGCGGTGCGTTCGAGTTCGAGCGCGGCCGCGGCGAGAGCGAGCCGCGCGATCACGCCATAAGTGTAGAAGCGATTAGGTGCGCTACCCGGCTTGGCGTTGTGGTCGGGCCGGATGCAGCAGTCGTCGAACGCGATCGGCACGAAGTGCATGCCCGGCGCGTTCAGCACCTCGTCGATGCCGCGGTCGGTGTGCACCCGGTAGAAGCCGCCGACCACGTTGCGGTCGATCATGTACACCACCGGCTCGGCCACGGCCTCGTTCACGCGCTCGTAGCTGTGCACGCCTTCCTGGATCATCACCTCGGTGACCGCCAGGCCCTCCTTCACCACCGACATCTTGTTGCGCTGCTTGCGGTTCAGGCCGCGGACTTCGCTCGCGTCCTTCACCGTCATGATGCCCATGCCGTAGGTGCCGGCGTCGGCCTTCACGACGACATAGGGCGTGTCCTTGATGCCGTACTCGAGATACTTCGTCTTGATCTGCGCCAGCAGCGCATCGACGTTGCTCGACAGGCAATCCTCGCCCTCGCGCGCGTTGAAATCGACCTCGCCGCAGACGCCGAAGTAGGGGTTGATGATCCAGGGGTCGATCTCGAGCAGCGCGGCAAAGCGCTTGGCCACCTCCTCGTAGGCCGCGAAATGGTGGGACTTGCGCCGCACCGCCCAGCCCGCGTGCAGCGGCGGCAGCAGCACCTGCTCGTGCAGGCCGCGCAGGATCTCGGGGATGCCGGAGGAGAGGTCGTTGTTGAGCAGGATCGTGCACGGGTCGAAGTCCGCCAGACCCAGGCGTCCGCCACGGCGCACCAGAGGTTCGAGCAGCAGCGGCATGCCGCCGGGAATCTCGATCTCGGTCGGCTGGGTGAGGCCGGGGATCATCGATCCGATGCGCACGTTCAGCCCGGCTTGCCGGCATATGGTCGCCAGTTGCGCGACGTTCTGCAGATAGAAAAGATTGCGCGTGTGGTTCTCAGGGATCAGCAACAGATTCTTCGCGTCGGGGCAGACCTTCTCGATCGCCGACATCACCGCTTGCACGCACAGCGGCATGAACGACTCGTTGAGGTTGTTGAAGCCGCCGGGGAACAGGTTGGTATCGACCGGCGCCAGCTTGAATCCCGAATTGCGCAGGTCCACCGAGGAGTAGAACGGTGGGGTGTGCTCCTGCCACTCGCCGCGGAACCAGTGTTCGACTTCGGTGCTGTCCTCGAGAATGCGCGTTTCCAGGTCCTGCAGCGGACCGGTGAGCGAAGCGGTGAGGTGAGGGATCATGTGCGGGTGTCCTGCGAGTCGGGCGGCGCGATGCCGGCACCTGGGGAGAATGCTGCAATTCTAACGGAAGCGCTCGCGCAAGTCAGGCCGGGGGTCGGGCCGGGGTCAGGACGGTTTGGCGTAGATCGCGTTGGGCAGCCACAGCGCGATCTCCGGCACGTAGGTGATGAGCAGCAGGAACAGCACCATGACCACGATCCAGGGCGCGAACGCGATGGTCGTTTCGGTGAGGCCCATTTTCGCGATGCTGCTAGCCACGTAGAGGTTGAGGCCGACCGGCGGGTGGATCAGGCCCACCTCCATGTTGATGGTCATGATGATGCCGAAGTGGATCGGGTCGATGCCCAGTTTCATCGCCACCGGGAACAGGATGGGCGCCAGCAGCAGCACGATCGACGACGGCTCCATGAAGTTGCCGGCGACGAGCAGGATGATGTTGACCCCGAGCAGGAACACCCACGGCGAGAGCTGCTTGTCGATGATCCACTGCGCCATCGCCTGCGGGATGTTCTCGCTGGTGAGCAGGAACGAGAACAGGATGGCGTTGGTGATGATGTACAGCAGCATCGCGCTCATGTTCGCCGACACCAGCAGCACCCGCGGCACGTCGGAGAGCTTCAGGTCCTTGTACACGAACACCGATATGACGAAAGCGTAAACGGCGCTCATCGCGGCGGCCTCGGTCGGCGTGAACACGCCGCCGTAGATGCCGCCGATCACCACCACGATCAGCATCAGTCCCCAGATGGCGTCCCAGAACGCCTGACCAATTTCCTTCAGGCTGGCGCGGGCCATGCGCGGGTAGCCGTGCCGCTTGGCGACGATCCAGGTCAGCAGCATCAGAATCCCGGCGAGCAGTATGCCGGGCACGATGCCGGCGATGAACAGTTTGCCCACGCCGGTGTTGGTGCTCACCGAATAGATCACCATCACGATCGAGGGCGGGATCAGGATGCCCAGCACGCCAGCGGTGCCGATCGCGCCGACGCCGAACTTGCGCGGATAGCCCTGCTTTTCCATCGCCGGTATCAGGATCGTGCCGATGGCGACCACGGTGGCGGGGCTGGAGCCGGAGACCGCGGCGAACAGCGCGCAGGCGAACACGCCCGCCATCGCCAGGCCGCCGTGGAAATGGCCGACCAGCGACGTGGCGAAGCGGATCATGCGCCGCGCCACGCCGCCGTGGGTGAGGAAGGTGCCGGCGAGGATGAAGAAGGGGATCGCCATGATGGCGAACTGGTCCAGGCCGGTGAACAGCCGCTGCGACACCAGTTCCACCGGTATGTCGGTCAGGAAAAACAGGAACGCCAGCACCGTCAGGCCGAGCGAAATGGAGATCGGCATGCCGGTGAACATGAGCGCGATCAGCAGGATGAAAATGATCCAGCCGCTCACGACGCCTGCACTCCCTCGACGCGCGTGTGGTCAGGCGCTGGCAGGCTGCCGGTGCGAATGAAATGCCGCGCCACCTGCAGGAAGCGGTAACACATCAGCCCGGAGCCGAGCGGCACCGCGAGATACACGATCCACATCGGCAATTCGAGATCGGGCGAAACCTGC
>Ga0315281_10004914_pt1 | contig 19255 bp, 9 predicted proteins | sample YL17G07_0_MG_FD_204540 | JGI IMG/M metagenome (GOLD analysis project Ga0315281, IMG submission 204540) | Sediment microbial communities from Yellowstone Lake, YNP, Wyoming, USA - YL17G07_0 | ecosystem: Environmental > Aquatic > Freshwater > Lake > Sediment | place: USA: Wyoming | collected... | reverse complement strand
TATGGTTGAATAACATTGATCCAAACACGGGAGTAACATTGGATCTACCACCACTTCTTCCGTATCATCGAGCAACGGGCGTTCGTTCAGGTGATTGGCAGCAAGTTGATCTTGCACATGCACAGAATATTATTTTCAATACAAATCCGATTCGTAACAAATATGAAGTTGAAACGCTAACAAATAACCAAATTCAATTGATTTTTGGAGATGGTGAATTTTCAGATATTCCTAAAGGAACATTTGATGCCTGGGTTCGCTCAAGTATCGACGATGATGTTGTGGTTCCTCGTTCAGCGGTTGTCAATCAAACATTATCTTTTTCGTACGTTGATACTTTAGGTCGTGTTCAGACATTTACATTTACCGTTTCGTTAATTAACACATTACAGAATGCTTCTTCTGCAGAAACACTAGAACATATTCGTGTGACAGCACCTGCTGTATACTACACTCAAGATCGTATGGTTAATGCGGAAGATTATAATGTCTTCCCATTGCAGGATAGTTCAATCTTAAAATTGCGTTCTTTCAATAGAACATTTGCTGGTGATAGCAAATATATTCCATGGCATGATCCAAGTGGTTCGTATGAAAACGTGAAGATTTTTGGTGATGATGCTCTCCTATATTTTCAAGATGAACAAATCTCTGAAACAACACCAGGAGTGTCACCAAGCACGTTAATTTCAACCTATATTGAACCACTGCTATCATCAACAGACATTTATATGCAATTGATTACCAATGGTGTACCTTCAAGTGATATTCGTCGCACTTTTAATCAAGATGAAATCGATCGTATTGTTGCGGCGTTAGCCCCACCACCATCACCAGCTGCATTTGACATGTACTACAACAAAGTTACGAATGAATGGTATAGTTTGAAAACAAGTGCAGCGCCAACATTACCGGGTACACCACCACTCTTTGTGGATGGTTTGGGAGGTGTGGGATATCCAATCGACTTCATTACATATCCATTGATTTCTGTTACGCAGTTAAGTGTGTTTGAAACAATTTACAATGTATCAAGGGATGCCCGTCGGACAATTGTTGAAAGTGTTACAACACAATTTTGGAATCAAAATGATGGAGCAACAATTGTTGATTATGATACATTGAATTCAGATTTTGATTTGATCGTTATTTTGCAAGCAAATGTTGATAATAATCGTGCTGCTTTAATGTCACAGAATTGGAATTTTAATGTTCTTGCACAAGAAACAATTGATAGTGGACCAGAAATTGGTTTGAGAGATATTAACAGCATCAGTGTTGTTTCTGTTGATGCAAATGGTGATCGAGTTCCTGATAATCCAATGCTATTTGGGATTATCAATCCAACTATTACACTGGTTGCTGGCCAACAACCGATACTTTTTTCAACAGGAATTGCTGCCGGTGATCAACCATTTGCTTTAGCGGGTACATATAATACAACAATTACAATTGATGGGACACCATATCCGGTTAGTGTGACCGTGGTAATCCCAGCAACATATACATATACAAATTTGTTGTTTGATATTAATTCAGCCTTGACAGGAAATGGATTTATTGCTATCATCGACGGTGCATTGGTTGTAATGAGTAACACATTTGGAACCGCATCAACGATAAACATTGTAGATGGTGCTCCACCATTGTTTGCTTCATTAACAAACTTTCTATTGATTGATATTGCAACAGTGGGCAGTTCAACTGCTCCGTATACAACGACGGACATCACAATTCCAATTCTCTATATTACTGGTCAGGGTGATGTAACAGTGACAGGTGATCTGACAACAATGACACCGTTAGTTGATTGGCAAGAAGGGTCACTATTACCAGATGAAATTGTTTCAATAGTTGAAGTGTTCAATATGAACGGCAATACGCAAGTTGTTGTCATAGTGAAAGATTATGTGTACTTTTCACGTTTGACAGTTGATGATCCTTGGGTACCTACTGCAGTTAGTTATGAAACAATCACTTCTTACATCGAGGATCAACTCGCAGGAGCTAACCTCTGGAAACGTAATAATGGTCGTGAGAATTTTAATTTTGCTTGGTTCCACTTCACGGCACGATATCACTTAGTTGATCCTGCAGCAAGTAACATCATTGATATGATGGTTATTACCAAAGGCTATTTTGTGTCCTTGAAACAAGCATTGGAGAATAATCAAAGTCTTCCAGCTGTACCAACCCCACTAGATTTGCGTACTTCATACAATTATTTGCTTGATAATGCAATGATTTCGGATACAGTTATTCTACAGCCAGGTAAGATTAAGCTGTTGTTTGGTGGTCAGGCCGCTCCGCAACTACAAGCAACTCTTAAAGTAATTAAATCAGCTGATGCCTTGTTGACCGATAATGAGATCAAAACAACAATTGTTGCAACTGTTCGAAATTTCTTGGACATCACCACATGGGAATTTGGGGAAACGTTCTTCTTTACAGAAATGGCTGCATCAATTCATGCTGCATTGCCGATGGATATTAGTTCTGTTGTGATTGTACCATTATTTGAACAAAACCAATTTGGTGATATGTTTGAGGTATTTGCCGCCGAAGATGAAATTTTCTATGCTGATATTACCGTTGATGACATTGTATTGGTTCCATCTTACAATTCAATCAATCTGCGCTTAAACGGTTAAAACTAGTGGAATATCTGGTGGGTTCTATTGATAAATACTTGGGCAAAACCAAGAGGAACCATACGTGGCAAACCACAGCGACCATCCTGAACCACATACTAATCTGTTTGAACTTCTACCAGAAGTTCTACGATCAGAAACTAACAAAAGCGTTCTAAACACATCTTTTGATCGTATGTTGACAAAAGATGATACAACGCACGTCTCAGGCTATGTCGGCACGCCCAATCCCTCATCGTTGACAAATCGTCAACTCCCCGAACCAACTCCTCAATTACAAGCGTTTCAACTGCAACCAACAATTTATTCAAAAGTTGGTACGGTGGAAACAGCTATGTCATTCAAAGCATATCAAGAACAATTAACTCTAATGGGAGTAGATTTTCTTCGTATGCAAGAGTGGGGTAACACAATTCATTTTAACTGGGTACCTCCAGTTAATTTGGACATGGTTGTTAATTTCACAGACTATTACTGGGAACCGGTAAACCCTACAGATTTACCACAGTATCTAACAATTGAAAATCGTTGTGAAAAAGAATTAAACGTTCTTACAGCATATGACACTCTAGTTCAAACGTATGGTGAAACATTCCCAATCGTTGAAATTGATGTTGGAAATAATTCGGTCACAGTTGATGGACAACTTAGTACGTTGTTTATTGAAAACTTCCGTGTGTGGATTAAGGATACATTGGATATTAACATTCGTAATCGTTTCTTCACTGTTCAAAGTTCCTCTTACAGTTTGGAAACTCAAACTGCATTTGTGGTTGGTGTTGATGCACCAGCCCGATTGTGGGTAATTGCAGGTGATTTCCGGTCTGTTCTTGGTCCAGGAATTCCATTTACTATCACCAACAATACGGGTGGCGCAGATGGTACATATACGGTAAGTAGTACAACATTTGGCGCTGGTAATACAACAATTCTCGTTAATGAAGATATTCCATTAACAGCTGTTGGTAACGGTACTTGTACAATTGATGTCAACATTTGTGTGCAAGGCTCCATACCAATTCAAACAACAATCATCTTTGATCCAGATATTTCTCCCATGGCTATTCGTAGCCCAACAATGCCACCACCTTCGGTGCTTGGTCGATATTGGGTGGATACAAGTACTATGGATCTTGATGTTTATTGTTGGAATGGTTTTGCGTGGGTACCTTGCACACCAGTAGCATCTGGTATTATCTCTTTAGAAGAGTTGCATGATGTATTACGTGTAGATGCAAATTGTGTATGTTCTGGTGATTTTGGTTGGGATTTAGCTTTGTGGGATGATAATCAAGCACCTGGTGATCCACCTTGGACATTCTTATTAGGTCCATATGCACAACCATTTCAAACAAGTGGTGAATCTGCTGCTGGGGTTGGAGATGGTGCATGGATTGCATTTAATGGTATCCCAACAGCTCTTGCGTTGTGGTTAGATACAACGCTTGATGGTTTGTATCAACGCAACCCAGGTAATACAGCATGGATATTAGTTATTCAGGATTGGAGTGTTTTTGTTGGTGATAAACTCAAAGGTGATATTTTATGGGACTTGACAGCAAGCTGTGCTGCAACACTACAAGTTGGTAATCAATGGACACAACAAAACAAGTGGATTCACAAATCACGAGTAAGTTCATTTGCCGGTGTTCGTAGAGCCCAAGCACCTATTCTTGAATATGATTCACGTGTAGAAATGAACAAATGGACAGAATTATCATATTCGTGGAAATATCGTCCAATCACAACTGGATCATTTTCTGCAACCACCAGTCAACCAACTCGCTTGGAATTGGAACCAGTTAAAGGCTGGTTAGCCGTACAACCAGGTGCTCCTGGAACAGCATGGTACTTGTATTTGTTTGATAAGAATGCAACAGAAGCACGTGATATTAATTATGCTACAACATTTGTTCCTGGCTTTACGTTTTTGGTCGTTTCTGATATTCCAATGATCAACAATAGCTTCACAGTAGATTATTCAATCTATCGTGAAGGTGCTCCATCTGATCCATTAGAAGTTCAAGGTGGTTATCTTGTTACGATCGTTAAGCTCGTTGAGCTTGGTGCTGGCATCGATGCATTTTTTACAACAACTCCTCAAGGTGGTGGTGTAAATCATGCTCGTATTGAACCACAAATAACAACTCTTGGTGATATATGGCGTGGGTATCAAGTACATTGGTTCCTTGATTTAAATTCAATGACGTCTACCGCTGCTGGATCACAAGTTGGAAATCCAATGTTGAATCGTGCTATTGAACAAGGTGATCCATATTCATTCTCAGGTGTACCATCAGTTGGTCCAATGGTAGTTGGTGAATATTTTCAAGAAACTACAATTACTGGAGTGGGTGTAACTAATATTGCGTTAGATGCATCATTCCGTTTCATCGATCAGACATTTTTTACCATTGTTGCACCACTTATTGTTGGTGTTAATGGTACGTGGTCTGTGCTTGGAAATCATGCAGCATTTTTTACACCAGGTATGTCTTTTGTCATTCCTAATAATGGCGCCGGTAATGGAATTTATACGGTCCTGTCTGCATTGGACGTTGGTCCAAATACAGAAATTATTGTTAATGAAACAATTCCTGCACTAGCAACTGTTTCAGGAACAATTTTAACAGGCCGATCACTATTTGCTCTTGCAGGACAGGATCAGATTCGTGTTTACAAAAATAACATTCAACAATACGGCACTTACGTTGAATTGAGTGCAATTGGTGTTCCAGATTATACAGCTGTGGGAACTAGTATCTATACAACACAATCGTTTAATTATGTAACGAACGTTGTATTCACCACACCACTTACACAGTACGATATTATTCGTATTGAAGTAGGCCCAGCAGCCCTTAGTGATATGGGTATGCAGTATGTTCCTGTGCGAACTATTGAAGATGAAACGGCGTTCTTAGCAGCTGTATTAGTTGGTACTCAACCAACATATTTGGGACGTAATTCGTTTGATCATAAAGATCAAGTTAAGACCTTGGTTAATCAATATCCATTATTTGATATGTATGACGTTTGTTCTGGCAACTTGATTAGTGCATCACCACTATTTGCATATCGTGAGGATCCGAGCGCTCCTGTCAACCGTGTTGTTCAGAAAAGAATTGTAACGTCCGATGGTGGCCGAGAATTTGGTTTTGTTCAATTTATGTTGGCGGAAGATAATGGACAAATTTATGGTTACCGACTGCTAGATGGTCGTATGCAGCCAAGTGACTATTGGTACAATCCAAGTACAGGAATTCTTTTACAGTGGAATGGTGTAGCATGGCAAACTCTATTTGTAATTCAAGATTCAGGTACGGGTCTAATTGAAACACATGTACCATTTGTTGGTGCAACACCACCAACTTATCTTGTAACAATCGAAAACAGTATTTGGTATGATCCTACCACGCAACTTGTTTACAAATCTAATGGTATAACATGGGTAGTTCAAGCATTACCAAAGCAAGATGATTCACTGGTAACTCCAGCAGTGGCAATTGAAGGTGGAGACCCAACATTAACAACAGTTTGGCGCAGTGTTCCACAATACACAGATAATACATCTGGTCCACCAAGCACATGGACAGGTGGTACATATATTCCACAATGGGTTGATGGTGACAATAATCCAATTCCTGTCGGCGACCCAGGAGGCGATTGGGAAATTCCGGACCAGTGGCGATTGAATCCAGAACACCACAATCGTACTAATATTAGTTATTCCGAACTAGTAACACACTTCCGTTCTATCGTTGATGCTCAACCAAATCCATTTAGTTTTCCGGGTGGTGGTATTTCAGGATTTTCACAAGCAGATTTTAATTATTCACTTGGTGGAACTATCAAAGAACATAATGATAGTTATGACACATTAGTTTCAGCAGTTAATTTGATTAACGTAACACCACCAGGTGTTATTGAATTTGCTCAACAACAATATGCTGATTTACTGTTGGCGATCAAAGAACTTTTCAACAGAAATCTAGTAACGATGCTGTCTAATCTTTCTGTTGATGCTCTCACTGATTTGCCAGGATTTGTAGCCGAAACTGTTATTAGTGCCTACGAAGCCAACGATTTTTATGCTGAAGTATATGTTGATACTAGTGCATTCGACGCTGCTACAAATGTAGGCATGCGCAATTGGATTTCAACAGTTCCAATGTTTGCTCTTGGTCCTGTCATCCAACCAGTGATGGATATTGATGTAAAAATGAATCTTTATCAGATTCTACATCATGATGGACATCGATCAAGCATCAATTTTACAGCAGCGGAAGAAGATTCTGCATCACGTATTCTTTGTGTTATACCAGATACACGCGTAACAAATGGTACTATCGGTAAGATTGCAACGACGCCACCTCCGTGCTTTATGTCAGTCCTACCATTTGTGCTTCCATCGAATTGTCCAAACACAACATTCTCTACACAATTTGGTGTGATTCGAAACGGTGTATATTGGTATCAAACATCTAATCCTCGTGCATTGTATCGATTCAATGTTATCGCTGTGACACCAGTTGCTCCATCGGGAACTGGTGTTCCCGTAGGTGCTTTTTATTGGAACTCAATGCTCAATCAACTGTTCACATGGAATGGATCAGCATGGATAGCAGCAGCCCCTGTTCAAGAAATTTCACTTGCATGGGAATTGGTCGATATGCGGTTATTGTTAGCAAACACTCTTCTCACAGTTGAGAATCAACTGTATGCAATTACACCAAAGCCGATCACAGAATTTGCTTTTGATTATGCTTCCCTTACACCAAATCCAAGCGAGCAAGCATTTTACGATCAATACAATGAGGAGCAGTTTTTTGCGTTTATTGCGCGTCGTCGCATCCGTGCTCCATTTGAAAATTTTAATTACACACCATCAGATGCATTTACGTGGAATTATGTGTATAGTTCAGTTACAACACCACCAACATTTTCGATTACTCCTGGGCTTGCAGCATCGTGGCAGCAACTCTATACGTTGTGGTATGGAACACCATATCCTCATCTAGAGCCATGGTCTCTCCAAGGCTTTATTGATAAACCAGATTGGTGGGATGCGTTTTATCTTGATGCCACAGAAACATATCACTGGCGTCGTGATGGTATACACGACATGTGGGCAAATATTAGAGTTGGTATTATTCCAACGGTGGGAACTACTCCAACAGGAGTACCAGGTACAGGATTACCAGGCCAAATAACTTTGGTGTACAATTACGTCTCAGTCAATACTGGTACTGTTGTCATTGCAGGTAACTATGCACCAGATGATGTGCTTCCTCCATATTATAGCACAAGTTCTCCTACAATTCGTTCATTCTTTACAAGTCTCTCAACAGAAATAGTTGCACCAGGTGCAAATTATGCATATGGAGATGGTGGTCCGACAGAGTGGCAATGGCTTGTTTCTGGTGAACACGTATATGATCCATTGGTGGTTGCATTCAGAATGCAACCAGTTCGATTCATGCATTATGCATGGGGAATTGATTTTATTCGTGTTAATAACTTGCAATTAGATCCTACATTCTGTCAAGTATATAATCACGAAGATGCATTATTTCATGGTGATATTTACGATAATAACATTAAGTTCCTCGTTCGAGGAATGAATCAGTGGTACGTTAATTACAATCGATATGTTGGATATGACACTAACAAAGAGTTCCGTGTACTATGGACACAATGGAATCCACTCTTAACATATCAATTCTCCGGTATTATTGACACAAGTACCCTGCAAGTAACAAACAAATATTTTGATGTTGGTCCTCAAGATTACAATGTTATTTTAGCAAACATGGGTGTTATTAAGGATATGTGGTCGGATGCATTCGAAGTTGTTATTTTGAACATGCCACCAGCATTAATTTCATACAGCAATCAAGCACAGTGGAAAATGGAACTGGAAACACTAGCAGCAATTCCACGTGCAATTTCCTACTACGACGTTATGAATTATCCATTCGTAGTTGATGTGTCAACGAATACTGCGACATTCTATCGGTATGCAATCTCTGGTGCACTTAGTGTGTCAAATTTGTTAGAAGTTAATGGCGATCACGTTACAGACTTCCCGCACGATACGGTATTTGATGTAATCGATTCAACAGCAAATAACGGTACATATACAGTTGTTGCATCTATCTACGATCCATCAACAGACAAAACAAGAATTACAACACTTGAAGCATTACCAAGTTCTGTTGTGGATGGTATGATTGATTTGCCGAACAATATTTTGCCATGGCAAACTGGTGATCTTGTGTTTATTACATCGTCACAATTATTACCAGCTCCGTTGGTTCAGTATCAACCACTTTATATTATTCGTTTAACGAATCGAACCTTCCGTGTAAGTGATAGTCCAAACGATGCAACTGTTGGATTGCCGTTTATTTGGACAACACCAGGAACTGGTGATTTAAATGTCGGTCAAGTAACATCTTCATTCCAAGTGCTGGGTGGTACAGGTCCTTCCAAAGAAATTTGGAATCACTACACAGTAGACAAAACCAAAGTTCGCAACTTTACTCCACCATACTCTATCGCTGGCATTCAACGATTGCTTAACATTATTGATGGTTATCAATCCTATCAAACTGATCTTGGTGTGTTATATAATTTGAGTGATTTTTCAGAACTTGATCCAGAAACAGGCCGCAATGTTGATTGGCAATTGGAAGAAGAAAGATTTATTGATTGGGCATTCCGTCTACGTCGCACACGTTTGAGCGTAGCAGATAAGTATCCATTTGTTGTTCTGGATCAAACAGACAATACATTACAATTTACAGGACAAATTCCAACATGGTCTGCGGGAATGGCAATTGTAATGACTTCAACAGGTTTGTTGCCAGAACCCTTCATTGGTAATACACCATATTATTACTATCCATCAACAACTATTTCAGGTGTGTTTCAATTATCAACTACACGGCAGATAGCAGCATCAATTGTTGATATTCTATCAAATGGCAGTGGCATCATGTTTGTAGCACCACAAAATCGTCCACAATCATTTCCATCATTTGAAATGAATCCGGCACGCAATAACTTGTGGGTTGCGACACCACAAGGTGTGTTGGCGAATGTAATTCAAGGTCCTTATGCGGACATTCGTGTCCAGCAAACAATTTTTGACCAATATGCTCGACCACTGACTGCTGATAAACTTCTAATCTTCCGCGAAGATACACTTGCTCGTTTGGCAATGCGTACAGGAATTGCAAATGATGTTGTTCCTCCATCGGTTTCAACAGTTGATCCATACAATTTGATTCACATGGGTGGAGCACACTTGTTCATTGAAGGTATTCAACACGTTGTGTTGTTTAATGATTACACAACGAGCAATCAGATTTTGTATGATTCTTTCCTAGGACTGCAAGCTCAACGTTTTGGTTTAGATTTTTATGAAAAGAAAGATTACACTTTGCGTCCAACATTGGGTGGTTACTACTTATTGGATGGTAAATTTTTACGTAATATTGAAGGCCAGACTGTTGATTCACAAAACTACTACGATACGTATGCTCTAAAGGAGCAAACAAAGGTTGGTCACCACTCACGTGCTCTGGTAGGTTATCGTGAAGGACAAATGAAGTTCATGGATTTGTTGAACACCAATGCAAAAACTCAATTCATTTTTTACCGTGGCATGATCCAAGCAAAAGGTTCAACAAATGCTATCAAAGCATATATTAATTCTCGTCGATTTGTTGACGCAAAAGTAGATGAATTTTGGGCATGGAAGATTGCCGACTTTGGTGATGTTCGACCAAAAGTTTATCCTGAGATCAAACTTTTTGCATCAGATGGACAGGTTGACGATATTCGTTTAGAGTTTTTAACGGACTCAGAAGCATCAGATAAAGCTGTAGTTGCTGCTGATAAAGCTCAGGGCTTTAATGTAATTACATTTGCTGATCAGTCACGTTGGATTGATGCACCACAGCAACAAGAATTGCTTCATAATTCCATTCTATTTCTCGATAGTAAGGTGACATCATTAACAACAATTTATGCTTCAGATGTTGTTCCAACATCTGGTCAAGAAACAGTTGATCTCTGGTATCAAAAATCAACTGGTGATATTTTTGTATGGAATGGTACATCGTGGGTATTGACAACAGATGTTAATGTAAAAATAACAACTGTTGGTACAGATGTGTATGTGCAACAACCAGTATTTTCAGATACAGTTCGTATCACACACCGACAACTAGTAATTCCAGGCGATCTGCGTAATTACACAACTTCATATTTGCAACCTGGTACGGGTCCAAGCGAGTATGAGCGAATCAATTCGCAAGTTGTTCGTTTTACAACGTTTGGCTTTAGTGACATTATTATGCTGTTTACAATCAATCCAGCAAAGACGCAAAATAGTCCGGGAAAGATTATCGATTATGTATCAGAAACTGTATTAACCGATGTTCCATATTGGGATCCAGCTCGCGGAAATCATTCTATAATTGCAATTCACAATGTTAATATTCAAAATGCGGGTGATCCTGCTCTGTACACAAATACGTTGAATCCAAATGATGTATCAGAACAAGCTTGGAATCAACATGAAATTCAAACAGTATGGTTGGATACATCAACACTGGCATACTTACCGTATTACGATGATATCATTTCCCCACAGTTGAATGATCGCCTTTACAGTTGGGGTCGATTCGCTGATTGGGGTCAAGTTCGTGTATTCCAGTGGGTAGAAAGTGAATTTACGCCGGAACAATGGACTGCGACTGCATCAAATGAAGCAGACAATACTGCAATCCCATCGAACACCAAAATAACAGGCACCCCAAGAAACACGGTATTCAAACGTGAACGTATACCAATTGCTACGACTGTTAATGTTGGTACAGATGAATTGTTGGGTGCGAATGGAATGAGTATTGGTGATCAGGCCCTATTGACAATCAATGGCACAATTACTCCTACACGTCCAACAACAGGTGTGAATCCAGATTTGTTTGATAGTTTGGCGACATCAATGACTGCAATAATAACAATTACTGTTGTTCCGGCAGTCTATAGTGAATCCCCAGCCATTGCTACAATTACATTTTTTGATATACCAGCAGTTGTGCCAGCAACATTAACAAATCTTGCTAATGGATTGTATGATTTTACATTCGCTGTAAATGGTGGTGTACCGGTGAATTACACAATTACAATTACAGGTGCAACAACAGTCACACAACTTGCAGCTAAGATAATGGTCGTTCTCGTTGGTATTGCAACAACAGTAGAAGCAGCTCAAAATACAATCACTATTACAGCGTTAGATCTCCAACTACCATTAACGACGACGACAACTCTTGCATCATCAACAAAATATTATGTTACGTTGGGAACCACCGCCTCAATTATTAAACTAAGTGACGTACCAAATGGAACAGCATTTGAATATGGCACAGGTGGTATTGGAACGTTGGCGGTAGTGCCGGCATTTAAAGCTATTAACTGGACTCCAAAGCCTGTTTCATCTCAACAAATTATTCCGATTATTGATGGCTACACATTGCCAGTACCACCATTGTTCACGCTGGATAGTTCACTCTTTTCACCTGGTGATGTTGTTAATACATATTTGAATGGTCGTCTATCTCAGGCAGATTTAACAGTAGATAGTTTGTACCAAATTCCCAACACAGCACAATATGTTCTTCGTGATATCATAATGGTCGTCCGTCCTATTCCTGTTGTAACACCAGAAGAGGCAGCATTTGATCCAGATGCGTCAGATGATGGAACAACGAATGTGCAATTGAAAGAAATGGTTCAATATACACAACGCGTCGTCACATTTGACACAATTGAAAAGACTTTGTATTATTTCTGGGTAGAAAACCGACTGAACAAAATTGAAGATCGTGAAGATGCTTTGCCTCTTATTCAAGTTGCTCAACAACTTGCAGTAATTCCTACGCCATATCTTGTTGTACAGCGTCCAGAAGACGACCCAACACTAGCTGACCGCTTCGGATACGGTATCACGTATGGCACTGTGTATAGCGTTCCTTGGATCTATGATCTATACCCCGTAATTCCTGTGTTTTATCGTCAAGCAATCATTCGTAAAGCTGCCGACTATGTGCGTACAGATAATCGTTACGAAATGCGATTTACACGTGATTTAACGTTGCGTGATAACTTGGATGATGGCTACCGTCCAGTAAATTTGAAAGATAAACATCAAGAATGGCTTGTTATTCGTCGTGAGCAAGGAGTAAACATTGATCGTTATTTGTGGAATCGCTTAACTGAATCTTTGATTTTTTACAAATTAGCAGATCCAAGCATTCGCGTTCCAGCTTTGGAACGCACACTATATGATGAAATGAATGGAACAGATACTCAGTATGGATTGGGTGAAGCTCAGGCATTCACAGATGGTACTCTGTCATTACAGACGGTAATTGCATATTTGGAAGATCCAAATAATGACTTTTATCCGTTGGACATCAATTCATTCTTTGCTACATACTCATTTGATACGCCGGCAAACATTGCTATATCAATGGATGTAATTTATAACACATTTGGTACCATTCATGTCAATAACATTTGGTTTAATACATTACTTGATGCTTTCTCTGTAAAATCTAAATACCCACAGATCTTCAAAACATCTTGGGTAGCCTTGCACGGTATTCGTGTTCTAGAAGTTGCAGGTTTGTTCGATGACTAGAGCCATAAATACAATCATGCCAAAAAAACTAACTACCCAACAATTTATACAAAGATCACAAACCGTTCATGGTGATCGTTATAATTATTCGCAGACACAATTCTGCGGTGCTGATAAAAAAATTACAATTATTTGTAATATCCATGGGGCGTTTGAACAGCGAGCAATGGATCATATGAAAGGTCGCGGATGTTCGTTATGTAATGAGCGACAATCATTAACGTTGCAACAATTCATTGAACGATCCAATAAAAAACACAAATCAAAATATACGTACGAAAATGTTGTGTATAAAAATGTACACACAAAGGTAAACATTACGTGCCCTGTTCATGGGATTTTCTCACAAACACCAACAGATCATGTGCATGGTGGATATGGATGTCCAGTGTGTGGTGGTACAGGGAAAGTATCAACAAAAGATTTTGTGCACCGCTCGTCAATACTTCACGTGGGTAAATATGACTATTCAAAAACCATTTCGGCGGGAATGAATAAAAAGGTTATTATAACATGCAAAGATCATGGAAATTTTTCTCAACGAGCAGCAGACCATGCAAACGGCGTTGGTTGTCCCTCTTGTGGAATACAGCATCAAAAGGGTTATACAAATAAGTATTTTGAAAAACATCCAGAGGTAAAAGCACAACCAGCAAAATTATATCTTATTACTATTGACGATGCGTTTTGTAAAATTGGTATAACGAGGAAACAATACATCAAACAAAGATTTTCAGGTGTGCGGTTTAAAGTGGTAGCAGAATTACCTTATCCTTTATATAAGGCTTTCCAACAAGAACAGACAATATTGAAAAAATTTCATCAAGAGCGATACAAAGTACAGGTGTGTAAAAATAAATATTTTACGGGCTGGACGGAATGTTTTCCATTATCATTGTTGTCGGCTCTAAAACTCGAAATTATTAAGGATTAACAATGGCCAGTCGTTTAATTGATGCATTATTCCGTACAGATCCTACAACAGGATTTGTTGACTATGTTTTAACAGTCAAACCGTATCACACCAAAATTTTGGAAACATTGGTTGAGTATGTTTGGACAGAACAAATCAATGTCATAGTTTGTGATCGTGATGCATGGGTAATGGATTTTACACGACCAAACCCACCAGTAGCCTATGATTGTGGTTATGGTATTATTTGGGATGCCCCTCCGGGTTTTGCAAGTACGGCGTATCAAATTATTGGCGTTGTAACAGGTAGTGGTGGGTCATGGACAATACTTGGTGATCACACAGCACTATTTGTACCAGGAACTTTATTTGTTGTAGGACGAAATATTGGCGGTGGGAATGGTTGGTATCTTGTTGCTTCGTCAACATTGGTTAGTGGTAATACAGTTGTTACAATTAGTTCAATACCACCAATTCCCCCATCCCAGTATTGGTTGACATCAATCACATCATCATCTCCGCATGGATTTGCCTATATTTTTGATACGTCTAAAGATTCAATTATCAACAGCGATTCAACCTCCAACGCCTTTGTTGTTATTGGCGATCAAACTGATAAGTATTTTGAAGGTGTATACATTACAGTTGATAATACTTATCTAAATCGTAATACCGGCACTTATTATGTGCAAAATGCTTTCAATAGTTTTGCCATCATTGGTGTGACACCAGGAGTGAGTGGATCTTTCACTGTGCAAGGTTATGCTACATCAGCATTTGCAGTTGGGTCGACATTCATTATCTCTGGAAATGGAATTGGCGATGGAATATATACGGTAGTGTCTGTTGCTTTGAATAGTATTAGTGATACAGTTGTGACAGTTGCATCTGTTCCGCTTGCGACAACAGTAACTGGTACACTAACGATTCCAAATACAATCGTTTTTACAAAGCAACACGTGGAATTTTCAAAACCACCAGCAGTTCCATTTGATGGTAGAATGTACCTAGCGTCATTAGGCTATGACGAGCCGGCATATTGTCGCCTTGCAAGAGCAGGCGATCTCCACACAGATGCTTTTATTGGTGAAACACTTGTTATTAGCATTTCAGATTTTGATTTTGATATTGCAAATTCTGATGTATTAGAAGATGAACCACGTGCATTTGGTGTAATGGGCTTTGGAACTGGGTCTTTTGGTACACCAGAAGCAGGATTTCCAGCAACATCACCAACTACGGGCATTTCAATCATTCCATCCGGTCTTGATGCTTTGTATTTCGACGTGGGTGGCTTAGATGAGGATCTGTCCACAGTTGTTCATTTGTATGGTCACACAGTCTAAGTGGGATAAATACGAGAAAAGGAAACGACAATGTACCACACAAGCGATATTGTTCTGGCAGCGTTCTTAAAGATCAGTGGTTGCCAGATGACCAAAATTGAAAAACAGGGGCAAAAAGGCACATTTGTGTTTGCTAATGTTGATCAGGATCTAGTCCAGTCATATGACTTGGGCGACGCACGGGTCGAGCCAGTAGCTTTCAATAATATGATTAAATCCTTAACAACCAGTGTGAAGAGGATGGACTGATAAATATCCGCAGAAATCAGGAGATAATTGATGCGCACGTTTCTACCACTTGAAGTTGAAGGACACTGCCGAATCGTTGATGATCTTGGTGTTATTCACCTTGACAAACATAACGCTGTCCACCCACAGAACTTAGCTCGTGTTTTTGCTCGCTCATTAGCGAATGAACATAACTACTACATTTATCGTATGGCTTTTGGTAATGGTGGAACAACTGTTGACGCAGCTTTCACAATCACATATAAAACTCCTAACGATGGACAACCGCCTGATCTGAATACTTGGGATAGTCGTATCTATCACGAAACGTATTCTGAAATCGTTGATGCTGGTCAAGTCACTCTAAACCCACTATTAGGTACAGATCCTGGTTCCGCTGATTTAAATACAGGCGATCGTCCGGGTGGTGGAGCAGTCCCAGCGGATGATCCACCTTCTATACCACACGTTTCCGGTCCTGGAGTTCGTAGTGCGGAACTTGGTTTGACATCTGAAGTTGTAATCACTTGCGTTTTGAATCAAGCCGAACCACTTTCACAGGATTCAACTGATTCCCTACCACCAACAAGTAGCACAGAAGCAGAATTTGTATTTGATGAAATTGGTTTGTACACTTCCGGTGCACCAGCAATTGCAACTAGTGGATATCAATATATTAACGTTGGTACACGTAATTCAGAAAATGATAGTGGTCTGCTTCCAGGCACAGGATATTCATTTAGTATTCAAATTGATGGTGGTTCAATAACACCAATTCTTTTCACAACACCAGTAGCTGGTGGTAGTGGTTCTGGTGGTGAAATTCTTTACGGTGATTTGTGTGAAGCTATCAATACAGGTGATGTGTTGTGGGGATTGACTGGTGTAAATCCATTGCCAGGTAGTGCAACGATGTCAATTACCGACAATACTGGTGGTACATTCCCATCTATTACGGGTGCAGAAACATATGGCTTCTTGAGAATTGAAAGTCCAACAGCAGGCGTTGGTTCCGCTGTCAATATTAGTCTCGCCGCAGCATTCTTAGCAGCATTAAATCCACCTTCAGGTGCTACTCTTGAAACTCCTATTGCCGGTGAAGCAGCAGGTGTGCAAAATAATCCAGTTGCTTATCAAACAGAACGTGAACGTTTGTTGGCACATTTGATCTTTTCACCAGTTTTGAAGTCAGCCAATCGTGTATTGACCATTACATACACTTTGACAATCTCTGTTGCACGTACGCCACTAATTACTACGTAATAGGTAATTGCAGAAATGAAAAAGGCGCCCGAGGGCGCCTTTTTCTTTGTTACTCTTGTTGATTAGATAGCCGATGGTTGACCATCGTCGAGCTTGACAGTTCCAACTGGTACACCGATCTGACCTGACTTCGGATCGATCATCTTACCTTGTGGTGTTAGCACCTTTACGTACTGGTGAAAGTACTGAAGTGCATTCATACCATTGCCAAGTGTCTTCTGTGCCATCAAATCCCATAGCTCAAAATTACGAGCATTGCGATCCAATAGGATACCAGCAAGACGCTTGCGGTCGATATCATCAAGGTGATTTGTTGGGAATAGCAATTTGTTTCCTTGTGGGTCTGCCTTAAGGACAGCACACTCGTGCAAAACGCCATCGCTGTATAGTTCAATCCACTCAACGTGGGCGTGATGTGGTGACTTGACAACTCTCATAGTTTTCTCCTTCTCCGTAAGTAATTGTTGTTACTTGCGGATATTTACAACCTATTTTTTAGCAGATACCAAAAGAATAGGGTTAGGGGAACTATTCAATGTTCTCATTCAATGCTGCAAGCATTGTCGGAGTATAACATGTTGTTAGTATTTACTAAATATAGACGATAAAGGAGATCCCCATGCTTGAAAAAGTCGTTCAAATGTTACCCGTGATTAAACTTGACATCTATGGGGCATTTATTCTCGTTTTAGGCATGATTTTCTTTTATATGTTATGGAAAGCGAATCGTCAGGGTAACTTAATCTGGACAGATTTGATCACTAATAAAGGTACAACAGTTGTTAGTTTAACTAAGATGTTGCAATTGATAGGTGGAATGGTGGGTACGTGGCTCATGATTAAACTAACATTGCAAGAGAAGTTGACTGAAGAATATTTGATGATTTACTTGACCTATGTAGGAGCTATTGAAGGTTGGAGTAAGTTCGTAGCTGCGCGATATGGCGCAACATTTGATCCAAACGGTAACGGATCAAGTAATGGTAATGGAAATAACAATGGGTACGGAAATGGATATGGTAACGGAAATGGGCGAGGCCAAGGATATGGTAACGGAAATGGGCGAGGCCAAGGATATGGACAAGGCCAAAATCGTCCAAATACATCACCAGCGTCGTCCCCGGTTGATGAAACTGCACTGGATGCAGCACTACCAAAGGACATCAAACCATGACACGATGTATTAACTGCGGACTTCGAAGAATTGTTCGGAAGGCACAACGGGTAATAACGAGGTTACGTCGTCATGGGGATGTGTTTCGTCGTTCACGATCCCACTGAACATTCGAACTTCATTATCAATCAGACTTATATAGTCAGCAGAATACACAGGACATAGTGTATTTCGTTCATAGAAATGTCCATATTTGTATGGATTGTATGTGATAGCAGTACCGGTTAGGTGATGATCTTGCCATTTTGCAAGAAAGTGTTTTACGTTGAATTCACGAAACCATTCACAACACCAACCGTTTCTTGCTTCATACGTGGCAATGTTTAATATTCGGCCAACAATTCCAGCATGAACATTTTTGCGACGGTTAGTGAGAACTCTCTGCCGCCCCGCCTCCGAAACTTTAAAAGTACCATCAGCAACAACAATGTGGGATGCGTAACCTAATACGAGATCTTTATGACATCCTTCAAGGGCTTTGATAGAATACACACAACCTTTACGATTTAAGTTACGATAAATGAAAACTTTCATGAACCTTGTGCCTAGCGCCTCAATCACGCCGTTCCCCCGACCGTCAGCCCGTCGATGCGCAAGGTCGGCTGGCCTACCCCGACGGGTACGCTCTGGCCTTCCTTGTCGCAGGTGCCGACACCGGAGTCGAGGCTCATGTCGTTGCCGATCATGGAAACGTGCGTCAGCGCATCCGGTCCATTGCCGATGAGCGTCGCACCCCTGACCGGATAGGTGATCTTGCCGTTCTCGATCATATAGGCCTCGTCAGCGGAGAACACGAACTTGCCGCTGACGATATCGACCTGGCCGCCGCCGAAATTTGCCGCATACAGGCCGTTGCCGACCGAAGCGATGATCTCGGCGGGATCCCTGTCGCCGTTTAGCATGTAGGTGTTGGTCATCCGCGGCATCGGCACATGCGCGTAAGACTCGCGCCGTGCGTTG
>Ga0315281_10004913_pt1 | contig 19260 bp, 22 predicted proteins | sample YL17G07_0_MG_FD_204540 | JGI IMG/M metagenome (GOLD analysis project Ga0315281, IMG submission 204540) | Sediment microbial communities from Yellowstone Lake, YNP, Wyoming, USA - YL17G07_0 | ecosystem: Environmental > Aquatic > Freshwater > Lake > Sediment | place: USA: Wyoming | collected... | reverse complement strand
ACTCTTTGGAGGAAAATAAGATGAATTACTTTAGAATAGGCTTACTAAAAGCTCAACATACACACTTAACGTCGTTACATTGTCATTGCGAACGAAGTGAAGCAATCTCCAATAAATTCAAAGGATTGCTTCGTCGCTTTGCTCCTCGCAATGACACTTCATTTTTTGCGTTTGTATTAATTTATTTTTCTTTTATGATCTTGATTTTATCTGGCTGCAGCAAATCCGATATTGCTAAATCAAGCCAGGTCCTTGCAAAGGTTGATGACAAGGAGATTACCACAAGTTATTTTGAGAGGCAGATAAAAAATCTCCCTGAATCAGTACAGAGACTCTCTCTTGAAGGGGAGGGGAAGAGGGCACTCCTTGAAGGCCTGATTAACAGAGAGATACTTTACAAAGAGGCTGTGAAGAAAGGGATCAATAAAGATGCAGAAATAAAAAGAAAGCTAGAGGACATGGAGAAAGAGCTTGTAATAAGCACTTTTATTCAGAGGGAATTCGGTAATAAGCTGATGGTTGAGGATAAAGAAGTGCAGGATTATTACAACACCCACATAAACGAGTTCAAAAACAGGGAGGAGATAAGAATAAGCCAGATTGTTGTATCGGAAGAGAAAGAAGCAGGGGATATTCTTGGAAAACTTAGGGCAGGGAAGGATTTCGGAGCACTCGCTGCTGAGTATTCAGTAGATAAACCGACCGCCCTCAGAAAAGGTGATGTGGGTTACTTCACTTACAAGATGTTACCTGCTGAAATAAGGGATAGTGTTTTTGGAATGAAAATGGGAGAGATAAGCGGACCGTATAAGATGCCCGATGGTTATGAGATATACAAGATTACAGACAGGAGAACAGTCTCTTACTCCTTTGAGCAGGTAAAGAATGCTGTAAAGCTCCAGTTGATTGACCAGAAAATCCAGGATTCCCTAAAAGCATTGCTCGATGATTTGAAAAAGAATATGAAAATTCAGATAAATGAAAACCTCTTGAAATAGCTTGACGGCTTGTCAGCTTGTTGAACTTAGAACATCGAAAGTAGAACTTAGAACTTAGAACATTGAACAATTAACAGTGAAGATTGAGAGATTTATAATTTATGGGTAATAAAAAAATACTAATTTCTAACTTTTTATCATTATCTAGTGTTCAGGCTATCAGCTATATTTTGCCCCTTATTACTGTTCCTTATCTTGTTTGGCTTAATTGCCTTCTCTCAGGCATTTATCTATTATTTTATTTTGATTACTGACTATGGATTTAATCTTTCTGCAACAAGGGAGATTTCTATATACAGAGATAGTAAAGAAAAGATTTCGGAAATCTTTAGCTCTGTGATGATAATAAAAATTGCGCTGATGTTTTTGAGTTTTTTATTATTGTGTTCACTTGTTTTTAGCATCTCCAAGTTCAGAAATGAGTGGTTGGTTTATCTTCTGACTTTTGGTATGGTTTTGGGCAATGTGCTTTTCCCTGTATGGTTTTTTCAGGGAATAGAAAGAATGGGGCAGATAGCAAGATTAAACATTTTGTCAAAGCTTATTTTTACTATTTCTATTTTTGTCTTTATAAGGTCTCAAAGTGATTATATTTATATTCCTTTAATCAATTCACTTGGGTTTGTAATCACTGGATTAATAAGCATTTATATTATTGTAAGAAAGTATGGAATGAAAATAAAGGTTCCATCATTAACCCAAATAAAATATGAGCTTAAAGAAGGCTGGTATATATTTATCTCTACAGTATCAATAAGCTTTTATACTATAAGCAATATCTTTATTTTGGGACTATTTAGTAATAACACCGTTGTGGGATATTATAGCGCTGCAGATAAATTGATAAAAGCATTTCAAGGATTATTTTATCCTGTTTCTCAAACTATATATCCATATATTAGTAAACTGGCCAGCGAATCAAAAGAGCAAGCTCTAATCTTTATAAGAAAAATTATTAAGTTGGTAGGAGGGGGGGCTTTGCTTGCTTCAATAGCTATTTTTATATTTGCTACTTCTATAGTCAATATAATGTTAGGCGAACAATATCATGAATCAATACTTATACTAAAAATATTAGCTGTTTTGCCATTTATAATATTTCTAACAAATATGTTTGGAGCACAACTTTTATTACCATTCAATATAAAAAAATTGTTTAGTTTAAGCATTATTATTCCTTCGATATTACATATTGCATTATTGCTTCCCATTGCTCATTTTTACAAAGAAATAGGTGTTGCGGGATTAGTGGTATTTACAGAATTGTCAATATTGATTTACAGAATTACTGGACTCCATCTATTTCATAGAGATCTTTTTCAAGGGGTTTGTTATGGTAAAAGATAAGAAAAAAATACTTATAAAGGGGGCACATGATTCTTTCAACTTCGGGGATGACCTTATATTAATAGCTATTCTATATTTCATAAAAAATAATTTAAAAGTATCAGATGATAATTTGGAAATATATTCTCAAAGAACAATATATAGTTTAGAAAAATTAAAGTACACATTTGATTTTGAATTGAAACAATGTAAAGAGATTAATAATATAATTTACTCTCTCAACTCAACATTTAAAGATTTGAAATTTCCTAAATTTATTAGAGTTATTATTGCTATTAGTATTTTGATCATTTTCATTTTTAACGTTTACTTTTTCAAAATCACAAAAAAGAGACTATTTTTTAAAGACATCATTACTTTTTACGAGAAATTGGATGTGCTTCATTATATAGGAGGAGGATATATTACAGATAGATGGAAAATAAGAATGATTCAAGATTATTTGTCTGTGAAAGTGGCAAAATTAATAAATCCTAATTTAAAAGTAATTGGAACAGGATTAGGATTAGGGCCTTTTAAAAATAGATTATCATTTTTAATTTTAAAGGGGATATTGAACAATTTTAATTACTTATTTTTAAGAGAACAGGAGTCCTATAATCTAATAAATAAAATGAATCTGAGAGCTTATTATAAGTGTCTGGGTGATGACGTTTTACTACTTTTCCCTATATTTCATAATTTTAAAAATGAAAAGAATAAATTAAACATGAAAAATATTGCGTTTAATTTAAAAAAGTTTCCAGACCATGACTATGAAAACATCAAAAATATAATAGAACAATTATTAAAATTATCTAATGAAAATAATTACCATATAGAATATTTTTGTTTTGGACAAAATCCTGGGCCTGATGATTATGATGTACTTAGTAGTCTTAATCTTAAGAATATAGCTTCAATATCTGCTATACATAATCCTTACGAAGAAGGTTTTGATACTTTTATTGAAAATTTAAAAAGAATAAAGTTTGGTTTTGGATTTGCATATCACTTTAATATAATTTTAACAATAATGTCAATTCCTTCTATAAGTGTTTATGCAGGAGATTATTATAAACAAAAAATAAAAGGATCAATGGAATTGTTTAATGTGCCTTTTGTTTTTGATATTAATGAAATCAATAATAATAATTTGGAAACAATCATCAATGAGGTATCACAAAAAGAATATAGAGAAGGGGATGGAATAGAGAAATTCTATAAGAATATGGTCAAGGAATATAGCGTGATGTATAAGAATATATTATTTCAAAAATAATATATCTGAAATAGTAATTGTAATATTATACTCTAAAAAAATGATTTAGAAATTATGCAATGTTCATAGATAGGATAATATATGAATGATTATTTAATATTAGGAGCAGGAGTAACCGGTTTAAGTGCCGGTATACATACAGAGAGACAAATTTATGATGTAAATAGCTTTCCCGGAGGTATATGTGCTTCTTATTATATGAATTTGTGCGGCAAAAAATCTTATTTTCGTAATGATGAAGAATCGTATCGCTTTGAGTTCGGCGGCGGGCATTGGATTTTTGGTGCCGATAATTTAATATTGGACTTCATAAATAATCTATCTCCTGTAAAAACTTATCAAAGAAAATCTGCGGTTTACTTTCCTGATTTAGATTTATATGTTCCTTATCCAATACAAAATCATCTTTTTTATTTACCTAAAAATATACGAGAAAAAGCTTTAAAAGAAAATTTAAAATCAGAAAATAAATCAGTTTCTACTTTAGCTGACTGGCTTTTAGTTAACTTTGGAAAAACTTTATGCGAACTATTTTTCTTCCCATTCCACGAGTTATATACAGCTGGACTTTATACAAAAATTGCTCCTCAGGATAAATTCAAGACCCCTGCTAATAAAGACTTAATTCTTAAAGGAGAAAAGGAAAAATCTCCGGCAGTCGGCTATAACGCTACCTTTGTTTATCCCCGGAATGGATTAGATGATTTGATCAGAAAAATGTCAGAAAGATGTAATGTTAATTTCAATAAAAGAGTTACAAGGATAAATCTGGAGAAAAGAGAAGTCTATTTTGTAGATGGAAGCTGCATTGAATATGAAAAAATTATCTCAACTATACCTTTAAATAAAATTATAAAAATGGCGGATATAAACAATATAGAAGATGCTCAGCCTTATACTTCAGTCTTAGTATTAAACATCGGTGCAAAGAAAGGAAAAAGTTGCCCAGATTATCACTGGATTTATCTTCCAAAGAGTAAAGCAGGATTTCATAGGGTGGGGTTCTATAGCAATGTTGATAACTCGTTTTTACCAGAATCCTCAAAAAGAGACAATAACAGGGTGAGTATTTATGTAGAGAAGGCATTTATTGCCGGTAAAAAACCAAATGATGAGGAAATGAAGCAATTATGTGCTGAAGTTGTGAAGGAGCTTAAAGAATGGGATTTTGTTGCTGAAGTTGATGTTATTGACCCTACCTGGATTGATGTTGCCTATACATGGCAATATTATGATTCTACCTGGAAAGAAGAAGCAATGAAAATTTTAAGAGAGAATGATATTTATCAAACAGGCAGGTACGGTAAATGGAAATTTCAGGGTATTGCAGAATCAATAAAAGATGGGTTGAAAATCAAAGAAGAAATAAATGGATAAAAAAGAGACAATCTGTGCAGTAGTTGTAACTTACAATAGAAAAGAACTACTTTTAGAATGTTTGGAATCTTTATTAAAACAGACTTATCCTTTAGATGCAATTTACATAATCGATAATGCTTCTACTGATAGTACTCCTGAAATTTTAAAAGAAAAAGGATACATAAAAGAAATTCTAATCCCGACCAATGAACCAATAGAAAATGAAAATATAATTCATATGCTTTCAGAAGGCAATCAGAATAAAGAAGTAAAAGTTTACTGTGTCCGAATGCATGAAAATACTGGGGGAGCTGGTGGTTTTCATGAGGGTGTCAAAAGGGGATACGAAAGAGAATATAATTGGCTATGGTTGATGGATGATGATGTTTGCCCTGATCAAAAGGCATTAGAGGCTCTAATGAATTACAAAAAAGAATATTCCATATTAATTCCAGTTAAAGTTGCTAAAGATAAACAAAAAATTATAGATTGGTCTGGTTTGTCTTATGATTTAGTTAATCCATTCTTAAAAAATCCCAAATTACCTATTTTTAAGGTCTATGCTAAATTAAGTTTATTGCCTGATACTTTAGAAGTTAAAGACTTTTCTTTTGAGGGACCTATTTTTAAAAGAGAAGTTATTGATCAAGCAGGTTTTCCTGAAAAGAAATTATTTATTTACTTTGATGATACTGAATATGCTCTTCGAATAAGAAATCTGGGATATAAGTTATTATTAATTAAGGATGCATTGATTATCAAAAAAATTGATAACGAGAAACCCCTTTCTACAGTTCCATGGAAAGACTATTATTACAAAAGAAATTTATTATGGATTCGAAAAAAATATGGACAAAATGTCTTAGTTAAATATTTAAATCCAATTTTATTTTTTTTATCTGCTTTATTAATTAAAGGAATTTTAAAACTAAATTATAAAAATATCAAAATAATTTATTACGCCTTTATTGATTCATTAGACGATAAATTAGTAAATAGATTTAAGCCTTATGACGCATTATAAGGTGTAACATTAATGGAACTTCGTTGTTTAAGTTTCTCAAAAGTATTATCAAAAGAGATTATATTAGTACTCTTAGTTTCTTCATTTGCTGGTTTTCTCTTGTTACAATTTTCATTTTATGCTGCAGTATCCATTTTATTAATAGGTGCTCTAATTTTATGTATACAAAGAAAGGATTTTAATTTTTATTTTTTATTGTTTTTAGTTCCAATAGATAGATTCTATTTTCCAGTTGTTTATAGGCTTAAAGCTTATCAGATAGTTTTAATTGGAGCGGTTATTTTTGGCATAGCTACTGCAATCATTAATAAGAAAAGTTTACGATTTAATTGGAATTTGCTCGATGTAAGCATATTATTAATTTATCTTGGTCGAATACTATCAGGTCTTATTGCTGTCAATTATATAGTTTATTTTAAGGCATTGATATTGTATGGTCTTTTCGTTCTCTTATATTTTTATATCAGACATATGGCAACTTCGATACAACCAGAGAAAATGTTGCGGTACATGATTTATACCAGCGCAGTTTTTATTGCCTTTGGATTTTTTGAATTTATACTGGGGAAATTAGGCGTTGTCCCGATACATACTGCAGAATCAATATATGTTTATGGGGGAAGACCTTGGAGTGTCTTTAAGGAACCAGATTGGTTCGGTGGTTATTTGACATTTATCATTGGGTTAACATTCCCCTTTATTTCTAAAAAAATGGTTAATGAAAAAATATACTCAAAATATAATTTAATACTATACTTCGCTATATTTATGAGTTTATTGATTGTGGTGCGTTCTGCATGGCTTGGCCTTTTAATTGGCATATTATTTATTTCTATTTTTGGTAAGAGAGCAAAGGGAATTATATTATCTGGTGTAGGGAAAATATTTGTTGTTCTTTTGTTTTGTTTAATGTTGATGTCTGCTTTTTCTTTTTCACATTACAAGTCAGTTCAAGACCGTTTTATGTCTATTTTTACATATCTAGAACATAAACGGTATGATTCAGCTGCTCAAACTAGAATTAATAGTTACGAGGCGATTATAGGTTATATTAATGAAAAACCGCTTCAGGGATATGGCGCTGGGGCTTGGGAATACTTATCTCAAAGGCATAAGTACATAAATCCATCCTTATCTGCGAACAATGTTCTGCTTACTCCAATTTTTGAAATGGGTATTTTAGGTGTTTTTTTGTACCTAATGTTTTTCCTTGCTTTATTTAAAATGATTTTTGCAGGAATTAGGTATGCTGTAACTGATATTGAACTCAGATATGTAACAGGTATTGTAATAGCGGTTTTAGGCTCTCTTGCAGTTTCTATATTTAATGACATTATGTTGACAGGTTTCTATTGGGCATTCATTGCTATTTTTAACAACTACATAATATCACTAAAGAAAACAAATAGGGAAAGTTTTTTATCTATAAATAAAGAATTTTTTAGTATGGAGAAAAACTAACTCTATGAGAATATTGCATATACTTCCACGAATGTTTTTAGGATGTGGAACGAGCACTTCAGTTTTTAGTGCCATAGAAGCTATGAAGGAAAAAGGACACAATCTTTATCTTATGTCTTCCTTTATTGATGAATACTACAAAAATAAACTTTCAAAACTGGGAATCTCTTATTCATTAGCTCCACTATCACAGTATAGAAAAAATATAATTAGTTTTTTGAAGTCAATTTTATACATAAAAGTAGTAATTTTAAGAGAAAAAATAGAAATAGTTCATTCTCACCATAGGTGGAATTGTTTGATTGGAACAATATGTGCTAAATTGACGCATATAAAAAGCATAACCAGTGATCATGTTATCTTATATGGAAAAAAATATTTAAGTTTTTGGGCTGACGGTATTATTACTGATAGCAATTATAATAAAAAACATTTAGTTGAATATTTTCATATACCAGAAAATAAAATTGAAATTGTTTATCCATTGATAGAAAGAGAACGATATGGGAAGCTTATAGATAGCAGTTTTAAAATAAATAATGCAATGAATGAATTTGATAAATTTAAAACTGAAAATACTTTGTTGGTAGGCCAGATGGCAAGACTTTCAGCAGAGAAAGGGCAAATATATTTTTTAGAGGTAATCAAGGAGGTATTAAAGGATTTTAATAACGTAAAATTTTTGTTTTTAGGAGAAGGAAATTTAAAACATGCTTTAATTGAAAAAGCGAAAGATATGATGCTTGCAGAAAATGTTTATTTTCTGGGTTTAAAGAAAAATATTTATTCTTTTTTAGCAGTATTGGATATCTTTGTCATTTCATCGAAAATAGAAGGATTTTGTATATCGGCTTCAGAAGCGATCTTGGCTGGAATTCCAATAATTGCAACTAAGACAGGAGGTCTTCCAGAGCAAATTATAGATGGTGAAACAGGCTTTTTAATAGAGTATGGAGATAAAAAATCATTAAGAGATAGGTTATTATTGTTGTTATGCAATAAAGAGTTAAGGAAAAGAATGGGCGAACGTGGGCGTCAATATTTATTAAAAAAATACTCATATGAGAAAATAGCAGAGAATTTAGAAGAAAAATATAATTTTTTTTTAAAAGATATAAAAATAGAATAAATTAAAAATATTAAAATTAGCTTTAGTATGTTCTTCTGGTGGTTATCTTTTTGCGTTATATTCTTTGAAGCAATATTGGGGAAAACATGTACATTTTTGCACGACATTTCCTACCACAAAGTAAAATTTATGCTGATTGCTGCCTAAATTAATTATGTTTAAAAAAATTGATATTTGTGGTGTTAAAATCGATAATATAAACATTTTTGAAGTTTTGCAGACTATAGAAAACCATATTTTGAAAAAATCTAACTCATTCATCGTAACTCCAAATGTCGATCATATCGTAAAAATTCAAGAAGATTCTATGTTCAAAAATGTTTATAAAGAGGCTTCACTTGTGCTTGCAGATGGTATGCCTATTCTTTGGGCAGCAAAGTTATTAGGAAAACCTCTTAAAGAAAAGATATCCGGTTCAGATTTATTTCCGAAGTTATGCGAGGTTGCGGCAGAGAAAGGATATAAATTATTCTTTTTGGGTGGGAGGCCGGGATCTGCTTTAAAGGCAGATGAAGTTTTAAGAAATAGATATCCAGATATACAAATTGTTGGGACTTATTCGCCACCTTTTGGTTTTGAAAATGGTAAGGAAGAAAACGATAAAATTATTAGAATAATTAAAGATGCTAAACCGGACATCTTGTTTGTTGGCTTAGGTGCGCCAAAGCAGGAGAAATGGATTTATAAATATAGGAATGAATATCAGGTACCTGTGTCTATTGGAGTAGGTGTAAGTTTTGAGTTTGTTTCAGGTATGGTAAAAAGAGCGCCTTTGTGGATGCAAAGAGTAGGGTTGGAATGGTTCTGGCGGCTTATGATGGAACCAAAACGCTTATGGAAGCGATATCTGATTGATGATCCAGTTTTCTTTTGGCTTGTGCTGAAGCAGAAATTAGGGTTGCTTAAGTAAAGTTGGTTCAGTACCCCAGTTGAATCTACCTGAAGCATTCCAGCCGCTGTTGGTGTTTTTGATAGGGCCGACCTTAATAGTGTAATTGCCGTCCTTGATAATTGAACATTCCTTATTTATTTCAAACGCGGGCTGGATTCCCGCTTTTGCGGGAATGACATCTGATAAGAAGATACGGCTTGCGAAGGAGCAGAGGATTAATTGTTGGGCGTTGGAGTTTATGTCGAAGTAGCTTTGGATGTCGTCATAGGTCTTTTCTGAATCCCATCCATGGGCGAAAGCATACTGGAATAGAGCATCCCAGTCGTTCTTCTTTGCTTCAGTGGCAAGTAACAAAGGAGTTTCAAAAGCATATTGATTGGGATAGCAATGGTTCCATTCAGATAGAACACGAGGTTTTAGAATTGATGGATTATATTTTAAGAATCCTATTATGCCAAGGTTTTTATCGGTAAATATAGATTTATTATGGATTCGGAAGTTATTCATATCCCAGGGTTTGCCGGGGAAAGTAGGATGGTCCCAGTATGCGTGGAGATCAATATAGTCAAGGGTTTCTTCTTGGACTTTTACCTGTATTTTATTTCCTTGTGCACCGCAACCCACAGGAACTTTCACCCCTACTTCATTTTTTAAGTAATTTTTAATAGCCATAAAGTATTTTTTCTCTAAATAAGTCAGAAATTCTTTCATATCACCAGCTTTATTGCTTTCGTAAAAATAAACGTCTTTTAATGTAATAGTTCCAGGACTACTGCCCACGATAAAGCCTACCTTTGCTCTGTCACAGTCAGCAGTGGCAATAAATGGTGCCTCGAATGTCTGAAAATTCTTTTGGATTTGAAAAGAACTATGGAGCCCAAGATTCTCCCACGGGTCATAGGCCTGTTGACTGGCAACACCAATTTTGAAAGGACGGTCTGTCTTTGCAGTAAATATAAGGATATAACTTTTACCTTTTTTAAAATGTGCTTTGTTATATTCATACTGGAGATGCCAATTTGTGCTGGTTACATTCTTGATATTAAGCCTAACCTCTTCATTCGTTATTTCCTTAGTCATTTCCGCTCCATGATGTTGTTCCATCTGCCATTCCTTAATATTAGGAAGCAGAGAAGCGGAAGATTCAGGCCAGGCCTTCTGCGACTTTTCAATGGAACCATATTTAGTGATTAGCCAGGTATTCAATAATCCATCAAATTCCTTCTGATAATATTCAGGGACAGTGGTTTTATTAAAGTCTGCAAGTGTGTTTTCATTAACTATTTCTACAAGACAGATGGCAGGGTCGTCACAGTAGCGTAGTTTCGTATATGGGTTAAAGTGGGTAAGGAGATCTTTGGCATATTTTTTCTGTAGTTCGATAAGGCGCTTATTAAACATGGAGACTGGCTTTGCAGCTATAACAAGTTTTTCAGCATCAGCGACTCCGTCTCCCTTGGTGAAGTGGCGGGATACGAGTAGATTCATATTAATATAGATGCCGCGTTGTTTTAACTGGTATATGAGGTAATCGAGTTTGTCAAGCTGTCGCGGGCTGAGGTGGCCGGTCGGCTTCATCTGTTTATCTTTATGGGCAGGAGATATATCTTCAAAAATACCGTTTGGCTCAAAGTGAAAATCCATATGATGCAGGCGCACTGCATTAAAGCCGAAGTAGGCAATACGATTTGCCATTATCTCGGCTTGTTTGTGGTCAGGGAAACAAGCACTGAAGCAGAGGTTTGTGCCCCAGAATTTGGCGCGAGTTCCATCCTCAAAATAAAAATGTCCATCTTTGACTTTGACGAAGCCGTGCTTGCCAGCAGGCGGGGCAAGAACTTCCTTGCCAGCATTAAAGACAGAAGCTGGTATACCCTGATAATCCGGCGCAGTCGCCGGGTCGGATGGAAAATAATAAGGAAACCATTGCTCGCTGGCGTACGCTACACATACAGTAAAAAATAACAAAAAGGCTAAAAGAAATTTTTTCATATAGAAATTATAGCTTTGAAAGCGTAAATAATAAAGATTAAACAAGCCAGCAGGCTGACAGGCTATCAAGCCGGCAAGCTAACAAGCAATTAAGGCTGGAAGCTGGTAAGCTGGCAGGCTATCAAGCTTGTTATTGTAGGGAAGGCTGACCATGAAGATAAATATAGCCGGGGTCTAAAAGAGAAGGCAAGAAACAATAAAAATATCATTTTAACAGGGTTTTTGACTGGTAAACCTCTACAAGAACTTTATAGTCATGCAGGGCTTTTTGTGCTCTCTTCATATTATGAAGGTCTGCCTATAGTTTTGCTTGAGGCTATGAGTTATGGTTTGTCATGCATAGCAAGTGATATCCCTGCCAACAGAAATGTGGGATTAGATGATGATCGGTTTTTTAAGCCAGGGGATGTCAATGCTATCGCTGCAAAGATTGAAGAATTCATCAATAAACCTTTAAAAGAGGAAGAAAGGCAAAGACAGATATATATGATCACTGAGCAGTATAACTGGGGGAAAATAGCTGAAGAGACGCTGAGGGTATATAAGGCGGTTATTTAATTACTTAAAAATTCAAACATCCTTTAATTTAAAGTCCATATCTCAAAATTATCTCTTTTATTTCTGCAACTGAGATGTTTTCTTTATATGCCTTAGCATACATAGTCAGTAAGTAGATGATATTTTCCTTTTGTGAAAAGTAGTAGATTACACGATAGCCTTTACCTTTCCCTTTTCTCATATCAGAACTGGCAAGCCGAGCTTTTAAAACCTTACCTTCTAATCCTGGTATTTCTTCACCATTAAAAGGGGTAGCGCTAAGGATATTGTTAAATTCTTCTAAGTCAGAAGCGATACCCTCTGTGTCAATATTTCTTTTTAAGGTATTTAACATCTTTTTGAAATCGTGGGGTAGGAATTATCCTATAACTCACTTAGAAACTCTTTGAGAGTCTTTGTCTTTATCTTCCCTTCTTTTATTAACTTAACTTCATAGAAGGCTTCTTTGAGGTTCTTATTTACATCGTAACTGTCATAATTACCCTGTAGGTATTTAAGATAATCTATTACTGATTTAAGCTTATCTTCTGATAACTCCTCTATCATATTTATGGCTTTTTCCTTTAAAGCTGTTTCCTTCATAATCCAATGATAACAAAATTTCAAAATTATTTCATTACTAAGGAGTTCATACGTATAACCACATTCACATGTCAATTTTGTCATTCTGACTAGCCCGCCTGAGGCGGGCTAGTCAGAATCCTTCTTTTCTCAGAAAGATTCCCGACTCTCCTCAGCGAGTCCGCCTGAGTGCGGACAAGCGGGAATGACACTGAAAACAAATATTCAATTTCTGACGCCCTGCGGTCTCTGCCGCAGAGTATTCACAAGGAATATTAATCATTAAATAAATGATTACACACGCAGGCTAAAGCCTGTGGCTACAACTAATTGCATTTGGGTCAATGAAGTAGTAATAGAAAATTTAGAAAATAATCTTGTTGACCATTAAGTAGTCTTATTATTACAATATAGTACATGAAGGTGTTAATGGATGCTGATTGTCTTATAAAGTTGACTAAAGCTAAACTTAAGGAGCTTGTTTGTAAGAACTTTACCGTTATTATCCCACAGACAGTAAAGGAGGAAGTGGTTGACAATGCCCAGGGACATCCTGACACAGAGGCAATAAAGGAGAATTTAGATAATGCCTTAATAATGATAAACAAATCATCTGAATCCCTTAAAAAAGGAGAAGATGCAATTTTTGCAATTTATAAACTCGGCAAATTTGATGCTATTTGTAGCGATGATAAACGGTTCATAAAGAGACTACGACTTTTTGATATTCCCTATGTAACTCCAGCTATATTTATTGCTATTTTATTGAGAAACGGTAAATTAACAGTAGATGAAGCTTGTAAAAAACTGGATTTATTAGCACCATTTGTTAGTGATGATGAGTACAGTGCTATTAAGCTGATTTTAGAGAACTGGAGGGTACAATGAAAACTAAATCTTTAAGGATACCTGAAGATATGATGTATGCTGTAAAACTTGTAGAAAAAGAGGAAAAGATAGAGGAATCTACTGCAATGAGAAAACTTATGAGAATCGGTTTTGAAACATACATTGGGAATCTTTATAAACAGGGGAAGATTACTTTGAGGGAGGCGGCCAGACTTCTGAACAAAAACCAGATCGAGACCATTGATCTTTTTCTCGATGCAGGAATAAAAGGAAATCTTGATGCTTCCGATGTTCTTACCTCGTTGGAACGGTTTGTATTCAAACAGAAAAAACATAGTAGCAATCCATAATTACTGATTAAACTGCTTCGGGCACTTTGTGCCCTCGCAATAACGAAGGCAAGGGATGAAGGACGATTGGAAATTAGTTATAGTAGGTAAGGCTGACCATGAAGACAGATACAGCCGAAGTTTAAAGAAGAAGGCTGAAAATACAAAAAATATAGTTTTAACAGGGTTTTTGACTGGCAAACCTCCACAAGAACTTTATAGTCATGCGGGTCTGTTTGTGCTCCCTTCACATTATGAAGGTCTGCCTATAGTCTTGCTTGAGGCTATGAGTTATGGATTGTCATGCATAGCAAGTGATATCCCTGCAAACAGAAATGTGGGATTAGATGATGACAGGTTTTTTAAGGCAGGGGATGTCAATGCGATTGCTTCTAAGATTGAAGAATTTATCAATAAACCCTTTAAAGAGGAAGAAAGGGAAAAACAGATATATACGATCACTGAGCAGTATAACTGGGGGAGAATAGCAGAAGATACGCTGAAGGTGTATAAGGCGGTTGTTTAATTACTTAAGGATTCAAGGGGTCAAGGATTCGAGGGGTCAAGCTAACAAGCCTGCAAGCTGGCCAGCTAAAAAGCTGGCAAGCTGGTCTGTCATTTTAGTTTGTCGGGTCATTGCGTCTTGTCTGCTTCTATAGGGTGCCTTCAGTCCGTAGGGTAACGCTGACTTCACCAGAACGTACAAGTTTCCGAACCGATGCATTGAGAAATTCAACGCAAACAGGCTCTCCGTCTTCTCCATAACTCACAATGACGCCACCCGGTTCCTCAATGGCATCAACTGGGGGGTCATCACGTAGAATAAGGAAAAGAACATCAGCTTCTTTATCATATCTTATCTTCATCTATCTAATTTTACCATACATAATCTTTATAGGAAAGCCCAAAAATCCTTGCCCTCATCCCGCACTTTCAAGCTGGCAAGCTATCAAGCTGGTAAGCTGATAAGCCAACAAGCCTGCAAGCTCTCAAGCTAACAAGCTGGACAGCCGGCAAGCCGTCAAGCTGGTCAGCCGCCAAGCAGGCAGCTGACATACCAGAAGTGTGAGAGTGATAATTGACCTGCCCCACCGTATTAAAAGGTGGTATAATAACTTTTAAAAGGTTGGTGTAGATTTATAGAAAAAATGATGATTCAGTTAAAAGGCCGATAAGTGGGCAATGGACGATTTTTGAAGCAGATAAAAAGTTTTGAGAAACTTATTCAGGAACATAAAGAAAAGATTGAGAAGGAAAAAGCCAGACCAGTACCAGATTCGGGATTGATAAAATACTGGGAAAGAGAAGTGAAGGTCTATAAGGAAGAGATAGCAAAAGCAAAAAGAAGGTTGAAAAGAGGGGGGTGAAACATGTCAGTTGTAAGTAACAAGATAAGTTCTACTTTAGTAACTTTATTAAATGAACTTGAAGCTGAGTGTCTGTCAAATATTAGATTGATTCATCAGCTTGAACTTGAAAATCTAACAGATGAACAAATAGATGAGATTTTGGGTGAATTGACTGCATCAATTACGCATTTATATGTTCATTCTGCAATGGTAAAGGAAGAACTGGATAAAGATTAAAAGAAATTAAGAAGACAAGGAAGCAGTTCCTTACTTTTAATACTCATCATTTAAGACCCCACCGAAAGCTAACAAGCTCTCAAGCTAACAAGCTGTCAAGCCGGCAAGCTGGCAGCTGACATACCAGATGTTATAAATGAGATAGATGTTTTTATGCGTAAGCGAGTTTCCCTTTCGGAGGCGGAATTTCTCTCCCTAAGCTCTTTGCTGTTTCTATCCATTCGTCTATAATCACTTGAACATTCCTAAGCGCCTCTTCGTATGTTGCCCCATCTGCTATACATCCTGGTAATTCTGGCACTTCTGCTATAAAGGCAGTGTCTTCTTCGCTCCAATAAATAATTACCTCATACTTATACATGCTATCTCTCCTTGTGAAGTTTATATTTCAATATTAGATTTCTCACTTGCTTTACCTGATAGGCTTTTGCCTTCCTATCTCCTAATGGTTGAAACGGATAGCGAGCGCATTCCCCGCAGCTTGCAGGCTGTCCGACAATTCGAATTTTCGATGTACGGTGCCAATATGTTGTAGCCGCAACCTTTAGGTTGCGTATCATATACGCAGGCTGAAGCCTGCGGCTACATTTGTCGGACAGCCTGCTTGCTGCGGGGTTTAGCGAGCGAATATGATAAAGAAAAATTCCTTACGTTAAGATACCCTGCGGTCTTGCCGCAGGGTTCTTCATTATTTATGATTTCTATTATATCCGGTTTAGTGAAAATATGGTGGTCACCTTTTATTCTTTCATCCTTTAATTTTATTGGCTTCAAAAAATGAGATTGCTTCGTCGCTGAAACTCCTCGCAATGACAGGAAACACCCCCCTTTGTCCCCTCTTACTAAGGGGGGAATTAAAGAGGGGTCATTACGAGCGCTGCGAAGCAATCTCTTGTTTTAGGAAATAATGATCTGATACATAGGTTGATGGACATCCTTTATAAGAACAAATTTTATTCATGCCAAAACTGGAAGGAGTACTCTATAAACTCGGTAGAAAAGCGGTTTCTATAGATAAGGATCCTCAGGAGGTCTTTCCCCATTGGCCTTTATTAGATTTAAGAATTTCAAGAAAATCTAATAAACTTAATGCAAGGGTATCCTCATGTGATTCTGGGTTTTTAAAAGGATGAATATGCCATTTCCGGGTATTATCAACTCCAAATATCCTTTTATTATTCTTGATTAGAGTAAAAGAATATTTTGCGGTCATGGCATTGTAGAAAACATTGATAAAACTATCCTCGGTGATAACAGCCTTAATCTTTGCCACAGGTTCATCAAGCAGGATAATCTCAACCGACTGTATAAAATCATATCTTGAAAATGCCTCTATTGCGTATTTTGAATACTCAAAGGCATTCATTCAATCATAAAGTGGCAAGCATAGAATTGTATTTTGTATGGCGATTAACAAGTCCTTCCCACTCAAGATAATCGTTTTCCACCTCATAGCTGTAAGGCTCGGGTATTTCTGACTTTTCAAATTTTTCTTTAAATACATCAAATGTCATTTTGTACTTATCCTCGTATTTCTTAACCTCAGCCTCAATCTTTTCTATTCTGTGCTCAATTGCATCCTTCATTATCTGTAAGATTGCAAGCTCTGTTCGTGGTTCGCCTGTAATATCCATCAGTGCTTTTGATATGTTAATCGCGACTGTCATCTCCTTACCTCACAATTTTAGATTTATTAGATTTACCTTAGTATACCAGATTTTATTATCCCTAAGCTGGTAAGCCTGCAAGCTGTCGAGCGGGCAAGCTGGGTAGCTGACAAGCCTTCAAGCCAGAAAGCTGACAGGCTGGACAGTCGGCAAGCTGTCAAGCTGGCTAGCTGTCAAGCTATTTACTTGATAGGCACAAAATTTGCTAATAAAGTGATTATAAATACACGCAAATACTGTATTTAATGAATATACTGGTTCCACTGAGGGGGAATTTAATTACTTAAGGATTCAAGGTGTCAAGGGTTCAAGGAATCGAGGTTTTTTACTCGAACCCTCGAACCCTGGAATCCTCGAACCCTTCTATCAACAAAAAAAGAACTTCAAAGCGTAGATAATTTACAGACGAAATGCTTAAAGAGCAACAAAAACTTATTTACAGGATAGCAATCATACTCGATTGCATTGTTGTAGGAATTGCTTTTTTGCTTGCCCACATACTGAGAATCAACCTCCAGTATCTTAATCTTTCAGAATTGGTATATCTGCACAAAATGCCTCCTTTGAAAGAGTATGCATGGATGATAGCATTCGTTATTCCCCTCTGGATCATTTCACTCAGACATTTCGGAGTGTACCAGTCAATGAGGAAGAAGAAATTCATAGATTTATTCTGGGATATTTTTGATGCATCTGTCCTCGCTATACTGATCTTCTCTGCAATTGCCTTTTTACTTAAATTGGAGATTTTATCCAGGGGGTTTGTCATAATCCTTTTTGTAAGTGTCGTCTTTTTATTATCAATAGAGAAGTTGGCAGTCCTCGCAGTGCTGCGCTATATCAGAAGGCATGGGTATAACTACAGGATGCTACTCATCGCTGGCTCAGGAAAACGCGCAGAGACTTTCGCTCAAATGATCAATGATAATCCGCACTGGGGTTTAAAGATCCTCGGCTTTGTCGATAAAGAAGACAGAATTGGAATGGAGATAGCGAATAAGAAGGTAATAGGGTCATTTAATGATGTTGCCAGAATCCTTGATGATAATGTTGTGGATGATGTGGTCTTCATCCTTCCGATGAGTCTGCTGCCTTATGTCAGGGATTGTGTAAAAATATGTGAAAAGGTTGGGGTAAGGTCAAATATAGCGGTAGATTTCTTTGATACCACTATAGCAAAACCATCTATTGAAGAAGTAGAGGACTGGCCCCTTCTGACCTTTGACACAATTCCACTTAATGCAACATCTCTCCTCATAAAACGCTTCATAGATATCATAGTCTCCGCATTAGGGCTTATTTTACTTTCACCCCTTTTTCTTATAACAGCTTTTGCCATAAAGATGACTTCTAAGGGCCCTGTGTTTTTCAAACAGATTAGATGTGGACTTCATGGAAGGACGTTTGAGATATACAAGTTCAGGACAATGGGGGTTGATGCTGAGGAGAGGTTGGAAGAATTAATGAGTTTAAATGAGCGGGAAGGGCCTGTCTTTAAAATCCGTAATGACCCGAGAATAAATAAGGTCGGGAGTTTTTTACGAAAGGTTAGCCTGGATGAGCTTCCTCAGTTAATAAATGTCCTTAAGGGAGATATGTCATTGGTAGGGCCAAGGCCTCCTCTGCCTTCAGAGGTAACACAATACGAGAGATGGCAGAGAAGAAGGCTGAGCCTCAGACCCGGAATAACATGTATTCATGAGGTGGTGGCAAGAGAGGATATAGACTTTGACAGGTGGATGAAGCTTGACCTTGAGTATATTGACAACTGGTCCATCTCTCTTGATATAAAAATCCTGACAAGGACGATTTTTGCTGTTTTTAAAGGGACGGGGTGGTGAGAAAAAAGGGTTCAAGGGGTCGAGGAGTCAAGGATTCAAGGGAGATGCTAATCATATAGAAGAAGGGTCCAAGGGGTCAAGGAGTCGAGGATTCAAGGGAGATGCTAATCATATAGAAGAAGGAGTCGAGGATTCGAGGGAAATGCTAAAAAATAAAAGGGGTCAAGGAGTCGAGGGTTCAGGTATTATAATGATGTGTTAAAGAACTACAAAGAGTTAAAAGTTTGGCAAAGGTCTTACCAACTATGCTTAGATATTTACAAAATAACAAAAGGATTTCCAAAAGAAGAAATATATGGCATGATATCACAGATAAGAAGGGCTGCATTATCTGTTCCATGTAATATAGCTGAAGGATATGGAAGGAAAACTACATTAGAATATATTCACTCTTTATATATAGCTT
>Ga0315281_10004912_pt1 | contig 19263 bp, 17 predicted proteins | sample YL17G07_0_MG_FD_204540 | JGI IMG/M metagenome (GOLD analysis project Ga0315281, IMG submission 204540) | Sediment microbial communities from Yellowstone Lake, YNP, Wyoming, USA - YL17G07_0 | ecosystem: Environmental > Aquatic > Freshwater > Lake > Sediment | place: USA: Wyoming | collected... | reverse complement strand
TTGGAAAATCAACGCGTGTCCCGTGAACGGACCGGCCCTCAGCGCCAGGGGCCGCGACGTCGCCATCGCCTGGTTCACAGGGACCGGGGACAAGGGACACGTCTTCGCCGCGTTTTCGCACGATTCGGGCCAGACGTTCGCTGCGCCGATCGCGATCGAGGATAAAGGCGCGGAGGGACGCGTCGACGTCGAACTGCTCGCCAGCGGATCGGCCATCGTCTCGTGGATCGAGTTCGCCGACCAGCGTTCGCAGTTCAGGATCCGGCAGATCGATCCGTCCGGCGCGCGAACCGAGTCGAACAACGTCGCGAGCATCAGCGCGTCCCGCGCCAGCGGGTACCCGAGGATGGCCGTGCACGGCGACGAGCTGTTGCTGGCGTGGACCGACCCGAGCGGCTACGAATCGAAGGTCAAGACCGCCGTCGCGTCGCTCCAGAAATGAGAGTCATGACCAAGTGTGTTGCGTTCACGGGCGTTCTGTTGTTGTCGGCGACGTTGGCGCACGCCCACGTCACCATCCAACCGCGCGAATCGAAGGCGGGCGCAACCGAAACCTAGACGGTGCGCGTGCCCGACCGAAAGCCAGGTCAGGACGACCATCGTCGAGCTCGAGGGCGTCGGCAGATATCACTTCGGCGTGTGCATATACATCACCGTGATGACCTTGTTTGCGAAAAAGAAAAGCTGAAGCTGCCCTTGACCGGGTGTATCGAAATGCAGCTTCGGCGCGATCATGCCCTCGAATTCCCAGGTGTCACGTTTAGCGGGCGGTCCAAACAACGCTTCGATGTCGTGGATCGGTTTTCCCTTCAACTGGCCAAGCCAGTCGATGATGGTCTGCTCGGCCGTGCGGAACTCGTTCGTGAACATGCCACTCTCCTCGAGATGCTCAGGACTTCTGGGCGTCGCGACGACGGACGGAACGGGACGGGCGGATGTTGGCTCGGTGATTGGGTCCGGGGAACCTCGTGTAGTGGTCCGGGCGGCCAACTTGTATGCGTCGACCATCCCGTACACCCACACGGCGAATCCCGTGAACAACCCGATGACGACGAGCGCCAGGAAAAGGTTGGCAATTTGAGCCGCGATGAGGAGGACGCCCTTGCGCGTGCTGCCGAGGTAGATGTGTCCGAGTCCACTGAAGAGAAAGCTGAGCAGCACTGCGACCACCGGACTCTTGCGAAGCTGGGTCCCGGCCGCCACGGCCAGAGGCAACGCGGCGACCACCTGGCCTGTCGGGATCGCCAGTACCGCTGCGGGAGGCCGCTGCCCGGTCTGGGCCCATGCCTCAACCTGTGGCTTTACGTGCTGAGGCACGGTCATCGTGTGCCCGCAGCCACCGCACGCGAATCTATAAGACGTCCCAAACGGGATCAGCGGTACGAAGAACACCGTCCCTTTGCTCGTGATGGCCTGCACGCCCTGACGCGTGGTGCGATGGCATTTCTCGCAGGGCCAGTCGAGCTGTCCAAACGTTCGCGTGGTCCGGCGGCTACCGACGATGAGGAACTGGGCGTACAGCAGAGAAAACGGCATTGTGAAAGTCAGTGGCCCGAGTGTTCGGCATGAGCCTACCGTCGAGACCCTCTCCGGTCAAGACCGAACCTGGGAGCGCGTCTCATCGAGGAGACGACGCAGCCTCTTGGGTGATCGAGAACACGACGCCGGCGACGGTGATAGATCCGCGACGAGAGGCGCCGGTCGTATTTGCGGCGATGGTGTAGCCGACTCTGTCAGTGCCCGTGTTCAGCCGGCCGGCGGCGATCGAAATCCACGAGGCGTCGCTCTGAGCCGACCAGATCATTCCCCGCACATTCGGTTGGACGATGAGGACGCCGCTCGACGCCTGAGCGGGCAACGTTGCGGACGTCCGGCTCAAGCTGACCGCGCCAGCCAGCGTCGACGGACTCACGCTGTTGTTCGTTGCCGTCACGTTGGAACTCAGGCGAGTCACCACCGCTTGCTTGGCGTCCTGCACGAGTTGCGCCTGCGTCGCCGCCGACACACCAAGGTACGGCAGCTCCGGATGCTGGTTCCAGCGCACAATCACGTTGTCCTGGACCGTGCCGCCGTTGAGCTGGCCGATCCAGATCCCGGCGCGACCCGAGTCGGTAATGGCGTTGCTCCGGATCGTGATATTCGTGTTCGGCGCAGTCTGCGTGAGCGCGTTCGCCGTGTCTGTCGACGCGACCATCACCGCGCCGAGCGCAATCTGAGAGCCCGAACCCGACGCCATCGGGCCGATGCTGCCGGTCACGGTGTTGCTCGCGATCACAAGATCGTGTGCCGGCGGCCCGGGATACGGCGTCACGCCCTGATACACGACGATGCCCCCGTTGCTCGTCGGCCCCACGCTGTTGCGCAGGATGCTGACGCCCTGATTGCCGCTGATCCAGATGCCACGGCCGAACGGGACGTACTCGACGACGTTGTCTTCGATGCTCGACCCGCTACCTCGCCAATCCGCCGTGCCGAAGACCATCGCCGCGCCCGCCGCGAGGGCCGGCACATCCCGATCGAGCGTCAGATCGGCTTCGCCGTTGCTGGCCGGGGTCGCCACGTCCGGCGGATTCTGGAACACGATCACGCCGCCTTCCGATTCCCGTGTCGCCGCATCGACGAAGTTGACGCGCGTGCCGTTGGGAAAACGGGCATTCGCATCCCGCTTGACTCGAATCTGGCGCGGTCCCGATTGCAGGACGACACTCGCGACCGCCAGCGAGTCGATGGCGAACGCATCGTCGAGCGTCCGCGTCACGAACGAGTTGCGCGCGTGATTGTTCTGAAGCGCATGATGGAAATGGATGCCGTCCCCGTTGGACCCGACCAGCCCGGCGCCGGGCCGAGGCATCACCTTCACGTGATCGACCACGGAGTTGCTCGTGTACTCCAGATTCACGGCCCAACTGCCCGATCCAAAGACGGAGATGCTGGAAAACGTGATTGCGTCCCCTACCGACGCCTTGAGCGGCGCCTGCCCGATCCGCTGGGTCACGACCGCCACGTCGCCGGGACGCAGCGTGGAGAGGGTGGCGCTCTGCGTCCACGGTGTGGTGGCAGGCAGCAGTTCCAGCACACCACCCCCGATCGGATCTCTGACCTCCATCCGCGACGCGCCCGGCACCATCAAGCCGTTGCGGAACACGACGACCCACAGTTCCGGGTTGCCTTGAGGAGTCGTGGCACCGCTGAAGGTCGAAGGGTCGACCCAGCCCGGAAGGGCCTTGTACAGAATCCTTCGACCGGTCGCGTCGACAGACGTCAGCTCGACGTGCGTGTACGGCGCGTCAACAAAGTCTGTTTGAAAATTCGTGAGCGTCACACGCTGACTGTCCAAAACGTTGATACCGGTCAGGAAGGCGCGCTTGAAATAGATGGTCGATCCCGCAAGATCGACGACCAGGTCCGATGCCTGAAATACCACCAGAAAGTTGAACGTGTTCTGAGGCGTGAGAAAATAATAGCTGCCCCGATCGACCGTCAGCAGCGGGATATGACGGCTCTGCACGTACTGCACGGCCGCTTGAAACGCCGGTCGAGCGTCGAAGGACGGATCGTTGGGCGGCAGGTTCTGCGCGGCAATGCCGAGGCGCACCAGATCGCGCGACATGTTCACGCTGTTGGCCGCCGTCGGCACGACGACCAGGATCTCGTTCGACGCCGTGCCGGTACCGCACGCGTTCTTCGCGCGCATCCGTACGAAGTAGGTGCCGCCGCCGACTCCGGTCGCCGTCAGGGACGTCGCCGGACTGCCCAGGTCTTGATTGGCGAGATTCGACGTCCCGGAAGTTGACCCGGCTTCCACGACGTAACTGGTGGGACTTTCCGACGGCGCAGACCACGACAGCACCACCGTGCCGCCGCTGCTGGAGACGAGCGCCAGTCCGCCAGGCGCGCCGGGCGCGACCGTGCACGCGGCGCCGATGGGAAGAAACAGATTCGACGCCGCGCGCGGAGAGACGCCGGCGTAGGCGAGACCTAATGAAACGCAGACGGCAGAGAAAAAGGAGACTGGGATCTCCGTCCCCTTTTTCGTCACTTCACGATCACCGACCAGCTGACCGGTACCGTTTCCGGCGCGTAGCAGACCCTGTCGTCGCACGCCTGGAAGCTCAGCGTTCCCTCCACGGTGACGGTGGACCCGGCCGCGACCGACTTGGCGAGCGTGATGTCCTGCGTGATGCGGAACTGCTTCTGGTACACCGGCACGTGCTCGTTGAGCGGCTCGAAGAACATGTCCTCGGACTTCGGGAACGACGCGCGGCCCGTCTTGACGTCAGGGCGCGGCTTCAGCTTCAGCGCGACGGCGATGTAGTCCTTCGCGCCCGGCGCGTAGACGTGGATGCCGGGCTTCGGCGTAATGTCCACAAACAGCGCGAGCTTCCCGCCCGGCTTCCCGCCGACCTCGCCGGACGAAGCCGCCACGGTGGCGTGACGATTGGCTGGCGTCGGCGTGAGTTGAAGTACCAGAGCGGCAAGAAGAACCATGCGCATGGGCCACATTCTATAGCACCAGCCCTCAGCCCTCAGCCCCCAGCCCTCAGCCCTCAGAATAGAATGGTCCCTCCATGCCGACGCGCATCCTGATCGTCGAGGACGATCCGGACATCGCCCACCTCGTGATCCGCTACCTCGACAAGGCGGGGTTTTCGACCGAACACGTCGCGTCGGGACGAGAGGCCCTGCAGACGATTACCGCGCGCCCGCCCGACCTTCTCGTGCTGGACCTGATGCTGCCGCAGGTGGACGGCCTCGAAATCTGCCGGCGCCTCCGCGCCGGCGAGGCGACCGCCGACATTCCGATCATCATGCTGACCGCCCGCGCCGAAGAGTCCGAGCGCATCGTCGGCCTCGAGATCGGCGCCGACGACTACCTCGCGAAGCCGTTCAGCCCGAACGAACTCGTGGCGCGGGTGCGCGCGCTGCTCCGCCGCGCGCAGCGCACGGACCCGGTGGCGAAGACGTTGTCGTACGGCCCGATTGCGCTCGACACCGAGCGGCACGTCGTGTCGCTCGCGGGAAAACCCGTCACGCTGACCGCGAAGGAGTTCCTGCTGCTGGAGTACCTCCTGAAGCACAGCGGCCGGGTTCTCTCCCGCGACGTGCTGCTGACCGACGTCTGGGGCTACCGCTACACGGGCGGCACGCGCACGGTCGACGTCCACGTCCGGCGCCTGCGCGAGAAACTCCCCGTGCTCACCGAGGGCCTCGTCACCGTGAAGCAGTTCGGCTACAAGCTGGCCGACCCTCCCGCGCCGCGGACGGCGTCATGACACCGGGCGCGGGCCGATCGACGTTTCAGCTCAAGTTCTTCTTCGCCGCGATCTCGGCGGCCGCCATCGCCCTGGCCGTCGCCGGCACGCTGTTCGCCTCGTCTATGCGACGCCAGATCGATCAGCGAATCGAGGCCACGCTCGTCGTCGAGGCGCGGATGGCAGCCGACCTTCTCGCCGCGGCCTCGGCGACGCAGACACGGGTGGCGGAGCTGGACGCGGAAGCCGATCGGATCGGCGAGCTGATTGGGGCGCGCGCCACGCTCATCGCGCCGGACGGCACCGTCCTTGGCGATTCGTTCGAGACGCTCGACGGCGTGGCGGCGATGGAGAATCACGGGCGCCGGCCCGAGGTCGTCGAGGCGCGTGCGACGGGATTGGGGAAGTCGCGGCGCTTCAGCGACACGCTCAAACTCGACATGCTGTACGTCGCCGTGCCCGTGCGGCATCCCGCGGTCGCCTTCGTGCGCGTCGCGCTCCCGCTGACCGACGAGCGCCAGCAGCTGCAGGCCGTGCTGTCGGCGACGCTGACCGCGCTCGCCCTTGCGCTGCTCGGCGCCGCGGCGATCGCGTGGGCCTTCTCCGCGCGGATCGGGCGGCGCGTGCGGCTGATCGCCGGCATCGCGGAACGGTATCAGCAGGGCGATCTCACGCCGCCGCGACTCGGATTCGGCGACGACGAGCTCGGTACGGTCGCGCGCGCGCTGGACGCGTCCGTGCAGGAAGTCGGCCGGCGTCTCGCCGAACAGGCGCGCGACCGCACGCACATGGCGGCCATCCTGACAGGGATGGTCGAGGGCGTGATCGTCGTCGACGCGCAGGGGCGGCTGCAGCTCGTGAACGACGCCGCGCGACAGATGCTGAAGCTGGACGAGCCCGCGATCGCCCGGCCGTACGTCGAAACGATCCGGCTGCCGGCCATCGTCGAGCTGGTGGCCGCCGTCCTGTCGGGCCGGACGCCCGACGCGCTGCAGTTCTCGCCGCCGCGCGATCCGTCGCGGACGATCATCGCGCGCGCGGCGGTCTCATCCGGCGTCGCCGCGTACGGCTTGATCCTGGTGCTGCACGACATCACGGACCTGCGCCGCGCCGATCAGATCCGGCGCGACTTCGTCGCCAACGTCTCGCACGAGTTGCGGACACCGCTCACCGCGATCCGCGGCTACGTCGAGGCGCTGTCGGAGCGCGACGCGAGCGCAGACGAGAGCCGCCGCTTCCTCGACATCATCATGCGCCACACGCTGCGGATGGACCGGCTCGTCAAGGATTTGCTCCGGCTGGCGCGACTCGACGCCGGCCAGGAAACGCTCGAGCTGGCCGCATGCGACACCCATGCGCTCGCGGACGCCGTGGTCGCCGATCTGGCGCCGGACGCCGCGGCGCGCCACCAGCAGCTTGACGTCGCAATCGCGCCCGGGGCGGAACTGGTCCGCGGCGATCCCGCCAAACTGCACGACGCGCTGGGCAATCTGGTCGCGAACGCGATCATTTACGCGCCCGAGGGCACGACGATCCGCATCGAGGCCGCGGCGGAGGACGGACGCGTGGCGGTCATCGTGTCGGACGAGGGACCGGGCATCCCTGACGGGGATCTCGCGCGCGTGTTCGAGCGGTTCTATCGCGTGGACAAATCGCGCGCCCGCGACCCCGGCGGCACGGGCCTCGGCCTCGCGATCGTGAAGCACCTCGTCGAGCTGCACGGCGGGACTGTGCGCGCGGAAAATCGGACGGAAGGCGGCGCGCGGTTCGTTGTGACACTTCCACTCGCCTGAATCGGGCGCCTCGGCACATGGGCGCCTCGGCAGTTGACACGCGTCCTGGACGATGGCATCGTCGTCGCAGGGTCAGAAAGGAACGCGCAGTCATGGAGCGAGTGTCGGTGGCGCTTCGAGCACGGTTAGGTGAAGAGGCCGCACGCGACCTGGAAGAGTACACAGAGGGACTGGGTACTCGATGGAGGGACGAAGTGATGGAAACGGTCTCGGAACGTTTCGACAATCGGCTCGCCGCGGTGGCCACAGATCTGCGCCTCGAGACTGCCGGACTCCGCGCCGACCTCCGCACGGAGATGGCCGCTCTCCGTGCCGACCTCCGCACCGAGATGGCCGCCAGCCGTGAGGACCTGCGTAAGGAGATGCAGCAGGGCTTCGAGCGGATCTGGAAGGCCATGATCGACCTGGGCGTCAGCCTCCGTCGCGAAATCGCGGATGCACGTGTCGAAACGTTCCGCTGGTCCTTTCTGTTCTGGATTGGTGAGGTGGCCGTCCTCGGCGGCCTCATGGCGTTCATGCTGAGAGGCGTTGCGCCCAGGTAGCGTCCTCCGCTCGCCTGGATCACTCTATGCGGGTTTGGCCTGTTTGACCTGGACCTGCGTCCCGGCGCGAACTTCGTCGGTTCCGCGGGCGGCGATCTCATCACCGGGCTTCAACTCGCCGAACACTTCGATCAGCGCTCCGGACGTCAGCCCGCTCTTCACGTCGATCCATTCGGTGCGACCGCCGCGCACGCGGATGACGAACGTCCGACCGGTGGTATTCGCGACGCTGCCGCTCGGCACGAGCAGCGACGGCCCGGGACGCCGCACAGGCCAACGCACCTGACAGAAGGTGCCCGGCGCGAGTCGCCCGTCGGCGTTGTTCACATCGAGCTCCACCGCCATCGTCCGCGTGCTGACATCCACAGACTGCGAAATCCGGGACACCGTCCCGGCGAACGTCTGACCGGGATAGGCTGCAACGGAGAAGTTCAGCGCGGTGCCAGAGGTCATGCCCGACGTATACGCCTCCGGCACGGGGATCACGAGGCGCAATCGACTGCGCTCGACGATGCGGACGATGGGCGTCGCCGCGCCCGGCCCACCGGTGGGACCGACCAGCGCGCCTGGATGGACATTGCGTTCGGTCACGAGTCCGGAGAACGGCGCCGTGATCCGGAGATATCCCTCCATGTCGATCATCGAGGCCAGTGCCTGACGCGCGGCCTCCACGGTCTGCTGGGCAGCAGCAATTTGCCCCTGGTCGGCCTCGACCGCCTTCTGGGCCAGCACGACATCGTTGCCTGCCACCACTCCCGGCGTGGCTGACGCCGCTTTCAGTTTTTCGTAGGTGCTCGCGTCGCCCTCGGCTTTCGACCTGAGCGCGCCGAGTTGCGCTTCGGTGCTCTGCAGCTTCGACTGCGCTTCGGACTTCTGCGCGACGAGCTCCGGCGCCTCGAGCACGGCGAGCAGCTCGCCTTCGCGCACCCGCGAACCGCGATCGACGCGAATCGTCTTCACGAAGCCGGTCACCCGGGCGTACAGCGCCACGGTCTGGTAGGCATTCAATTCAGCCGGCAACGACAGCGTCACGCTCAGTGGCTGTTCGACGACCTTGACCACCTCGATCGTCGGCGGGCCTGCGGGCACCGCCTTCTCGCTTGTCTGGACTGGCGCAGCGCCACGACACGCGCTGACCAGCACCGAAACCACGGCGAACGTCACGCGCGCGCGCTGTGTGTGTGTTCTCATACCGCTCCCTGCGCACGATGGGCGCTCGCGGGATCGTCGGGATCCATCGAAGGGGACCCGACCCGCGCCGACTGCTGGACAAGTGAGTAGACCGACGGCAGCACGATCAACGTCGCGACCGTCGCGGCCGCGAGGCCGCCGATCACGGCACGCCCGAGCGGCGCGGTCGCTTCGGCGCCTTCGCCCAGCGCGAGCGCCATGGGGATCATGCCTGCGATCATCGCGGCGCTCGTCATCAGCACCGGCCGCATGCGCGACCGCGCGGCGTGGATCGCGGTGTGCAGCGGCGAGGCGTCGTGCGTGCGCGCCTGCTCGGCGAACGTCACCAGCAGAATGGCGTTCGCCACCGCCACGCCGATGGCCATGATCCCGCCCATGAACGATTGCACGTTGAGCGTCGTCCGGGTGACGGCCAGCATCATCACCACGCCCATGAGCACGGCCGGCACCGTCGAGACGACGACAAGCGCCAGCCGCAACGACTGAAAGTTCGCCGCCAGCAGAAGAAAGATGACGACGACCGCCACGACGAGCCCGGACGTGATGTTCGTGAACGTCTCGCGCATGGCGCCGATCTGACCGCGCACGGCGACGGCGGCGCCGCGTGGTGGTGCTCCAGCTCTCGCGATCGCCTGGTCGACCTGGCCCACCGTGCGTCCGAGATCCTGTCCGGCCACATTCGCGGTCAGTGTGACCATCCGCTGACCATTGATGCGATCGTATTCACCCACAATCGTGGCGTTCTGGATCGTTGACACGTCTCCGAGCAGCGCATGCGCGCCGCGATCGCCGCTGGCGCCGGTCACGGGCGCCACGCGAAGATCGTCAAGGCTGGTCATGCGCGGCTGCGGGATCTGCACCTGCACCTGGAACGCGATTCCCGTGCGCGGGTCGGCCCAATAGTTCGGCGCGACGAACCGGCTCGACGAGGTCGCCGCGGCAAAGGACCGCCCGATCTGATCGACCGTGACGCCGAGCTGGCCCGCCCTCTGGCGGTTCACGTCGACCTGTATCGCCGGGTAGTCGAGTGCCTGGCCGTACTGCAGATCGCGGAGCGCCGGAATCCGCGCGAGTTCGTCGAGGACTCTGGTGGCGAACGCCCGGCTGGCGGCGAAGTCCGGGCCCATCACCGCGATCTCGACCGGGGTCGAGGTCCCGAAGTTCATGATCCGATTGACGATGTCTCCCGGCTCGAACGAAAACTGCGCGGCAGGAAATCGCTCCGCGAACCGGCGACGCAACACCTCTTCGAAGTCCGTAAGCCGAATTCCTGCGTCAGGCTTGAGCGCCACCTGCAGCACGCCCTCATGCGAACCACCGGTCCACAAGAAGATCGTATTGATCGGGTACGACGAGGGCTGGACGCCGACGTAGCCGAGCGTGATGTCCACGTTGCCGGCGCCCGCGGCCCGGTTGATCTCGTCGAGGATGTCGGTCGCCAGCCGCTCGGTCGATTCGAACTTCGTCCCCGCGGCGGCCCGGAACCGGAGCTGGAACTGGCTCACGCCGCCCGCCGGAAAGATCTCGCGCCCGAGCGACAGGCCGATCGCGGCCACGGCGCCCACGGTCACGACCAGGTAGGCAGCGACCAGCGGGCCTCGCGCCGGCGCCAGACGGTGCAGAAATCGCGCCAGGCGATTGCGGAGGCGCTCGACCCAGTCGTCCGCGTGCAGTTCGTCCTCCCGCGACAGCCGATGCGTTCCCAGGAGCCACACCGACAGCACCGGGACGAGCGAGCTCGAGAGAAAGAACGACGCAATCATGGAGAAGCCGACGGCGAGCGAGAGAGGCACAAAGAGCGAGCGCGAGACGCCCGTCATGAAGAACGACGGCACGAACACCGCGACGACGGACAGCATCGCGAGCATTCGGGGCACGACGACTTCGCCGCTCGCGTCCAGCACCCCGCGGGCGACAGAGCCGCCCCGCGCGAGATGCGTGTGAATGTTCTCGATCGCGACCGTCGCTTCGTCCACGAGGATGCCGACGGCCAGCGCCAGGCCGCCGAGCGTCATGACGTTGATGGTCTGACCAGCCCCCCAGAGAGCGATCACCGCCGCAAGCAAGGCAAACGGAATCGTGACGACCACGATGCCAGCGCTGCGCCAATCGCGCAGGAAGACCAGCACCATGAGACCGGTGAGGAGGGCTCCGAGCGCCGCCTCGCGCAGCACGGCCTGGAGCGACGCGGCGACGGTACGCGACTGGTCCAGCTCGAAGCTCACCCTGATGTCGTCCGGCACGAGCGCCTGGAAGCGACCGAGGTTCGCTTTCACCTCGCTCACCACTGTCAGCGTCGAGGCGTTTGGACGTTTGGTCACAGGAATGTAGACGGCGCGACGACCGTTCACCAGGGCATACGCCGTTGGGATATCAGTACTGTCACTGACGCTGCCGATGTCGCGGATCGAGATCGGCGGGCCGGCGCCCATGCGAATGGGCAATTCGAGGAGATCGTTGATACTGGTCACGACGGCGTTCATCGGCGAAATGCGGGTCTCGTCGCCGATGTTGACGCTGCCGGACGGCATGATGACGTTCCCCGCCGAGACCGCGCGAATCACCTCGTCCGGCGACATGCCGTACGCGCGCAGCCGGTCAGGATCGACGCGAATCACGATCGTGCGCTGGCTGCCGCCAAACGGCGGCGGCGACGTCAGACCCGGCAGCGTCGCGAACTGCGGGCGCACGCGGTTGAGCGCCAGATCCTGAATCTCGCCGAGGCTGCGGCTTTCACTCGAGAACACCAGGTAGCCGACCGGCACCGTGCCAGCGTCGAACCGCATCACGAAGGGGCCGACCGTTCCAGGCGGCATGAACGCGCGCGCCCGGTTGATGTAGCCAATCGTCTGGGCGAGCGCCTCGGCCATGTCCGTGCCTGCGTGGAACGTCAGTTTCAGCAGGCTGGTGTTCTGAATCGACTTCGATTCGACGCTCTCGATCCCGTTGACGTAGAGGAAGTGGTACTCGTAGTAATACGTGATGTACCCCTCCATCTGCGCCGGGCTCATCCCGCCGTACGGCTGCGCGACGTAGATGACGGGCAGATCCAGATCGGGAAAGATATCCGCCCGCATCCGGCTGACGGCGAACACCGCCGTCAAGGCCACGGCAGTCACGGCCACGAGGACGGTGATCGGACGACGAAGCGCGGCGCGAATCAACCACATGGGGCGTCAGACTCCCGGCTACGGGCGCACGAGATTCAGAAACGGCGCGAGATTCCCGCGGGCCACGGCCTCCGCGAGCAGCGCGCGCCACACATCGACGCGCGCAAGCTGGTCCTGGACTTCCGATTGCGCGAGCAGACCCTGCGCGTCTGCGACATCGACGATGTTGGTCAGTCCCGCCTGGTACCGGGCGCGCGCCTGCGCCTCGCTCTGCTGCGCCGCGGCGAGCTGAATCGGCGTGTTCGCCGCCACGGCGCGAGCCGCCTGGACCATCGTCTGCGCCATCTGCTGCTGACTGCCGATCGTCAGGATCGCCTCGTCGTATCGCGCGGTCTCGGCGCGTTCGGACGCCGCCGCCGCGGCCTGGCGCGCGTGCAGGCTGGAAAAATCGAACAGGTTCGGAAACTGGATTTGGACGCCGGCCGCCCAGTTCGTGCGATCGAGCCCGAGGCCGCCGAATCCGCCGTCCAACTGGCCGTTGGGGTTCGCGCCGCTGCCGCGCGCGAACACGCTCGACTGCAGGTACACCCGTGGCCGATCGGTCCGCGCGAGCACGGCTTCCTGCGCCCGCGCCACGTCGACCGACGCCTGGTGGAGCTGCGCGAGCGGATGCACCGACGCCGCATCCGCGCCGACATCGGACACCGGCGCCTCTGCGAGCAGATTCGCAGCATCGATCGTCACCGGCGCGACGGTCGTGCCCGGGCTCGTGGCCAGGCCCATCACGCGCGCGGCCGTCGCTTGCGCCAGCGACAGCGTTTCCTGCGCCCGAATCACCCGGATTCGCGCGGCCGCGCGTTCCGCGTCCGCACGCGACGCGTCAGCGCCGGGCCGCAGTTGGTTGTCGACGAGGGTGTGGACGATGCGCGCGAGCACATCGCGGCGATCGAAATCGGCCTGCGCCGCGATCGTCGCCCGCTGGGCCGCGACGACGATCAGACAGGCGGCCCCAACCGCAGCCTGAACGCCGAGACGCGTGAACGCTTCGCCTGCGCGCGCGCGGGTCACGGCGGCTTCCGCGCCGGCGATGGCCGCGTCGCGGAGACCGAGGTCGATCGGCTCCCACGAGAAGAGCGCGCCGGTCGCGCTGCCCCAAACGCTGCCCGCGGAGGCCGACGGCAGCACGGGACCGGACATTGCCGGAATCACCGATTGCGGCAGGACCTGTCCGAAGATGTTGTTGGCCGTCGCCAGGTTCGACTGCCAGACGGCGTCGAGCCGCGGCAGGTACGCCGACCGCGCCACACGGACATCCGCGGAGGTCGCGTTGACCTCTTCGAGCGCGGCACGAATCGCCGGATAGTGGTCGGCGGCGTACTGCAGCGCCTGTTCCAGCGTGAAGGTCTGAGGGATCTGAGCCGAGGCCGGCGCCGCGAAAGCGATCAGGAATCCAACGAGACCCAGGGTCCGTCGCATCAATCGTCCTCGAACATTTCGCCGAACAGCTCCTTCACTTTGGCTTTGGCCTCGCGCAGCGCGCGGCGTCCGGCCGCGGTCGCGCGATAGACCTTGCGCCGCCGTCCCTCGACGAGTCTTTCGCTGGCCTTCAGGTAGCCGCCGGCTTCGAGGCTGTGGAGGATCGGGTAGAGGGTGCCGGCGCTCAGCCGGTAGCCGTGGCGCGCCAGCTCGTGAATCATGCCGAGGCCGAAAATCGGCTCGTGCACGGCGTGATGCAGGAGGTGCAGCCGGATCAGGCCGACGTAGAGATTCTTATGGGCGACGGTCATCAGATGATTGCGCATCGATATCGCGCATCGATATCGAATGGCAATAGTCCAGCGATGCTAGAAGGAACTTGACGTCGATGTCAAGCCTGGTGGCTGCCGCCGTCGCGCGCAGCCCGCGAAGGCGGGACTACTGACTACCGACCTACTTCGCTCCCGCCATCCTGAGCAGCGTGTAGGTAATCGCGGAAATTGTGAACGCGGCCGGAATCGTCAGGACCCACGCCCAGATGATCTGGCCGGCAACGCCCCAGCGCACCGCGGACAGGCGCCGGGTCGCGCCCACACCCACAATCGATCCCGTGATGGCGTGCGTCGTGCTGACCGGCACGCCCGTCAGCGTCGCGGTGAGAATGGCGATGGCCGCGCCGGTCTCCGCCGCGAACCCGCCCACCGGCTGCAACTTCGTAATCTTCGACCCCATCGTGTGGATGATGCGCCAGCCGCCGGCCAGCGTGCCGAGCCCAATCGCCGTGTGCGCGGCGATCACGACCCAGAACGGAATGTAAAACGTGTCGATGTAGTGCGCCGCGAACAGCACCCCCGCGATGATGCCCATCGTCTTCTGCGCGTCGTTGGTGCCGTGCATGAGACTGAAGAACGCGGCGGAGACGAGCTGCAGCCGACGGAACGTCCGATCGACTCGCGACGGCGGCGTCCACCGGAACAGCCAGTGAATGCCCACCATCAAACCCATGCCGGCGGCCATGCCGATGATCGGCGACAGGAAGATGAAGATGATCGTCTTGGTCCAGCCGCCCACGACGATCGCGCCGAAGCCGGCCTTCGCGACGGCGGCGCCGGCGTAGCCGCCGACGAGCGCGTGCGACGAACTGGTCGGCAGGCCGAAGTACCAGGTGATGAGGTCCCACACGATCGCGCCGATGAGTCCGCCAAAGACCACGGCGAACGTGACGATGTGGATGTCGATCATCCCGGCGCCGACGGTCTTCGCGACGGCCGTGCCAAACGTGAACGCCGAGACGAAATTGAAGAACGCCGCCCAGATGACGGCCTTGCCCGGCGACAGGACGCGCGTCGACACCACGGTCGCGATCGAATTGGCCGCGTCGTGAAAACCGTTGATGTAGTCGAAGATGAGGGCGACGAAGATCAGGGCGACGACAACGGTCAGCATGGACGGCTAACCGTGCTTGACCATGACGCCTTCGAGCACGTTGGCGACGTCTTCGCAGCGATCGGTCGCCTCCTCGAGGAAATCGAGCGTTTCCTTCCACTTCATGATGACGATCGGATCGCGTTCGTCGTCGAACAACCGGCTGACGGCCTGCTGGTGGATGCGGTCGGCTTCGTTCTCGAGCCGGTTGATTTCGACGGCGTGCGACGTGAAGCCGGTGTGCTGCTGCAACGCGCCAAGCGCCAGGCGGACGCCGTCGGCGCACAGCGTGATGATGTGGGCGAGCTCACGCGCGCCGAAGCGGACGCTGTCGAGCCGGTAGAGCCGGATGAGCGTGGCCGAAGCGTCGATGGCGTCCATCACATCGTCGAGCGATCGCGCCAGGGCGTGGATATCTTCGCGATCGAGCGGCGTGACGAACGTCCGGTTCAGGCGCTGGAGGATCTCGTGCGTCAGGAAGTCGCATTTGTGCTCGACTTCTTTGATCTCGTCGGCCTTGTCCCACGTCGGGTGCTCCGGGACGAGCATCTCCTCGAGGAGCCGGGCGCCGCGCTTGAGCTCGTCGGCGAGCGCCTCGAAGTCGGTGTAGAACTTTTCCTCACGCGGAAGCAGCCTGAACGCCACGTCGCCCCCAAACGTGCTTCGCCAGCCGAAGCACACGCCGCAGGATTGTAACAGAGTTCATTTACACGAACGTTGCACGCCGGACGCGCGGTCGCTGCTCCGGATCCTGTCGGGATTCCGGCATCCTCAACGGTGAACATCGGTCTTTTGGCTCGCTTTCCTCATGGCCCGCGTTTCGCATCGTTCCAGGAGCGGAGAGCTGAGGAGCGTCACGATGAGTGCCATCACCGTCGTCCGTCACATCCCGCCCCCGATCATCGGGATGTGCGGGGTCAACCTCGACCGAACGACCGCCAGGCTGGAAGCCGATCTCGATTGGCTGGAAGCCCTGGGCGCTTCGGTCGAACGGCTCGATCCCGATATCGATTCAGCCCAGCTCGCGCACCACGAGGCTGCGAGGAATCTTCTGATCGCGCAGGGCCGCACGTGCCTCCCACTTGTGCTCATTGACGACGAGGTCGTCTCGCGCGGGGCATACCCGACACGCTCAACGCTCGCTCACCTCGCCGGCCAGGCGCGACACGGCGCTGAAAGCGTGCGTTGACAGAGATCGCGTGTCAGCCGCGGACGGGTCTGTCATTCCTCGATCGATACCTGACGCTGTGGATCTTCGCCGCCATGGCAGGCGGCGTGGCGCTCGGCCACTTCGCCCCAGGCATCGTCTCGATCATCACGCACTTGTCGGTGGGCACCACCTCGATACCGATTGCGGTGGGACTCATCGTCATGATGTATCCCCCGCTCGCGAAAGTGCGGTACGAGCGGCTCGGCGACGTGTTCCGCAACGTCAAGGTGCTGATGCTGTCGCTGGTGCTCAACTGGGTGGTGGGGCCGCTGCTGATGTTCGGGCTCGCAGTCACCCTGTTGTCGGGACGGCCCGAATATGCCATCGGGCTGATCATGATCGGCCTGGCCCGCTGCATCGCGATGGTCATCGTCTGGAACGACCTCGCAGGCGGTGATTCTGAGTACGCGGCGGGGCTGGTCGCCTTCAACTCGGTGTTCCAGGTGCTCTTCTACTCGGTGTTCGCCTACATGTTCATCAAGGTGCTCCCGGCGGCGGTCGGCATCGATTTCGGCGACGTCGACCTTTCGGGGATCACGATGGCCGCCATCGCCAGGAGTGTGTTCACCTATCTCGGCGTCCCGTTCGTCGCCGGCATGTTGACACGCTGGGTCGGAATCCGGGTCAAGGGCATCACCTGGTACGACGCGCAGTTCGTGCCACGCATCAGCCGGCTGACGCTCATCGCCCTGCTCTTCACGATCGTCGTGATGTTCTCGCTGAAGGGCGACACGATCGTGCGGATTCCACTGGACGTGGTGCGCATCGCGATCCCGCTCCTGATTTACTTCGTCGCGATGTTCCTCGTGTCGTTCTGGATCGGCCGGCGTCTGGGCGCGGACTACGCACAGACCGCGACGCTCTCGTTCACGGCCGCCAGCAATAACTTCGAGCTCGCAATCGCCGTGGCTGTCGCTGTCTTCGGCGTGAATTCCGGCGCGGCGTTCGCGGCCGTGATCGGGCCGCTCGTCGAGGTTCCGGCGCTCATCGCGCTGGTGAATGTCTCACGGTTCTTTCAGCGTCGCCTGTTTCCGCCGAGCCCTGGCGTCGCCCGGCCTTCAGCCGCGCACGCCGAATGACGCCGAACGATCAACTACCCTCGCGCATGACGCGGCAGGAATCGACGTCGAACGATACGGCGCCAATCGCGAGCCGCGCCTGATCGCGGAGACCCTCAGCGAACGTGATGAAACGATGGACGTCGGCGAAGTTGCTCATGAGCCCCAGCGAAACGCGGATCGCGCCCGCGTTCTTGCCGCCCCGCTGCTGCATGACCTCGCGGAAGCGATGCAGCGTGACGTCGGCGCCCACCGCGAGTCCCGCGCGCATGTCATCGTCGGTCAGGCCTTCCGCTGTTTCGCCCGCGCCGGGATTGCAGAAGCATCCGGTCCGCAGCGAAATGCCCTGCAGGCTGGCGAGTTCCTCCACGCGCCGGTAGTCGAGCAGATGGCCGTCCGGATCGTAGAGGTTCAGCGCAAGGGTGCCGCCGCGATCGGTCGTGTCCACGGGACCGTAGATGCGAGCCATGTGACGGCCGTTACTGTGCTGAAGCGCGAGCAGGCGCTCGAGCAGCCAGGCGGTGAGACAGCGGACGCGCGTCTGAATCGTGTCGATGCCGATGGACTCCAGGTGCCGCAGCCCGATTTCGACCGCCGGGATGCTCAGATAGCTGAGCGTGCCGTCCTCGAAGCCGGCTTCGCGCGGCGCGAGCAGGTGCGCGCGTCCGCGCACGGTCGCGAAATTGACGGTGCCACCCGCGTACCACGGCCGCACCAGCTTCTGCAGCGCCAGCGACCGGATGAGCAGACAGCCGACACCGGTCGGGTATCCGAACATCTTGTAAAACGAGAGGCTGACGAAGTCGGGCCGGACCGCGGAAAGATCGAGACGATTCGTCGGGACGAATGCGGCGGCGTCGAGGAGCACATCCCAGCCTCTTTTCTGCGCCCGCTCGATCAGATCGAGCGGATGCTTGACGCCGGAGAAGTTCGACTGCGCGGGAAACGCGAAGAGGTTCGGCCTGGTCCGATCGGCGGCGTCCAGCAGGTCGTCGAGCCGTCGCACGTCGATGCGCAGGTCCGGCGTCGTCAACGGCGCATACTCGACCGCCGCGCCCTTCGACCGCGCGAATTCGCGAATGCCGTTGACCGAGTTGTGATTGTCCGCGGTCAGCACGTAGCGGCCGCCCGGCGCGAACGCGTACGACTCGCCCACATGCTTCAGCGCGCCGGTCGCGTTCAGCGTGAACACGGCCACGTACTCGCCGGGCGGCGCGTTGAAGTATTCCAGCACCGAGCGTCGCGCGCGTTCCACGCGGTCGGTCGTCGCGGCCGATGTCAGATTCGCGGAGTGCGGATTGCTGAACACGTGACGGTTCAGCAGCTCGCCGTGCTCGCGGATCTGCGACTCGCCGTACAGACTGCCGCCGGTATAGTCGAGATAAACCTGACCCTGCACGTCCAGCCGGCTGTAGTCCGCGGCGCGCAGCGCGTCGATGCGCGCGGTGCGGGCGAATTCGGGATAACGCTGCAGGAACGCGGCGCGGGCCTGATCCTCGGCCGCCGATGCCGGCGAGACGCCACTCGGGCTCATGCGTCCATTATCGCGTGTCGCCCAGGTGTTTGCGCATGACGATCGCCGTCGCGGGACACGCGGAGGTGAATTCCAGCGAGGCCTTCACCGCCTCGGGCACGGCGTCGCGCGCGATGCGCTCGAAGCCGAACCTCGGAAAGTAGCCGTCCGCGGTCGTGGTCAGCAGGTAGAGCGCCGGAATCCCCCGCTCCCGGGCGAGATCGATGATCGCTTCAGTGAGTTGACGGCCCACGTGCTGCCCTTGCAGCGCGGGCGCGACCGCGACCGAGCGCATGAGCGCGCCGTCCGCGTAGACCTCCAACGCCGCGCTTCCCACGATGCGGCTCCCGGCGCGCGCGACGATCGTCGTGTCGATGTGGTCGCACAGACCCTCGAGCGGAAGTTTGTGCCCGGCCAGCAGGCCGAGCACGCCGTCGACGTCGGCCGGCTGTGCTCTCTCGACTCGCACGTCCATCGATCACCGCCCCGCCCTGATCGGCGCCGCGTCTCCGCAGCAGCACGGCACCCCGGCCGCGCGATTCGAGGCCGGCAGGCAGCAGCCGGTCTTCTTCTGCAGCCGCTCGGTGTCGCGGCGCACGACGTCGGCGTGCGTGAGCGCGTGCTTCACGGCTTCCGACAGCACGGCGAGGACGGCGTCGGAATGTGTCGCCAGCGCGTAGTGCACCCACAGCC
>Ga0315281_10004910_pt1 | contig 19277 bp, 17 predicted proteins | sample YL17G07_0_MG_FD_204540 | JGI IMG/M metagenome (GOLD analysis project Ga0315281, IMG submission 204540) | Sediment microbial communities from Yellowstone Lake, YNP, Wyoming, USA - YL17G07_0 | ecosystem: Environmental > Aquatic > Freshwater > Lake > Sediment | place: USA: Wyoming | collected... | reverse complement strand
TTGTCCGGATTTCTGGCCGACGACGATAGCGTCTCTACTTCCAGGGCCGTTTGGCAACTTCGTAAGCATGGGCGAGTCGCCGAGATCGAAGTCAGGACCGAGTTCGGCCGCAGGCGGACAGTTCGGCACGGGCTGCGCGCCGCATCCGACCACAAACACATCCTTGGGCAGAAGCTGCGACACCCACTTGATCTTGCCGGTGTCGAGGTCGATGGCGATGACCGCATCACTTGTGGATTGCTGCGGCTCTGTGTACATGTTGCCTGTCGAGACGTACACCACCCTGCGCGCGGCGTCGATCGTCGGCGCGGACCAGATGCCGGCGCCCGATGGTCCCCAGCGCTCGGTCCCCGCAGACGTCTTGCCCAGTGGCTTGGCGTTTTCGGGGAGCATGTACGTTCTCCAGGCGACCGCGCCGCCGGCCACGTCGAACACGACAAGGCTGCCGCGGAAACTGCAGCACGGGTACGCAGGGTTCCGTGCGTCGGCTTCCTCGGACGAGGCGACGGGCACGTACAGCCGGTCCTGATAGAGCGTCGGCGCACCGGTGACACGCGATCCCGGGTGCTCGTCCACTCGGCGGGCCCACAGCAGGTCGCCCGTCTTCGCGTCGAGTGCGTAGACGTGGCCGGCCAGGTCGCCGAAGTACAGCGTGTACGCGGTGTCGCCGCCGGCGGTTCTCCGCCGGCCGACCGTCGCCGCGCTCCGGACGCTGCCCTGGGCCTTGAACGTCCAGTACGTGCAGCCTGTCTTCGCGTCGAGCGAATACACAGTACCGCTCTGGCTGCCGACAAACACGCGGCCGCTCACGACCGTCGGCTGCGTGTACGCCGTATTCGTGTCCGGGAATCCGAACGCCCATTTCAGTTTCAGGTTGGGCACCTGCGTGGCGGTAAGGCCGGCCTGGCCGGCGGGCTGAAATCTCGTGTTCGTCACGCCCGCGCCCCAGCCGTTCCAGTTCGGGCCCGATGCCGGATCCGCGAGAGGCGCATTGAGCACTTGCGGAGCGCATCGTGAAGGATCGCGTGGCGGCGCCTGTGCGTACGCTGGACACGCCGCGATCAAGCTGACGACGATCAACGCGGAGCCGCAGAGCACGGAGAGCAATCTGTGTTGAGTTGTTTTCTCTGCGAACTCTGCGAACTCTGCGGCTCTGCGTTGTACGTCGTGATTCTCCGTCATCTTCATACTCGTGCCTCGGCTCGTTGCCGGGTCATCACGTCGATCCATACCGCGAGGATCACGATGACGCCGGTCACGAGCGGTTGCCAGTTTGCGTCGACCGCCAGCAGGTTCATGCCGTTGACCACCAGTGTCAGTATCAGCGCGCCGACGAGCGTGCCCGAGAGGCTGCCGGCGCCGCCGAAGAGCGACGTCCCGCCGACGAGCACGGCGGCGATGGCCGGAAGCGTCAGCGCCTCGCCGATGTCCGCCTCCGCCGAATTCAGCCGCGCGAGATAGACAATCGCGGCCAGGCCCGCCATTGCGCCGCTCAGGATGTACACGAGGTTGAGCCGCGCGCGAACGGGGACGCCCGACAGGCGCGCGGCCTCGCGGTTCGCCCCGATGGCGTAGACCTCGTGGCCGAACGTAGTGTAGCGCGTAAAAATCCCGCCGGCGACGAGGAACGCCGCCATCACATAGATGGGCACGGGCACGCCGAGCCCGTAGCCGCTGCCCAGCTGGCGAAAGCCCGCCGAGAAACCATGTATCGTCTCGCCGCCCATGAACCAGTACGTCACGCCGTTGAGCGTCCACAGCATGCCGTAGGTCGCGATGAACGGCGGCACCTTCAGCAGCGTGATCATCAGGCCGTTGAGGACTCCGACCAGCACGCCGAAGCCGAGCCCCGCCCCGACCCCGAGCGCGATCGAGCCGGTGGACGTCATCACCGTCGCGGCCAGGCACGCCGACAACCCGACGTTCGCGCCGACAGACAGATCGAGACCACCCGTAAGAATCGTCAGCGTCAGGCCCGACGCGATGAGAAACGTCAGGCTCGCTTGTCGCAGGACATTCAGCAGGTTTGCGGACGTCAGAAAGACATCGGTCGACAGCGAGAGCCCGGCGCAGATCAACGCGACCGCGACCAGGCGATACGCGATGGCCTTCATTTCTTCAGCCCCGAGTCGATCACGAGGGCGACGATGACGAGGACGCCGATGCTCGCGACCTGAAGCGACGAGGGGATTGCGAGAACGTTGAGGCCGTTCTTCAGCACGCCAATCGTCAGGACGCCGATGAGCGTGCCGCCCAGACTGCCCTTGCCGCGCTCGAACGACGTGCCGCCGACGATGACCGCGGCCACGGCGTCGAATTCCATGCCGATCGCCGCCGTCGGGTGCCCGGCGCTCATGCGCCCGGTCAGGAGCAGCGCCGCAAGCCCCGCCATTGCGCCGCCGAGCGCATAGACAGAGACGTGATAGGCGTTTGCGCGAACGCCAGCCAATACCAATGCTTCGCGATTGCCCCCAAGCGCGGACACATAAGAGCCGAACCTGGTCTGCGACAACGTAAAACGAAAAACGAAAAACGCAGCCACTGCGATCGCCATGGAAAAAGGAATCCCGGCCGGGCGGCTTTCATAGAGCGCCGGCAGCGCGTCGCCGATGCCGGTGACGCTCTGCCCGCCCGTGATGACGAGCGCGAGCCCCTGCGCGATGCCGAGCGTGCCGAGCGTCGCCACGAACGGCGGAAGGCCGAGGCCGACGACGAGGCCGCCGTTCGCGACGCCGAACGCCAGGCCGACGCCGGCCGCCGCCGCGAGCGCGATCGGCAGCCCGTGCTCGTGCATCAGCATCCACGCCAGGACGACGCCCGCGAGACTCAGCACCGCGCCCATCGAAAGGTCGAGGCCCTCGGTCATGATGATGAGCGTCATCGGCAGCGCCAGGAGCAGCAGCACGGACGACTGCACGCCGATATTGAGCACGTTCGCCATCGTCGCAAACCCGGATCCGAAGATCGCGAAGACCACGACGAGAATCGCGAGCAGGTACGCCGCGCCCGGCACGCTACGCATCGTGGTGCATCGCCAGTCGCAGGATGTTCGCTTCGTTGAGATCCGCGCGCGTCAACTCGCCGACGATGCGTTTGTCGCGCACGACGTAGGCGCGATCGCAGACGGCCACCATCTCCGGCAACTCGGAGCTGATCATCAGCACGGCCGCGCCGTCGGCGACGAGCTTCTCGATGACGCCGTAGATTTCGGCCTTGGCGCCGACATCGATGCCGCGTGTCGGCTCGTCGAAGATGAAGAACCGCGACCCGGCCGCGAACCACTTTCCGATCACGACCTTCTGCTGGCTGCCGCCGCTGAGGAACCGCGTGAGCCTTCCTGTGGACGGCGTCGCAATCCGCAGCCGCGAGACGATGTCGGCGGCGACGTGGGCGGCCGCGCGCGCGCAATACCAGCCGCTCGGAAAGATCTTCCGCAGACCGGCGACGAGGATGTTGTCCTCGACCGATCGCATGAGCGCGAGGCCCTCGGTCTTCCGGCTTTCCGGGACGAGGCCCACGCCCGCGCGGACGGCAGACACCGGCCCACGCCCCAGCGGCTGCCCGTTGACGCGGACGGATCCGCCGACGACGCGATCGGCGCCGAAGATCGCGCGCGCCAGCTCGCTGCGTCCCGCCCCGACGACACCGGCGAGGCCGACGACTTCTCCCGCGCGGACAGTCAGCGACGCGCCCTGGACGCCGTTGTCGGCGTCCAGGGCGCGCACGTCGAGCACGACGTCGCCCGGCTGCTCGCAGAACTTCCGCCGATAGATCGTCTCTACCTGACGGCCGACCATCAGGTGAACCAGCTCGTTCACGGTCGCCTGGGACGAGTTCAGCGTCGCAACGTTCTTCCCGTCGCGCAGCACGGTGACGCGATCGCCAATCGCCGCGACTTCCTGAAGCCGATGCGAGATGTAGATGATGGCGACGCCCTCGGCTGTGAGCGCCCTGATACGCGCAAACAGCCGGTCGATCTCGTGATCCGACAGCGCCGCCGTCGGCTCGTCCATGACGAGAATCCGCGCGTCCTGCGACAGCGCCTTCGCAATCTCCACGACCTGCTGCTGTGCCACGCCGAGCTCGTGCGCGAGCGTCCGCGTGTCGAGATCGACGCCGAGCGTGTCCAGCAGACGCCGGGCGTCGGCGTGCATCTTCCGGTGGTTCACGGTGCCGGGCAGGATCCCGCGCGGCTCTCGGCCGAGAAAGATGTTCTGCGCGAGGTTCAGATACGGGACGAGCGAGAACTCCTGGAAGATGACGGCGACGCCGATCCGGCGCGCATCCGCCGGCGACGTCAGGCGCACCGGCGCGCCGTCGAGCACAATCTCTCCGGCGTCAGGGTGGTGCGCCCCGCAGAGGACACGCATCAGCGTCGACTTCCCCGCTCCGTTCTGGCCGAGCAGGAAGTGCACCTCGCCGGCAATGGCTGTCAGCGAGACGTCGTCGAGCGCACGGACGCCCGGGAAGCTCTTGGAGATGCCGCGCATCTCGAGAAGGGGCGTGACATCGTTCACCGGGGAGGAATTATACCGGTCGGCCATTTGATATCATGCCGCCGCCCCGATGAACAGTTCATGGCTCGCCACAGCCGGCCTGCGACTCTCCGACTGGTTCGAGCGATGGTTTCCTGACGCCTTCGCGCTCGCGCTGATCGCCGTCGCGGTCGTCTTCTTCGCGAGCGTCGCTGTCGGCAGCTCGCCGATTCAGGCCGCGACGTGGTTCGGCGCCGGCTTCTGGGATCTCGTCAACTTCACGATGCAGATGACGATGATCATCGTCACCGGGTATTCGGTGGCGACCGCGCCGCCGGTGTACCGGCTGATCTGCAGGCTCGCCGAGGTTCCGAAGACGCCGCGCGGCGCGGTTGCCTTCATCGCGCTCTTCTCGATGCTGTCGTCGCTCATCTCGTGGAGCTTCAGCCTGATCATCAGCGGGCTGCTCGCCCGCGAAGTCACGCATCGCGTGCGCGGCGCCGACTATCGCGCGGCCGGCGCGGCCGCGTATCTCGGCGTCGGCAGCGTGTGGGCGCTCGGCCTGTCCTCGTCCGCCGCGCTGATCATGGCCGCGCCGGCGTCGCTGCCGCAGTCGATTCTGGCGATCAGCGGCGTCATCCCGCTCAGCCAGACGCTGCTGCTGTGGCAGAGCATGCTGACGGCCGCCGTCCTCGTCGTGGTCTCGATGGCGATCGCGTACTACTCCGCTCCCGATGCGAGCCAGGCGCGCAGCATGGCCGACATGGGCGTGACGTACGCGCGGGTCGTCACGCCGAAGGAAGCGCCGGAGAAACCCGGCGAGTGGCTCGAGTTCAATCCGATCCTGAGCGTCGCGGTCGGTGTGTGCGGCCTCGTGTACCTGGCCACCGAAGTCGCGTCGAAGGGCGCGTCGGTGATTCTCGAGCTGAATCACTACGTCTTTCTGTTTCTCGTCGCCGGCCTCCTGCTGCACTGGAACCCGCGATCGTTCGTGAGGTCGATTGCCGCGGCCGTGCCGTCGGTCGCGGGCGTGCTCGTGCAGTACCCGCTCTACGCCGGCATGGTGAAGATGATGACCGAGTCGGGCCTGGCCCGGCGCATGGCGCATTTCTTCGTCGAGGTCTCGACGCAGCACTCCTATCCGGTCCTGGTCGGCATCTACTCGGCGTTTCTTGGACTCTTCGTGCCGTCAGCCGGCGGCAAGTGGCTCATCGAAGCGCCCTACATGCTCGAAGCCGGGAAGACCCTGCACGTGCATCTCGGCTGGGTCGTGCAGACGTACAACGCCACCGAAGCGCTGGCGAACCTGATTCATCCGTTCTGGATGCTGCCGCTGCTCGGCATCCTCGGCCTCAAAGCGCGGGACATCGTCGGCTACTCGGCGCTCCAGTTCGTCATCCACGTGCCGATCGTCTTGTTTCTTGTCTGGATTCTGAACTACACGCTTCACTGATCACCGCTGGAACCCCTTGAACCGCTCGAACGACTATGGCCCGCGTTCCGTCAGCGTTGTGTATCGATCGACGGCCGCGCTGTATTCGTCGCTCCGGCCGTCGGGCCAGATCACCCGGACGCGAGGTGGCGTCGCGGAGTCCCCGAGTCCAATGAGCACACGCGGATCGTTGGCGGACGCATAGCTGCCGTCCGCGCGCGCGCGGCGCCAGATGGTGAGCCCGTCGCCGCGCGTGAGCGCGACGCGTGCACCGGCGACATCGTGTCTGGGCGTGCCGCTGGCGAGCTTCAATCCCACCCAATGCGTTCGGCTGCCCAGATTGTTCAAGAGGAGTCGAACCGGGCCACTGTCGGTGCCGATGATCACATCTGTGTCGCCGTCGTTGTCGATGTCACCGAAGGCCGCGCCACGGCTGACCTCCGGCAGAGCGAAGAAGGCACCCGCCAGGCTGCTGACGTCCTCGAACCGGCCGTCGCCGCGATTGCGGAACAGCAGCTTGCGCTGCTTCAGCGGAAATGGCTCGTTCCTGGCCAGGGCTTCAAGGTTCTGCGTCACCGCGCCATTCACGGTGAGGAGATCGAGCCAGCCGTCGTTGTCGAAGTCCAGCCACGCGGCGCCGAAGCCGGTGTAAGGCAGGCTGGCGATCCGAATGCCGGCGCTCGCGCTTCGTTCCTCGAACACACCGGCGCCGTTGTTGACGTACAAATCACTTCCCTGCGACGCCAGTTCGCCGATGAACAGATCGTCGTCGCCGTCGTTGTCGAAGTCGCCGGCATCGACTCCCATATTGGCTTTGACGCCGCCTTCGGGACTTAACGCGACACCCGAAAGCAGGGCCGTGTTCTTGAAGGTGCCGTTGCGCTGGTTAATCCACAACTGGTTCGGCTCACTGTCGTTGGCGACGAAGAGATCGACCCAGCCGTCGCCATCAAAGTCGGCGGTCGAGACGCCGAGCGTTGGCCCGTACTCACGTGCCATTCCGGCCGCCACGGTGACGTCAGTGAAGGTGCCGTCCCGGTTGTTGTGAAATAAGCGGCTCGGCTGCGGGCGGTACAGGTGAGGGGGACAGTAGTCGGCGCTGCCCGACACCGCGAAGCAATGCCGATTGGCGTCCACGCTGTACTGCAGGTAGTGGCCCACGAACAGATCGGGCCAGCCGTCGCGATCGAAATCGAAAAAGGCGGCCGACACGCTCCAGCCCTCGTCGTCAGTGCCGCTCTTGCGCGAGACATCCGTGAACGTGCCGTCGCAGTTGTTCCGGTACAGCTGGTTGCGGCCGAGATTCGTGACGTAGAGGTCGATGCATCCGTCGTTGTTGTAGTCGCCCGTCGCCGCGCCCATGCCATAACCCTGCGCGTTGATGCCGCTGGCCTCGGTCACGTCCGTGAAATGCAGCGTGCGCGAACCGTCCGCGCGGATCTGAAGATCGTTCCGGAACAGCCGACCCTTGACCGGCGGCGGTCCGCTCGGCTTCGGCCGCGCATCGTCAAGGGGTGTCGTGCCGAGCATCCGGCCCTGGACGATGAAGACGTCAAGGTCGCCGTCGTTGTCGTAGTCGAACAGCGCGACGCCAGGCGGCATGAGTTCGGGATAGAGGAACTTTCCCGACATGCCGTTGAAGTGGACGAAGATCAGACCTGCCTCCTGCGCGCGCTCTGTGAACCACTCGACGCTGTCGCGCGTTCCAGATGCCGCCGCGCGGCTGCCTTCCCGATCGGCACGGCACGCGATCGACAGCAACAGGCTGCATGCCGCACCGAGGAGAATCACGCCATACCGAATATGCATAGCCGCGGGAGACTCTAAATCCAAAATTTGGTTCCAGCCCGATTCGCGACGAATGAGATGCAAAGAAAGCCTTGACTCACCTCGGGCGAGACGTAAGATTGCCGCATATTTTCCTCTTGCTGTAAGAAAACTTCTCGGAGGAGACAACTGATGGAAAGCCGTTCGCCGCTGCGACTCCGCGGGCTCCTCGCCCTTCTGGCGGTCATCGTTCTACTGCCGACCTTGGCGCACGCGCAGTCCTCGATTACGGGCATCGTCAAAGATGTGTCTGGCGCGGTGCTCCCTGGCGTCACCGTCGAGGCCTCGAGCCCGGTGCTGATTGAAAAAGTCCGATCGTCGGTGACCGACGGCACCGGACAGTACCGCATTATCGATCTGCGGCCCGGCACCTACACCATCACCTTTACGCTCACCGGATTCAGTCCCGTGAAGCGCGAAGGGTTTGTGCTGCAGGGCGATTTCGCCTCGTCGCTGAACGCCGAGCTGAAAGTCGGCGGGATCGAGGAAACGATCACCGTCTCCGGTGAAAGCCCGATCGTCGACGTCCAGACGACGAAGAAACAGCAAATACTGGATCTCGATCTGCTCCAGTCGGTTCCGACGGCCCGCGGGTACGCCGCCGTCATGCTGTTGATTCCGTCGATGGTGGTGTCCGGCGGCGGCAACGCCAACGTGCAGTTGAGCCCTGGGATGATCGTGTTCGGCGGCCGCGGCGGCCGCGGCAACGAAGGACAGAGTCAAATCGACGGCCTCGGCACTGGCGCCGCGATCAACGGCGGCGGTGTGTCCGGCTACGGCCAACTCGAAACCGCGCAGGAAGTCGTGATGACGACGGCTGGCGGACTTGGCGAAGCGGAGCAAGGCGGGCCGATCGTCAACTTCATCCCGAAGACCGGCGGCAACAGCTTCCAGCACCACTTCTACGGCTCGGGCATGTCGAACTGGATGCAGAGCAGCAACTACACGGCCGAGCTGAAAGCCGCCGGCATGACGACGCCGCAAGAGACGCTGTATCTCGCTGAAGCCAGTTTGTCGAACGGCGGGCCCCTAAAGAAGGATCGGATCTGGTTCTTCTACAACACGCGCTACTCGGCGGCCGGGAACACGCTCCCTGGCATCTACTACAACCTGAACGCCGGCGACCCGACGAAGTGGACGTATGTGCCGGACCTCACCCGCAGCGTGTCAAACAAGCAGACCGGCTCCATCAACCCGACGCTGCGCATCACGGCGCAGGTCACGCCGCGCAATAAGTTGAGCCTGTACTGGGATCCGAGCAGCTACCGCCTCAGCGACAATCCCGCGATCGGCGGCATCACCGGTCCGACGGCCGGCGCGCCGGAAACGGCGACCGTCGCCGGCGGGACGGGCTTCAAGGGCGGATACTCGCGCATGGAAACCGCGCGATGGGACGTCGGCGACGACGTCACGCCTGCTGCTGGAAGCCGGCGTGTCGGCGTATCAGCAGAACTGGAACGGCCGCGAGCGGCCGGGCAATAATCGCGACCTGATTCCGGTGACTGAACAATGCACGGCCGGGTGCCTCTCGAACGGCAACATCCAGGGCCTGGTCTATCGCGCGCAGAACTGGAACTCCGATTTCATGGAGCCGATCCGCTGGAACGCGTCGGCGACGTACGTCACGGGCGCACACAGCATGAAGGCCGGCTACAGCGGCGCGTTCTACTGGGACACGCGCAGCCCGAGCACGAACAACTTCGATCTCGCGTATCGCGTGAATAACGGCGTCCCGAATCAGCTGACGCAAAGCCTGGCGCCGTATCGCACGGACACGCGCGTGCGGATGAACGCGCTCTACGCGCAGGACACCTGGACGACCGGCAGGTTCACATACCAGTTCGCGCTCCGATACGATCACGCGTGGAGCTATTACCCCGCGCAGCAGCTCGGCCCGACGGTGTTCCTCCAGACGCCGATTCTCTTCCCAGAAACGCAGGGCGTCATCGGGTACAACGACATCGATCCGCGCTTCGGCGTGTCGTACGACGTGTTCGGCACCGGCAAGACGGCGATCAAACTGAACGTCGGCCGTTACCTCGAGATGGCCGTGGCCGGTAACGGCAACTACTCGGCGCTCTTGCCGTCCGCGCGCATCCCGACGAGCGTGACTCGGTCGTGGAGCGACGCGAACAGGGACTTCTCTCCCAACTGCAACCTGCAGAGTCCGCTGGCCAACGGCGAGTGCGGCCAGATCAGCGACCTGAACTTCGGCGTGCCGAACGCGCCGCCCAGCCTGTCGTTCGATCCGTCCATCCTGCAAGGCTGGGGCACCCGGCCGAGCGACTGGATCATCGGCGTGACCCTCCAGCACGAGCTGCTTCCGCGCGTGTCGGTGTCGGTCGGATATACACGGCGCTGGCTGAACAACTTCACCGTCACCGACAACCTCTCCGTGAGCGCATCGGACTACGCGCCCTTCAGCATCACCGCGCCGCTCGATCCGCGGCTGCCTGGAGGCGGTGGTTACGCCGTGTCCGGTCTGTTTGACGTCGCGCCCAGCAAGTTCGGCCAGACCAACAGGTACAGCACCTACGCCTCGAACTACGGGACCATCTCGCAGATGTACAACGGCGTCGACGTCAACGTGGCGGCGCGGCTGCGAAACGGCGTACAGGTGCAGGCGGGCCTCAGCTCCGGCGCGCGCGTGACGGATTACTGTTCGGTGAGGTCCGCGTTGCCGGAACTGACCGGCGGGTTCTCGACCGGCAGCGAAGTGCCGGCGTTCAGCCCCGTGAATCCCTACTGCCACTACGCGCCTGGAATCACGACCAGGTACACCGGGACCGCGACCTATACCCTTCCGAAGGTCGACGTGCTGGTCAGCGGCGTGGTAACCAGCAGCCCGGGCCTCCCGCTTGCGGCGAACTGGACCGTGTCGAGCGCCGTGGTCGCGCAGACGCTCGGCCGGCCGCTGGCCGGCAATGCGGCAAACGTGACGGTCAATCTCCTCTCGCCGGGACAGCTGTTCAGCGATCGCGTCAACGAGCTGGATCTGCGCGTCGGGAAGCCTCTGCGGATCGGCCGCACGAAGCTGAACGTCGCACTCGACCTGCTGAACGCGCTGAACCTCAGCACGATCCTCGTGCCCAACCAGTCGTTCATCCCCGGTGGCGCGTGGCTCGCGCCAACCGGCACGCAGACGCCGGTAATGACGGCTCGCACGGCGAAGTTCACCGTGCAGTACGACTTCTAATCCCGGGTCAGATTTTCGTTCGATCCTCGGAAGGCCCGCTCTCGCAGGAGAGCGGACCTTTTTCTTGCTTAGCGAATCGCCCAGCGCAGCTTCGCGGCCGAGGCGCGACGGTTCGAGAACGTCTCTTCCTTCGTCGAGCGAATGACTTCGGTCGCGATGTCTGAATAGACGCCCGCGCGATGGCCCGCCTGGAAGGCTTTCTTCACCCGGCGGTCTTCGCCCGAGTGAAACGTGATGATCGCGACTCGCCCGCCCGGCGCCAGGCACTGCGGCGTCGACCGCAGCAGCGCGTCGAGCGCGGAGAACTCGTCGTTCACCGCGATGCGCAGCGCCTGAAAGGTGCGGCGGACGGACATCTTCACGTCGGTCTTCGCCAAGCGCGGAAGCGCCTTGCCGAGTCCCGTGCGCACGGCGTTTTCGACGGCGTGGGTCGTCGCGAGCGCCTTCCGCTTCAGCAAACGGGCGATGAGCTCGGCGTGCGGTTCATCGGCGTTCTCCGTGAGGATGGCCGCGAGCTCCTCTTCGCTGACGCGCGCGAGCAGCGCCGACGCGGGCTCGCCACGCGAGGGATTCATCCGCATGTCGAGCGGCCCGGGCTCTTTGTAGCTGAAGCCGCGATCGGGATTGTCGATCTGCATCGACGACACGCCGAGGTCCGCAAAGATCACGTCCGCGGCCGTGAGTCCCTCCGCGGCGAGCACCTGCGGCAGGCTCGCAAAGTTCCCGTGACGCACGACGAACGTATCCTCGCCGAAGCCGGCGGCGCGCAGGCGTGCTTCCGAGCGTGGCAGCTCGAGCGGATCGACGTCGAGTCCGATCAGGCGTCCGCCGGGCTGCAGGCGTTCCAGAATCGCCTGGGCATGCCCGCCGCCGCCAAGCGTGCAATCCACCGCGACCTCACCGGCCGCGGGCTGCAGGCAGCGCAGCACCTCCTCTACCATGATCGGACGATGCGTGCCCGCGGGCGTCTTGCCGGACGCGAGGACCTTCTGCACCTCCGAGGCATAGCGCTCGGGGTTCAGCTCTTTGTACTTCTCTTTAAACCCGCGCGGGTTCCTGCCCGGGTATCTCGGCCGCCTCGTGTGCACCGCGCGAACAGACCTCAGGACAGACTCTCGGCGAGCACATCGGCCAGCGCCAGAGTAATCGGAAGCCTCGTCGCTGCCTCCACCCACATGTACTGTCCTGCAGGGTTGATTTCGAGGAACACATAGCGGCCGTCCGGCCTGACGATGAAATCAAAGGCGCCGTAGACGAGGCCGAACGCCCGCATGAACGCATGGATCTTGGATTCGATGTCGCTCGGAAGCTCGATGGGCGTCTCGTCGATGTCAAACGGCCGGTGCCGCCAATCGACCTCGGTTTCCGTTCTGGTTTGTGAATCGATCCTGCCACTGAAGACGCGAGCGCCGACGACGGTCGCGCGAACTTCATAGGCCTTGGGTACAAACGTCTGGAAGATGCCCGGACTGACACGAATCAGGTCCAACTTCGCCAGTTCGTTCTCGGTGACCAGCCCCGTGAACAACGCCTTACCACGCTCCAGGTTGAGATTCTGAGACATGGCTTTGTAGATGGCGCGCCCTTCCGACTGCGCCACCAGCCCTCGCGCGTGCTCCGGATCATTGGTAATGACCGTCTCCGGAATATCGAAGCCGACCTGTTGCGCCACGAACAGCTGTGCCGGTTTGGAGTTAGCTTGCAGGTGTCGCTGAGGATGGTTGACCCAGACCGCGTCGGCGACAGTCATGAGTGCGTCGAGGGCCCGCTGGGATTCCGACTGCGCGAAGGTTCTGTCCGTGTCGCGGACCGCATCGAAACCAGAGGGCCGAAAACCTCTGCACCAGATGCTTCCGACACTTCCGAAATCCAGCGCCCGACCGTCAGTGGAGACTTCGGCGGTGAATCGTCCGTCTGATGCCCGGAAGGTCAGGCTCGATCCAACGGGAAAGCGATCCAGGTTCCAGCGTACGCACGGCACGGCACGCCGCCGCAGCTCTTCGAGCAGCCAATCGGCCGTCGGCTCGAACTGTTCCGTGATCAGGAGACAGGTTTTAGACACCGTGAGTGGAGAGGAACGTCTCGAAAGTCGTCCCTCTCCCTACGGACGGTCGGTTCCGACTACCCGCAGTTGTCGTCGCACTTAGGGCATTTGTCGCAGCTCGACGTGACTGTCGGGAGAGGCTTCGGCTTGGGCTTGGGCTCTTCCTTCTTCTTCTTCTTGTCTTCTTTGTCGTCGTCCTTGTCGGCCCTGGCATTGGCGAGCATGTCGGCGCGCGCATAAACCGGCTTGCGCGTCGCCGGGTCGACCATCATCTGAAGATGCGGGTCGTAGACCATTTCGGGAAGCGTCACACTGGTTGATTCTCTCGCAAACAGCCTTGCGAACAGGCTGTCCGCGGCGACGGTCCCGGCCGCACCGAGTCCGAACAGGATCAATAACCGACGGCGCGAGGTCTTGAGCGACATGTCGTCCCAGCTCATGCTCGGTCCTCCTTGTTGGCGTTTCGCGGAGTATATCGGCGCCCCGTTGTGATGTCCACTTCGGCAGCTGCTCCGCGCTCCACCCCGCCGCTATTGGGAGACATCGCCCGCGTTGCGACGCCGTAACAGCGTGGAATAGCCACAGGGCGTGCCTTTCCGGCCGGAAGCTGCCTCCTCGCGACTGGAAAAGCACTCCATGTCCGAATTCGTCCACTGCAAGTTGATCTGATTGAACTCCTCGTTGACGATCCCCTGAAGCGTCGGATTGTTTTTCCCCTGCCAGAGCACCCGCCCGCTGACTCGCCTGCCCGTCAGTTGCAGTCGATAGATCGCGGATTCCTGTCCCTTGAGCACGAGGCCGGGCGCCCAGTCTTCGTCGGCGACTCGGATCACAAGAATGTCTCGGCCCTGGGCCTCGAAGCGGACGTGCGTCCGAGACTCTGTGGTGGACTCGCCATTTCCATACGTATGCGACCAGCTTCCAGCGAACCGGTCGATGTTGCTCCCGGCCTGGGCGACTTCGGCATCGCCGGGAGCCGTTCCCGACGCCACAGCCGACCGCCCGGCGGGCCGCGCCGTGGCCTGGGCGCACCCCAGCGCCAACATGCCCACGCCCGTCACAAGAGCGAGTCTTCTCACGGCCCATCCTTTATCCATAAATGCCCGACGTGGACGTTACCATCGATCGGGCGCGCGCATCTGACTATCTGTCCGCGGTCAGACCGTTCAAGAGGTTCACGGATCGCTGACCCGGCCCGCCCGCCCCGTTGCGCGATAGAATCACACGCGAACCTCTTGAACGACGATGCCCAAGCCTAACGTTCTGGTGACTCGAGAGATTTCCAGCGAGTCAATCCAACGCCTGAAACAACACTTCGTGGTCGATAGCAATCAGGCGGATCGTCCTGTGAGCCCGAGACAGCTGCTGCAGAAGCTGAAGGGCAAGGACGGCGTCGTCACGCTGTCGAACGACATCATCAGCGACGACGTGCTCGCGAAGAATCCGCAGCTGAAGATCGTGTCGAACGTCGCGGTCGGCTACAACAACCTCGACGTGGCGGCGGCGACCAGGCGCGGCGTGATGATGACGAACACGCCGGGCGCGCTCGACGACACCACGGCCGACTTCACCTGGTGCCTGATTCTCGCGGCCGCGCGCGGGCTCTCGAACGCCGACAGGGCCGTCCGCGCGGGCAAATGGAAGCGCTGGCGGATGATGGAATTCCTCGGCCAGGACATCTACGGCAAGACGATCGGCATCTGCGGGTTCGGCCGCATCGGCCGCGGCGTCGCCAGGCGCGCGATGGGCTTCAACATGAAAGTGCTTTACGCGAGCCGCAGCCGCGCGTCGGAGCCGGTCGAGCAGGAATTCCACGCGTCGTACGTCGACAAGCACACGCTCCTGCGCGAATCCGATGTCGTCACGCTGCACCTGCCGCTCTCCCCGGACACGCGTCACTACATCGGCGCGAAGGAATTTGCGCTGATGAAGAAGACGGCCGTGTTCGTCAACGCGTCGCGCGGGCCCGTTGTCGACGAACGGGCGCTCGTGAAGGCGTTGAAGTCCGGACGGATCGCGGCGGCCGGGCTCGACGTCTACGAGAACGAACCGAGCCTCGCCTCGGGGCTCGCGACGCTGCCGAACACCGTGCTCGCTCCGCACATGGCGAGCGCGACGGCTGACACGCGGCTGACGATGTCGAATATGGCCGCCACCAACTGCATCGCGGGCCTCACCGGCCAGCGTCCGCCGAACCTGCTCAATCCCGAGGTCTTCAGGCCGTAAGGCGTCCACGTGCTGTTTGCCACGGATCTGCGTTTCACGTGCGCGAAGTGCGGCAGGGGTTGTCGCCGCGCGACCGTGCCCGTCACCGCCGGCGAAGCGGAGGCCTACCGCAAACTCGGTCCGGACTTCGACATGTTCGAGCCCATCCCGGGCTACGAGCCGCTGCTCCGCATCCGCAAGCGGGACGACGGCGCCTGCGTCTTCCTGATGGACGACGGCCTCTGCCGCATTCACAAGGAGATGGGCTTCGATCGCAAGCCGATCGCCTGCCAGTTGTTTCCGTTCAGCTTCCATCCGACCGAAGGCGGCGTCGTGGTCACGACGAGCTTTGCGTGCCCGGCGGTCATCGCAAACGAGGGAGAGCCGCTCCGATCGCAGACACGCGAGTTGCGTGTCCTCCATGCCGCGTGGGCACGGGAGCATCCGGAGCCGCCAGGGCGGGTCGAGTTCGTACGCGGACAGGCGTTGTCGCCCCGGGTCCTGATCGCGCTGCGCGGAATCCTGACGACAATTCTCGATCGCCCAGGCCCGGACGGCCATCCTGATCTGCGGGAGAACCTGCGGCGCATCGCCGTCTTTCTGGAAGACTTGTCGCGGGCGCGCGTGCGTCGCCTTGCTCCCGATGCCTTCGCCGAGTATGTCGCCGTGATGGGCCGGCACGCGCTGACGAACACGAGATCCGCCGTCACCCGCCCGCCGTCACGGCTGGCCCGGCTGCTCTTCAGAGGATTTCTCCAGGCGGCCCTGTCGGTGCAGATGCGCCTGAATGCCGGGGCTGGCGACGGCGGGCTCAGGCTGCGCGCCTCGCTCGTCCATCTGCTCGCCCACCTGCACGGGCTCGCCCCAGGCACGAAAGCCTTCAACCTGCAGCGCGCCCTGAAAGTGCCGCTGCGCCTCGACGACGACGACGTACGCGGCATCGCGCACCACTATCTGCGCGCCTGCTTCGAGACCGTCGGCACCGGCAGGCGCCCGCTGATCGACGAAGTGGCGATGATCGTCGCCCGCCTGAACGCCGCGTGTGTGATCGCGGGCATGCACGCCGCCGACCGCGGCAAAACGGCGGTGGATGCCGCGAGCTTCACCGAAGGCCTGCTCCAGTCGGCCGACCTCGCGCATGCCGACGATGGCGGCACGTTGAGCCGCTACCTGACGACGCTGTCGGGCGGGGTCGAGGCGCTTTATCTTTTCCCGCCGGTGTATTCTTACGCCCATGGCTGAAACGGTTGAATTCAAGAGCAACGGGCACAACGCATCCGGATATCTCGTCACCCCGCCGGACGGATCCGGCCCCGGCATCCTCGTGATTCAGGAATGGTGGGGCCTGGACAACGACTTGAAGAAGATGGCGGACACGCTCGGGGCGGCGGGCTTCGTCGCGCTCGCGCCGGACCTCTATCACGGTCAGGTGGCCGGCCACACCGAGATGGACAAGGCCGCGCATCTCATGAACACGATGCCGCCCGATCGCGCGGCCCGCGACATGAGCGGCGCGGTCGACTATCTCGCGAGCCTTCCGGCCGTCACCAGCAACGGCATCGGCGTCGTCGGCTTCTGCATGGGCGGGATGCTGTCGTTCCTGATCGCCGCCAACCGCGGCGATCAGGTGAAGGCGGTCGTGCCCTTCTACGGCTTTCCGCAGGGTGCCGCGGAGCCCGAGTGGTCGAAGTTGAGAGCGTCAGTGCGCGGCCACATGGCCGAGAACGACAGCTTCTTCCCGCCGGCGGCGGCGCAGGCGCTCGAGAAGAAGCTGCGCGCGATGGGCAAGGACGTGACGCTGAAGGTGCACCCGGGAACCGGCCACGCGTTCATGGGGCCACACAACGCGCTGGGGACGCTGAACGAGCAACTCGCGGCCCAGATCTGGCCCGAGGTGTTTGCCTTTCTGAAATCGAAACTTGGCGTGACGTCCGCCTGAAGGCGGACGCGACGGGCGGACCTAGTCGTCGTGCAGGTGTTCTTTCAGCGCGTGCTGATACTCTTCGTGCTGTTCAGCACGGTGCTGCGGAAGCTTGCGCGTGCGCTCTTTCTTGACGTTGTCGCGCGTCATCTGGTCGGATGACATTGCGGCCGCGGTGATCAGCTTCTCCAGGTCCGCGCTCTTGCACTTCGGACACGCGGGCGCGGGATCCTGCGCCCGCACCAGCGCCTCGAACTCGTTCTTACACGCCCGGCATACGTACTCGTAGAGCGGCATCAGCTCACCAAATCGTAGATCACTAGATCACAAGATATCTACGCGTTATCGCACGACGCAGGGTTGGGGATCCCATCCCGTGCCATCCGCTTGTTTCCGCAGGTGCGTGCTGCGCTTGATGCTCCGCACGTGGTACGTCGGATCGGTGATCACCGAGTCGTCGATCACCCAGATTTCTCCGCCCGGCTCCCTGATGACGTCGAAGTACTCGTACATCGCCGCGTTCGCGCTGAACGGGACGCCGTTGGACTGCACGTAGCCCGGCAGCAGATTCGACGTGTCCACGCGCAGCGCTTTGCGCTCCCACCGCGCCACCGAGTTGCCCTGGCGCGACGGCGGACCCGCAGGACCAACCGCCGGGCCAAATTTCACCAGACGCGTCTGCTGACCGGCGTCGGTCTCGATCTTCAGCGTCCGATCGTCGGCCCACGTGATGTGGAAACGGCCCGGCACCCGCATGATGTTCGGCGCGCCATACGCCTTGCAGTGATCCTTGGCGGCCTCGTCCTTCGCCGGATCCCACGCGTTGGCGAGCTTCGTCCCCTCGGGGTTCAGCAGGAAATCCGGGAAGTCGCCCTTTGGCGGCGTCAGCATGCGGAAGCGCCAGTCTTCCGAGACGATCGACACCCAGTAGCCGGTGAGATCGATCGGCGCCCCTTCTTTGGGCGTCTTCGCCACGGGACCGCCGCGTCCGCGCCCCGCGTTCGCGGGATCGAGATCAGTCACGTCGCGTCCACGCAGCTGCGCCGACACCGCGACCGACGAGATCGCAATTGCTGCGATCGCCGAAACACCACATCGCAAGATGTGCCGATTCACTTTTTCAAGCTCCTGTAGACCGCCTCGACAAACGAATCGCCGGTGACGAACCCACCCGGCGTGTTGTACAGCGGATCGTAGTCTCTGGTCGGCTTCGCGGCCTTCACCTGCTCGAGCGTCATGTTCTTCTTGACCATGTCCTGCACGCGGTCGCGGACGATGGTGACCATCTCGCGGGCGTTGATCACGTCACCGATGTCCGACAGCCGGCCGTGGCCGGGAATCACCATCGTCCCGCCTTCCTGCCCGTAGACCGGAATGCACATGTCGACGATGCGGTTGAGGCCGGCGACGATCCCCTGGATATTCCCGCCTGCAGTGAGGTCGATGAAGGGATATCCGCCAGTCACGAAGAGATCGCCGGCCGTGATGACGTCGGACTTCCTGAAGAACACGAGGCTGTCGCCGTCGGTGTGCGCAGCCGGCTGATGAATGATGTGCACGCCTTCGCCGTTGAAGTAGAGCTTCTTGTCGTCGCCGCTGAACGTGCTCGTCGGCCACGCGGCGGGCGGCGTCGCGAACTGCCCGTTCACGCGCGCGCTCATGTGCTTGTAGGCGTTGAGGTGCGCGAGGATCTGCGCGCCCTTCCCCGCGTCGCCGATGTCGCCGGACACGTTGCCGCCGGCGATGGTCGCGCCGGCGTTCTTCAGCGGCTCGTTGCCGCCCACGTGGTCGGGATGGCTGTGCGTATTGATGATGTAGCGCAGCGGGCCCTGCGACAGCGTGCGGACCGCCGCGAGGATCTTGTTCGACAGCGGTGCGTACTGCGTGTCGACAAGCAGCACGCCTTCGTTGCCGATCTGCACGGTGATGTTGCCGCCCGAGCCGACCAGCATGTAGATGTTGCCTTGCGCTTTCTGGATGCTGATCTGAACGGCGTCGAAGTTCTGCTGCGGTCCGCCACCGGCCTGAAGGCCGGCCACGGCGAGACAGGCTGCGGCGACGACCGCAAACACGGCGTTGAATCTGGCGCGGGTCACTTGGCCATCTCCCTGAGCTTCTTCCGGTATTCCGGATACATCGTCTCGGCGCCGCCGCGGGCGGCTTCCGCGGGAATGCCA
>Ga0315281_10004908_pt1 | contig 19280 bp, 15 predicted proteins | sample YL17G07_0_MG_FD_204540 | JGI IMG/M metagenome (GOLD analysis project Ga0315281, IMG submission 204540) | Sediment microbial communities from Yellowstone Lake, YNP, Wyoming, USA - YL17G07_0 | ecosystem: Environmental > Aquatic > Freshwater > Lake > Sediment | place: USA: Wyoming | collected... | reverse complement strand
CGATATTCGTTCGGTCGTCTGCACCTGCATGCCAGGCAGCACCGTACTCATCTGCACATTTTTCGGAAAGTGAGCAAAACTGGACGTGTGTCCGTGCTCGGTAACGAAAAAGCGGTCAAAACCGAGGTCACGGTGATAAACAAGGCTCTGCGCGGGGCTTACGACGCCGTCATGAGAGAAATGCGTATGCGAATGAAGGTCGATAGCGGTATATCCCGCCGGCTTTTCAAGCCGCGGCGCCGGCAACGGCGCAAGGATCGCAAAGAGAATAAAACTTACAGACACAAGCCAGGCAAACAGCACCCGCTGCGCCGTAATCACGGCTTTCTTCTTTCGTACTATATTGTAGAGCGCCGTTAATACACCGATCCACACCAGCCAGGCCCCCATCTGCACCATGTATCGGGTGAATGAAAGCACGCAGGCGGCAAGCCCGACGAACGGCTCAAAAAGATATCGGACCGGCGGCCAGACAACGAAAAAACCGTTCGGTGTCAGCCCGGTTGCTATATCGACAAGCCGCGCTTTCGGCGCCGGCAACAGTGATAAGACGATGATTATAGGGATTACCCAAAGTATCTTTTTCATGGCGTACCGCTTCCGCGTGAGCAACTATTATACTAAAGCGAACCCTGTTTGACAATTACGAAAGAATCAATGGCTATATACCCGCATTTGCAAACCCAATTTCACCAAAAAATCTATACCTTCCAGGTACTACAATTAATAACAATCTAAGGAAGTCGTAGGGTGCGTTCCCCGAACGCACCATTTGTTCGGCACGTTTGGGAAACGTGCCCTACGGAACTTCTACAAATGCGTGGATGATCCCGGAACGATTCATTAAAACCGGGGAAGAATCTTGTTTTGAACGAGATTGATAAGGCGCGTCATTTCCGCGAACCTGATGAGCAGCGCGAGAACGACGAACAACAGAAGGCCGGCAAATATCGATCCTATAATTATGCTCATCTGAGAAAGAGAGGAATAGGCAACGGCCGTATTAAGTTCGCCGTAAATGAGCCTCATAACCGCGCTGGCAATCACAGCAAGTAACGTCGTTTTCAGGAGCGACACAAGCATGGAGACGCCGTGCAGATACTCCATTCTTTTTTTCAGGTACACGAAGAAAAGTATCGTTGAAACAAAACACCCCGCGGAAGTGGACAGGGCAATGCCGGCGACCGGGGGCGTGATAAACCTCATAAAGAGAAAGTTGAGCGCAATAGTGACGACAATGTTCACCATGAGCACCTTGACGATAGTGCCGTACTCCCGCAACGCAAACAACAGGCGCATTATGATGACCATGGCGTAATAGGAAAGCAGTTGCAGAGCGAAACAGACGAGAATGGCGGACGTCAGTTCCGTCGCCTGAAGATCGAAGGCCCCCCGTTGAAAAAGCACCCGGATAATCGGCCGCGCAAAGATGATAAGGATGCCGGCGATGGGAATAAAAATCAATCCCCCCATTTTAATGCTCGCCGCAAGGGTGTCTTTAAGCTCGTCGATCTTATTGGTGGCAATTTGGAGGGCGAAGTACGGGTAGATCGCGGTATTGACGGAACCGGCAAATATGATGAGCGGCACCTGAATAATTTTATCGGCATAAGCAAGGGCGGCAATGCTTCCCGATGTAAGATACGATGCCATGACCCGTCCGATGATGAGGTTTGAACCGGACAGGATGGTAATTAAGGTCAAAAAACCGGCAAAACCCGTGATTTCCTTTACCGCCGGATGGTCAAGGTTAAACGCCGCGTAATACCTGAACCCCCTTTTTTTTGCGAGCAGCAGCAAAAAAACCGCCTGCGCCGCAAGTCCCAGCGCCGTTCCGAAAACAATCGTATAAACACCCCAACTCCGCGCAAACAGCGCCATAAAAATAATTACGGCGAGCGTGATAAACATTTGAGAGAAGGCAGGCCATGTAAAATGCTCGTAGGCATTCAAGAGACAGGTTATCATGCCTGTGATCCCGGCAAAAACAATCGTCATGCTGAAAATCCTCAGCATATTTACGGCGGCATGAGCGGTCGGCGCATCCAGCCCTTTAAAACCGACGGCGATGATCGGCGGGGAAAAAATAAAAACTACGCTCGCCGCAATAAACAGTATGACCAGTATCCCGTTAATGAGGGTGCTGGCGACCCGGTTCGCCTCTTCTTTATCCCGCACGTTGTATTTTATAAAGAGTGGAATGAACAGTATGCTGAACGGCAGGAGGACTATGCTCCCGATATAATTAGGGATCGTGAGGGCGGCATACAACGCATCGATACCCCTGGTAAGCCCGAAATATTTTGCCGACAGCACCTCTTTAAAAAGGCTCAACAAATGCCCCAGAATACTTGCGCTGATAAGTATGAGCGATGCTTTGGCTATCTTGAGATTCGTGGTCATTTGCCTTCCAGGAACCGGCCGGTGAGTTCAATGAAGTAATCGATGTGTTCTTTGTTGATATCCTGATGAACGCCGATATGCAGGCCGTGGGTTCCGATATATTCCGCTTCCGGAAAGTCCCCCATGCGGTATCCGAGAAACTTGAATCCCGCGCACTGCGTGGGCATGGAAAGAAAAAGACTCCGGGTATCAATACCGTTCTGCTCAAGATAGGCGGCGAGCGCGTCCCGGCCAAAAGAAACCCCTTCTTTCACTATTACCGGAAAACAATAGGGGGCCATTTCCTCATGCGGCCCCGGGTTTATGGTCACAAGATATTCCCTGAATTGCTTAAACTGCTCATGCAGGTAAAGAAAATTCTCCTGCCTCTTTTTGAATATATCCGGGTAAATATCAAGGTAGCCGATTCCGACGGCGGCCTCGAGTTCGTTCATTTTCGCCGAAAACCCTATGCGCTCGAACACAAAGCGCACGTCCGTATCGTAGTTGAACCTTTTGGCACAGTAGCCGGAATTAACGTTCAAAACGCAAGAGTCGCATTTACATGCTCTCCCGTGCGCGCGCAGCGACCGCAGGATCTCCGCGTAGGTTTCATTATTGGTGGTGATAATGCCGCCTTCTACCGTCGAAATAATATGCGCAACGTACAGGCTGAACGCCGCCATGTCGCCCAGCGTCCCTATGTTTTTCCCTTTATAGACAGCGCTTTGCGCTTCCGCGGCATCTTCTACGACATGAAGGTTATGTTTCCGCGCTATCCCGATGATCGGGTCCATATCCGCGGGTTTGCCCATAAGATGTACCGGCAGAATGGCGCGCGTTTTGCCGGTGATGGCTTTTTCAATTTTCGAAGGATTGATGTTCAGCGTCGTACGTTCAATATCTACGAACACCGGCACAAACCCCGCCTGAAGGACTGCATTCCCCGTTGCCGCGAACGAAAGCGCCGGAACTATTATTTCGTCGTTGCGCCGGGCTCCGTAATCGTACAATACGGCCAACGCAAGCGCGTCGGCATCCGTACCGGACGAAAGAGCGACGGCTTCCTTCGTGCCCACGAGCGCGGCAAACTTTTTCTCAAATTCCCTGACATATTTCCCGCCGGATACCCTGCCAGAATCAAGTATTTCGTTGACAAGTTTTTTTGCCGTATCGGTTATCGTTATGGTCCCGAAGGGATACCTCATCTTTTTCATAATAGTGCTAGAGTCCTTTCCGCGCTTGTTTATATCGTTCTTCCGTTCCTATATCTACGAACCCTTTTCCGCTCTCGTAAGCGTAACAGTCACGGAGTTTCGGAAAAACGTCATACTCCAGGGAATACGGGACGCGGGCAGGTATGACAGAGAATATCTCTTTATTAAAGAGGTATACGCCGGCATTGACCAGGCCCGGGGCGCCGCGGGATTTTTTCTCGGCGAAACCGGTGATTCTGCCGTCCGCGCCCGCCACCACCGTCCCGAACTCCGCCATGTTGTCCATTCTGCTCACCGCTATCGTAGCGCCGGCATTATGAGATATATGACAGGAAAGCATATCGTTCAAATCTATCCGGGAAAAGGAATCCCCGTTAAGAACAAAAAATGGGTCGCTGCCGACGAAACGTTCGGCGTTCTTAACGGCGCCCCCGGTTCCGAGAGGGCTCCGCTCCGGAGAAAATCGTATCGTGCTGTCTTTTGCATAGTACTCCTCGATATTCTCGGATTTATAGCCCGTACAGAGAATTATTGACGCGACGTGAAACGTTAAAAGGTAGTCAATTATTACGGCAAGAAAAGGCTTGCCTCCGACCGGCGCCATGGGTTTGGGACGGTCGGAAACGATCGATTGCAACCGCGTTCCTTTCCCTCCGCATAGTATCAGAACGTCTGTAAGGGTACTATTTATCGTCATAACAATAGGCTGCGTTTAGTGAACATGTTTTTAATGACGCGCCATGCGCCCCCGGCGATTCCCCGTACTCCTATGATCGGGCCGTACTGCATAAGGCGGGGCACAATATCAAAAGCTCCTGCCGGATTTATTTTCTTTAGCATGACAAACAGCGAGAAAGTAAGCCCGTTGACGCTGTTTATCTTAAACTGCCTGCTGAGATACGCCGTCGGCATATACCGGTGTTTTTCAGCAAGCTGAATCGCTTCACTAAGAACGCGGGGAATATACTCCCGGGCATCATAAGATGACACGGCCTTTTGGTAGGCATTCTCTGCCATGGTATTTCGCTCTGCGGGGTGCGCCAGGTAATATTTCACTTTTTCCAGCAGCCCCTTCCTGTCATAAAAAACGTCTATTTCTTTTTCGATCTCAAACATGGGGTTCATTGACGGCGAATACTCCGAAAGACAAAATGACCGGGTGAGCGCGATCTCTATCGGCCGGCCCTTATTCTGGCGTACCCGTTTAATGATCGGCATGTCTCTGTTAATCCAGCGTAACGCGTCTATTTTTGAAAAATTAAGGTTTATCCTGCTTTGCGACAGTATCTCGGGGATACGTATTTTCTCAATAAACCCGTTTGATGATCCCCTGCCAAATGTCTGTACGGCAACGCCGTTAGCCTGGAGGAACTCAATATATTCTCTGCGGTCATTTTTCGTACAATCTCCGACAAACGACACATCAATAGTCTTCTCGACATCGCGGGGATAGTAGACGTCCCTGGAAAATGAAGAAAAGTACAACACCGCGGGGATATCAAGCTTCCGATACTCGGATACCGCAAAATAATCACTGGTAATGACTGCGTGACCTGATTGGGCAACATATTTACTGAATGCGTCGAAGTAATTTTCATCGTCAAACGTCCAGAAAACAAGCTTTGTCGTTGAGGCAAGGGACGCCAGGAACTCCATGGAAAGCTGATAATCTGTCGCGAAAGGGGACGCGATAACAAGCGTGATGTTTTCAGCGCGCACCAATTCCCTGATTTGGCGTTCCATGCGCGGGATACCGCGACGGTGAGCATTTTCAACAAAATTATAGCGCACGAAATGCGCCGCGTTCTTTCCAAGAAAATTACAATGAAAATTGAGATATTCATTGTCATCAACCGGCGCGAGAAGGAGAATAGAGTTTTGGGCTAGAGAAGACGAAATCATGTCTCATTCCTGATTGACAATACTGTTCCCGTATCCGGCGACTCGGCGTTTACTTTCCGTAACGACCGGTCTATCCCTGAAAATCTGGATGTTTTGTCAAGGATGACCTTTAAGAAAATAACGCGCACGAGCGATCGGATGCCGAACTGCCGTATAATCGTCAAATATTTCAAAATAAATTTTCTCAGGAATTTCGGAAAAAGCATATAGACCATGCCGTAAGCATATCTTCGCGCACGCCTGTGCCTGAGTATGTTTATCATGCCATGTTTCCGCATATAGGCAATAACCAATTCCATGAAAATATAGTGTTTCCAGTAAGCCGTTTCTTCTTTCTGGTAATCGGTGAAGTTGAGATACTGCCTGATGTCGTTCGCCCCACGATCGTTCAACTCGATTATATAGCGCTCTTCTTCTTCAAGCGATGTCCCGATCAGTCCTGTTTTCCGGGCATATTCGTATCCCGGGGTGCCGGGAACAGCCTGGAAATAGTTAACGCATATCTCATAAGGCATAGCGATATTATCGGGAATGACGGTGGAAAGGTTTTGAATGGTTTCTTCGATCGTTTCTTCGGTCTCTCCCGGCATGCCGATGACGAGGCCGAGTATCGTCAAAATGTTATACTTGTTGCATAACCGCAGGGCACGAAGGTTATCCTCGACGGTGGCATACTTTTCCATAACATCGAGCATTTTTTGAGAACAAGATTCAATGCCGAAATTTATATGAACGCATCCCGCTTCCTTCCAGGACTTGATACGTTCCTCGTTAAGACTCGTTACCCGGACGGCTGTCGCCGCCCAGTTAAGCTTTGCTTCTTTAAGAAAACGAAGCAACTCTTCGGTCGCGCTTGTATTTGATCCGAAATTCTCTTCCTGGAAAAGGATCATCCCAACGCCGTGATGTTCCATGAGATAGCGCAACTGGCCGATTACGCTGGAAACGTCGATTACGGTGTACCCCGTGTAATAACGGTGACAGAAGGTGCATTTGCCGACGCATCCGTGACTCGCCAGTACCGTCGCCATATTCCTGGGCAGATTTGCCCTCTCAAACAGCGACAAAAAACTTGATATTTCATTTTTGTTTATCCGCTCCCGGTAGTGCTTACCCGGGATAGGATAAATGTACCGCTGAAGACTTGTAAACCGCGAGAGCAGCGCATAATTAATGCCCCTTACGGGCTTGTCTTTAGCCGAAGCACCTGTGAACACCACCTTATTGTCTGACAAAAACGCCAAACCGGCGATATCTCCAAAAAGAGCTTTATCGGAAATATTAAAAGCATGTTTTTCAAGACGCGCCAACAGATGGCTGAACGCCGGCTCGGACTCTCCCATGACACAGAAATCAACGCTTGTTTTCAGCAGGATAACGTGCGCGATAACCGCCATTTCTCCACCCAGAACCTGGACGATTTCCGGGAAACGGTCTTTAAGAAACAGGGAAAGCTGTTTGACGTAACGGTAGGTTGGCGTAAGAATGGCGCTCAACCCTATAACCCGGGGCTTAATGGCACGAACCTTTTCTTCGATCTTTTCAAACGAAAGACGCTCGCCGTCAAGATTAACAAAAAATGGCTCGCATCCAAGGCCGGGATCAAGCCCTTCGATAACCCGGGAAATGCCGACCGGCGGAAAATCAGTGGGATAAGCGCCTGCCGGTATGTTAACTAAAACGAGTTTCATCAACGATCCTTCGTTTGAGTCGTGTTACTGTCATGCGTTTTATATGTTCTTTCACCGCACCGGAAAATGTTTTTTCTATCATGTCAAGGTATGCGGGATTTTCAAAGTAGTCATGAAATGCCTCGTCCCTGAACTTAAGAACTTCCCTGGCGCTGATGTGTTTTGTCGGAAGGGGCAGCGTTTCAAACGAATGCTGAGAAAATCCGTGCCACGCGCCGGGAAGCGCCCATCCTTCTTTAAGCGCAATATCATATAGCCGCGAACCCGGATACGCCATGGCACAATAAAAATTCGCATATTCACAATTAAGTTCCCTCGCCATATCCAGTGTTTCCTGCATCGTCTCTCTGGTGTCTTCCGGGAGCCCGAATATAAAATTCGCCCCGACCCGGATGCCCGCTTCCCGGATTGTCCGGATGACAGCGGCGATATCTTTTACTCTCATATTTTTAGAGGCGTCCTCGCGCACGTTGGCATTTGCGGATTCTATGCCCAGCGCAAGCCAGTTGATGCCCGCCTTTTTCATACGCGCAAGATTCCCGGGCTGAACCGTATCAATGCGGGCATACGCCCAGATATTGAGGGGATACCCTTTCTCGATCAGCCCGTCAACAATGGACATATAATGCTTTTCATTCAAAATAAATAATTCGTCGATTATTTTTAAATTCTTTACGCCGTATTTTTCCGAGAGCATACCAATTTCCCTGATCACCGCGGCGGGGCTGCGATAGCGGATTCCAGGTTTTCCAAATACGGAATTGATGCAACAGAATACGCATCCATACGGACAGCCCAGGCTCGTGTAGACGGCGGCATAAGGCGAACGGTTTTCAATATCGTCAAAACAGTGCCAGTTGTGGGCACGGTACGTTTTCATGGGCAACAGATCCCATGCCGCGTCAGAAAAAATACTGTCAATATCTTCAATAAGCGGCGCACGGGGCGTATGCAGTATCTCTGCCGACGAAAAATACCACAAACCGGGAACTGAAGAAAAGTCATCCCCCCCCTTTTTCAACATGTTCAGCAATGCCTCAAAAGTGTAAGGACCTTCCCCTTCAACGAGAAAATCAACGTGCAGTTCTTCCATTGTGCGGCGCGGCAAAGCGGAGGGGTGGAGCCCGCCAATGACGACCTTCGCGGAGACAGCCTTGAGCGCCCTGCAAATCTTTCCGGCAATCGTCATGTTCTGTGTGGAAGCGGACGGCTGAGAACCGTATACGATAACAGCCGCGATAAGCGGATCGAGTTCCCGCACTTTCTGCGCGGTTTCATCGGGGGAATAATTTTCGGCATTGGCATCGATCAATGAAACCGCGAAGCCTTTACTCCTGAGGAAACCGGCGATAGCGGCGGTCCAGTACGGAGGTTCGATCGCCGCCATATCGGCGCCGAGGCCCTGGTATACCTGGCGCCTGTCCCCCGGATTTATAAGAACGATATCCATTGCGTGCGCCATATCTATATCCCTGTTTTCACTTGCGCTGTTTTTATTTCATTCAACAACCCGGATATATCGCCGATAATACTGTCCGCCCGGCTCAATTCCTTAGGATCAAGCGTAGAAGCGATGGCGACACAATACATCCCGGCATTTTTTGCCGCCGCGATCCCGATAGGCGCATTTTCAACTACAAGGCATTCGGCGGGAACAAGCGACAACATCTTTGCCCCGGCGAGGTAAGGGTCGGGGTGCGGTTTGCCGCGGGAAACGTTGTCACCGGTAACCACGGCGTCGAACAACCCCATGACATCGGAAGAAAGTGTTGCGGAGAGCCGCGAATGGTTCGCCGCGGTAACGATCGCCAATCTAAATCCATCCGTTTTAAGAACCCGCAGGATTTCCGTCGCTCCGGGGTAGACGGAAAAGCTATTATGCCGCAAATAATAATCTTCCTTTGCCTTAACCACCTCCGGCGCTTTCGCCGCATCCTTTCCGTACTGTGTCAGCAACCGGGCCGCAAGATCATGAGTACTTATACCCTCCAGCAAAAAATATTCTTCTTTTGTCAGCCGTATACCGTGCGGAGACAGCGCCTGCTTCCACGCCGCATAATTATCTTCCATGGTTTTGCCGATAACCCCGTCAAAATCGAATAATATTCCCTTGATCATAGCGACAGTTTCCCCGCGGTCCAAATCTGGAACGACCTTTTTTTCCAAATTTCCGCCCGAGTTTTCTTCCCGGACGCCACCGCTACAACTTCATCAAGCAACGTATCGCTGAACGCATCCAGAGAAACGTTGTCGTCCATAAGCACCCCGGCATTAACATCCACATCGTCGCGCAAGGCATTGAATAAACCGCTGGTAGACGCAATCTTTATCACCGGGGCTATACTGTTGCCTTCCGTGGCGCCGCCGCCGGTTGAGAATAGAAATATGTTTGCGCCCGAGGCCGCTATGCCGGTCATTGATTCAAGATCGTTACCCGGCCCGTTCATTATCGAAAGCCCCTGTTTTCCGATGCGTTCCCCGTACTCCAGGAAATCAACGATGGGCGTGGTGCCCCCTTTTAATATCGAGCCGAGGCTTTTTAGCGTCAGATTTACCAGCCCGCCCTTCTCGTTGCCCGGCACGAAGTTGCCGTCCATAGGGACGCCTAATTTTTTCGCAAGATCCTTATACCAGCGCACACCGGCGATGAATGCCCGCGCAACCTTTTTTGAAACCATCCTTCCGACGAGAGCGCCTTCAGCGCCGATCATCTCCGGCGTTTCCGACAGTATTGCCGCGCCGCCGGCGCCGATTATTTTATCTACCGTTCTGCCGATGACGGGGTTGGCCGTGATGCCGGAAAACGAATCTGAAGCGCCGCACTCGGTGCCGACTACAAGGCGCTTTATCGGCACCTCTTCCCGCTTTATCGAGAGACGCCCCAACCGCTTGAGAACAATATCTTTCGCCGCGGCAATAGTTTTTCCCGTGCCGCCGCATTCCTGTATCGACACGCGGTCCAGCGGTTTGCCGCACGCTGTCCCGCCGGCGGCGTATTTCAAAAAGGCGTCAGAGCTTATTTTTTCGCAGCCCAGATCGACGACCAGCGCGCCGCAGACATTGGAATTTGCTATTGTATTTTTTAAAGTGCGCAGTAAACGGTCGATTATAATGCCGTCCGAGGATCCGCAACCTTCGGTATGCGCCGCCGCGATAATGCCGTCGATATGAGGGTATTTCTTTTGCAGCCGCCGGTCGGAGTCGAGTTGGTCGGCGACCCTCTTCGCCACGTCGCTGGCGCACAGGGACGTAGGTATAATAACGTAATAATTCCGCGTCCCCGCCTCGCCATTTTTCCGCCGGTATCCCAAAAAACTCCTTTTCAGTCCGGGGCGATAAACCGCGGGAGACAACGGCTTGCGGAATGCATAGTTGTTGAGCAGCGACTCATAATTAATGGCGCTCTCGCTGATGTTCGATCTTTCGACACGGCGCCCCGAACCGATACCTTTTGAAATGCCGAACGGGTATGAGTACTGCGATACGTTTTGCCCCTTGCGGATATCGCGCAGGGCAAACCGGTGCCCGCGGGGGATGAAATCAGCAACAACTATTATCCTGCCTTGAAAGTTCAGTTTCGTTCCGCGGGCGATATCTCGTTTTGCAACGGCAACGTTGTCCCGTTCAGACATAACGATAGCCGCTTCCTGCAGTTGCAGGCCGGCAGTCAAAGAACTTTGCGGATGATGGGCTAATGCGCGTTTCATTTACTTGTCTTTGGAAAAGGTTTTCATAAGGACCGTTTTTTCAACTATATGTATTCCCCGGACGGAAGACAGGATATCCGCTTTCTGCGTATTGCCGGTATCGAGCACGGGGGCACCATCGCCATCCAGCAGTTTTCCCCTGCATACCGTGTAAAGGCCGAAACCGTCGTTCTGAAAATGCTTTACAAAATCCGCGGCGTCCGCAAAAACTTCAAACAGCAACGCATAGTCGCCGGTTTCGTGCCTGTATTCGGAATAGGCCCCGGATTCTTCAAAATAAAAATAGCCGTGCTCTTCCAGAGATTCGTTTTTCATCTCCGCTACGCCTTCATAGCCGGACGCCTCCCGGCCGTACTTGTCTTCCAGCCGGACCAGGTCTGTTTTTGCCGGCGGGCTTTCGATTTCCAGAAGGAACATCCCCTCTGAAGAAAGCACCTTGGTCGAATGAAACACACCCTTATCCAGAATGAGTGCGTCGCCGCCTCTTAAATAGTTCCGCGCATCCAGCGTGTTGCTCATCGCCGTCCCGGACAGGATTATGAGGGAAGTTTTCTTTTCGAGGTGGCAGTGCATGGACGTGGCATTGCCTTTGCTGATGAACAACAGCCAGACCGCCGTCTTCTCGTTTTCAAAAACAATATACTCGTATCCCCACGGTTTAACAACTATTTTTGATCTATATGATTCCGGTTGTTTGTGCAGGGTAATCGGTTTTATCGACGAGCGCACCTGCGCCAGCGCGGAGGCGTCTTTTTCGCCCGCGGGGATATTATGGATTCTTGACGCCCGCACTTCCTTTTTTTCCAATTCATTCAGGAAGGAATCGTAGGAAAGGGTAATGCCGTCCAGCAGGGACGTTTTTGGTTTCCACCCCACATGGCCGATCTTTGACGTTTCCAGAAGTTTTTTATAAACGCCGTCGGGTTTCGTCTGGTCAAACACGATCTCGCCGTTAAACCCCACCGCGTCTTTTATGGATTGCGCCAGTTCAAGGATGGTGTAACCGCGGCCGGAGCCCACATTGAAAACGTCGGCTCCGGCATTGTTGTTAAAGAGCATCATGCAGGCGTCCAGGAGGTCATCGACAAAAAGGAAATCCCTCACAGGTTTTCCGGTACCCCATATGACCACCTCTTTGGCGCCGTCCCGTTTCGCGTCGTGAAACTTTTTAATGAGCGACGGCAGCACTTGCGCATTCATCATATCGTACCGCTGGTTCGGGCCGTACACGTTTGGGGCGACGACAACAATAAAATCGGTCCCGTACTGGCGGTTGTACGACTCGCACATTTTCATGCCGCAAATCTTTGAGAGCGCGAAAGGTTCGCAGGTGGACTCCAGGGGGCCGGCAAGAAGCTGCTCTTCTTTCATCGGTTCGTTGAAACCTTTAGGATAAACGTCGGCGGAACTCAGGAACAGCATCTTCTTAACTTCCGACAGGAATGCGCCGTGAATCACGTTGCACTGCATCATGACATTTTCATAAATAAAGTCGGCCCGGTAGGTATTGTTGGCGAATACGCCGCCCACCTTCCCGGCTGCAAAACATACGTAACCTGGTTTCTCCTTCTCGAAAAACAGCCGCACTTGCGATTGATCGCAAAGGTCAAGCTCCGCACGTTCACGGGTAATGATATTTGAATACCCTTCCCGGATCAGTCGGCGCATGAAGGCTGAGCCGATCAACCCCCGGTGTCCCGCCACAAATATTTTATCGTTTTTTTGCATATGCCCAGTCATTCCTGTCCAAATTGCGCGTTTCTCACCCTCACCTTTCATCCTCTCCCCTCGAGGGAGAGGAAAGAGGTGAGGGGCGGTTCATTTCAAATCTCAAAATGATGTTCCGTCAAACGATGCTGTTCAAATTGGACACGCATAATGCCCTGTGTATTAAAATTTCTCGAGCGTTGCCTTCATCCAGTCGCCGTTATATTTGTAATGCGGAGAAGATATGATGTTGCCGTCAACCACAACGGGGGCGTCGACGTACTGCGCGCCGGCGTTGATAATATCGTCTTTGATACCGATATAGCCGGATATTTTCTTGCCTTTCACGATCCCGGCGGAGATGAGAATCCATGGGCCGTGGCAGATCGTGGAAACCACTTTCCCTTTATGGTACATCGCCCGGACAAAATCCAGCACTTCTTTAATCTGGCGGACCCTGTCTGGCGCTTCGTGGCCGCCGGGCAGGATCACCAGATCGTAATCCGCTTCCTTCAATTCCTTCACGTCCTTCGTCGGCCTGGCGGTAATGCCATACTTGCCCTTAACCGCCTCTTTGTTGCCGGTTGCCACATCAACGATAAAACCCGCTTCCTGTAGTCGATAATAAGGATAAATATATTCTTCATCCTGAAATCCGGGGCCTGTTATAATAACCGCTCTTTTCATTATAGTTTCCTCCTTATGGCGCTATTGTATCTTGTTCTGATGATTTCTTTTGCAAGCACCTTATTCTTCAGGAAATCAAGCACTTTCTTTCCAAATCTATTTTCAAGCATGTTCTGATAACGTTCTCCATTAAAATATTCTTTAAACGCGTTATCCCTGAATCTCAATATATCTTGCGAAGATAACGTCTCATTTCTCAAAGGCAACGCATCGGGAGCAAAAAATCCGTACTGGCCCCACTTCTCCGGAAGAGGATAGGATTTTTCTTTGGCCATCGTATATAATCTGGTCCCGGGATACGCCATGTTTATGAAAAAGTTCGCATTCTCGGTGTTTAGCTTAATCGCCAGATCAAGGGTCATTCGCATAGATTCCATAGTATCTTTGGGGAGGCCGAAAACATAATTTCCGCCGATATATATACCCGCGTCATGGACTATATCATAGGCTTTCTTGATTTGTTCTACGGTCTGTTTTTTATTTACATTTTCCAAAATCGTATCGCTTCCGGATTCGAATCCCATAAAAACCCAGTTTATACCCGCCTTTTTCATCTTTTTCATCAATTCGGGTAACACCGTATTCGTTCTTGCAAAACACCACATATTGAGCTTGCTGCCCATATTACGTGAAATAATTTCATCGCATATTTTTTCAACTCTGCCTGTATTGAGAGTGAAAGTGTCATCGATTATTTCTATGTGTTTAACGCCGTATCTATTAATAAGCAGCTCCAGTTCATCCGCAACATTTTCCGGGCTCCTGTACCTCGTGCCGCGGTGCCCGTAAACTACGTTAACAGAGCAATATTCACAATCGAACGGGCATCCAAGCGATGTATACAACACGGCATATCCTGTCTGATCCAGGTTATAATCCCATGCCTGCCAGTGGTGGGCCCGATATTTATCCATAGGCAGAAGGTCCCAGGCGGCAAAAGGAAGTTCATCGACATTGTCTATTCCTTTAGCTCGCCCATTGTTGACTATTCTGCCGTTATCCGAGTACCAAACTCCGGGAATATTGAACGATTTTTCGTTCTTTTTCAGTGCTTTCAACAATTCGACTGTGGGATAATACCCTTCGCCCTGTATAACAAAATCTACCTTTTCTTCCAATAAAGTCTGTTCCGGAATGGCGGAACAGTGATGCCCTCCAATGACCGTTTTTATTCCGGGCATTTTGTCTTTTACGGATTCCAGTATTTTCCCGGCAGCAGTCATCCTGGTAGTAAAAGCAGAAAGGCCTATCAAAACAGGTTCATACTTCTGCATCTCTATTACTGTTTGTTCTATATCCCAGAATTCCGCTTCCGCGTCTATTATTACAACTGAAAACCCATGCTGCCTTACAAAAGCCGCTATCATCGCGGGCCCTAAAGGCTGCGAAACCGTAGCCAATTCATTCAGCTTTGCAAACTGTTCCAGTCTATTCCCCGGATTAACTAATAATAAATCGATTTTAATTCCCACTTTATTGTATTATTCTCCTTCTTTATTCGCGGTTAAGCATTGTTCTTACTCTGTTGCAAATCGCTTCCGCGTCCGGCGCCGAATTCCTGAGCGGGGGGCACAAGCATTTGGTCTGGTCGGCAAGCCCCAGTGCCTCTACCGGCCGTCCGGTTGCAAGGGCCAGGTCGTAAGCGATTGACCGGGATGCTCCGGCTATCTCGTAACCGGGATCTATTACCAGGCCAAGCCCGGATTCTTTAAGAGGCCGGGCGAGACGATCGTTTACCGTGAACGGTTTGAGCCGGACAATATTAATCAGATTGCACCTTATGCCCTCCTGCGCCAGCGTTTTTACGGCCTTCGCCGCTTCAAACCGCGTGCAGGAAATCGCATAGAGCGTAACGTCCGCTTTCCCGTCAACCACATCCGGAAGTTCGTCGGTATTCTGGTAGCTGAGCCGGTGTTCGCTGCATATCATGGGGTCATCGTTCTTCATGAAAGTATCCCACGTTTCCCGGTACTCGCCGGGCGTCATCGGCGAAGACACCAGAAATCCGGGAAAATGCATGAATATGCCGTGCAGTACACCGGAATGGACGGGGCCAAGCCCCTCGGAAGCTATGGCCCGGACAAAGACAGGGGCGCTCCTGCCGTGCAGCGTCTTCGTTTTTGCGGCAAAAAAAATCAGAGGGCTCCCGTTAAGTATCAAGAAATCCTGGAACCGGATGACAAAGATCGGCCTTCTCCCAACAAGCGCCGCGCCCACGGCGATCCCCGCGCCGGCGACATCGGTCATTGGCAGCTCAACGATACCCGGCACGTTCGGCACCGTGTTGTTCACCCATCCCACGGCGCTGATGGATTCTCCCAGCAACAGCCCGTTACCTTCACAGAGGTGCCTTCTGGTGATTTCTTTTATGGTTTCCGCAAGTGTTTGTTGTCCCATAGCTTTTCCATCTCGTTTTGCATGCCGCTTTCAATATTTTCGATCTCTGCGTAAGGAACGGTTTTCTTGAGTTCCTCTCTTACCATACTCAACCTGTCCCACTCGGGCGGGCCGTCAACACCCACTCCCATATGCCAATTCATGCGGCAGGTATAAATATTTATGAATGCGGGCAGCTGCTGTTTTAATTGTTCAGCCAGATGCAAAATAGTCCATGGGTCGTCGGCTACGTCAACAGCCGGCATGCCCAGCGACTTTGCCGCCCCGGTAATGCTCCAGCTGCGCCGGACGTCAACCCTGGTAAGTATCGAAAGATTATTATCTTCACAGACAAAAAGCACCGGCAGCTTATGGGTTACGGCAAAACCCATGGCCGCGAAGACGTAGTCTTCTTCCGCCGCTCCGTCACCGAAAAAACATACGACCGGCTTCCTGGAACCGAATGCCGCGCCAACACCCAGCGGAACATTCTCTCCGATGAGCCCATGGTGGCCGAACATGGAAATCCCGCCCTCATGGCATTGAATGCAGTTAGACCCCGCCCGTCCGCCGCTGGTGCCGGTGCTCAGCCCCAGCAATTCATCTCTCAGTTTAGCAGGGTCGCCGCCAAATGAGAGATAGGCGCCGTGGCAGCGGTGCTGGGAAAAAATCATGAAACCAGACAATGCCATGGACATGGCGGCAGGGATAGCCTCCTCGCCGCTGGAAAGATAAACAGGATAATCGATAAGCTTGTTTTGAACGGAATCAATGACTCCCTTTTCAAAATAGCGTGTCTTGAGCATCCTGCTGAACATCTCAAGTGAAATTTGTTTGCTGCAGGTGGCAGGAAGGTTCGCAATAACGCCGAAATCGTGGGTACGGATACTCATTTATTTGTCCGTTGCTCCGCGGCAAAGGGCCGTTTCTTTTCTGCAGTGTTCAAGAAGAAATTGCACGCTGTCGTCAAAATTGTAGCGCGGTTTCCATCCCGTTGCCCTCGTAAATTTTGACACATCGGGTATCTGCAGCGTGACGTCGGTGGGACGGAAAAGAGCGGGGTCGGGCCGCGAAGGAATGGGGCATTTCGCCCGTTTTTTCAGCAATTCAAGAAACTCTCCGACTTTTATCACCGTTGACCCGCCTATATTGTAGACTTCGCCGATTGCGCACCGGGTGGAAGCCTCCCAGTAGGATTCCATGGCGTCGCGCACGTCAATGAGCGTCCGCACGGAGTCCAGGTTCCCGTGGACCAGTTCTTTCTGAAGGCCCGCTTCGATACGCGCCACCTGCAACGCGAACGCGGTGGCAAAAAGGTCTGCGCGGCGCGGGTTCAGGTAGGCAAACATCCGTGTGCGTATGACCTTTAACCGGTAGTTAATAAAATACATGCGCCCCATAAGGTCCTGCGTTGCTTTTGAAATCGCGTAGGGGCTGGCCGGGTTGAAGGGGCAGTCTTCCGTGATTGGAACATTTTTCGGGTCCACCTGCCCGTACACTTCAGACGTGCTGCAGAGCTGAATTACGGGATCGATCCCGGCGGTCCGCACGGCTTCAAACAGGTTTGCCGTACCCATAATATTATTCTGCATGACGGCAAGAGGGGTGATGAAGGACGCTCTCACGTTCGCGTAAGAAGCAATATGAAATATCGCTTCGGGTTTCACTTCGCGCAGAACGGCAACGACGGAACTGAAATCCGTCAGGTCGCATTCGTGCATGACGATCCTGGCCAGTGAACCCCTGAGGTTCCCGTTGCCGCCCGTACTGTGCCAACGCGCAACGCCGTGAAGCTCCGTCCCCGGATGATGTTCTACGATATAGTCGGCGAGATAACTCCCCCCCGAACCGCTGATGCCCGTGATAAGCGCCCTGTCGAATCTTCTTTCTTCCACTTAGACGTTCCCGTACTTCGTATTTCGTATGATGCGGTATCCCTTGATAAGCTCCAGAATGCCGCGGTCAAGGCCGTGCGCGGGCTTGTAGCCCGTTTTCTCTATTTTCTCGTTTGAAACAACGTAATCCCGTTTATCCGGATCTTCGCCGACCGGCGCTTCGAGATAGACGAAATCTTTCAGGTGTTTTTTTATCCTTTCGCATAATTCGATCTTAGATAAATTGGCGTCGGAAAGTCCCACGTTGTAGCACTGGTCCTTCATGGCGTCAAAATGTTCCATTACGTGCACGAATGCCCCGGCGACATCGCGCACATGGATAAAATTCCTGCGGAAATGACCCTCAAAGATGACCATGAACCGGTCGGTCACGGCGCGGTAAACAAAGTCGTTGACCATGAGGTCGAGCCGCATGCGCGGCGACATCCCGAAAACCGTCGCAAGGCGGAGGCTTACGGAATTTCCCCGTTCCAGCACTATCTTTTCAGCCTCCATTTTCGTGACGCCGTACAACGAAATAGGCGAGAGCGGCGTTTCTTCGGTGCAGAACTTGTCTTTCTGTCCGACGCCGTAGCCGCTGTTCGTGGTCGGGATGATGATGCGTTGCGCCTTGCCGGTGTTTGAGGCGATCAGGCGGACGGCGTCGGTGTTAATGCTCGTTGCGCCGACCCGGTCGCGGTCGCACAGCGGCGCGCCGACAAGAGCCGCCAGAGGTATAACGGTGTCCGCATCCCTCAGGAGCGGCTTCATCACTTTTTCGTCCCGCGCATCGCCCCGCACGACGTTCAGCTTTTCGTCTGCGCAGCAGTCAAGCAATGAATTTTGGCCGTACATGAAGTTGTCGACCACGGTAACGGTATTTCCCAGGCTCAACAATTTCGGCACGAGTATCGAACCGATGTATCCGGCTCCGCCGGTAACGAGAATAGCATGACGCATGGTTTCCTCATTAGCTGTCATTCCCGCTTTCGCGGGAATGACAAATTTTATTGGACACTATTGTCTTTTCTCAAATATTATTTCTGATCCCGAGAAATCGAACGAAATGGGTATATGCAGATATCCGGACAACGCGTCCTTCACTCGCCTGTGATTTTCGGGCTCGGCGTAGAAAATCATGAATCCGCCGCCCCCTGCTCCGAGAAGCTTGCCTCCGACCGCACCGTTCTTCAAGGCCGTAGCATAAATGGCATCGATAACGTCGGTGCTGATCTTTGTCGAAAGGCTGCGCTTCAGTCTCCATGTTTCATTCAGGAGTTTCCCGAACGATTGAAAATCGGGGTTTGTCGCCGTCACGATACCGTAGGCTTCGCCGGCGAGTTCCTGCATCTTGCGAAGTTCGTTCCCGTTCCGGGATGTATTTTTTATCTGTTCCGCCGCGATATCCGAAGAATTACGCGAGAAGCCCGTAAAAAACAAAAGGAATTTGTCCTTGAATAGAGCTAGATTCTCTTTGGTCATGATCACCGGCGTTACCGCGATCTTCCCGTCCTGCATGAACTCGATCTTGTTGAACCCCCCGCAGCTCGCGAACACCTGGTCCTGCGATCCGACGTTCTCTTTGATCAAATCCTGTTCGATATGGATTGCGGTGCGGTACAATTCCTCTTTTGAAACGGCTTTTTCCTGCAATGCGTAAAGCGCCTTCAGGAAACCGACGGTAAACGCCGAACTTGACCCCATGCCTGAACGGGCTGGAATGTCGCCGTCGTGATG
>Ga0315281_10004907_pt1 | contig 19281 bp, 17 predicted proteins | sample YL17G07_0_MG_FD_204540 | JGI IMG/M metagenome (GOLD analysis project Ga0315281, IMG submission 204540) | Sediment microbial communities from Yellowstone Lake, YNP, Wyoming, USA - YL17G07_0 | ecosystem: Environmental > Aquatic > Freshwater > Lake > Sediment | place: USA: Wyoming | collected... | reverse complement strand
ATCCTCGTATCCTGTCTGCCAGAATACCTCTCCCAGTCATACCATCTTAAATCCCGGTTTTTTACTCGAACTTCCTTAGCCTTCTCGATAAGTCCCTTGAAATCCCATTCAGAAGGGTCTCCTCCACAATGAAAGTAAAAAAGAAGAGAGAGCCTTCTTAAAAGGTTTCTTATAAGGATATGGAATTCGAGGTCAAGGGTAAGGTGGCCGTCGTAGAGAATTCTGGTTGGGGTAAGGAAAGAAAGGTTAAGAATGCCGGATGATTTATCAAATCCCCCCTCGCCCCCCTTTTCCAAAGGGGGGTAATTGGAGAGAGATCTTTCCAAAGGGGATTTATTTACTGTGAGTGATAGTGATAAGGATAATGGATTAAATGACTTGAGGGTTTTGCTGTCGGAATCATAAATCTTCTTACCATCGAAGATCACATTCTCCAGCTCGTATTTAGCCCTGCCCTTTCCTATCCCTATCCTTCCAAGCTCATCAAAGGTATAGATAAAATACGGGAGGTAATCTATCGCCCTTCCTATCAGGGTAAGACCGAAGTTTATTTCATCTCCTGTCTTAAAGCCTCTTCTTTTTTCCGATGGCGGTTCAATAACAAATGGATGGGGAGCACTCCTGTACTTCCGCATAATTTTTGTATCTGAGGGCGGAGGGGTTTCGAAGACATAGGAATAAACACATTTTTCTTTCAGAAGGCAATCCAGACACTCTTTGTCCCTTATGGCACAGACAACACGCTTGAAAGCATAACCAAATCCCCCCCTCAGGGTGGAGCCTTTATAAGAGGGAAGGATAATCGGCTCCGATGCCTTCAGCCCAAATTTAAATGATGCGGTTTTTATATGCGTGACAGCCCCCGCTGCCAATGCAATTAACCCCGTTGGAATTCATACGGTTCATTGACCCGTGCACAAAAACAAAAGATTATAAAATAGCATCCGTTCAACAAACTACAGGGCATTCCCACGGGGTAAACAGGTTTAGCAGATTCTAACAGAAAGGCATTTTATTTTAAAGCGAAATTCTTGAAGCATAAAGTTTTAAAGCAATTTTTATTTCATTATCTTCCACACATCTACGTCACCACCAGACGCAACTTTTATCGTGCCTGATACTGCCTTGAAGATAACCTCTGCCACCTCCGAGGGAGGCCGGCCTTTATACCCTGTGAGCCGTGTGGCTGTCATATCAGGATTAACACTACAGATTTTAAAACGTGGATGTTCCTCGGCAAGAGCCTGTGTGAAGCCTCTGACCCCGAACTTTGTCCCGCAATAAACGGACATCTCTGCATATGCGGTCTTGCCTGCTGCACTGGCTATGTTGATTATCCCTTTCTTAATATAAGGAAGGAAGGAGCGGGTCAACTTAATAAGGCCTTCCAGGTTTGTCCTGACCTGCCTCTCAATCTCCTTCATGGTATGTTTCCTGAAGGTAATGAAAACACCTGTCCCTGCATTATTAATAAGGAAATCCACCCTGCCGAACTTCTTCAGTACCTTTTTTACAGCATCCTTAATGCTCCTGTCATCAGTTACATCAAGATGCAGGAGTAAGGTGTTTTCTGCACCGAGCTTTTGGCAACGTTTTTCAGCCTTTTCACCCCTGGTCTTCCCTTTGTTATAGGTAAGAACGATTTTTGCCCCTGCCTTTGCAAACCTGTATGCTGTTTCTCTTCCGATCCCCGAGCTGGAACCTGTAATAAGCACGACCTGCCCTTTCATGTTTTCCTCCTTATAGAAAAATAAATCAGCTTTCCTTTTTCTCTCTCCTACAATTCGCCTACCCTTTCTAATATAAAGAAAACAAGTTTTATTTTTATAGCTTGTAAATAAAAATTAATCTCTTTCTCAGATATTGCTTTTAGATTACTAATACTATTTAATAATTGTTATGTCAGAGCTTACTCCTTTAATGCAACAATACTTTAGCATTAAAGAAAAATACAAAGATGCTATTGTCCTCTTCAGGCTCGGTGATTTTTACGAAATGTTCGGAGAGGACGCAGAAAAGGCATCAAAAATACTTCAGATAGTGCTTACATCAAGGGAAAAATCAAAGGAAGAGCCTGTGCCGATGTGCGGTGTTCCCTACTTTGCATCAGAGTCTTATATATCAAAACTTATTAAGGCTGGATATAAGGTTGCTATATGCGAGCAGATGGAAGACCCAAAAGAAGCAAAAGGAATTGTCAGAAGGGAAGTCGTAAGGGTAATCACACCCGGCACTCACTCACCTGAAAATCCAAAGGAAAATGCCTATATTATAAGTTTATGCCCTTCTTCAAACAAACACGGCATAGCTGTAGCAGATATATCAACCGGTGAATTTATCCTATATGAGACAGAAGAAAACATCGAAGATGAAATGTATAGATTTGAACCTAAAGAAATCCTGATTCCCTTCAGCCTTAAGGATAATATTCACTACAAAGAATCGCTTACTACCTTTTATACATCCTGCTATGAAGACTGGTACTTTGATTATCCAGAGGCATATAAGATCCTTCTAAAACATCTGAAGGTCTCATCCCTTGATGGCTATGGATGCGATGGCATGACTGCTGCAATCTCAGCAGCAGGTGCCCTTGTCAGTTACCTCGGTGATACCCAGAAGGAGACATTCGGCCTTAAAAAAATAAGTCCCCTGAGACAGGATTCTTATATGTTTCTCGATGCTGCAACACAGCGCAACCTCGAACTTACCCATAATCTTAAAGACGGTTCACATGAAGGAACTCTCCTCTGGGTTCTTGACGAAACACTGACCCCGATGGGAGGAAGGTTCCTCAGGTCTTCAGTTTTGAAACCTTTGATTGATATACAGGAAATAAAAAAGAGACTTGATGCCATCGAACACCTTGCAGAAGACTATGAACTCCTTGAAGAGATCAGGACCTCTCTGAGAAAAATACAAGACCTGGAGAGGCTCTCTTACAGAGTAAGCTCTAAGACTGCAAATGCACGGGATATAATAGGAATTAAAAACTCTATAACCCACCTCCCAAAGATCAGGAAAACCCTCAATGCATCAAAGAATCTCTATTTAAGACTTATTGCAGAGGAGATATCAGAATTTTCAGAACTCAAAGGATTAATAGAAAAAAGCATTGTCGATAATCCTCCTTTAAGTCTTAGAGACGGCGGAATTATTAAAAATGGATATAACATGGATGTGGACGAGCTAAGAGGCATATCTGTAAAAGGTAAGGACTTCATCTCGGAACTCGAAATGAAGGAGAAACAGAGAACTGGAATCTCTTCTCTTAAAGTCAGGTATAACCGCGTCTTCGGATACTACATTGAGGTAACAAAAGCTAACCTCCATATGGTACCTGATGATTATATAAGAAAACAGACTCTGGTAGGAGGAGAAAGATTTATTACTCCGGAACTGAAGAAATATGAAGACAAAATCCTTGGAGCGGAAGAGAGGCTGAAGAACCTTGAATATCAAATTTTCTATGGGATAGTCGACGAAATACAGAAAGAGTCTTCAAACCTTACAAGAACGGCTCTTGCTATTGCATCTGTTGATTTTCTTTCATCTCTTACAGTTGTCGCAAAACGACATAACTACGTTAAACCATCTATAGACAAATTGGGTTTAATAGAAATATCAGAAGGAAGACATCCAGTTCTTGAAAGAATACCTTCGGATGAAAAGTTTATTCCGAATAACACCTCCATGGATACAGAAGATAACCGCCTCCTCATAATCACAGGACCGAATATGGCGGGAAAATCAACCTTTATGAGACAGGTCGCCCTCATAGTCCTCATGTCGCAGATCGGAAGTTTTGTGCCTGCATCTGACGCAAAGATAGGAATTGTAGACAGAATCTTCACAAGGATAGGGGCATCAGATTTTCTTACAAAAGGCCAGAGCACCTTCATGGTCGAAATGATTGAGGTAGCAAATATCACACATAATGCAACAGACAGAAGCCTCATTGTCCTCGATGAGGTAGGAAGAGGCACCAGCACCTTTGATGGCATAAGCATTGCCTGGGCAGTTGCAGAATACATCCTTAATGAGATTAAGGCGCGGACACTCTTTGCAACACACTACAATGAGCTCACAGAGCTTGGCCTCAACCATGACGGTGTAAGAAACTACAATGTATCCGTTAAAGAATGGGGTGATGAGATAATATTTCTCAGGAAGATAGAAAAAGGTCCTGCTGACAAGAGCTATGGTATACAGGTAGCAAGACTGGCAGGTCTTCCTGAGGGTATAATAAACCGTTCAAAAGAGGTGCTGGCAAACTTAGAGAAAGAGGAACTTGATGAGACAGGTAGTCCCAAGTTTGCTGATAGGAAAACAAAGAGGGCCACTGTCCAGCTTGACCTCTTCTCTTCTGTACCGGACCCTATTATAAAGGAAATAATGAAATTGGATGTACAGAGATTGAAGCCGCAGGAAGCACTTGAAAAACTCATCGAGTTAAAGAGAAAGGCGGAATCCTATTCTATTTCCTTGACAAAAAAGAAAAACCCATGATAAGTAATTACAGTCTTAAAAACTTTCAAAAAGGAGGGACGAATGAACCCCGAGGATCTCAAGTACCATAAAGAACATACCTGGGTTAAGGCTTCAGGGAAAAAGGCAACAATAGGGATAACTGATTATGCACAAAATGCTCTTGGAGACATTGTCTATATCGATCTTCCAGATGTAGATGCTGCAGTAGAGGCCAACAGCGAGATTGGTGAGATCGAATCAACAAAGGCGACCTCGTCCATCATCTCTCCTGTAAGTGGAAGGGTCATAGAAGTTAACGAGGAACTTTCAGAATCTCCAGAAATCATAAATGAAGAGCCTTACGGTAAGGGATGGATAGCAGTTCTCGAGATTGAAGACAAATCTGAACTTGATGACCTGATGGATGCCTCTGAATATGAGAAGTATGTCGAAGAGGAGAAGAAATGAAATTAGTAATCATTGGCGCTGGTCCCGGAGGTTATGTTGCTGCAATTAAGGCTGCTCAATTAGGGGCACAGGTTACGGTAATTGAAGATACTGAAGTCGGTGGCACCTGCCTTAACAGGGGATGCATCCCTACAAAAGCATTATTAGCCTCAACCGAGCTATTGCATAAGGTAAGACATTCTGAGGATTTCGGAATAGAGGTCCCGGGTCAAATAATGCCCAACCTTTTAAAAATCATGGAAAGAAAGAATAAGGTAGTTTCTATCCAGGTCAAAGGGATCCGTGCGTTATTTAAAAGCTGGGGTATAAACCTCATAGAAGGCAAAGGCATGTTTCTCAGTCCGGAAAAAATTGAGGTAGAGAAAAAAGACGGCTCTACAGAAATAGTGGGAGCTGATAAGATCATAATAGCTACCGGTTCAAGGCCGGGACAGTTACCAATGTTTCCTATTGACGGAGAGCATATCCTTTCGAGCGATGATGCCTTAAACATAAAATCAATTCCAAAAAGTCTGATCATTATTGGAGCTGGCGTAATTGGCTGTGAATTCGCTTTTATATTCAATGAGCTTGGCACAGATGTTACAATGCTTGAGATCATGCAGCGGGCAATCTCTACCGAAGACCCCGAGATATCTGAAACACTTGAGAGAGAACTGAAAAAGAAAAAGATCAAACTTTTTACCGGAGTAAAGATACTAAAGGTAAGCGGTCAGCATGATGGTATACACGTTCAACTCGAGGGAAACAGAGATCTTATTGCTGAAAAACTGCTCGTATCCGTTGGTAGAACACTCAATTCCGACAGAATAGGATTGGAAGCAGCAGGAATCCAGAAAGGGTCAAAGGGAGAGATTGTGGTAAATGAAAAAATGGAAACAAATATAAAAGGGATCTATGCCATTGGAGATGTAACAGGTAATCTCATGTATGCACATGTAGCTTCAAAACAAGGAAAGATCGTTGCTGAGAACATTATGGGGAAAAATGAAAAGATGGATTACAGCGTGGTTCCATACGCAATATTCACATCACCTGAGATAGCTTCTGTAGGTCTAAAAGAGAACCAGGCGCTTGAAAAAGGGCTTAAGGTTAAGAATGGCTCATTCCAGTTCAGGGCCCTTGGAAAAGCACACGTATTGGGAGAGATAACCGGTTTTGTAAAAATCGTATCCGATGAGACAACTGACAGGATATTGGGCGTTCATATCATAGGAGCCCACGCCTCTGACCTCATTCATGAAGCTGCCCTTGCAATGAAGGCAGGCCTCAAGACAAAAGACATCTCACAAACGATCCATGCTCACCCTACCCTCTCTGAAGCCCTGATGGAATCAGCAGAGGATATGCATGGTGAAGCAATTCATGTTCCAAAAAAATAAGCAAAGGTTCAAAGTAAAGGAGACGACAAATGGGAGAGATTATAGACCTGATAGCAAGAGAGGTTATCGATTCCAGGGGAAACCCTACAATCGAAGTTGAGGTCTTACTCGATAGCGGTACTACAGGAAGGGCATTTGTTCCCTCTGGTGCTTCAACCGGGAAAAAAGAGGCTCTCGAACTCAGAGACGGTGGCAAACGCTTTCATGGTAAAGGAGTGCAGAAGGCTGTCAAGAATGTCCTTGATAAGATAGCACCAAGGCTTATAGGTCTCAGCTCCGAAAACCAGATCTCTATCGATAACCTCTTAATAGAACTCGATGGCACAGAGAATAAAAGCAACTTGGGAGCAAATGCGATCCTTGGGGTTTCATTGGCTGTATGCAAAGCAACTTCAAAAGAGATAGGAATACCCCTTTACAGATACATGGGTGGATGCAATGCAAAGGTTCTCCCTGTGCCAATGATGAATATCCTAAATGGAGGAGTCCATGCAGACAATAACCTTGACATACAGGAGTTCATGATCATGCCAACAGGGCTTTCTGATTTTGCCGGTGCACTCAGGGCAGGATCAGAGATATTTCATACCTTAAAATCAGTCCTCAAAAAAAGGGGGTTGAATACATCTGTTGGAGATGAGGGAGGCTTTGCACCTAATCTGAACACAAATGAAGAGGCACTTTCAATAATTCTTCAGGCAATTACTGAAAGCGGGTATAAACCTGAGAAAGATGTACTTTTAGCCTTGGATGTCGCATCATCAGAATTCTATGAAAATGGCAGATATCATTTTGAAGGCAAGAGACTTACATCTTCCGAGATGGTTGATTACTATGACAGATTAATAAGAAAATACCCAATTCTCTCAATCGAAGATGGAATGGCAGAAAATGATTGGGAAGGATGGAAGAAGTTGACAGACAGGCTCGGTAAAAAGATACAGCTTGTTGGCGACGATGTATTTGTTACAAATACGAAGATCATTAAAAAGGGGATTAAAAAGGGAATTGCAAACTCCGTTTTGATAAAACTCAATCAGATAGGTACTGTAACAGAGACACTCGAAGCTATCGAGACGGCAAAAAGTTCACGATATACTGCTGTAATTTCTCACAGATCCGGTGAGACGGAAGATACGACAATAGCTGATCTTGCAGTCGCCTGTAATACAGGCTTTATAAAGACCGGCTCTGTTTCAAGGGGTGAGCGTACTGCAAAATATAACAGACTGCTCAGGATCGAGGAAGAACTCATGTGGTCTGCACTGTACAAAGGAAGAGAAGCGTTTTATAATTTAAGTTGATGGGTCATAATAACCTCCTCAGGAAACAGGTAGTAACTGAGATGAAAAAGAGGAGGCTCATATTCTTTACTTTTGTCCTCGTTGCTTTTTTCTACGTTGCTGTAAGCCTCATCTTCGATGATATGGGCATCAGGAAGTACATGGAACTCAATAAGAGAAAGGTCTATTTAGAAAACCAGATAAAGGTGATAGAAAAAGAAAACAAGAAACTCAGGTCAGATACAAAATTACTCAAAGAAGATCCCTTTTATAAAGAGAAACACGCCAGAGAAGAGTTTGGTTTAGCAAGACCTGATGAATATATATTCCGCTATGATGACAAATAGTCCGCTTTACATTGCCTTCCTCTGGCATATGCACCAGCCCTTTTACAGAGACCCCGTAACAGGTGTATACAGACTGCCATGGGTCAGGCTTCACGGAACAAAGGACTACCTTGATATGGTAGAAATCCTTACAGACTTTCCACATATAAGACAGACATTCAACTTTACTCCTTCATTGCTCGAACAGATTATCGGTTACACAGAAAATCATGCTATTGACAGACACCTTGAGCTGACTCTCAAGAAGGCATCTGATCTGGACATGGATGACAGAGCTTTTATCCTCGAAAATTTTTATCTTGCCAACTGGGACAACATGATAAAGCCTTTTCCAAGATATTATGAACTACTTTTGAAGAGGGGATTTCACCTCGTAAAAGGTGACCTCATGCGGATGGCAAAATATTTCAGTACAAATGATTTTCTTGATTTGCAGGTGCTGTTCAACCTTTGCTGGATAGACCCCCTCTTCAGAAAGAAAGACCCGGTTCTCAATGCCCTTGCTGATAAGCAGAGAAAATACACTGAAGAAGATAAAAACCTGCTTATCTCAAGACAATTATCGATCCTGAAAGAAATAATCCCGAGATACAAGGAGATGGTAAAAAAAGGACAGGTCGAGATTTCACTTTCACCATTTTACCATCCTATCCTTCCCCTCCTCTGTGATACAAATAATGCAAAGATTGCTATGCCAACTGTGAGACTACCTCAAAAAAGATTCTCCCATCCTGAAGATGCAAAAAAACAGGTGAAGATGGGTCTTGATTTTTTTGAGGGTCTGTTTAGCTACAGACCTGTTGGTATGTGGCCATCTGAGGGATCTGTCAGTGAGGAGGTTGTAAAGATTGCTGGAAAGGAAGGGATAAAATGGATGGGAACAGATGAGGACATCCTTTCAAATTCTTTAAATAAAAGGCTCAGGGACTCTTCAGGTAACATAATTGAGCCGGAAAATCTCTACAGACCATATATGTTTGAGAACGTCTCATTAATTTTTCGGGATCGCCACCTTTCAGATCTAATTGGTTTTGTTTACCATAAATGGGACCCCAAAAAGGCAGCTGAGGACCTTATTAACAAGTTTTTAACCGTGCGGGCATCTTTACCAAAGGACAAGCCTCATCTCTTGTCCATAATCCTTGATGGTGAAAATGCCTGGGAACACTATAAAAATGACGGACATGACTTCCTGAGATATCTTTATGAAGGACTCTCTAAGGAAGAAAGACTCAAAACAGTCAGGATATCAGAGTACATAGAGGAATACGGCAGCGGGGAACCCCTGGGCAAGCTCTATGCAGGTTCATGGATAAATGCAAATTATGGTATATGGATCGGTCATGAGGAAGACAACAGGGCATGGGATTACCTTTCAGATACAAGAAATGACCTTGAGCTATTCCAGAAATTGAACCCTGAGAAAGATGTTTCAGAGGCATGGAAAGCAATCTACATTGCAGAAGGAAGCGACTGGAACTGGTGGTATGGCGATGAACATACTACTGAGACACAACGTGATTTCGACGAACTCTTCAGATTAAATCTAATAAAGGTTTACAAGGAGATGGGGAAAGAAGTACCCCAGCATCTTTTTGTTCCTGTAACAAGAGAAGACAGAAGCATACCTCCAATGATCACAATAAGGGGGTTTATAGAACCTAAAATTGATGGTATTGTGACAAGCTATTATGAATGGTACCAGGGAGCTTATATGGATGTAAGAAAATTTGGCGGCAGCATGCATATAGCTGAAAGCATTATTTCTCATGTATATTATGGATTTAATAAAGATAACTTTTTCCTGAGAATAGACCCCACAATAACCTTCAGAGAGTTTCCTGATGACACAAAATTTTCCATTTACGTTCTGAAGCCCATCCAATTTAAGATTATTGTCCCCATCAAACCCTCCTCCAATAAGGCAGAACTTATTGAGAACATAAAAGGAGCCTGGGTAAAGGTAAAAGACGTGACTGATTTTGCTATTCAGGATATATTTGAGCTGAAAATAGCATTTCATGATTTAAAGGCAAAAGAAAAGGATGAGATGAACGTCTTTGTCTGCATTGATAAAAACAGTGTTGAGGTAGAAAGGTGCCCTCTCAGAGGATATATCACATTTGCTGTTCCCACTCCTGAATTCGAGGCGATGATGTGGTATTGATATGAAAGCTCTTATACAGCGCGTTAAAATGGCAGAAGTCCAGATAGATGGTAAGATATATAGTAAGACTAACAAAGGTCTTCTCATATTCCTGGGGATTGAAAACGGTGATACAGAAAAAGATATTGAATACCTTGTTAGAAAAGTTCCTCATCTCAGGATATTCGAAGATTCTCAGGAAAAGATGAATCTTTCCACACTGGATATTAAAGGTGAGATTCTTGTTGTATCCCAGTTTACTCTATCTGCTGATTGTAGAAGAGGCAATCGCCCTTCTTTTGATAGTGCTGAAGAACCAGCAAAGGCAAAAGATATATATATGAGATTTATAGAAGGATTAGGAGAAAGTGGCCTCAAGATAGAGACAGGAGATTTTGGCGCATATATGCAGGTTCATCTTATTAATGATGGACCGGTAACGATTATGATAGATTCGAAGAAATAATGTCTAAAAAGCATCTTGAAGAACAGATAAAGCTTATTATCAGTGCCGATCACTGGGACCCCTTTCAGGTTCTCGGAATTCATGCTATTGATGGAAAAGAAAATAAAGTAGCGGTACGTGCTTTTATGCCAGAGGCTGAAGAGGCATGGGTGGTGGATGACTATTCAAATGATTCATTCGTTATGAATAAGATCAACAAGGCTGGTTTCTTCGAAGCAATAATAGATAAAAAAGGGGGGGGGCCTTATCACATCAAAATAAAGTCACTCGAAGGAAAAATATCTGAGTTCAATGACCCCTATTCATTTTTACCTGTTCTCACAGAATATGACCTTCATCTGTTAGGCGAGGGAACACATTATAGAAATTATGAGAAACTCGGTGCACATGTTATAGAAATCAACGGCATAAAAGGCGTTCACTTTGCTGTATGGGCACCAAATGCAAAACGTGTAAGCGTAATCGGAGATTTCAATAACTGGGACGGGAGAAGACATCAGATGCGGGTGCTTGGATCATTTGGAATATGGGAAATATTCATCCCCGGACTTGAAGAAGGAGCTCTTTATAAATTTGAGATCAAATCAAGATTTAAAAAATACATTACAGAAAAGGCTGATCCTTATGCATTTTACTTTGAATTAAGGCCCAAGAGTGCATCAATTGTTTATGACATCAATAAATATACATGGAATGACAGGGAATGGATAAAGATGCGTTCGAAAAAGAACTGGCTTGAATCCCCTATTTCAATATACGAAGTCCATCTCGGCTCATGGATGAGAATCCCTGAAGAGGGAAACAGGTTTTTAACTTACAGAGAGATAGCAGACAGGCTGATTAATTATGTAAAGGGAATGGGCTATACACATATTGAACTCATGCCGGTAACTGAGCATCCCCTGGATGCATCCTGGGGCTACCAGACGATTGGCTATTTTGCTCCTACATGCAGGCATGGTACACCAGAAGGCTTTATGTACTTTGTGGATAAATGTCACCAGAATGGAATAGGTGTTATCATTGATTGGGCTCCTGCCCATTTCCCTGCTGATGGACATGGTCTCGGAGTCTTCGATGGCACATGTCTCTATGAACATAAAGATCCCAAAAAAGGATTCCACCCTGATTGGGGTACCAAGATATTCAACTATGGAAGAAACGAGGTAAGGAACTTTCTCATCTCAAATGCCCTCTTCTGGTTTGAAAAGTACCACATAGACGGCTTGAGGGTAGATGCTGTTGCATCAATGCTCTACCTCGACTACTCAAGGAGAGAAGGTGAATGGATACCAAATATCTTTGGCAGAAATGAAAACCTTGAGGCAATCGATTTTCTCAAGAAATTTAATGAGATTGTCTACCACTACCATGCTGGCGTGCTTACCATTGCTGAGGAATCTACCGCCTGGCCGAGTGTTTCAAGGCCAACATACCTTGGAGGCCTCGGTTTCAGTATGAAATGGAATATGGGCTGGATGCATGACATGCTTGAATACATGTCAAAGGATTCTGTGCACAGAAAATACCATCACAACAATCTTACCTTCAGCCTACTTTATGCATTTACAGAAAATTTTGTCTTGCCCTTTTCTCATGACGAAGTTGTTCACGGTAAACTTTCAATTCTTAATAAAATGCCCGGAGATATGTGGCAGAAGTTTGCAAATGTTCGACTTCTCTATGGCTATATGTATAGTCATCCAGGGAAAAAACTCTTATTTATGGGTGGAGAATTAGGACAATGGGACGAATGGAACCATGATAAGAGCATTGACTGGCACCTCCTGAACTTCAGGCCTCACAGGAGCCTGCAAAAATACGTTATGGATCTCAATTGTCTTTTTCGATCCGAGCCTGCTCTGTATGAGATTGATTTCAGTTACGAAGGGTTTGAATGGATAGATTTTCGTGATACAGACAATAGCACTATATCCTTCATGAGAAAGGCAAAAGACCCTGGTAATTTCCTTGTCATTGCCAGTAATTTCACACCCGTTCCAAGAATGGGATACAGAATCGGCGTTCCTGAAAACTGTTTCTACAAAGAGATACTGAACAGCGATTCATACATATACTGGGGAAGTAATATGGGCAACGCTGGTGGAGTACATTCTGAGCAAACACCGTGGCAGGGTAAACCCTATTCTATAAAAATAATCCTTCCGCCTTTATCGGTATTGATCTTCAAACCCTTTAGAAATTAAATTCTCACTTTTTTAATTTCTTGGCAATATAGACACGAAGAGGACACCTGCAAAGGTAGATCAGAGCAAAGCGGAATGAGAATTTACATTCTTTTTTCTTTTCCAGACATTCGACGAACGATTCTATTCCAATATCTTTTGCATTGCAAAGATTGTTAAATCCCGAGTAATAACATACAAAATCTTTTGGGCATTCAACTTCTATGATAATTTCTTCCACCTGGTTTCTAATGTCTTCCTCTACCTCTTCTGCCCTGCTTTTAAGTACCTGTTTCATATATACCTGATCTCCTTTTAGTAACATCCAAACGTTGTGATGAGGTTACGTTTTTATATACTATGATGCTGTATGTTCACGGTGACACTACCCACAAAGAGCATTTTCCCCTATTTTTTCTTTCATCAGTCTCTTATACCCTATTTCATTTTTCTAATCTAACAACTAATGCCATATCCTTTAAAAATGCTTTTTGCAAGATTGACATCATGTGTGTCGTAATTTGTCATCTTATTTAAACCCAACCTTTTCTGAATTCTATCTTTTTACTTGATAATTCGTATAATTGAAAGTAGTTTTAATGGCATAAAAATTGCTACATAAATTAATGAAATGAAGAAAAGACAGAATATTTTTAGCCTTATTCTGAAGCTTGATAGAAAACTGGAGGGAGCTTCTAAAGCCTATGAAGAGGAGCCAATAGGTTATGAGGCATTCCCTTCAAGATATCTTGATAAAGTCCTGAAGAATTACCATTATAGTATGAGATTTTTTGATAAAGCTGAAAAAATCAGTTCTACGGATTTATAGAAAATCAAATTATTAAAATCTCCTTAATTTTTAACCATTTTTTCTATTTTGTCTATAGCTTCTTTTGCCCACTCTCCTAAGGTTTTTTCTTTAAAATCCCCTGCAATATAAATGCATACATGTTCTGTTCTTCCACTCAATTTTTCCAGGAATGTCAAAGCAGGCTTAAAGCCAGCTTCTCCCGTTGCCCATGCAGCCAATCCAAGTGTCTCTGCATCATCTCTATTAAATGCTGCAATAACCTTATCCCTGAAAAAATCTACTGCCTCAATTATTTGTCTTCCCAATCTTCCTATTCCCCATAGACCTCCCTTAATGAAAAATGATTCCTCAAGGGAATGGGCAACCATTATGTTTCCATAGGGATCAATTAACTCGGGTATATCCACAATAATTTCAGCAATTGCTTGGGGCGAACTCCAGCCAATTCCTCCTGATTCATCGTTCATTGACCAGAAGAGGTTTCTGATATATTCACGAACCCTCTCCTTATCTCCCTGTTCCCACCAGTGTTTCATGAGTTTACCTACAGCTTCGATGGCCGGCCACTTTATTCTTTTATCAATATCGTAGAGGCTAAACTTCAGTTCCCTCCAGAAGGGCCTGTGTTTTGTACATAAATCAACAAGGCGGGTATAATCTTTTTGCAACAGGAGTTCCCTTACCTGTTTTTTTATCAGTCCATTATGATTCATGAATTTCATGCTGCCATGAGTTGATTTCAGGCTGGCAAGATTTACTTTCTTCCCTTCCATCGCCTATAGAGATTATTATCTATAGCCATGGAATCGATGACCTTTCCTACCATAAAGTCGACAAGTTGATCTATATTCTCTGGATGACTGTAAAATGCAGGCATTGCTGGAATAATTCTTACTCCCATCTCTGAGAGCAAAAACATGTTTTTGAGATGAATTGAACTCAAAGGTGTTTCCCTTGGAACCAGAATAAGGGTACGACCCTCCTTTATCATCACATCTGCTGCTCTTTCAACAAGATTATTTGCATAGCCATGGGCAATCCCTGACAGAGTCTTCATCGAACAAGGAATTATGACCATGGCATCAACTTTGGACGACCCGCTCGACATAGGTGCAAGGAGGTTATCTTCATTAAAATAGTACAGGCTTGATTTTGGTAGATTTAATTCCTTTTTTATCTTTTTCTCAACGATCTTCTCATTACCCTGCCAGCCATAACCAACTTCATCTTTTAAGATAAGCCCGCCTTCTTTGGTGATTGTCAGATATACCTTATCTCCTCTCTTCAGGAGAAACTTGAGTAGCCTGACTCCATATATGCTTCCGCTTGCTCCAGTTATGGCTATTGTGTAGGTATCCATAATTTAGCTAATAGAAAAGTCAGGGCATAGTATTTAAGCGGGTTTTTTTGCCGATAGTCCATTAAGAATATACTAATAATAAAGAGGCAAAAGCCTCGGAGTCCCGATCTTATCGGGACGAGAATGAGCGAAAATACTGTGCCCTGACAGTAAGTCATGATTTAAAAATATTTTAAGTTAAATAAATTTTTGTCCGCCTCGGCGGATTCGTAGAGGCGAAAGCAATGTCTGCATCTTTCGGGTCAAAACCCGTATTCCTTCCACCTCCTATCCACAAGCCTCTTTATATTCTCTGACATTACTATCTCATCAGGCCATTCCCTTAAAAAACCTTCGGACTTCCACTTCTTTGTCGCATCAATACCCATTTTACCTCCATAGGAAGGAATATCCGAGGCATGTTCAAGAACATCAAGGGGACCTTCCACTATGACAATGTCTCTTTTTGGATCAACATTGTTACCGATCCTCCATATAACTTCGCCTGGGTTCTGAACATCAACCCACCTGTCAACCACAACAATCATCTTGGTAAAGCTCATCTGCCCCATACCCCATAAGGCATACATTACTCGCCTTGCATGCCCCGGATACCGCTTATCTATAGAGACTATCGCAATGTTGTGAAAAACTCCCTCTACAGGAAGGTTTATATCAACAATTTCTGGAATCTGCTTTTTGATAAGGGGTAAAAAAATCCTTTCTGTTGTTTTTGCAATATAGCAATCCTCCATTGGAGGCTTTCCGACAATCGTTGCAGGATAAAGGGCATCTTTTCTGTGAGTTATACAGGTTATGTGAAACATCGGGAATTCATCTTTCAGTGAATAGTAGCCAGTATGGTCTCCAAAAGGTCCTTCAATTCTTCTCTCATTAGGTTCACAGTATCCTTCGAGAACAATCTCTGAGTTAGCGGGGACTTCAAGATCTATGGTCTCGCATTTCACTAATTCAACAGAAGACTTCCTTAAAAATCCTGCAAAAAGCATTTCATCCACTCCTTCAGGTAATGGGGCAGTAGCCGAATACATCACTGCTGGGTCCGAACCTATGGCAACAGCTACTTCAAGCCTCTTACCGAGCTTCTCTGCATTTCTATAATGTTTTGCCCCATCCTTATGCATATGCCAATGCATACCAGTAGTTCTTTCATCATAGACATGCATTCTGTACATGCCACAATTGCGGTTGCCCGTTTCAGGATCTTTTGTAAATACCATGGGAAGCGTTATAAATCTCCCCCCATCATCAGGCCATGTCTTAAGGATCGGAAAAACATTGAGAGAAAGATTCTCTCTGAAAATAACCTCTTTACAAGGGCCTGAATTAACATATTTGGGAAGGAAGTCTGCGAGCCGCTTCAATTTGGGAAGGGTCTTCAATTTCTCTATGAGATTAGTAGGAATGTCAGGCTCAAGGAATTCAAGCATTCTTAAACCAATTTCATCCAGACTATCTACCTCAAGAGCAAGTTTCATTCGTTCATAAGAGCCAAAGAGATTTACCACACAAGGGAACTTTGAATTTTTTGGTTTCTCAAAAAAAAGAGCCGAACCACCAGTTTTCACAACTCTGTCGTTTATCTCGGCTATTTCAAGTACAGGGTCAACTTCTGCGGTTATTCGTTTAAGAAGCCCCTTCTTTTTTAATACTTCAATAAAGTTTCTGAGGTCTTTATAAGCCATAGAGCCTGTTTAAGTAAGCTCTATATTACCACAGAGGATTGATTTTTATTAAATGAAGGATGCCTTTTTCTTCTGTAAACCCGTTAGTAATGGCAGTGCTTTTAGATGGGTTAAACTAATAAGTTGATCTTATTCTTCCTGTCCTCTTGTCAATTATTATTCTATCAACAGTTTTATTATCTCTACCTTTTATCTCTACCTCAAAAAACAAAACCCTGTCCCTGATCTCCCCTATAGTCTCTCTTCCGGATGAAAAATGTTTAAGGAGTACTTTCCTTGCATCTCTTTCTGTCCTTACTGCTTTTCTCTCACCATACTGTCCTTCTTGAGGACCCGTACAATAAGTTCCGTAATGGTATTTGCTGCCCCTCCATCCGTCATTGCCATGCTGTGCAAATGAATTGTAAGCAGTTAACATCAATAAAAGGATATTAAGAATAATTATAAACAGTATCTTTTTCATTGTTCCAAGATATTATATAATTTCAGGGGGGTTTTTGCCCCCTGAAATTATCTCCCATAACCCTATTCTGACTCATCGGGATTTTCATGCATATTTCTTCCAAGCCACTTCATGCACCCAAGAGAAACCTCATATTTATCTGCTACGCCCTTAATCTTATTGCGGATCTCTTTAATCTCATTCCTGAGTGCTGCAATTCGCTCTGTATCAGGGGTCTGTTTCATTTTCTCATTACGGAGCTCTAACCTTTTTATTACAAGATCATCTCTTAAATCTGAAGTCTCCTTCTGAAATTGCTTTACCTTCTCAATATCAACAGTCTGGCAATTTTCCATTCTTTTTTGATCCCGATGTCCGGCTGCATATACAGCGCTTGTAATGATAATCCCTACTATAACCAGCAACCCTATTATGGTTTTCATCCTCACTGACCTTCACCTCCTTTCTTCTTTGATTCTTGATTCAAGAATATCAAAGAAATGTGAAGGTCTATCGAATAAATTATGAAAAATTATGAAGTATCATAAAGGTATAAAAACAGTAAAAGTCGATCCTTTTCCATACTCACTTTTTGCTTCAATTTTTCCGCCATGGGCATCTGCAAGCTCTTTTGCAATCGCGAGTCCAATACCGAGACCCCCTTCAGATACTTTGTAAAACCTCTCAAAAATAAAAGGAAGGTCTTCCTGCTTGATGCCATGTCCTGTATCATCTATTTTTATAAATACTCCTGAGTCCTGTTTCCCTGTCTTCATCCATATATTACCTCCTCTCTCTGTAGCCTTCAAAGCATTACTCAAAAGATTAACGATAATCTGACTCATTCTGTCAGGATCTGCATTCATGACAAGTTCTTCATCAGGGCTAAATTTAAAAGTTATGCCTTTATCTAAAAAGAGTCTGCTGAATCTTTCCACAATGCTATTTAAAAATGGTTTTAATCGTATTTTTTGTTTCCTCAGCCAGAAGGCACCAGCTTCTGCCTGCGAGAGATCCTCAATGCCCTCAAGGATCTTCTTAATTCTGTTTATCTCTTCATATAAAGAATGAAGATGTTCTTTATCGGCCAGGACTAACCCATCCATCATGCCTTCAACCTCTCCTTTTATTGCTGTAATTGGTGTTCTGAGTTCATGGGCAACATTTGAAATGAGTTTTTTTCTCAGAGACTCCTGTTTTTCAAGATTTTCTGCCATCCTGTTGAACGTTTCTGATAATCTACTAATTTCATCACTACCAGGGATTTCAAGACGGCTTTTAAAATCTCCTGCACTGATAGCATCTGCAGCAGAGTCAAGTTTCTTTATGGGATTTGTCAATTTCCTTGAAAAGACAATACTGAAAAGAATAACCGCACCACCCACTGCAAAAAGGGAAAGGAGCAGAAATTTATTCGACCTTTCTATAAAAACAAATTCTTTTTCATGACGCATGAACCTCACTTCAAGGCTGCCTATCTCTTTTCCGCTTAGAAAAAGTGGATACGGAGAAAAATCGCCTTTTTGTCCTAATAGTTCTGTTTCTGCGATAGCCCTGATCCTTCTCCGCATTAAGGGTGAAAGCTTATTTAGAGCCTTTTCTGCGTCAATTATTACTTTGCCATCCAGATCCTTTATCTTTATTTCAAGACCCAGCATTAATGCCCAAATAGCGTCCTCAGTTAAGACGTCCTCTTTCCACCCAGAATATTTTTCATAGGCTCCTTCAATATTAGCTATTACCCGATAAACCTTGTCTTCCATTTCTCCTTCGAGGTAGTACCTGAAATCTCTTATCATCAATTCGCGGAGAACAAACGCTGCAGAAAGGGCAAACATTGAGACAGCAAAAAGGATCACAAAAAATTTTGTCCAGAGATTTCTAAACATCTTTTTTCCCAATAAACCTGTATCCAAATCCATAAACAGTAAGAATAAATACAGGGTTTTTTGGATCATCTTCAACCTTACGCCTAATATTTTTTATATGAGCATCTATGCTTCTTTCATACCCTTCAAATTGATATCCAAGTGCTTTTTCAACAAGTTCCTCTCTTGTAAAGACTTTCTGGGGAAAAGAAGCAAGAGTAAAGAGGACTTTAAACTCTGTTGGAGTCAGGTCTACAGATTTCTCTCTCTTTTTAACCTCATAGCTTCTGCCGTCTATTGTTAAAAGCCTATCGTTAAAACTAAGAGGATGGGTAGCATATAAATCATCTTTTTTGGCCCTTTTCAG